>BFBZ01001384.1_pt1 | contig 16322 bp, 9 predicted proteins | sample 1888401 | NCBI WGS metagenome assembly BFBZ01 (sample SAMD00112614, study PRJDB3348) | symbiont metagenome | host: Chara braunii | reverse complement strand
CCTTCGGCGGCCCCCGTCGCAACCAATTGTTCATCACCGCCACGAAGTCGCTTTATCGCGTCTATACGGCGGCAACGGGTGTGCAGGTGCCGTGAGGGTTTCGTCTGGTGCTTTGCTGCCGGGACGCCCACGGGTTTAGAGCACTTCCAGGAAAAGTGCGTAGCGGTTTTCCGTCCGGAATGCGTCAAGAAACAAAAAGATAGAGCGTTTTCGCGATTCGAAGAAAAGCGGAAATGTTTTAGCCGGCGCCAGGTTCCGGATGGGTGGCGAGCCTGAGATCCCTCAGGCCTCGGCTGCCATCGCGGTTGCCGGTCGCGGCGACCGCGGTGAAGATGCGCTGGGCGTCGTCATACATTTTCAGATTGAGATAGCAATAACCGCGCAGCACCATCAGGTCGACACGCTCCTGCTGGAGCTGCGATCGTTGGTCGAGATAGAGAAGCGCCTCGTGGTAGCGCTTGCCCGTGAAAGCGGAGAGGGCGCGATCCGACAGGATAGCTACCTGCAATTCGGCGGCGCGTTGATGGTTCATCGGCGCCTTTGTGGCGGCGACAGCGGCGTTGTTGGCAAGGCCGGCTCGGAGATAGGCAAGGCTCTGTCCGTAGGCCGCCTCTTCGCGAGATTTCGCATCGCTGTTGTCGAGCGCGACGCCAAAGGCTTCGACGGCTTCCATCGGGCGGTTGAGGTTCATGAGGCACCAGCCGCGGGACAAGGCGCTGGCCGGTGTCAATAGCTCAGCATTTGTCGTGGTGGTGCAGCCTCCCTGGCGACGAACTGTACGCGCGACTGTTCTGACGCGTGTTTCCGGCTCGACATAGTCGACGGACGGCGCACGACGAACGGGCGTCACCGGCTGAACATTCGCCTGTACGTTTCCATAGGGCTGGGCGAGGGGAGCCTGCGGCAGCGCTTGAGGCGCTGTCAGTGGCGCGCTTGTCAGCGTGCCCTGCTGGGTGACTTGAGGCACGGTCTGCGGTGTGATTTGAGGTGCTGCCTGCGAAACCTGGTTCGGAGACGGCAATGGCGTGTAAACGGGTGTCTGCGGTGCGGGTTCGCCGAGAACGGCGATGCGCTGCGAGCGGCCGGCCCAGAGCCGCTGGACTTCGGCGACGCCTTGCCGGTCGTTCAGCTGATCGCGGGTGATCGCGAGACCATAGGCCGAAGGTTCGTCATCGGGTTTCCAGCGCAGCGCCGTTTCAAACCAGCGTGCAGCGGCCTGGGGCTGGTTTAGCGTGCGGGCGTACCAGCCGAATTGCTGCGCCGTCGGAACATATTTCTGCTTCATCGTCTCCGCGGCAACGCGCCCAAGGACTTCTTCGGTAAGGTTGGCGGGCGGCTGCAGGGCCATCAGGTTTGCTGTCGCCGCAAGATAGGTCGCCATCGCATCCTTGGATTCGTTGCGCCACTTGTACATGGCGTCTTCGGCTTCCTGCGGCTTGCGGTCGGCGATCAGGACCAAGGCAAGGCCCTGCGAGATGGTCGCGGAATCTTCCTTCTCATGGGCCGCCTTGAACCATTGTTCGGCATCGGTGTAGTTGCTGCGGCGCAGATAGTACCAGCCGAGGAGAGCATCGTCGGATGCCAGGCCCTGGCTGCGCGCGATACGTTCGACCTGAGAGAGATAGTCCGGCGATACCGTGAGTTTCGGGTCGTCATTGCCCTGAGCCACGAAGCGCCGGGCCAGATCGGTTCTTATGCTGTCGAACTCCCGTCCGCCATTGCCGTCCGGCTTCTCAAGCGCAAGCAAGTCCTGCATCGGCTGATAGGGCAGCAGCGCGGACGCCTTCTGGATAGTCGCGAGCCGTTCCTGCGGGTTGGTGCAGGTCTTCAAAATGTAGCTATAGGCATCCTGGCCACGCTTTGCCCGGTCCGTGCTGATGAAAGCCTCGGCGACGCGCCAGAGGACATCGATGTCGCTGCATGTCAGCAGGCTCGGGTTCTTGGAGCCGATATCGATGACAGTCGCATATTGCTTGAGATCGGAGGCATTGACGAGCCGCGTGCGCGCCTCAGCGACCTCAAGGCGATCGAGCAGGTCGGAAGGCGGCTGCCATGTTGTTTCTGCGGCCTGGCGGTCGGCGATTGCCTTGCGCACCTCCGCATAGCGGCCCTCCGAATAGAGCTGCCACATGGCTTCCAGCTGCTTGTCGCTGTTCTGTGGAATGGCCAATGGGTCGGCGGGCGGCGTCCAATTCGGATAAAGCGTCTGCAGTCGCGAAATTTCGGCCTGAAGTCGCGCCTTGTCGCCGCGGCTGGCAAAATAGCGCAACGCGCTTTCATCGACCTTGGGCGCATTGTCGGGCTTTGCCTGGGTCTGCGCGGGTTGTGGCTGTGACGGCTGCTGCTGCGCAGGCTGCGGTGCCGCCTGTGCTACGGCGTCAGGTTTTGCTGTCTCGATCTGCGGCGCACTTGATGGCTCGGAGATAACCGAGGATGGCGCGGTCGCCTGTATGTGATCGGCGATCGCTTGCAGATCGACAGGCTGCTCCTGCGCGCCGAGAGATTTCGCATCTGCGACGAGTGTCACGGAAGGATCGATACGATGCGACTTTGCCAGCTTGATCTTGTCTTCCGGCGAATCGTGATCCTTTGTCGCGAGCGTAAATCCCGCCACGGCGACGGCCATAAAAGCCATGATCAGGGTGGATTTTATAAACACTCTGGGTGTTTCTCCGAGACGAAAGCCAGACTTAGCAGTTGCAAGGTAGACGGATAATAGAGCGACGGAGCGAATTGGCGAACCGAAGCGGGTAGTTTTGTTCCGCTCACCACACACGCCACAACATCGTTAACAATCCTATAACCGGGGTCGCCGAGCAGCTCTTTCGGCTTGCCCGTCGTCAGGTCGATCGTGCCCGGCTCGTCGCCTTCGACAGTCATGCCTTGCTGCAGTCGTGTCAGCAGGTTTTTGTCGTCTATGCCGGCGCGAGCCAGGTAAAGCGGGATTCTGATGGCATTATAGCCGAACTCTGCCTCGAAGCCCTCGGCAGGCACAGGCTTCGCCCGCAGGCTGACCCAATCGGCAGGCAGCTTGCGCGGGCCAAACTGCATCGAGCGCAACAGGGCAAGGCCGTCATCCGTCAGCTTCTGCCATCGATCTGATGGCGCAAGTAGCGCCATGACGGGGATTGCCTCGTAAACCCAGTAGGATGGATTGATGATCGGCCCGTCTTTTCGTCCCGGAGCTCGATAACCGTCGACGCCGGGAATGAGCAACGTTCGGCCACCGGTACTGATCACCACATGGGAGAGAAGCGCTTTTGCCATGGTCGCTGCGGACTGCAAATAGTCCTTCTTGTTCCAAGCGGAGCCCGCAAGCGCCAGTGCATAGGCGATCAGGAAATCGCCATCCGAGGCATTGTTGGTATCCGTCACGTGCGGCGTAACGGACGGGTCCCATTTCCAGGCGGCCAGACCGTCATCGCGCAACAGAAGCTCGGTGCGCGTGAAGTACCAGATCTGCTCGAAATCCGCTGGGCTGTTGGCAAGATAGGCGAGCAACAGCCCGTAGCCCTGCCCCTCGCTATGGCTGACGCCGCCATTGCCGTCGTCGATGATACGGCCATTCGGGTCGAGAAACTTTGCCTTGTAGGCGGTCCATGCTTGCGCATCGATGGCGGCGCGCTGAGCCGCGACCGGTTGGGCGACCGCCAGGATGGCGACGCCGCAGATTGCAAGGATGGAGCGCCAGCGTTTCATTCGTGCCTGCCGATTCTGGAGAGGATACTCGCCGTGGCAATGCCAAGCAGTAGCGAACCGATGACCAGCAGGAATGCATAGGAAAGAATGTTGCTGGAAAGCCAATTGGCGGCGATCAGGCGATAATTGGTCAGCGACCAGGGTTGCGTCATCACGAAGTCGAAGCGGCTGACCGGCGCGGTGTCGATCTTGCCCGTCTTGCCCGAATAGGCGGTGATACGACCGTCGATCTGCGACCAGTTGAACTGGGCGGTCATCGCTTCCGCGCCTGCCCGCAGATCACCGGCGCTCGGCGCCGTAATCATGGTCCAGGTGGCATCGTTGGTCGGATTTGCCTCCTGCGCGATCAGAAACGTGTTTGCATTCGACGGCGTGAACACCTGCTCGGAACCCGGAATGAAACGTAGCGAACTCAGCGAGATATCGAAATTGCGATGCATCCATTGCTGGAAACGATCGAACTGCCCCTGCAACACGCCACCGCTGATGCGCGATCGCCAATCGGCAATCGTGACGGAGGAATCCTGTGCAGTTCCTTGTCCGGGAGCGGCCGGGCGCCAGGCCACCTGGCTGGTCGCGGCAATGTTCAACTGCGAGAGGACCGTTGATGGCAATTGCGAGATGGAGCCGATGAAGATCGCGTTGCGGCTGCCGACTGCGCCCGGGGATGCAGTCGGCTCCACCGCAATGGGATGACCGGCAACGAGCGCCATCTGACCGAGGATGGTTGCCGTGGTTGACAACATTTCAGCGTCGACCCGATCGAGGAACAGGGCGGTCGACTCGCCGTCGCGGTTATAGGGATAGCCGGTGCCTGCCAAGGCGGCCAAGTTCGGACGTTGTTCGACCCTTGCGAAATCCGGCATGCGGAACTGACTGGTGTCGAACAGCGCAAAGCGTGGCGTCGTGCTGGATGTGGCGGCAGGCGCACAGGTCGAATCCTCGTCCGCCATCACCAGGGTTTCGAGCGTCACCGTATTCAGGCCCGGCTTGAAATGACGCATCGTAATGCGGATGGGCAATTGCCGGAAAATGCCGCCGCCGGTCGCCGTGATCGGTTTCGTCGTGGCGATGCTGCCATTGACATAGATGTCGATATGGCTGCCCGGCCGGACATCCTTCGCATAGGCGGCGTCGAGCAGAATAGTCGCTTCGCCATAGGCATTCGCATAGAAATCGGATGGGATTGCCACGTTGAAGCTCGTATGGAACCGCCGCCCGGAGAACTCCGTCGTTCTGACCCCCAATTGTTCGAAAGACAGGCTCGTCCCCGAATAGATGATGGGCGCGTCCGGCGCAGTCCATCGCTGGGTTACCAGCAGGTCGCGACGGGTGCTCGGGTCGCGGTCTGTCGGCGCAACCACCATGTCGATGGCAGAGGAGATTGCCTGCCAGGATGGACCGCTGATGAGCAGAAGCTGCTGTCCGCTGCGCGGATCGGTCGCAAATGTTGCCAGCGCTCCGTTCTGGGCCGCGGCGGGCACTGCAAACAGCGGCTGCAATTCAGCGGGCGTGCCGACGATAACGGTCATCTTGCCCGGACCCGATGGCGGCAATGCATCCGTGCCGAACGAGAAGATTTCGTTTGGCATTCCTGCCAGCAGCGACAGACCCTGCGCGAGCCGCAATATGGGTTTGGTGGTATTGGGTTGCGCCAGCGCCGGCACCACCACATTGAACTGGGTCTTGCCCACTTCGTCAACGCCGATAGCGCGTATCGCGTCTGTGGTCGAAAGTTTTTCGGCTTCGCGTCCGGCGAAGGTCAGATAGGTCTTTGCCGGGTCGATATCGGACCAGAGTTCATAGGTCGAGGGGATGGTGCAATCGGTGCGATGTCGCTGCGTCGCTTCGAAGGTCAGCAGATTTGCGCCGGGCTGCAACAAGCCGCGCGGTATGTCGAAATTGACGTCGGATGGATTGTCCGAGGAGCCGATCTGCTGCTGGTGCACCACACGGTCGTTGAGAAGAACGGTCAGTTGGGAGGCTTCAGGGGCGACGACGACTGCGTTCTGATAGGAAAAGTTGAGCTTCGCAGGGGCTGCCGCCTGTTCGGGAGTGAGATAGATAGACCAGGATTTGCGATCATTCTCGCCCTCGAGACGCAGTTTCGCATAGGGAACGACATAGCGGCGGAAGTCCGGCGTCGGCGACGCTGCCTGCTGCACCTTCGGTACCGTCTGTGATGGCACCTGGGCTGCGGCACCGGTTGTCGTCACCGGCGGAGCGGCAATCTGCGGCGTAGCGGCCGACGGCGTCAACACCAGGGGTGGGCTCACCTGAGGGGTGGCGACCTGAGGCACTGTTGTCGGAGCAGTAATTGTCTTGGGCGGTTCTGCCTGTGGTGTTGCCGCCTGCGGAGCGACGATCCGCGGCGTGACGGCTGGTTCGCCCTTTGGACGTTCGCCCGTCATGTCAAAGGGTGTCGACTGCGCCTGGGCGGCCGTAGCGCCGACGAGAAAGATGAGAATGGGAAGGATGCGGTTCATCAGCTTTTCGCCTTCGCGTCCTGCCGTTGCGTCGTGCGCTCGGCTCCAACACCCTTGAACAGATAAAGCAGGCCGCGGCTGGTCTGATAGAGCGACAGGCCAAGGAACCAGATCGTTCCACGGATGATGCCGGGGTTGCGCCGCCGCGCTTGCTGGAACTTCGTCCATTGATCCGAATTGGCAAAGACCAGGTCGGCGATCAGGCGATGATCGGCGGCACCCCTCGGCACATATTGGCATCCGATAGCAGTAATGTCTCCCATCTGCTCGATATTGCGGATGATGACCGACAGCGTCACCATCTCGGCACCATTATACGGCTGAAAGCGTATTGTGCCTTCGGACCCGACCTTGACTGGTCCGAGATCCTTGTTGAATACGTTCAGTCTGGCACCATGAACGGAGACGTCCTCAATCGAGGCGGAATTCCATCTGTCGCCGGCACCGAATTCGCTGCGGCGATCGACGCGAACGCGCCGGGATGAGGCACGCTCACCGCGCTCGGAGACGACACCCAGCGCGCAGCCGGAGAGGATGAGGTTGAGAATATTCCAGCCGCCGACGACAAGTGTGACGTCTGCCTTATAGGGTTCCGCATAAATGCGGTATATTGTTACCGCCAGTGCGATAATCTGCACGGCAAAAATGACGAAGAACGGGCGGCTGATCTCGGAAAGACGGCTGACGGATATCGACTCGTCCTTCGCCGTTACCTTGAAAGTCGGCTTGCGCGGATTGAGCATGACCGAGATGACGGCGGGCAGCAGATGCACCGTCTGGACATATTCGTAGAGCTCGGAAATCCATGGCCAGCGGAACGAGCCATAGAGATAGTTCTGCATCATCAGGTTCACGAGCATATAGGCAAGCGTATAGGCAAGGAATTCGCTACCGGATGCAGTGAAGATCTCGAGATCGAAGAAGAGATAGAAAAGCGGCGCGAACAGGAAGATGACGCGCGGGAAGGGGAAAAGCCAGAAGAGTGTCGAGGACATGTAACAGAGGCGCTGCGGCAAAGTCAGGCCGCGCTTCAATAGCGGGAAGCGGAAACGCAGGATCTGCATCATGCCCTGCGCCCAGCGGCTGCGCTGGCCGATGAAGCTGGCGAAAGTCGCCGGCTGCAGGCCGGCAATCAACGGCTTGTCGACATAGATACTGTTCCAGCCTGCGCCGTGAAGCGCAAGTGCCGTTTCGCAGTCCTCGGTGATGCTGATGCCGCTGAAGCCGCTTTGCGATTCCAGCGCCTTGCGGCTGAGGACTGCGGCAGAGCCGCAGAAGAAGGCTGCATTCCATTTGTCGAGACCGCGCTGAATGATGCCGTAGAACATTTCGTTCTCGCTCGGCATGGTGTCGAAGGTGCGCAGGTTGCGTTCGAGCGGATCCGGATTGATGAAGAAATGCGGCGTCTGCACCAGAAACAGCTTCGGATCGTCTTCGAAATAGCCGACCGTCTCGCGCAGGAAATCGCGTGCCGGCGCGTGGTCGGCGTCGAAGACGGCGATCAGTTCGCCGTCGGAATGTTCCAGCCCGTTATTGAGGTTGCCGGCCTTGGCGTGTTCGTTGCGTGCGCGGGTCAGATATTCGACATCGAGATCCGCACAGAGCTGTTTCAGCTCATCATGGCGGGCGATTGCCACCTGGGCTTCCAGAACCTTGGTGGAGTTTCGCTTCTGCTCCGTACCGCCATCGTCAAGCAGCCAGACCCTGAGCTTGTCGGCCGGATAATCCATCGCCTTGGCGGAGGCGAGCGTATTGGCCAGAAGATTGGTGTCTTCATTGTAAGACGGTACGAAAACGTCCACCGAGGGTAGGTTCTGCGTCTTGGATGGGCGTGCCGTGCGTGGAGGCAGGGGCGTTGCGACGATGAACAGGCTGAGCATCAGCATCGCGACGTTGTACATTTCGGCGAGATAGAGCAGCAGGCCCGGGATGAAGTTTTCGAGCTGGTTGACGGGCGGCAGCGTGCTGGTGGTGCGCCAGTACACATAGCGCAGCACGATGGCTGTGCCGAAGGCAAGGGCGACCAGCCGCCAGGTACCCTGGCGCTTGAGGATCTTGATGATCGCCATCATGGTGACGACGACGGTACTGGCGATCAACTGGGTTTGAAGGTTGACGGGCAGCGTGATCAGCACGACCCCGCAGAGCGCTATCACGGCCCATATCAAGATGCTGCGTGCTGTCTGCATCGGTGTTCCTTCAAAGGCATTGCCAAGCGCCATCCTGGCGCCCCGAGATTACTCCGCCTAGCGGCGGCATGTCTCAGATATGCCAGCTTGTCCGTTACAGTCCGGTAAAGGCACGAGAATATTACGTCCCGCGATTGCAGGTAATTGCTGTCCGGTCAGGGAAGATGAGCCGTTGGCGGGAGCTGTTTGTGTTTGGTCGCCTTGCCCATCGGGAAGCGGCACGCGGGGCCCGATCATCGGCGGCAGAGCCGGCGCGGGTTGCGGCTGCACGACGGAAGGCCGTCGCGTCACGACAGGGCGGGCTATGACGGTTGGCGCCGGCCGGGGCTGATAGCCGATGGTGATCGGCGCCGTGCGGTATGGTGCTGCGTCTGGATAGACCATTTCGCCAGGCTTGCCGAGGACGGCATCGGCTCCGCGCGGCGCGCCAAAGGGGTTCAATGCAGCGCCATCGAAACGGCCGGCGATCGTATAGCCGTAGACGGTGCTCAGAAGCTGGCGTTCCGTTGCATGCGCATCGCAGAGCCTGACCCTAACTTGAACCGTGCCGAAATTACGCTGCTCCTGCGGCGGCGCGAAGCCCGCTTGAACCTGCTGCCAGGCATAAAGGCAGGTATCTCCAGCCCGACTTTGGCCGGATGCATAGCCAAAGGGGCCGTAGCTGTTCTGAACGAAGATCGCCGAGCGGGCGAGGCGCACGCCCGGAACCGCCGCGGCCATTTCGCGAGCGATGGTCCGATCGTTGATGGTATTGAACGGCCTGCTACCGAGCGCCGGATTTGATCCCGTTATCCCGAGAAACTGCACCTTGAGGAAGTTCTGGCCAGGAACTGAAGAAGAAGTCGCGAGCGAAATCGTCTGATCCACGTCCTTGCCATGCCTGTTCTCGACGACATTGACGATCGCCGGGCCACCGGGTGGCGGAAAAGCCAGGGCCTTGTCGTTCGTAACCGTCTCCACCCCGATGGATTGCCGAACATGCCCCGTCGTCGAGCAGCCGGCGGTCAAGCCGGCCAACGTCATCAGGGTTATCGTCTTCAAAAGGTGCATGTTTCTGGATCGCGACAAAGTTGTTCTGCGTTATATCGTCCGCTGAATTACGCGGCAGGGTTGGGAATCAAACCCTTGTATTTGATAAGACGAATAAGCAGGATTATGGTTAACCGAGTGTTAACGCTGGGGTCGTTGTCCCATGCAGGAGTATTGGACAGTGCGGGTTTCGATTGTCATGAGCAATCACTTGAACCGCAATGCGGAGGGGCGGTTATAGCCGCCGCCCCACAATTTCTTTGGCAGCCAGATGCTATTTCGCTCTGCGGAATGCGACCTGCACCGCTCTGTTAAGGGCAACTGGCAGGAGCGACATGTGGTTCTCGCCGGCATATTCTTCGAATGTGACGGTTCCCGTGAACAAGGCTAGCGCCGACCATCGCTGAGCCATCTCTCGTGCCAGTTCGATGGTGCGTGTTTCCTTGGCGCCCTGCTGCCTTTTATGCTCATCGGCCGCGCCCTTGTGGAATGGCGCAAGCTTCTCTCCTTCATATTCCCCGGCGGAAAGATGAAGCTCTATGTCGAGAGGGGCGCCGAGGCTGGCTAGAAATTCCTTTTCCCGTACGAGAATGTTACCGTCTTCCCAATAGATCGACGGGCTTGCAGAGATCCAGCGGTCGAAGGCGGTTGGTTTCGTAAACAGCGCAAAGAGCGTGAAAAGACCGCCGAACGAGTGACCGAAAAGCGTCTGACGCGATCGGTCGATCGGCACTTGTTGTTCTATCCAGGGCTTGAGCTCGTCTTCGATCATTTTCAGAAAACGAGCGGCGCCACCAGTGCGGACGTCAGGTGTATCGGGATAGAATGGCGGATAGACCCGCCCGGGCGGCGGGCTCAGGTCCCACGAGCGCCGGAGCGGATCGTAGGGTCCATCCGTGGGATAACCGATGGCGACGATGACGCCTTCCTGAACATTGGTTCCATTCGGATAGGAGCTTTGGACCTTGAGGGCGTCGACTGCCGTGGCGAAACAGGCATTCCCATCGGTCAGATAAAGGATAGGCCAACCCTCCGGCGGCGCCGGTTTGTCGGGACGGTAGATAAGTATCCTGTGCGGCTGATCGGCGTTGTCGAATTTCAGGTCGACATAGGTCGCACCGGCAAGAGTAACCGGCAGCGGCGGCGTTGCCGTGCTGTTTGGTGGCAATTGGGACATGGTTTCCCCGAGTGATCGAAACGCGGTTGATCGGCAGATCTGCGACCGCTTCTTAAAAGATGACAGGATTCGTCATATTATGTGATTCAGGATCTGGCAAGCTATTCAAATGCAGCTCGGATGTAATCTATGATTGCATTGTTCTGATTGCACACGCCGTTTCCGCCCACGAAAATATCACGATCGCCCCGAATCTCAAAAAAAGATGACTATTATAATCATGTATTATTGACGGCAGCCGCAACTGCAAACTAGTTTGCGCCATCTTTTTCAGAAACGGGTGGGCACAAGAGACCATGACGCAGGGATCACTTAATTATATCAATTATTTGACGGACACTAAAATCGGTCTTTCGCGTAGTGCCACGGCCCTCGTCACCCTGTTTGCATTAAGCGGAAATGCCTTTGCGCAGGATTCCGCTACCAACGCGAACAGCGGCAATGCGACCCAGCTCGCGCCGATCATTGTCAGCGGTCAGTCGAGCGATGCCAGCGACAATACAACGGTAGCGGCAAAGAAGAGCCGCGGCGCCACCAAGATCAATACGCCTCTGGTCGAGACGCCGCGATCCGTTTCGGTGATCACCAGGAAGGAGCTGGAAGAGCGCGGTGCACAGGATGTCATCGAGGCGGTGCGTTACTCCGCCGGCGTCCAGACCGGCTCCTACGGCTTTGATCCACGCTTTGATCAGGTCATCGTCCGCGGCAATGACATTACGACCGACGGCGATTATCGCGACGGGCTGCGGCAGCCCTATATGAATTACGGGATGTTCCGCACCGATCCCTATTCGCTGGACCGGGTAGAGGTGATCAAGGGTCCTGTATCCGTTCTTTATGGCGCGGGTTCGCCGGGCGGCATCGTCAACAAGATCTCGAAACTGCCGACGGACGAGACCATCCGGGAGGTTGGGGTCCTCTACGGAACATCCGACCGCGCCCAGACGATGTTCGACTTCGGCGGCCGGGTCAATCAAGACGATGACAGCATGCTGTACCGGATCGTCGGTCTTGCGCGAAAGGGCGATACCAATTTCGATATCGCCGACGATCGCTATTTCATACAGCCATCCTTCACCTGGAAGCCCGATGACGCGACGAAATTTACCGTTTACGGCTCGGCCCAGTCCACGGAAACCGATGCCAATGTCGGCGCACTGACCGGCCCGGATGGCAACGTACTTAATCTGCGCGAGAGCGACCCCGACTACGACTATCAGAAGACCCGGCAGCAGCAGGTCGGCTACCAGTTCGAGCATGAGTTCGACGGCGGCTTCACCTTCCGTCAGAACCTGCGCTACTCTCATCTGGATCTGAAAGCGCGCTATCTCAGCGTCTATAGCTGGACGGGCAATGTCGCCCATCGTGGTGCGAGTGCAATCAGCGATACCATGAACGTCTTCCAGGTCGATAACCAGCTCGAGTCCAAGTTCGATACCGGCCCGGCCGCCCATACTGTGCTGTTCGGCCTAGACTACACCCATATGACCGATTCCTTTGCATATGGGATGGATGCAACGAGCAATCCTGCCTACGACTTCGATATTGATAATCCGACCTATGGTGTGTCGGGCCCGACTCCGGATTATAATTTCAGCCGGGTCAGAGCCAGCATGCAGCAGATCGGCGCCTATGCCCTCGATCAGATCGAGCTCGACAAATGGCGCTTCACACTCGGCGGACGCCAGACCTGGGTCAAGCAGTCGACCGATACCAATTTCGTTTCTTCAGGAACGACCACCGACGACAGCCTCAACAAGAATGCATTTTCCTACCAGGCTGGGGCGCTCTATCTCTTTGACAACGGCATAGCGCCTTTCACCAGCTATTCGACCTCCTTCAATCCGGTCACGCAACGCTCCGCCTCCGGCAGCATTCTTGATCCGACGAAGGGCGAACAATACGAACTGGGCGTGAAATATCAGCCACCAGGCACTGACATTTTGCTGTCGGCCGTTGCCTATCACCTTGTCGAGAAGAACAAGCCTGTTCTGGTCGACCCGGTGACGCTCGTTTATGCCTCGCTCGGCGAAGTCACCAACAAGGGGATCGAGCTGGAAGCCAAGGCGAACGTAACCGACGCTTGGGATGTGATCGCATCCTATTCCTACAATCATTCGGAAATCACGCGTGGTGATGACTCGGGCAATGCGCCCGCCGTGACGCCGAAGAATATCGCCAGCCTGTGGTCGAACTACAGCTTCCAGGAAGACACGGTGGCCAATGGTCTCAAGGTCGGTGCCGGCATTCGCTACACGGGTGAGAACTACACAAGCACGGCCAACACCGCCAAGAACGATGCCAGCATCTATCTCGATGCGGCGCTCTCCTACGATTTTGGCGCGATCGACCAGAAATACAAAGGTCTGACGGCCTCTTTCGACATCCGCAACATCGCCAATCGCCGCCTGACGGTGTGCAATAGCGGCTATTGCTATCTCGGACAGGGCCGTAACATCACGGCGTCGTTGAAGTATCGCTGGTAAGCTTCCTGCGGGCGCCGATTTTTCCCGGCGCCCGCTTTCATCCCGATGGCCGCCTTTCGTTGGCTGAACCCGGTCTTCCCATCAGGAAGGCTATTTTGCAGCCTAAGCCTGTTTCATAGGGTGTCCTCATCCTTGCTGCTGCGGCGATGAGGCTGTAGCTTGGCTGAAAGTATGCCCGATCATCCCATCCGGAGGCTTCGTGTGGCCGAGGTCTTGTTGTTCCACCATGCACAAGGATTGACCCCGGGTGTGCGCGGCTTTGCTGACGAGTTGCGGGCTGCCGGTCACATCGTGCATACGCCGGATCTATTCGACGGGCGCACGTTCCAGAGCATCGAGGAGGGGCTCGCCTATATCGGCGAGATCGGATTCGACGACATGCGGGAGCGCGGCGCCCGCGTCGCCGATGAACTGCCTTCCGCGCTCGTCTATGCCGGGTTCTCGTTCGGTGTATTGCCGGCGCAAAAACTGGCGCAGACACGGCACGGAGCCCGAGGCGCTCTCTTCTTCCATTCCTGCCTGCCGATCAGTGGCGAATGGGCCTTCGGACCCTGGCCGGACGGCGTCCCGGTTCAGATTCATGGGATGGAAAACGACCCGATCTTCGCTGGTGAAGGCGACATCGATGCCGCCCGTGAGATCGTGGCCAAGGTCGAGGATGCAGAGCTTTTCCTTTATCCCGGCGATCAGCACTACTTCGCCGACAACTCGCTCCCATCATATGATGCTGGTGCAACCGCGCTGCTGACGAGCCGAGTGCTTGAGTTCCTGGATCGCGTCTGATCCACGCCGGCGTCTTGACTCAATTTCAGCTGCGGACGTGGTTCCGCAACAACGCTTTATTCTTAAGATTATGCCGTCCTGCGCCGCTTCATCAGCAGGATCAGCAGCAGTGGGGCGCCGACGAGGGCGGAAACCAGTCCTGCGGGGATCTGGTAGGGGAAGGCGATCATTCTGCCAAACCAGTCCGCAAGCACCATCAGACCACCACCGGCAAGGGCCGCGCCGGCCAGCTGAGGCGTTGCTCGCCGCAATCCCAGCTCTCGCGCCAGATGCGGACCCATGAGGCCGATGAAGCTCAAGGGGCCGACGACGAGTGTGGCGGCTGCGGTCATGGCGGCAGCCAGAGCAAACAGGCAGCCGCGGGCAACGTTGACGCGGATGCCAATGGCCTGCACCGCCTGCGGGCCGAGTGGCAGAAGATCGAGCCAGCGATGCGCGAGGAAGGCTAGCACCAGGCCCGCGAAAGCAGCGGCGGTCGCCGCTGTCGCTTTCGGTATATCAACGAGATAGGTAGACCCGCTCATCCACTGCATGACGATCATGGCACGTGGATCGCCGCTGGCGGCGAGCACGCTGATGAAGGCATCGAGCATGGCGCCAAGGGCGATGCCTGTCAGCAGGACACGTTCCGGCGCAAAACCGGAACGGATGCCGAAAATGAAAATGGCCAGCAGAACGGCGAACGCGCCGAGGCCACCGAAGCCGAGCTGGGCCGCCATGCCGGGAGCGGGCAGGATAAAGAGGGCGGCAGTAACACCGATTGTGGCGCCGGCGGAGATCCCCAGCACTTCCGGGCTCGCCATTTCATTGCCGCTGAGCCGCTGCAGGATCGCACCGACAACGCCGAGCATCGTGCCGGCAGCAAAGGCAGCGACAACGCGCGGCAACCGATAGGGCAGCACATCGGGCCATTGCAGATAGGCGAGAATTGTCCAGGCTCCATCTGGAGCGCGTCCGAAGAAGATTGCGCCCAGAAGGAGGATAACAAGCCCGCAGATCGTCACAAGCAGAAGCCTTCGCGAGGCATGTGCCGCCTGCTTGGAGCCATGCGATGTCGCCGGCACGCTGCGCTGTGTTGCCCTGAAGCGCGGCAACATCACGAGCAGGAGCGGCGCCCCGAGCAAAGCGGTGATGGCGCCTGTGGGCAGGAATGTCGATGACGCGCCGAAAAGGAGCATCAGCGCTTGATCGGTCAAGAGCAGCAAGCCGGCGCCGATGAGCGGCGACCAGATGAGTTGGCTCTTCATGTGTCGCGCACCGGCGAGATGGGCGACACGCGGAGCGATCAGGCCAATGAAGCCGATGACGCCGACGGCGCTGGTGACGATCGCGGCGAGCATGATGGCAAGGCAGACGGCGGCAATGCGTGTCCGCTTGACTGAGAGGCCGAGGCCACTGGCGCCACCGTCGCCGAGTTCCATCAGCGATAGCGGCCGGGCCATCAGGAAGGCGGCAGCCGTAAGGGCGGCGATTTTCGGTAGAAGAGAAAGCGGAATGGTCCAGCTTTGCTGTGCCAGTGATCCCGCCCCCCAGATGAAGAGACCGGAGAGATAGCGATCGTTCATCAGCACCAGAATGGCGGCAAGCGCGCCGCTCCAGACACTGACGATCAAGCCGGATAGTACCAGGGCAAACGGAGAGAAACCCCGTCTCGCGCCAATCAGGAAAACGACTCCAGCGGCGGCAGCACTTCCAAACAGCGCAACGACATCGCGGCCAAGGCCCTGCAGTGCCGGAAAGGCGAGCATGACGGCGACGAGCGCAAGGTTCGCTCCGGCCGAAATGCCGAGAGTCTCGGGCGAGGCCAGCGGATTGCGCAGCACCTGCTGCAACAGGCTTCCCGAAAGGGAAAGGGCAGCACCGGCAAGAAGCGCGGTGACGATGCGTGGCAGCGTCGAATACAGCAGGAGAAGACGCTGAGGATCGTAAGCGGTATCCTGCACCAGCAGCCGCGAAAAGTCAGGAGCCACCTGATGCCAGGCGAGCAGCCCAGCCAGCACCAACAGCGTCAACGCCACGGCGGGTGCGCCGAGAACAGTGTTTACCTCGGTGCGGCTCATGCGATTTTTTCCAGATGATCGAGCAGGATGCGCGCGAAGCGCTCCGCTTCCTGTACCATGCCGAACATCAGCGTCCCCGGAAGCACCGAGACCCGTTCGGCCTGTACGAAGGGCAGGCTCGTCCAGAGAGGGCTGTCCTGCAGCTTGTCAAGTATGTTCGGCGGAAGAAGGGGTTCGAAGGCGATCAGGCGCAGGCTTGGGTCAAGCGTCGCCAGTTGCTCCAGCCCGATCGTTTCGAAGCCCCAATAATCGCCCGAACCTGTCCAGGCATTCTTGAGACCGATCCTGCTCATGACATTCTGATAGAGGCCGGCGCCGCAATAGATACGGGCGTGACGGTCGTCGACAAAATTGATCAGTGCCAGTGGCGGCGGCTGAAGCTTGCTCACGCGGCGGGCACAATTGTCGAAAAA
>BFBZ01001378.1_pt1 | contig 16339 bp, 17 predicted proteins | sample 1888401 | NCBI WGS metagenome assembly BFBZ01 (sample SAMD00112614, study PRJDB3348) | symbiont metagenome | host: Chara braunii | reverse complement strand
GCGGCGCAGATTGGTCTCGGAGGTGCCGAAGCGCTCGGCGATGCCGGGCAGGTACCAGACCGGATCGATGGCGATCTTGACGCAGGCGATGTCGCCGCTGTCGCGTACGATGGTGCCGTCGGGCTTCAGCCGCTTGCCGATATGCTCCTTCAGCTCGGGCAGCGTCAGCCGCGCCTTGGTGATGGCGATCGACGGGCGGATGTCGACGCCCTCGGCGATCTGCGGCCGGAAGGCCTCGCCCACCATATGACCCCAGGCGTCGATGGAGACGATGCGGCCGGGCTCGGACCATTGCGGGAACGGGCCGATGGTCACCACGGGATGGGTGTTGGTCAGATCCGGCCGCTGGATCGGGTTGAGCGCGCCGGCCGAGACGGCGAGTGCCCGGTAGAGCGCATAGGACCCGCCATGGGTGCCGATGGCATTGCGGTCGGGGCCGGCATTGACTGTGGCGACGACCGGGCCGCGCTCGTCGGCCGTCCTGGCGCCCCAGGCGATCCTGAAACGCGACGGCGTGCCGGCGCCGGGATGGGAGGTCAGCCGGATGTGGCTGGACTTGTTGACGCTCATCCTGTCCTCGATGGCCCGATGGCCTCATGGAACGGATACGGCCCCCCGTCGGGATTGGCGGAGGGCCGTCAATGAGCAATTGATCATGGCGGAGGAACGTAAAGCCTGCAAGACAATCCCGCGCGAGGTCGATAGCGGGCGAAAGCCTGAGGTCAGAGGGTCTTGCGCGAGCGGACGGCGTGCTTGATGCGGCTCTCGTCGGCGCCGGCCTCCTGCAACTCCTTGCGGAACACGTCGCGCCGCTCGTGCACGGAGGCGATAACCAGCCCGGCCGGCACGCCGAGATCGAACAGCACGGCTTCGGACAGCTGGAGACTCGCCTCGATGGTCTCCGGCACGGCATCGGTGACGCCGAGCTTGTAGAGCGCCTTGGCATGGTCGGCGTCCCGCGCCCGTGCGATGATCGTAAGCTCCGGACTGATCGACTTGGCGAGGCCGGCGATCTCGTCCATGGCGCCGGCGGTGTGCAAGGTCAGCACCAGGGCGGAGGCTTCGCGCAGGCCGCAGGATTCCAGGAAGGCGCGATTATTGGCGTCGCCGTAATAGACCTCGTGGCCGGAACGCCGGAGATCGGCGATCTCGCGGGCGTCGCGGTCGATGGCGATGAACGGCACCTTGTGGCGGGCGAGCATTTCGCAGACGAGCTGTCCGACCCGGCCGTAGCCGACGACGATGACGCGCTTCTCCGGTGCGACGGGCGGCGGCACCAGCAGGGCCGGGTCGACCGGCGCCGCGGTCTTGAGGCGTTCGGCGAAACGGGCGCCGAGCGCGTCGAGCAGGGGCACCATGGCCATGCTGAAGGCGGTCAATGTGGTGACGAAGGCGCCGGTGTCGGCGGCGACGACGCCGGCGGCGGTGGCAAGGCCCATGGTGACGAAGGCGAACTCGCCGGCGGGGCCGAGCAGCAAGGCGCTGCGCACCGCCACGGTCCAGCTCTGGCCGAAGGCGCGCACCAGCGGCACCAGTACCGCGATCTTCAGGCCGACCAGCATGACCAGCGCGCCGATGAAGGCGAGCGGCCTGGTGGCGATCAGCGACAGGTCGATCGACAGGCCGACGGAAAAGAAGAAGGCGCCGAGCAGCAGGCCCTTGAACGGCTCGAGGGTCGCCTCGATGGCGCGGCGATATTCCGTCTCGGCGAGCAGCAGGCCGGCGACGAAGGCGCCGAGCGCCATCGACACGCCGAAGGCGGCGGTGACGACGCCCATGCCGATGGCGATCAGCACGGTGGCGGCCATGAACACCTCCGGTCCGTCGGCGGAGGCGACGAGGCGCAGGAAGGGCCGCAGCACCAGGCGGCCGACCAGAACCACCAGGGTCACCGCGACCACGCCCTGGGCAATGGCGATGGCGAGCCCGAGCATGACGCTCTCGCCGCCGCGCGTCGCCAGCGCGCCGACCAGGAACAGCAGCGGAATGACCGCGAGATCCTGCAAGAGCAGGATCGCGAAGCTGGTGCGGCCGGTGGTGGTGGCGAGCCGCTTCTTCTCGGCCAGTTGCTCGACCACGATCGCGGTCGACGACAGGGCGAGCGCGCCGCCGATCAGCACGGAGGCGGCAACCGGCTGGCCGAACCACCAGGCGACCAGCGCGATGATGCTGGTGGAGGCCACCACCTGTGCGGTGCCGAGGCCGAGCACCAGCCGTTTCATCCGGGTCAGGCGCTCATAGGAGAGCTCCAGGCCGATGAGGAACAGGAGAAAGACGACACCGAGCTCGGCGAAGACCGAGATCTCGGTGCTGTCGGTGACCGCGATCCATTTGAGCCAGGGCAGGCCCTCGACCAGCCGGCCCACGCCGAACGGGCCGAGCAGCGCCCCGATACCGAGAAATCCGATGACCGAACTGATGCCGAAACGGGCGAGAATGGGCACGGTGACCGCGGTGGTGCCCAGGATGATCAGGACGTCCTTGTAGGCGGCGAGATCGACGGCTGCTGCCAAGTCACCATTCCCCGAGGTTTGCGCGAAGCTGGCGATCTTTATGCAATCTTTATGCGGGGCCGCCAACCACCCCTGAAGCGTCGTCGCGACGCTTTGTCGCCATGCTTCGGGCGCTTTTCTGAACGGTTGTTAACACCATGACCTGACAGGCGAAATTTCTTTTGGCCCGGGGCCCAGAAAGGCCTTGCATGGGGGGCGGAATCTGTTATCTGTCGCCTCGCCCAATTTCGCACGTGCCTGTGGTTGCGTGCCGGTTGGTGGGCATCCGGACAAGAGGCCGGACAGCCGCCCGAAGACTTGGGGATGCGCCGGCCTTGCCGGGCCGTGTCCCAGGGGCGTCGCAAGACGCGGGGTCTTCGATACCTAACCGGCAGCCGGAGGCAAACCGGCGAACTCTGCCCTCCGCAGAGGACGCGACTTGAAGCAACGACGATCGGGCTTTTTTGGTCTCAGCCGGTGTCCAGAGCCGGCGACTGAAGAGGCTTGTTCTTCTTGCCGGCCGTGCGGTTCGGGGTCATTCCCAAGCCATGCGAAGGCGTCTTTGTTTCGTGCAGGCCGGTTGCGGCCGGTGCGCGATGCGACGTCTCGGCGAACGTCATCGGGTTGTGACCGTCACCGGTGTTCCGTCTCCAAAGCGGACCCGGGAAGCGATTCGCTCCCATGGGTTCAACCCTTTCCAGGTCCAGGGGGACCTGAGGGGAGGCTTTAATGACCGACCGTATCCGCGAATTCCTGCGCCATCGCCGCGAGGACGGACCGATCCTGGTTGTCGACCTGAACGTGGTCGCCGAGAACTTCACCAAATTTGCCCGGGCCCTGCCTGACACGCGCGTGTTTTACGCTGTGAAGGCCAATCCCGCTCCCGAGATCCTGAACCTGCTCGCCGAAATGGGCTCGTGCTTCGACTGCGCGTCGGTGGTCGAAATCGAGCAGGCCATGGCGACCGGCGTTTCGACCGACCGGATTTCCTTCGGCAATACGATCAAGAAGGAAAAGGACGTCGCACGCGCGCTCCAGTATGGCGTGCGCCTGTTCGCCGTCGATTGCGAGGCCGAGGTCGAGAAGATCGCCCGCCAGGCGAAGCTTCTGGGGGCCCGCGACGTCAAGGTGTTCTGCCGCTTCCTGCAGGATTGCGTTGGCGCCGAGTGGCCGCTGTCGCGCAAGTTCGGCTGCGCCGCCGAAATGGCGCCGCGCGTGCTCGAACTGGCGCATCGGCTCGGGCTGACCGCCTACGGCCTGTCGTTCCATGTCGGTTCGCAGCAGACCAATATGGGCGCCTGGGACGAGGCCCTGACCACCGCTTCGTCGATCTTCCGCACGCTCGCCGAGCGCGGCATCGAGCTGAAGATGGTCAATATGGGCGGCGGCTTCCCGACCAAATACCTGAAGGATGTGCCGGCGGCGGAAGCCTATGGCGCGTCGATCTTCGACGCCTTGATCAAGCATTTCGGCAACCGCATCCCGGAAACGATCATCGAGCCGGGCCGTGGCATGGTCGGCAATGCCGGCATCATCGAGACCGAGGTCGTGCTGATCTCGAAGAAGTCCGATGCCGACGAGGTGCGCTGGGTCTATCTCGACATCGGCAAGTTCCACGGTCTCGCCGAGACCATGGACGAAGCCATCCGCTACCCGATCCGCACGGATCACGACGCGGACGAGAAGGTGCCTTGCGTGTTGGCCGGACCGACCTGCGATTCGGTCGATGTGATGTACGAAAAGGTGCCGTACATGCTGCCGGTGTCGCTGGAGATCGGCGACAAGGTGCTGATCGAGGCGACCGGGGCCTATACCACGACCTATTCGACGGTCGGGTTCAACGGCTTCGCGCCGCTCGCGAGCATCTGCATCTGAGACTTTCCCGCCCGGGCCACCGGGCGGGTTTCCCCTCCCAAAAAAGTCCCGACCGGCCGGATCTTTCCGGCACGAGGGCTGTCGTCTGTCTCGAGCCTCGAGAAAGGACCGCGGCCATGACCGTGCACGTCACTGATTTCGCCTGCTCCGCCATCGTCGTCGCCGACGAGCAGGACAACCATGTCGCCGCCCGCGAAGCTCTGCTCGACGCAGCCTTCGGCGCCGATCGCCGGGCCAAGACCTCGGAGCGCCTGCGCGAAGGCCGGCTGCCGGCCGATGGCCTGGCGCTGGTCGCGAGCCTCGCCGACCGCCTCGTCGGCACGGTGCGGCTCTGGCACGTCACGCTCGGCCCTGGCCGCCCGGCCTTGCTGCTCGGGCCGATCGCGGTCGATCCGGCGCTGCGCGCGGCCGGCATCGGCGGCCGTCTGATGCGCGAAGCGCTGACGCGGGCCGAAGCTCGGGGCCATCAGGCGGTCATCCTGGTCGGTGACGAGCCCTATTATCGCCGCTTCGGTTTTTCGACCGCCAAGCTGGACAAGCTCTGGCTGCCCGGCCCGCTCGATCGCAGGCGTTTCCTCGGCCTCGAATTGGCCGCAGGCGGGCTCGACGGCGTGCGCGGACTGGTCGGTGCGACCGGTGAGGAGGCGCCCCGATGGAGCGGCTGGGATATCGCCACGGAAGCCCGGATCGCCGCCTGAGATTTGATTGCTTTGCCGGTCACACATCCTCAATCTGTGACCGGCATGCTCTCGACCGGAACGCTAGGGAAAGGTAGACTTCCCTGCAGCATCGGGAGTCGATCATGATCCGCAACGTCGCCGCCGGCCTTGTCGCCGCAATCGCTGTTTTTGCCGTCGAGGCGGCGATCCATGACGCGGAGGCGCGCCCGCGCCGCCGGGCCGTTCCGGAGGTCCGGGTCAGCCGGCCGAGCTGGCTGGTCACGCCGAAGGTCGAATTCCCCGGCAATAACAATTCGATGCGGCCGGATATCGTCTACGCGTCGGTGTCGTCGACCGGCGATCTCGCTGTCATGTCGACCAGCATGCGCGGCGCGGCCGGGCCGGACCGCTTCTGGGGCGCCCCGGGCTGGACGGTGCAGTGGCCGTGGCCGGCGGCGTTCTACGCGCGCGACTGAGTGAACTGGTCGCGGCAATGACGGGAGCCGGCCTTCGGGCCGGCTTTTTGTTGTCGGGCCATCACATTTTGCGGAGTTCGCGGCCGAGGCCCTTGTTGACGAAGCGCGGGTCGAAGGCCCGGCGCCAGTCGAGTGTCGGCTTGACGATGCCGGCCTTGACCATGGTGGCGAAAAAGCTGCCGACGCGGGCTTCCGTCAGCGCACCGATGCCGAGCGCCAGGCTGTCGCCGGAATCGACGATGCCATGGGCGCGCATCCGGGCGACGGCATAGCCGATCTTGCCGTCGTCCATGTCGGGATTGGCGCGCTTGATCAGGGCGTTGGCGGCGGTGTTGTCGCCATAGACATAGTTGTACCAGCCGATGATCGAGGCTTCGACGAAGCGCTGAACGGTGTCGGCACGCTCGGTCAGCATCGACCGGTTGATCTCGATGGTGGTGGCGTAGGGGTCGAAGCCCGAATCGGCGAGCAGGAAGATCTTTGGCGCGAAGCCGGCGGAGCGCTCGATCGCATAGGGCTCCGAGGTCAGGTAGCCCTGCATCGCCGAGCGCTTGTCGGCGAGAAACGGCTGGGCGTTGAAGGTGTAGGGCTTGAGCTGGTCGTCACGAAAACCGTGCTCGGCCTTCATCCATTGCCAGAAGGTGGCGATGCCGGCCTGCGAGATGAAAATGGTCGGCAGCCGCTTCAGGTCGGTGAAGCTCTCGATGCCCTGGTCGGGATGGGCGATCAGGACTTGCGGATCCCTTTGGAACAGCGCCGCGACCACGGTGGTCGGGACGTTCTGGTCGACCGCGGCGAAGGCCTGGATCATGTTGCCGCCCATGTAGAAATCGAGCCGGCCGGAGGCGAGCAGCAGGCGGTTGTTCACCTGCGGCCCGCCGGGAACGATGGTCACGTCGAGGCCACGGCGACGGTAGGTGCCGTCGGCGACCGCCTGGTAGAAGCCGCCATGCTCCGCCTGGGCAACCCAGTTGGTGCCGAAACTGACGCGCTCCAGGTCCTGGCCGAAGGCCAGGCTGCCGGGCAGCCAGGCGGTGGTCAGGCCGGCGATAAAGCGGCGGCGGGTGGCCATGATCGCGAGCCTCCGTCAAGGCTCCGGCGGGCGACCGGAGACCTGATCGGCATAGCGCCCGATATTGCGCCGCACAAGGATGCCGATCGCGCCGGCGTCCCGGCGCGAGGCCGCGTGGTCACCAGGCCTCGCGATAGATCGCCAGCGCATCGGCCTCGGTGACGAGCCGCGGATTGTTGACCAGGAGCCGGGTCTGCTTCATCGCGTCCGCCGCCAGCATTTCGAGATCGGCTTCGGGCACTTTGACATCGCGCAGGCGCGGCTGCAGCCCGAGTTCCAGCGACAGCGCGGCCATGCGATCGGCGAAGGCGTCCGCCGCGGCGGCGAGCGGCTGTCCGGCGAGTTCCGGGAACAGGATCGGCGCGAGCTCGCCATAGCCGGTGGCGGCGGCCGGAGCATTGAAGCGCAGCACATAGGGCAGCACCAGCGCATTGGTCAGTCCGTGCGGCAGGTGATAGTGGCCACCAAGCGGATAGGCGAGGGCATGCACGGCAGCCACCGGCGAGTTGGCGAAGGCCTGGCCGGCCAGCATGGCGCCGGTGAGCATGTCGGCGCGGGCCGCGCGGTCCGATCCGGTTTTCACCGCGGTGCGGATGGCGCCGCCGAGCAGGCGCAAGGCTTCGCGTGCGAGTGCCTTCGACAGCGGGTTGTTGTTCGGGCTCGCCGAGGTATAGGCCTCGATGGCGTGGACCATGGCGTCGATGCCGGTCGCGGAGGTCACATGCGGCGGCACGGACAGCGTCAGGTCGGGGTCGAGCAGGGCGATGTCGGGCAGGATCGCCGGCGAGACCACCCCCATCTTGGTGTGGGCGCCGGTGGTGATGATCGAGATCGGGGTGACCTCCGAGCCGGTGCCGGCGGTGGTCGGCACCAGGATCAGGGGCAGCCGCGGTCCCCTCGCATTGCCGACGCCATAGATGCCGGCGAGCTCTTCCTTTTCCAGCGCCAGCAGGGCGACCAGCTTGGCGACATCCATCGGTGAGCCGCCGCCGAAGCCGACGACCCCCTGGACCCTGGCCTCGACGGCAATCGCGACCGCCTTCAGCACGATCGCCTCGGGCGGATCGGCGACGACTTCGTCGAACAGCACGGCCTCGCAGCCGGCCGCCTCGAGGCTTTTCAGGGCATGGTCCAGGAGGCCGGAGGCGACGATGCCCTTGTCGGTCACGACCGCCACGCGCTTGCCCATGGAGCGCGCCGCGAGCGTGCCGAGTTCGGCGATCGCGCCGGCGCCGGAGACGATCGATTTGGCCGTGTTGAAAGTGAACATCGCTGGCTCCCCGATTTCCTGCCCGGCGCTTCCGCCGCTCGCAAAGTGTCGATTGACCGGCTAAATCGAATGCCGTCAAGCCGCCCGCATGCCTGCCTCCGAGGGATCAAGCCGAATGGACGATACCGACCGCCGCATCCTCTCCGTGCTGCAGACCGACGCCTCGCTGTCGATCGCCGAGATCGCCTCGCGCGCCGGCCTGTCGACGACGCCGGCCTGGAAGCGCATCCAGAAGCTGGAGGCCGAGGGGATCATTCGCGGCCGGGTGGCCTTGCTCGACCCGAAGAAGCTCGGCCTCGGCCTGACGGTCTTCGTTTCGGTGGAGACTTCGGATCATTCGGAGGCCTGGCTCGCCCGTTTCGCCGAACTGGTCTCGGCCATGCCCGAGGTGATGGAATTTTACCGCATGGCCGGCGATGTCGACTACATGCTGCGCGTGGTGGTCGCCGACATGGATGCCTATGACGGCTTCTACAAGCGGCTGATCGCCCAGGCGCCGTTGAAGAACGTCACCTCGCGTTTCGCCATGGAGCGGATCAAGCAGACCACCGCCTTGCCGCTCAATGTCAGGCCGAGCGGCGACAAGTAAAGGCGGGCATCCGACTTTCGCCGTTGTCCGGACCAGCAGAGGCGCTACGATCTTCCCATGCTCGACAAACGCACGCCCCCGGCCATGCCGGCGCCCTTCGCCAAATATTCCCATTCGGTCGTGGTGCCGGCCGGCACCCGCATGCTGTTCTGCTCGGGCCAGCTCGGTGTCGGCGCCGACGGGGCGATCCCCGAGGATGCCGGGGCCCAGGCCGATCTCTGCTTCAAGGCGATCGGCCACATGCTCGATGATGCCGGCATGGGCTTTGCCGATATCGTCAGGGTCAATGCCTTCGTCACCGACCGCGCCCACATGGCCGGCTACATGGCCTCGCGCGACCGGCACATGCCGAGCCCGTCGCCGGCCTCCACCTTGATGATCGTCACCGGTTTCACCCGGCCGGAGTTCAAGGTCGAGGTCGAGGTGGTCGCGGCCAGGCTGGACTGATCCGATGCTGCCGAAACAGCTCTGGGCCGAGATGACTACCGCGGAGTTCCGGGCGGCCGACACCGCGCGCTGGATCGCCGTGCTGCCGATCGCGGCGGTCGAGCAACATGGGCCGCACTTGCCCGTGCTGGTCGATACGGCCATCGCCGAGGGCAATGTGGCAGCCGTGCGCCGGATCTTGCCCGCGGATCTGCCCGCGACCTTCCTGCCGACGGTCTGGATGGGCAAGTCGAACGAGCACATCAATTTTCCCGGCACCATCACGCTGAGTGCCGAGACGCAGATCCGCATGCTCACCGAGATCGGCGAGAGCGTGCTGCGGGCCGGCGTGAAGAAGCTGGTCTTTGCCAATTCCCACGGCGGCAATGTCGCGGCGATGGATATCGTCGCGCGCGATCTCCGGGTTCGCCACGGCATGCTCGCGGTGCAGGTGTCCTGGCATCGGCTGGGTGCGCCGGAGGGATTGTTCTCGGCCGAGGAGACCCAGCACGGCATTCATGCCGGCGAGGTCGAGACCTCGCAGATGCTGCATTTCCGTCCCGACCTCGTGCAGATGGACGAGGCGCGCGACTTCGTCTCGGCGGCGGTGGCGATGGAACAGTCCTACAGCCATTTGCGCGCCATCTCGCCGGTTGGGTTCGGCTGGATGAGCGAGGACCTGTCGACCGCCGGCGCGATCGGCAATGCCGCAGCGGCAAGCGCCGAGAGCGGCCGGCTGGCGACCGCATTCACGGCCAAGGCCTTCGTCGCCTTGCTTGGCGATGTCGACCGGTTTCCGCTCGACAAGCTCGGAACCGGTGTGACCGTCTGAGGCCGGCGAGCCTCAGTGGAACCAGTTCATGTATTGGCCGAGGAAATTGCCCGGGGCCAGAAGCGCGCCGGCCCAAATGAAGGCCGAGACGACATTGGCGATCTGGAACTTCAGCTGCGGCATGGCGACGATGCCGGCGACCAGCGGCACCGAGGCGCGCAAGGGCCCGGAGAAGCGGCCGATGAAGATCGCCCAGACACCCCATTTCTCGAAGAAGGCATGGCCCTTGGGCAGCATTTCCGGATATTTCGACAGTGGCCAGATCGTGCCGATGCTGTCCTTGAAATAGCGGCCGAACCAATAGGAGATCCAGTCGCCGCAGGCAGCACCCAGGGATGCCGCGAGGAGGATCGGCCAGAACGGTATGCCGCCGGCGCCGACCAGCGGCCCGAAGGCGACGATCATCGCCCAGGCCGGCACGATCAGCGACAGGACGGCGAGCGATTCGGCGAAGGTCAGCGCGAAGATGATGGCGGGTGCCCAGGCCTGGTTGGCTTTGACGAAGTCGATGAGCGGGCCGATGTAACTCTGGGCGTCCATTGGGATCTCGCGGCGGCAGGCTGGCTTGGGTTTCTCACACGGGCATGGCCTGCACGGGCGATGGCTTGGATCAGAAATCCAGGCGGTCGAACCAAGACGATCGCAGGTTGGCGGTCAAGCGTTTCGGCTTCGCGCCGTTGTCGCAGCACGGCGATGCCGCTTCGTTTCAACCGGTCGACGCCGGCTGTCGCGCCGGTTAAAGACAGGGTTCGCCGGCTGCGGCGGAGACCATCCATGCCCGGGCATGGACGAGGAGGCAGGACCATGGATGTGACGGCTCTGAAGGCGCATGCCGGCCAGGTGCTCGATGATGCGACCATTGCCGAGCTGCCCAATCATTACCGTGGCAAGGTCCGCGACAATTACGACCTGCCCGACGGCAGCCGCATCATCATCGCCACCGACCGGATCAGCGCCTTCGACCGCATCCTGGCGGCTATCCCGTTCAAGGGCGAGGTGCTGACCCAGACGGCGCGCTACTGGTTCGAACAGACCCGCGACATCTGCCCCAATCACGTCATCGCCTATCCCGACCCGAATGTGGTGGTCGGGCAGCGGCTGAACATCCTGCCGGTCGAGATCGTGGTGCGCGACTATCTCGCCGGCACCACGGCGACCTCGGTGCTGACCCTCTACAACGCGGGCCAGCGGCAGATGTATGGGGTGACGCTGCCCGACGGCCTCAAGGCCAACCAGCGCCTGCCGCAGCCGATCATCACGCCGACCTCCAAGGCTTTTGACGGCGGCCATGACGAGCCGCTGACGCCGGACGAGATTCTGGCGCAGGGGCTGCTGACGGCCGCGCAATGGCAGACCCTGTCGGACTACGCCTTCGCGCTGTTCGCCCGTGGCCAGAAGCTCGCCGAGGAGCGCGGTCTGATCCTGGTCGACACCAAATATGAATTCGGCACGGCGCCCGACGGCAGCATCGTGCTGGCCGACGAGATCCATACGCCGGATTCGAGCCGCTACTGGCGCCGCGCCAGCTACCAGGACCGCTTCGAGCGTGGCGACAAGCCGGAGAGCTTCGACAAGGATTTCGTCCGCAACTGGGTGGTGGCGCGCTGCGATCCCTATAAGGACGCGATCCCCGTCATCCCCGAGGATGTCATCCTGGCGACGGCGGGCGTCTATATCGAGGCCTTCGAAACCATTACCGGCCAGGTCTTCGATCCCACCGGGACTAGCGGGCCGGTGCTCGAGCGCATCCGGCGCAACCTGGCCGCATATATGTGAGCCGGCCCGCCGCCGCGCCGGCTGGACGCGGGCGTCTGAATTGGGTCAGCCTGCCAGGACCTGCTTGGTGGCGACCGTCGTGTCGGCGTTCAGCTTGTAGACCAGGGGCACGCCGGTCTTCAGCTCCATCGACGGGATCGTCTCGGCGTCGAGACCGTCGAGCACCATGACCAGCGCGCGCAGCGAATTACCGTGGGCGGCGACCAGCACGCGCTCGCCGCGCATGACGCGGGGCAGGATCTCGCCGACATAATAGGGCAGCACGCGCGCCACGGTGTCCTTCAGGCTTTCGCCCGCTGGCGGCGGCACGTCATAGGAGCGGCGCCAGATATGCACCTGTTCGGCGCCGTATTTGGCGGCGGTCTCGGCCTTGTTGAGGCCGGAGAGATCGCCATAGTCGCGCTCGTTCAGGCGCCAGTCCTTGATGGTGGCGAGGTTCGGCTGGCCGATCTCTTCCAGGATCAGTTCGCAGGTGTGCTGGGCGCGCGACAGGGCCGAGGTGAAGGCGATGTCGAAGGAAATGCCGAGCGCCTTCAGTTCGCGGCCGGCACGGCGGGCCTCGTCGACACCCCTAGGCGTCAGGCCCGGGGCCTTCCAGCCGGTGAACAGGGTCTTCAAATTCCACTCGCTCTCGCCATGGCGCGTGAGCACGAGAAGCCGCTCGGTCATCATAAGGTCCTGGTTCTCAGATATCGGAGAGGCCGAGCACATCGGCCATCGAATAGAGGCCGGCGGGACGGCCCTTGGCCCACAGGGCGGCCTTCAACGCGCCGCGGGCGAACAGCGCCCGGTCCTCGGCGATATGGTTGAGGCTGATGCGCTCGGTCGGGCCGGCGAAGGTGACGGTATGCTCGCCGATCACGGTGCCGCCGCGCAGCGCCGCGAAGCCGATGGCGCCACGCTTGCGGGCGCCGGTCACGCCGTCGCGGCCGCGTTCGGAGTGATCCGCCAACGCGATGCCGCGGCCGCGCGCGGCGGCTTCGCCGAGCAGCAGCGCGGTGCCCGAGGGCGCGTCGATCTTGCGGTTGTGATGCATCTCGACGACCTCGATGTCGAAGTCCTCGTCGAGCGCCTGGGCCGCTTTCTTGACGAGTGCCGCCAGCAGGTTGACGCCGAGCGAGAAATTGCCCGACTTGACGATGGTCGCGGTGCCGGCGGAGGACGCGATGGCGTCGTCCTCGGCCTGGCTGAAGCCGGTGGTGCCGACAATGTGGACCTTGCGGTGCTTGGCGGCGAGGCCGGCGAAATTCACGGATACCGCGGGAATGGTGAAATCGATCAGGCCGTCGGCGGCCGCGAGCGCGGCATCGGCATCCGAGGTGATCTGCACCAGCGCCCGCCCGGCGCCGGCGATCAGACCGGCATCCTCGCCGATCGCCACATGGCCCGCCGGCTCCAGCGCGCCGGTGAGTTTCAAGCCCGGCATTTCCTGGACCAGGCGGATCAGGACACGGCCCATGTGACCCGCGGCTCCAGCGACAACCAGGCGCATCTCGGACATGGCTTCCTCTCGGGGCTCGGGCAGGTCTTGGCGCTCAGGCAGGCGCACTGCTTGCGGCGCGGTCTAGCAGTGCGGCGGGCCAATGAAAAGCGGCGCCGGCAGGCGCCGCTCCGTCGTGCCGGGCTCAGGTGCGGGCGTCGTAGGCCAGAACCGCCTCGAGCAGCACCTGTGCGCCATGGGCGCAGTCCTCCAGCGTCGAGCTCTCCGCCTCGTTGTGCGACAGGCCCTCCTTGCAGGGCACGAAGATCATCGAGGTCGGACAGACCCGCGCGACATACATGGCGTCATGGCCGGCGCCGGAGGTGATCTCGCGCGCCTTCAGGCCAAGCTTCTCGGCGGCGCCGCGCACCATGGCGATGCAGGTCTTGTCGAACGGCGTGGCGGGCGAGTCCTGCAGCGGCGTGATTTCATGGGCGCCGTGATGGCGTGCCGCGGCCTCGGCAATGGCGATCTTGGCCTTGGTCACCATGATCGCCAGTTCGTCGTCGCTCGGATTGCGCATGTCGAGGGTGAAGCGGACCTCGCCGGGAATGATGTTGGGCGAACCCGGATGGGCCTGGACGATGCCGATGGTGGCGAGGCCATTGGGGGCGTGGTCGAGCGCGATCTGGCGAATGGCGGTGGCGGCCTCGGCGAAGGCGGCCAGCGCGTCGCGCCGATAGGGCATGGGCGTGGTGCCGGCATGGCTCTCACGCGCGGTGATGCTCACGTTGAACCACTTGATGCCCTGGATGCCGGTGACGATGCCGATGGTCCTGGCCTCTTCCTCCAGGATCGGACCCTGCTCGATATGCAGCTCGAAATAGGCCTGGAAGCCGAGCGCGCCCGGCTTGTCCTTGCCGCGATAGCCGATGGTCTCGAGCGCCTGCCCTTGCGTGACGCCGTCGCTGTCCTTGAAGGCGTCCATTTCGGCTTGGCTATAGGCCCCGGCATAAACCGCCGAGCCGACCATGGAGGGCGAGAAGCGTGCGCCCTCCTCGTTGGTCCAGTTGACCAGCGCGATCGGCGCATTGGTCTCGAAGCCGGCCTGGTGCAGGGTCTTGAGTACTTCCAGGCCGCCGAGCACGCCGAGCACGCCGTCGAACTTGCCGCCGGTCGGCTGGGTGTCGAGATGGCTGCCCATGGCGATCGGCTTTTTCGATGCGTCCTTGCCCGGCCGGACCGCCACCATGTTGCCGGCGGTGTCGAGATGCACGGCGCAGCCGAGCGCCTCGCATTGCGCCTTGAACCAGTCGCGCACGCGCCGGTCCTCATCCGACAGGCTCAGGCGCTTGATGCCGCCCTTTGGCGTGCCGCCGATGGTCGCGGTTTCCATCAGCATGTCCCAGAGCCGCTGGCCATCGATCGTAAGGTTGCTCATGGGGTCTCCAGTCAGGCGTTGATCACAAGGGCGCGATCATTTCGGCGCGACCATTTCACTGGCGCCCGCGCGAGGCAAGTCCTGCCAGGAAAAGCCGGCCATGCACGTTTCGTTAACCGTGAGGCTCGCCTTATCTTGGCCGCCTTCACCACCTTTGAGTGGTACCGACTTTTGATCCGGGGATCCTGCCGTGCCGCGCTTCCGGCTGCCATTGATGATCGGCGCTTTCGCCGCCGGACTTGCGGCCGGTCCGGCCATGGCCCATCCGCACGTCAGCGTGCAGACCGAAACCCGCGTCATGTTCGATGCCGAGGGCCAGGCCGTCGCCCTGGAGCAGGTCTGGACCTTCGACGAAATGTATTCGGCCTTCGCGATCCAGGGCCTCGATACCAACAAGGACGGTAATTTTTCGCGCGAGGAACTCGCCGAACTGACGACGATCAATATCGAGAACCTCGGCCAGCAGAAATATTTCACGGTGCTGCGCCACGAGCGGCGCTTCGTCTCATTCGGTCCGGCACGCGATGCCTGGTCCGAGGTGCAGGGCGGCAAGCTGACCCTGCATTTCACCATGCCGATCGTGACGCCGTTCAGGACCGCCGGCAAGCCGCTGGTGATCGAGGTCTATGACCCCGAATATTTCGTCGCCTTCGAGCCGGCCGACGGCGAGCCGATGCGCCTCGTCGGCGCCCCGGCGGGCTGCAAGCTCGACTACAGTCCGCCGCGCACGACGGGCGCCGCGGCCAACCTGTCCGAAAGCTTCTTCCAGTCGCTCAATGCCAGCGCCAATTTCGGCCAGCAATTCGCCGGCCGCTACACGGTGAACTGCCCGTGAGCCACGGCCGTCTGAGCGGCCGGGCCGCTGTCGCCGTCGCGATGACGCTCGCCGCGGTCATCGTCGTGGCTCCCTGGGTGCTCGCACAGGCTTTCGCCCAGGCGCCGCCTTCGGCCTTCGGCGGCGCCGCGCGTGCGCCGGCGAATTCCGGCCTGTTCGCCATGATCATCGAGCAGCAGGTGCTGTTCTATCGCCAGCTCACCGCCGCCGTCGGGGCGATCCGCGCCGGCAACCGGGGCGCGCTGGCGACCCTGGTCGGCCTGTCATTTCTCTATGGCATCTTTCACGCCGCCGGCCCCGGCCACGGCAAGGCGGTGATCTCGTCCTATATCGTCGCCAGCGGCGAGACGGTCCGGCGCGGCGTGACGCTCGCCGCCCTGTCCTCGCTGGTCCAGGCGGTCACCGCGATTTCGCTGGTCGGCGTGCTGGCGCTCGTCCTCGGCACCACGGCGCGCACCATGACCCGCGTGGTCGACTGGATCGAGATCGCCGCCTATGGGCTGATCGTGCTGATCGGGTTGCGCCTGCTGCTCGCCAAGGGCAAGGCCTTCGCCGCGCGCTTCGCCTCGTGGCGGTCCGGCCGGCCGGTGGCCGGCATGGGCTGCGACGACGGCTGCGCCCATCTGCCGGCGGCGGAACAGGTGGCGCGCGCGCATTCCTGGCGCGAAACCATGGCCATCGTCTTGGGGGTTGGCCTGAGGCCCTGTACGGGAGCGGTGCTGGTGCTGGTTTTCGCGATGGCCCAGGGCATCGTCTATGCCGGCGTCATCTCGGCCTTCGCCATGGCGATCGGCACGGCGATCACGGTGGCGGCGATCGCGACGATGGCCGCCGGCGCCAAGGGCCTGGCGGTCCGGCTCGCCGCGTCGCGAACCGGCCTGACCACCGTCATGCTCAGCGCGGCGGAGGTCGCCGCCGCAGTGATCGTCGTCCTGTTCGGTGCCGGGCTTTTGACCGGCTATCTCGTGATGGAACGGACCATGCCGTTCTAAGATCGCCGTTCTGAGATCGCTTGGCGGTTGCGCGCGCGGATCAGCGCGCGATGGCGGTCTTGCTGCGGTCGCGCCGCCGGTCGGCGACCGGCTGATAGGCGATGCGGCAGTGATAGGCGCAATAGGGCAGGCCGGTGCTCGAGCGCGCGCCGCAATAACGGAAGTCTTCCTTGCCGGGATCGCC
>BFBZ01001383.1_pt1 | contig 16345 bp, 8 predicted proteins | sample 1888401 | NCBI WGS metagenome assembly BFBZ01 (sample SAMD00112614, study PRJDB3348) | symbiont metagenome | host: Chara braunii | reverse complement strand
CGGCTACTTCCGCAGAAATGCAACCGCAAAGACGATCGCGACACACGCGCCGATCATCAGCAGAGCCACGCCCCAGGTTTGGAACCACGACAGCGGGTACAGGTACACCCCACATTGGGGGCAAGGAGCGGCGTCCGCGGCATCGAGTGGCTCTAATTGACCCTGCCAGCGGCAGATCGCGCAACGGTAACTCCGTTTCGGTGAACGCATTGGCTCGGCCCCGCGATTCGAGTGATCCGGTCCGACTGCGACAGCAGCGAACACAGCGAACGGACAAGCAACAGGAAACAAACCACGCGGTTGAGTGCGGGGCTCGGCGTGTGGGCGCTATTCCTCGTTAATCTCGTACCCGGCCCGTCAGCTCCAATCGTAGTCGTCGTCATCTGGGTCGGGGGCGCCGTGATCGATCCAGCAGCCCGGCAAGGCCGCCCGGAGCGTATGGAGTTCGTGGGGCGCCAAGCGCCGACGTTTGACCCGAAGATAGTGCAGTTGACCGCACCCGGCCAATTCGCCGAGCGGGTTCAGATCGTCCGGGATGGACGCGGTCAGAATCCGCAGAGCGGGCGCGCGTGCCAGCGCGGCGATTGCACCGGCCTCGAACGCTTCAAAGGACAGATCCAATCGGACCAGATGGGGCAGGCCGAGTAGCTGCGCGGATAGACCCTGGGTCAGAGTACCCGCGCCCAGCGACAGCCAGCGCAACTGTGTCAAGCTCTCCAGACCGCGGACCAGCGGGGTCCGTCCGTATGTGGCCAGGTACTCGAGCTTCGACGCGCGCGATAACTCGGCAATCGTCCCGCGGGGCAGTGGACCGAGGACGAGCGAGCGGAGTTCCGTCAACTTCGCGAGGACCTTCAGGCCGACGCGCGTGAACGGCAGATATTTCTGGCAAAAGCCGAGGTGACGGAGCTGCTCGCACTCGGCGAACCGCTCGCACTGCTCATCGGGGTACGCGTTGTATTGGGTCAGGGTCAGCGCCCGCAACTTCGGGAAGCTCGCGGCCCAGTGGGGCAGGTCGCCCTCCCATTCCTTGTTCAGGTCCAGTACCTCAAGGTCGGGCAACCGGGCCTGCCCGAGCGCGGGCATCATCGTCCAGTCCGGCCTGTGGAGCTTCAGCACTCTCAGGTGCGGGAGGGCCGCCAGTTCGGCCCACGCGCGGCGGCCCCCGAGGTAGCACAGGCTCAACTCGCGCAGGTGCGGCCACTCGCGCAGACGCGTGAGTGCGTCGGGGCCGTGGTCGTCGGTCCCGAAATGCAGTTCCCGTGCGTTGTGGACGAGGCCGAACGTGTCCCCCCAGTCCGGCTGCGAACCGAAGGTGTGGCCGTCGAACGTCACCCGCTCGATCCAGTTGGACGCGAGCCAATCCGCGAATTCCGTGGGGGGTTCGGCTTGTAACCGCGGCGTGTCCACACTGAGAGCGAGGAGCCCGCGCCGCCAGCCCCACTTGAACGAAGACGGTGCCGGTAACCACGTTTTGAACGCCGGTGCCGAGATGAGTTCCCGCAATCGCTCGCCGAGCCGGACGCGCGCGATGTCGTGGGGCGGGGTGCGATCGAATGCGATGGCGGCCCGCACGTACTCACTGCGGAAGTCGTCACGGTCGTCCAGCCAGTCGGCGAACGCGAGCCGCCGGACGTCGTCCTCCGGGGTCGCCGCGATTGCGGAGAGAAATGCGGACTCGTCACTCATCGTGCCCTCGATCGCCGAACGAGCACTCGGAACGACACGCGCCGCATGGGGCAGTGGCTTCTCGGTCACGCGGGTGCGTCGTCGGAACGGCACCGCCGCGGGACCGGGCGCATCAGTTGCAGGACCGCGTGCCCGGCGCAGACCAACCCGAGACCGATCAACCAGAACGCCCGAAGCGGCATCGGGTCGCTTCTTGTTCGGTCAAACAGCATGAATAGAAACAAGCCGACGAGTCCGCTGCCCAGAGCGAGGACGACAAGATAGGGGAACCACATGCCCCACGCGCGCATCACCACACCACAAGCTCCACATCGGTACCCGGGATGAGGGGTGATCCCGCTCGGCGGGAGCCGCTCGACCCGTTCGGACGCACACCGCGGGCATTCCATCCGCACCTTCGACGGCCGCGCGCACGAACTCATGACGTCGTCTGATAAGCGGCTCGTATTCTCAGTGGCGCTTTCATCAGTGATGGGGGGCGTACCGAAAGGGGCACGCAGTTCGGCACGAACCCCGCGCCGCTCGATGAGCCACACCCGCAACCACTGCCGCAAGCCGCTATACGCCACGAGCGGCCCCGCCAGCGCCGCGGCCATGAGGACGAGCAACACCCCGTGGATGAGCCACCCGAACGTCACCAGCGCCCACCGCAACCACGAGCCGGGCGGCGGATCACTGGCGTTCCACGTCCACCAGCAATACAGACCGAACAGTCCGCCGCTCACGGCGGCCACGATTAGCCCACGGGGAACGGCCCGTAGTGCCTGACGACGGAGAGCGGCGCAGAACTCCGGATCGCCAGCCAATCCGGTCTCGACGCATTGCCGCACACCGGCGAGGGCCGCCGCGTGCTTCCGGAACGTCAGCACACCGCAAGGCGTGATCAAGCCGATCTGGCCCTCTGTGTACAACTCATCTAATGTGATCAGCCGATGGGCCGAAGACCGCGGGGCCTCGATCGCCCGCGTCCCGTCCGGCGCGGTGAGTGTGAGCAAGGTATCGTCCCACGCCAACACCCACCTGCTGTCGTCTGGGTCGCCTTGTTGTACCAAGTGGTACGACTCCACAAGTGCCCCCTCGTGGCCACACAATCGCTTTCACCAACTCTTCGATCCGACAGCGTACAACTTTCTGCCGGGGCACTTCGTCAGTACGTGTGATCGCAGACCATGCAGTAACGCCCCCCGGGGCGTCCGGGGTTCTTGCGCCCGCAGGACGGGCACGCGTCCGGGTCTTTGGCGCCCGGCTTGATCGCCGGTGCGGGTGCCGGAGGGGCCGCGGGGCGCGGCGGCGCGGCGGGGCGCGCCGCTGTTGGGAGCGGCGGGCGGGGTGGTGCGGCCGGTACCGGACGGGCGGCCGGCGCGGGAGCCGCCGGCGCCACCGGGCGGTCCGGCACGGGTAACGGTAGCCCGTCGTCTTCGCGATCCCGCGATTGAGGAGTGGGCGCGGGTTTGGCCCGCGGGCGCGGCGGAGCGGGGTGCCGGTTCGGCACAGGTGTAGGGCTCCCGCTGCCCGTGCGGACGACGACGGTCACGTTCCCGGCCTCGCGGGTGTCGCCGTCGGCGACCGCCGATTCCGAACGCGCTGGCACGTCGGTGCAAATCACCTGGCCGTTGCGGATGAAATACCGAAGGGCGACTTCGGGCGCTCCGCGCGCCCAGACGGTACACGCGCGGGCGTCGCCGCCCACCTTCACTGGTTCGGCGCCGAGGTTCACCGTCACCATCTCGCGCGGGCCGTACCGCACCTCGAGCCACGCCCGGCGGAACGCCGCTTCTACCACCGCGACCATCAGGCCGATGGACAGGCCGAGCACCAGGCCGCCCGCGAGGCGACCGATCAGATCGCTCGCGACGGATTCCACCGCGTTGTAGCCCAGTGCCCCGACCGCCCCCCCGATGGCGCCGCCCACGAGCCCGTACACGAGCTTCAGGTTCGGGACGAACAGCGACAACCCCGCACCGGCCATCGAGCCGAGGAGCGTCCACCCCATCACGCGGAAGATCGCGGTGAGAATCCGATTATCCGGGGCCAGGAGGAACAAGCCCTGGCCGGCCGCGCCACCGATGAGACCGACCAGCAGACCGCCGACCAACCCGGCCAGCACCCCGCCGATCGACGGCAGCGTGCCACGGAGATAATGGTGCTGACCGCCGAGCAGAAACAGGCACACGAGCGCCGCAATCGACCCGGTCCACACGCCGCTGCGCAAGACGACCTTCCCCTCGCTCCCGGCTTCCGATTGCTCGTTCGACTGGAGGCTCTTCACCACCGCCTTCGGCAGTTCCACGACCGCCGGGCGCGCGGCCAGTTCGGGCTTGGTGTCCGGGCGCTTCGACTCGGCCGCGGCCACGATGGCCTTCGTCATTTCGGGCAGGAGCACGTTCGTGAACGTCCGCGCGTCGCCCGCGGTCCGGTTCAAGTTGAACTCCTTCCCCTTGTCCTCCTCTCCCTTTGAAGTTGTCGTGCCGATCGCGCCCTGTTGCACCTTGCGGTAGATGGGCAGTTCGTTGTCGTTGACGACCAGGTGAAGGACGTCGATCTTGTTGGCGCGGAGTGATTCGACAGTCTCCTTTTCGGACTGCCCGCGGGGCGGGGTGGCGTAAATCTTCGGCGGGGCGTCGGTGATGAGGACCAGCACGCGGCTCGCCGACTTGCGCCAGTCCTTCAACCCGGCCGCTTCGGAAAGGGCCTCGAAACTCGTTTCGGGGACGTCGCCGCCGCCCGAGGCGCGCTGCTTCGCGATCTCGTCGCGGAACGCGTCCGCGTCGGAAGTGAAGGTCTCGTCCTTGAACTTCAGCACCTGCATCTGCGGGAACCCGTTCGGTTCCGGCACGAACAGATCGCGGAACACGACGCACCCGAACCGCGCGTCCACTTTCGCGCGGGTCAGGTCGCGGGCGAACGTGCCGATGCCGTTCTTCAGCCCGTCGATTTGGTTCTGCATGCTGCCGGTCACATCGAGTACGAACACGATGTCGGCCTGCGGCATCGGCGACGCGAGGGTGGTGAGCGTGAGCGGCACGGTCGCGCTCAGCGGCTTGGCGCCGGGATCGGCTAACGCCACTACCTTCAGGGCACCGGGTGTGTGGGTGTCGGCGCTGAACGCGGCCCGCAGTTCCACCTCGGCCTCGGCCTGACCGTTCGCGTCGAACTTCTCTTTCGGGACCGTCACGTCCGGCGCAGTGACGCCAGTCGGCAGCCCCTCGACACGCACCGTTACGGGGGCGTCGAACGCGTCGCGTGCGAGTTGAACGAACACCTTGTTGGTCCCGCCCTGGTAGATCTGAAGCGCGCCGGACGCGCTAATCGCCAGCCGCGGTTCCGGGGGCGGGGGCGGTTCGGGCGGCTTGGGCGGCGGCGGGCGGAGCAAGAACCACACGAGTTCACCGAAGACCAGTGCGCCGATCAGCCCGCCGACGGCACCATACAGTCCGAACAGCGCCGGCTTCGGCAGACCGGCGAGGAGCTTCGGCGCGGGCATCGAGCGGTCTCCGAGAGAAACGTCCGGGCGCGGCAATAATCAAAACGTCGTGTCGCACAACATACAGTACCGCAATCCCGGTTCGCCGGGAATCGTCCGCCCGCACCCGGGGCAACCGTCACGCGGTTTCGTCGGCGCGGTGATGGCCGGTTTGAAGACGGGCACCATCGGGGCCGGTTTTGGCTCTTCCGACTGAACGGACAAAGGCGGAACCGGTACGGGCACCGCCGGTTCTTCGGGCGGGAGCGACAGCACCTCATCATCCGGGAGCGGTTCGCGGAGCAACCGTGATCCGACAATCGGCACGAGCAAACCCGTGCCGAACCCCAGCGCGCTTCCTCCTGCCATCCGCCCAATAAMCCCGCCGGCGATGGCGTTCAGGGCGAAGTACGCGATCGTGGCGAACCCGAGACCGATGGCCCATCCGCTCCCGTAGCCGGCGGCACCCGCGCCCGGTGAGGGCAGCCCACCGGGGAGTACCATCATCTGCCCCACCAGCAGTGCCGCAGACACGCAGATCGAGACCGTGAGTACCCACACACCGACCGCCGGCCAGGTGCGGGTGGGCCGTTTCTCGGTGGTCACGGTCACAATCGGCTCCGGCCCGGTCGGCGGGGCGAGTTTCTCGATCTTCGGTTCCGCCGGCTCCGCGCTGGGCGGCAGCGCCGGCAGCTTCACGGGTTGCGTCTGAGGTAGTACCGGCTCAGGAGCTGCCCCAGATACCTCCGGAATGTTGGCGGGCCGCTCCGGTAACGCGCCGCACACGGTTCGGCCCAGGTCCGCGAGTAACTTGGCGTATTCACCCGTGGTATTCGCCTGTGCCAGATCGAGGTACTTACCCTTCGCTCCCTCCCACAGCGGCTCGAATGCTTTCCGGTGGTCCGGCAGTGCGACGACGTGAAGTTGATCGATTCGCTTGTTCCGGAGGTATTTGACCGTTTCGGCCGCGCTTTTCATCCGCCCGTCGGACCGTTTGGGTCCGCCGTCGGTGACCAGAAGCAGTACGCGAACGGCCGACACGCGGAACGGGCAGTCGGCCGCTTCCGCGAGGCCGTCCAGACTGCTCTCGCCCTCGCCGCCCCCGCCGCCGAGCTTGAGCCGGTGAACCGCATCGCGAAACGGTGCGAGTTCCGCCGTCATCCGCTCGCCTTTGATCCGCGGGATCTTGAGCGGTTGGCCGAGCGTCGTGTCCTGAAAGCCCACGAGCCCGAACCGCGTGTCGAGCCAGCCCTTTTCGAGTTCGGAGCCGAACGCGGGCAGTGCTGCGCCGATTCCCGTTACGGTCTTCTGCATGCTGCCGGTGCAGTCGAGTACGAGCACCACATCGACGGGCACCCGCGGCGCGGCACGAACTTCGACACCCAACTCGGTTTGGGATTCGACCGTAACGCCGTCCGGCGCCGCTCGTGCGGTGACCGCGGCCTTGTACGTTCCGGGCTTGGCGGTGCCATCTGCCGATAACTCGCCCATCGACTCGATCTGCCCGGCCGGGATCGTCGTTGTCGGCGCCGTTACGCCGGGCGGGAGGTCATTGAACTCGACCGTTATGGCCCCATCGAAGTTGCCACGCCCGACCCGCACGGCGTATGTGTTTTTCCCGCGCTGGTACGTCTGAACCTTCGGTGACGCGCTGACCGTCAACCGCGGCGAACCGACCGGGAGCGCGTGAACCGTCATCTCGATCGCCGTACTCGCTGAAAGGGTCAAGCCGTTGGCGGTCGCGGTCGCATTCGCGGTGAGTCCGTAAGTGCCTGGTTTCACGGTGGGCGGGACCGTGACTGTTGCCTGGCCGCCCGTTACGCCCGCGGGAACGATGACATCGGCCGCGCTCAAGCCCACGGCCGGAGCGGTGAACTTCACGGATACGGGGCCCTCGAACCGGTCGCGGGCGACACGAACACTCAACGTGCCGTTCCCGCCAGGGTATGCCGCCACGCACGGCGATATAGTCAGAGCCAACTGAGCAGACGGAGGAGCGGGGACCGGTGTTTGTGCGGCCCCGACCGCCAACCCGGACGGAGGGCGCAGGAAGTGCCAGAGAAGCTCCCCGACCGTGAGCGCCGCGAGCAACCCGGCGATCGAGCCGTACAGGCCGAAAAGCACCGGGCGGGGCAACTTGTCGAGGAACGGTGGGACGGACATGAACGGGCCTCGCGTGGTCGAGAACCCAGAATCGCGCGGATGATTTTCGTAGGGTGGGACCAGGCGTTGCGCCGGCCCACCGGCTCCGCGGGCGAACACCACCTCGGGGATGGTTCTCTGCTCAGTGGGACGAGGCTTGGTACCGGCCCACCAGCTTCTCGATGTCGCCGGTGGACCGGCGCAACGCCTGGTCCCACCCTACAAAACGCCTACCAGCTTCTCGATGCCGCCTACGAAATACGAAACCCGTCCGTGAGAGCGGGTGTCACTTGTCCTTTTTCGGTTCCACCAGAGTGATAGGTTGCACGCCGTCCTTGACATCGCGGTAGCATTCCAGCCAGAACGCTTCCAGATCGTTGCGGGCGGTGCCCTGGAAGTCCTTCGCGGCCTCGTAGCGGCGGCGGCGCTGGGCCGGGCCGTTGAAGGCCAGCGGGCCTTCCAGGTCGATCACGCGGTACAGGTCGCGGCGGACCAGCTCGAGGCGCCGGGTTTTGTCTTCATCGCCGTACAGGAAGTGATACTGGGCGCTCAGGAACCACACCGCCGACTCGTTCGAGTAGTTCAGCAGGCCCGCGTCCACCCACGCCTTTGCCGCCGCCTTGTCGGCCGCGCTCGCGTCGGCCTTGGCGAGCAGTTTGGCGCCGGTCGCGAGGCTGAAGTTCGCGACCTGTTCGTCGGTGGCCTTCGGCCCACCGATCGACTTGATCCGCACCTTCGGCGCGCCCTGCTCCGGCCTAATCACGCGCCGCGCATACAGTGGGTGCTTGAGCAGAAGCTCGGTGAGCTTGGCTAACGCTTCTGGAGCGACCGCCCCGACCGTGCGCGCCTCGAAGACGAGGGTCGCCGTGTCGTCGTACTTGACGGCGACGATCTGCACGCCGTCGAGGGCCGGGTACGCCGGCGTCACCCGTTGTACGCGGTCGAGCATGAGGCTCATCGGGATGACCGTGAGCTTCGGCGCCTGCGGTGACAGGTCGGCCCCGCTGGGCGACTTGAAGTAGGCGTCCTTCCACTTCGGCTCGCTCGCCAACTGCTTGAGGAGCGCCGCCAGTTCGTTGTTTTGCGTCTCGGTATTGACCACTCCGGAAAGTGTGTACTGGCCGTCCAGGTCGAAGGAGCCGCGCTCGATCAGCACCCCGTACCAGCGCTTCTGGTCGCCGGCCATGATCTTGCGGACCTCGGCCGTGAGGCCCGGCAGAAGCGGCTCCTTGCTCCCGGTCTCGGCGGGCGGGGCGGGGGCGCCCTCGAATTTCACTTCAGGCACGCCCTGCGGGAAGTGTTTCAGGACGAGGCGGTTGAATTCCGTTGCGACGGCCTTGAGATCGTCAGGGGCCGCGACCTGATAAACGAGAACCAATCCGCCGCCGTCTTTGGCGACCGCGTAGTGCTTCTGAGCGAGCGCCGCCGGATCGTCACTGAAGTACAGGCGGCTCAGCCGGACGTCATCGCGAGTCCGTACCGCCCACTTCCGCAGTTCGTCTTTCAGTTCGTTGACCGGCACCACTTTCATGCGGTCGGGCGAGACCGGACTGGTGGTCAACAATTTGTACCGGTCCGCGGCGGCGTCGCCTTTGGCGATCCGGGCCTTGAGTACGGTCTGAAAGGTGTCGTTCAGGTCTTTCTTCTGAGCGCCCGTGAGGCCGGGCTGGAGGCCAGCGGGCATGAACTCGCCGGCCGGGCCGAACACCGCGCCGGGGTCCACCCGCACGCCGTCGAGCGCGGGGCGGGCCGCGACGGCAGCGCGGAAGTCTCTGGCCGGGTCGTCCACGCCGGCCGGAAACGCGAGCGTGATGCGAACCGGCTTCGTGCCGCCGAGAACGTCCGACCACAGTCTCCGAATTGCGTCTTGGATCACGTCCTCTTCCAGTTTGTCTTCACCGAGCCGCGCGCCGGTCACAACGAACCGGCCCTCGGACCCGTCATAGACGAAATGCGCCCGGTCAGCTCGCAGTCGCTGCGTCGCGACGTCCTTCGAACCGGCCAGGAGCTTCTGAACCTCGGACGCCGACACCGGCCACGCCTTCACCTCTTTGAGAGCAAACGCGACCTGCGGTTTGCCGTCCTTCTTCCGAACGGCCGGGTTACCGGCGATTGCCTTCACCCCGTCCCCGGTGAGCCACGCTTCGATCGTCGCGTCGTCCGCGCGGTGACCCGTGAGAACGAGGTCGCCTGTGGGACCGAATTCGCTGCCGTTCAGATACACCCGGTCCGCGGGGCGCGGGTCGTCGCGTGTGCCTTTGGCTCCAGCGGCGTTCGCGAGCGTCTGGAGCGCGGCGTGCGGCGTGAGTTCGCCCCGCGGTTTGCCCTTGTCGTCCACCGCGCCCACCGTCACGACGCCGTCCCAACTGAACAGCGCCTTCTTGTCTCCGCCGAGTTGTTTGAGGATGAGATCTTTTGCTGCGTCGCCGATCTGCGATTCGGCGTCCCCGTCCGGCTTCGCGCCGGCGTCGATGAACACGCCGGTCACCTTCACCTTGTCACCGGCCGTTTCGAGGCCGTCCACGCGGAGCCGCTTCAGGCTCGGGTTGTCCTTGCCCTCGGCGTCCTTGCCGGCTGCAAGTGCCTTTTGAATCGCTGTCGGGTTCTTCTTCGCGGCCTCGACCACTTCGGCCGCGTCCTGTGCGCCGGCGTGCCGGCTGTGGAGTGTGAACGCGGCCAAAACGGCCGCGAGTGCGGCCGCGCGCGACAGGGAGTGGGACCGGGACATGAGTTCCTCACGGAGGTCAGACACGTGGGTCCGTCGATTCCGGGAAACCGTCCTTGGCTGCCGGCGGACGATCCGCCGGCGGGGGCGCGACATGGGGKTCGGCCCGTTCGGCCGGCTCCTCGGCCGACGGGAGAACGTCCGCTTCCTCGCGGGTCTCGCCTTCGGCGGTTGCTTCGAACACGAGTGGCGATGCGTCTTCGATCGCCAGTGGCTCATCGACCGCCAGCGGTTCTTCGATTCCCTCGTCGGTTGCTAACGGTTCTTCGAGTTCCTCGTTGGTCGCTAATGGTTCTTCGAGTTCGTTTTCCACTGTCAGTGCCAGCGGTTCTTCGTGTCCGTATTCCGCGCTGGGTGCCTCGGGGGAGGCGGCTTCGTTCGCTAGCGGCATTTCGTTTACGGGTTCGTTATCCTCGGGGATCGCCTCGGGAGAGACGCCTTCACTTGCCAGCGGTATCTCGTTTACGGGTTCGTTATCCTCGGGGATCGCCTCGGCACCGGCGACATAAAGAACGACCAGCGTGCAGTCGTCGTTCACCATGTCTTTGGACCGGCGGAGCGTGTCCAGTTCGGCGTGCCAGTCGTCTTGGGGCAGCGTTTCGAACCGGTCCCATTCCGGGCCGGGGCCGGTGGAACTCTTGAGCAGTCGCGCCGCGACCGCGTCGGTCGCCAGCACGAACCGGTCGCCGGGTTGACACGTCCCCGCAGCGGCGACCGCGAGCGTGCGGAAGCCGGGGTTCGATCGGACGAGCAGCGGGGCGGAGCCGAACTGGTCGGCCGCGACGACCGGGAAGGTGCCCAGCAGCCGCCCGCCGCGCACCCAGAACAGGCTGGCGTCCCCGACCGCGGCGGCCCGCCACGGGCGCTCGCCGTCGGCCTCCGGGCCGACCTCCAACGTGAGCAGGGTGGCCGCCGCACCGACCTGGTCGACCTTGGCCTGCTTCGACCAGTTCAGGTTATTGTAATTGATCGCGGTGCGCCATTCCGTTCGCAGCCCGTTCACCCATTTATTCAGAGAAATCGGTTCACGCACGTCGGGCCGGTCGGTCAGGAACCGCTGGCTCAATTGCTGCGCCCAGATGTTGCAATAGATGCCGCTGCTGGCCCCGTCGGCGATCGTTGCCGCTCCGCCGGGTGCGTCCACGGCGTAAGCGTCTTCCCACTGCTCGGGGGTGTTGCCCATCTTCGGTGCCCACATCGCGCGATTCGCGCGGAAGCCGCCGCTCCCCGCCCACGCGACCGTGTCCTCACGCCACGAGTACGTGAAAAGTGCGTTCCATTGGTCGGAAATGTCCCAGTAATTAATCGACAATGCGCGGGGGGTAGTGAACGAGCCATTCGCGATCTCCGGCAGCTCGCACGACAACGGGAATAATTCCGCCAACGGTTCAACGGCAGGCGCGTCACACCAAATTCCCGCGGGTGCCGAGTCGCCCGGCATGAACACGTAGTGCATCAGGCGGGCGGGTCCGTAGCCGGTGGCGAGCAGGCCGAGCGACCGCGCGACGCGGAAGTACGAGTTGTCGAGCGCGTCGGCGGTGGTGCAGTGGATCACGACCGGCGGCCGGGCCGCGAACCGCCCCGTGAGCCACACCGACACCATCTGGTACACCGCCGCCAGCGCGGCCGTCGGGCACGGGTCGCCCTCACAGGGTGGCAGTACGGCCCACTTCTTCGGCTGGCCCTCGGCTTCGCGCGCGACGGCGGGCATCTGGGCCACTTGCGCCAGCGGCACGAGCCGCGGCTTCGCATCGCCGTCGGGCAGAAGCGAGAGGAGTTGCGGTGAACCGTCCGGGCCGGTGCGGTAGCCCAGGACAGCGACGTCGATGGCGCCGACCGCGTAGCCGCTCGCGACGGTGTTCACCAGACCGTCGAGTAACTCGTCGGCCAAGTGCCGCACGGCCGCAACGGCTACGGTTTCGCCGCGCCCGGTGACCACGTCTACGGTCATCTCGGMCGAGAGGCGGAGCAGCAGCACGAGGCAACCCGGCGGCGGCTCGGTGGGGATCGGGTCCATCGTCCAAGTTCCCGAGTTCCAAGTTCCCGAGTTTCAAGTCGGACGCAGAAAGCCGAGTTCCTGTCTTCAACTTGGAACTCGGGAACTTGGAACTCGGGAACGAATGATTACCGCAGGTGCGGCGGCAGCGTGGCAGCGGCGACCACCTGCGTGCCGACGTTGAGCAACTTGAGCATGCTGACCGCGTCCGCGTTGAACGCCATCGCCTTGCACCCGGTCGGGGCCGCGATGCCCTTCACCTCGGCCATGTGCCGCAGCTTGTCCGGCAGGTTGCTGGACATGCCGAACAGGTCGCGGGCGTACTCGTCCGGCAACACGCTGTCCGTCGCCGGGAGGAACACCGGCTGCGCGTCGCGGCCCGAGAGGTGACAGTTGAACAGGAGGACGTTCCCGTCGGCGGTGGCGAGCCCCTTGAGGTCTTCGGCGAACGGCACCGGCAGCCCGTCGGTGGACTCACCGTCGGACAGGTTGATGACGATCGGCGGGAAACTGTTCGGGKGCGCCTCGACCCACGCCTGCACCACCTGCTTGCAGTACCCGAGGGCGGTACACATCGGGGTGCCGAACATCTCGGTCGGCGGCGGCGAGCGGAACCACACCGGGAACGCGATCTGTTTCTCGACCTCGGTGAGCCCGCCGGCCCCGTCGTCCACGAACTCCTTCTTCCGCCGCTGTTCGATCTCCAGCGGGTGGTCGTACAGTTCGCTAATGGAGACGAGGTCGCGGCCGGTCAGCGCGGTCTGGAACAGCGGTTTCACGATGGCGACGCCGTTGGCGTCGGTGGTGTACCCGATCAGTCCCACGTCGAAATAGTTCCGCGGCTTCTCCTCGCCCTTTTCACAACTCGTGATCAGCTCCTGGAAGAAGCGGTTGATGGCCGTGGACACGGTGTCCATCTTCGCCCGCTGCGTCCCCGCGATGCCGTCGAGCATCGAGTTGGACAGGTCCACCAGGAACACGATACAGCCGGGGTTGGCGCGGTCGATCTGCATGTCGTAGGGCATGACACACTCCGAGAACGGTTCGGGGTCGTTCGGTTTAGCGGCGCCGATAACCAGTTCGGCGCCCGCGGATGGTCCTCATCGTACTGGTGTTCAAGTCGCTCCGCTGACGAGACTTTTCAGAACGTCCGGTCGCACACCATACAGTACCGTTCGCCGGGTTTGCCCGGAGCTTTGCGCCCGCAGATGGGGCAGGCGTCCTGGGCGCCGGGTTTCGGTGCCGTTACAGGGGCCGGGCCCGGCGGCCTCGGCGCGGGCGGGGCCACCGGCTTTGAGACCGCGGGAACCGGCGGCTTCGGCGCGGGCCGGGCGGGCGGCGCCGACTTCGGAGCGGGAGCCGGCACCGCGGGCCGCGCCGCTGCGGGCGGCGCAACGGGTGACTCGTCGAGATCCAGAATGGACGGCGTCGCCGGGCGCGCTGGGGGCGGCGGGCCGATCGGCACCGGGAGACCGTCGTCGTAATCCGGCTCCGCCGGTTTCGCCGGCACCGGGGCGGGCGTGGCCGTCACTTGTGGCGCAGGTGCGGCCGGGGGCGGTACGGGGATCGGCGGGGGGTGAGGAGCCGGTGCGGGCGGCGGGCGGTCCCCTTCGGGCGCCGTCAGGCCGCCGGTTCGCACGACGACGGTCACGCCGCCTGCGGTGCGGGTGTCGCCATTGGTCACGGCCACCTCGCGCTGTGTCGGAACGTCCTCACAGTAGACTTTCCCGTCGCGAATCCAATAGCGGAGGGCAATCGCCGATGCGCCGCGTGCCCACACGGTACACGCGCGGGCATCGCCACCGACTTTCACCGGTTCGGGGCCGAGGTTCACGGTGATGCTCTCGCGCTCACCGAACCGCACCTCGAGCCACGCCCGGCGGAACGCGGCCTCGACCACGGCCACCATGAGACCGATGCAGAAGCCGAGGAGCACCGCACCACCAAACCGGCCGATCCATTCCGCCGCTGCCGACAAACCCCAGAACGCGATCGCGCCGAGCAGTCCGCCACCCAGCCCCGCGAGTGCGGCCTTCTTGCCGTCCAGGTTCGGGATGAAGAAACTCACCCCCCAGCCGAGCAGACCGCCCAGTAGAACCCAGCCGATGAGGAAACCGAGTTTCGCGATCCCGACGGCGAGGAACACGAAATACAGGACCTGCCCGACGCTGCCGGACACGAACCCGGCCGCAGTCGCTCCCAGGACGACGAGTGCGAGTGGCACGCGGTCCGACGCGAACGGCGCTTTGCCCAGGTACCGGTTCTGCCCGGCCAGGAGCGCGAGGCAGAGCCCCAGCGCCAGAAGGGCCGTCCAAATGCCGATCGAAATCACCGCCCAAAGTGAGAACTGCGATTTTGGAACGACCAATGCGGGGTCGGCGGAATGGCTCACTCTCTCACCGAGAGCAACGATCTTGATTGGGCTCTCGCCGGGTGTGGCCGCGTCGGTCGCTTTGAAAACGAGTTCGCCCTCACTCTGGTTCGGTTGAAGGACGATCGGTTCGGCGGTCACGGATGCCGGCAACCGCTCGGCCTTCACTTCCACTTTGCCCGAGAAGAACTCGCGGCGGACGGCGATCGGTACCCGGAGGGTCGCGCCGGGAGCCAGCTGAAATGTGTCGGGCGCAAACACCTCGACTTTCGGCTCCAGCTGGAACTTGTAGATGAGCCTTTTCGGTCCGTCTCCCGCTCGGTCCTTGCGAATGGTCCCCTTGAACTCGCGGCGCTCTCCGCCGTGCAAGACGTTGATCTTGTAGTCGGATTCCGACGGCCCGCGCGGGCACTGCTGGTAAAAGTTGAGGTACACACTGTAGGTGCCCATCGGGGCCGTGCCCTTGGCCCAGTAGATGTTCTCGACCGGCTCGACGATGGGGTCCCGACAGCCGGCGTTGCGGTCCACGTCGAGTTCGCCACCGGAGCGGGAGCGCCGGTGGTTCGGCTTCCAAAAGATCTCGGACCCGTCCGGGTCCACACAGTGCAAGTCGAGGTCGTTCGTGTCGAACCAGATGAGGGAGATTTGCACGTCGCCGCTCTTCGCGCCGGCCGCTTTCAGTCGGTCGAGAAAGTCGCTCGGCGGGGGCGGCGGGTCGGTCGGGGTCGGGCGGGAGATGAGCGACGGGGCTTCCTTTGCGCCGGCCCGCGCCGCGACCTCTCCGGCAACGAACAAGTACGGTTCGCCGATGAGCCAGCCGGCCAGACAGCCGACCGCCCCGAACGCACCGAACAGCAGCACCTTCTTCCGCGCCACGAGCAGATTCATGGACCGCCCCAGCCGGGTCTTTCGAGCTATGTTCCGCCGCCGCCCAGGGCCGGGGCCGCTTTCAGGCCGTCCAACAGGCTCTGCAACCGCGTCCGGATCTTGAGTTCGTCGTCCACCGGAAGTGGCCCCGCTCCCGGAGGGGGCTTCAGCCGGTCCATTTTGTCTACGTACTCTTTTTGGGCCTCGCACGCATTTTTCAACTGCGTCACCGATTTGATCGTCCACTTCGGCCCGCTCGCCCCGGCCCCGACCTGTTTCCGCTCGTTCGAAAAGATGATCGCGGCGAGAGTCAGATCGGTCGGTTGCAAGTTCTTCGGGTACTCTTCGGACATCGCATGGGCGATGAACGTGCTGTCACCGGGGAACAGCTTGACCACGTTCATCTCATTGAGCCCCTCCGCGGTGGCGGAGAGGTCCGCCCGCTTGTATGTGCCGTTCCCGAGAGGGTATTTGACCTTCACTTCGGCGCGGGGCACCGCTCTGTCGCGGAGCAGGACCGTGTCGTCCAGGCGCACCTTGTCGGGCACGAACGCTTCGCAAAACTCCTGCACTTTTTCGCGGAGGAGCGCCTTCGTTCGCTCGTCCTTCGTGTCGGCGTACTGGTCGCCCACCTGCTTGAGCCACGCGGCCGCACCGTCGGGGTTGGTGAACAGGTCGGCGCGGGCGAACAACTTGAGCAGCTCCAAACTGGCCCGGCACTGGTCGGCCACCGCGCCCTGTGCGTCGATTTCGCCGCGGAGCTTTTCGTTCAGGGGTATCCGCTCCTCGTCGGCCTGTTTCTCGGCCGCGCGCAGCCCGTCGATGAGCGTCCTCACTCCGGTCAGCGTTTCGACGGCGGTCTTCACCTCGTTGTTCCCGGTCTTCAGAGGCAGTTTTACGGCCACCGCCGCGCGGTACTGCGTGTCGGCCAGCGCGGCCAGCGCCTTGACGACGTTCAGCCGGGCCTGCACGCGCCACAGAGCGGTCTTCGAGCGGTCCGCGAAGCGCGACCGGTCGGAATACTGGTTGATGAGTGCGGTGGCCGTGTCCAGAGCTTTGATCGCGTCGGCCGTTGAGGTGACGGCCGGCGGC
>BFBZ01000012.1_pt430 | contig 16345 bp, 22 predicted proteins | sample 1888401 | NCBI WGS metagenome assembly BFBZ01 (sample SAMD00112614, study PRJDB3348) | symbiont metagenome | host: Chara braunii | reverse complement strand
CGGCGATCTTCACGCAGATGCGCGGTGATGCCATCCGCGCCCGCCGCCGCGGCGAGCTTGGCCGCACGCACGGGATCGGGATGGGCGCCACCGCGCGCATTGCGGATGGTGGCGACGTGATCGATGTTGACGCCGAGGCGCAGCTTCATGGGGCGGCCTCGCGCGCGTTTCTGACCATGAGCAAAACCCTGGTGCGGTGTGCCTGCGTGAAGGCATGGAACAGCTTGCCCGTGACGGTCACGCGCTTGCCGTGCCATTGCGACCCGAAGGGATAATCGGCGAACACCATTTGAAGTTCCGCGACATTCTTTTCGCTTCTGGAATCGTAAGACGCTTTGGGCGTCCCGTCCACGCATACCGGCTCCGCCAATTTTAGAATGGGTTCGTGGGTGCCGCCGGGAAACGGGGTGACGGTGACCTTCCCTGTCAAGGTGACGACGGCCGGTTCATAGCGCAGACAATTGGCCGACGCGGGCGAGGCGAAAGCCGCGACAGCAAGCGCGAACCAATGGAGTTTCATCAATCGCAACTGACCTGCCCGTAACAGGTTAGATACAATGCGCCCGCGCCGACGATGGCGAGCGCAAATATCGGCACCACGAAGCAGACGATTGCCGTGATGAAATTGAACACAATGTTCTGATCCCGGCGCCACGTCTTCATCGCCGCGGCCAACCCGCCGCAGATGACGACAATCAGGGCATAACCAACCCCGCGCCCGGGGCCGTTTTGGCTTGCGATCCAAAGATAGGCAACCCACGCCACACAACTCACCACGAAGGACAATCCGGTGAAAACCACCAGGCGTCGCAGGGCGTTGCGTGTCTCCGTCACGCGAGCCCCCTGCTCCCCGGCTTTATGCCTTGCGTGCCGCGCAGATGCGGCGGGAGTTTGTCGGCTTCCCAGGCGGGGAATTTCACGCTGGCGAGCGACACGAGTTTCACGCCCACTTTCGCCTTGCCGCCCGAACGATCGATCAGACATGCAGCGGCGACGGGTTTGCCGCCAGCCGCGCGGATCGCATCGAGGCATTCGCGCGAGGAAAGGCCGGTGGTGATGATGTCTTCCACCATCAGCACGGGCTGGTTCTTTTCAAGCTGGAAACCACGGCGCAATTGAAACGTGCCATCCTGCCGCTCGACATACATGGCAGGCAGGCCAAGCTGACGGCCCATCTCATATCCCGGCACGATGCCGCCCACCGCAGGCGAAACGATGGCGGTGAATTTCGTCTTCACTTCGCTGCGGATTTTCTCCGCCAGCGCCTTGCACAATTTGGCGGTGCGTTTCGCATCCTGAAACACCAGCGCCTTCTGCAGGAAGACATCGGAATGCTTGCCGCTGGAAAGAATGAAGTGACCGGTCAGGAGCGCGCCGGCCTTCTTGAATTCGTTCAGAACCTGTTCGGGTGTCATATGGCTTTCAAATCCATTCCAAATTGTTCTCCCTCGCCCCTTGGGGGAGAGGGCCGGGGTGAGGGGGTGATGGTGGAGCGTTTTCGGCATTCGCCCCCTCACCCTAGCCCTCTCCCCCGCCGGGGGAGAGGGAATCCTGCTCATCTTCGCCGCGCACGCGATCCACGGATTCGACCACCGTGTTCACGCGCAGGGCGCCGAGAATGTTTTGCAGATGCGTCACGTCGCGCACCTCGATGTCCACCGTGAATTCGAAGAACAGCGAATTGCGGTTCGTGACCTTCATGTTGAAGATGTTGCCGCCATTGTTGCCGATCACGGTCATCACCGCGCCCAGCGCACCGGGCGAATTCTTCACGCGCACCAGAACGCGCGCGACGGAAAGCCCGCCTTCGGCGGCATGGGCATCCCATGTCACGTCGAGCCATTCGTCCATGCCGGATTGCGCTTTTTCCAGCTCGGCACAATCGATGGTGTGGATCACCACGCCCTGCCCCGGCACCATCAGGCCCACAATGCGATCACCCGGCAGCGGGTGGCAGCACTGGCCGAGGTGATAGGAAATGCCCTCGGTCAGCCCTTTGATCGAAATCGCCTTGGGCTTGTTCTTGAAGGTCTTCTGCCGCGCCGGATCGCGCTTCAATTCGGGGAAAACGGCTTCGAGCACTTCATTGCCGCGCAGCACGCCGCGGCCGACTTCGGCATAAACATCTTCCGCCTTGGCGAGACGCAATTTCTTGGCCACCTCGCCGATGGCTTTGTCCGTCAGTTCCTGGCCTTCGTCGCCGAATGCCTTTTCGAGAATCTTCTTGCCGAAGCCGATATGTTCGTCGCGTTGCGCGTGGCGAATGTAGCGGCGGATTTCGGAACGCGCGCGGCCGGTGACCACGAACTGCTCCCACAGCGGCGATGGCGTTTGTTCCTTGGTGCGAATGATCTCCACCTGATCGCCGTTCTTGAGCGGGGTGTGCAGCGGCACATGCACGCCGTTGACTTTTGCGCCCACGGTCGTGTTGCCGAGATCGGTGTGCACCATATAGGCGAAGTCAATCGGGGTTGCCCCGCGCGGCAGCGAGATCAGATCGCCCTTCGGCGTGAAGCAGAAGACCTGATCCTGATACATATTGAGGCGCGAATTTTCGAGGAATTCCTCCACGCTGTCGCCGCGTTCCAGCAGCTCCACCATCTCGCGCAGCCATTGATAGGCGCCTTCCGCGCCGAAATCGCGTTGGCTCAGTTTTTCGCGATAGCGCCAATGGGCGGCCACGCCGCGTTCGGCGATATCGTGCATCTCCTGTGTGCGGATCTGCACTTCGACGCGCTGCTGCTCCGGCCCGATCACCGTGGTGTGGATGGAGCGATAGCCGTTCATTTTCGGGTTGGAGATAAAATCCTTGAACCGCTCGGGCACCATGCGCCATTCGGTGTGCAGGATTCCGAGCGCGCGATAGCAATCGCCCACATCCTTCACGATGAGGCGGAAACCGAAAATATCGGAAAGCTGTTCGAAATTGAGTTGCTTGTCCCTCAGCTTGCGCCAGATCGAATAGGGCCGCTTGGCGCGGCCATAGACCCAGGCCTCCACGCCGTTCTCGGCCAGCTTGCGCTTGAGCTGATCGGCGATGCGTTCGATGCGCTGGCCGCTCTGATCGCCCATGCGCTCCAGCCGTGTGACGATGGATTTGCGCGCTTCGGGGTTCAATTCGGCGAAAGCGAGATCTTCCAGTTCCTCGCGCATCGATTGCATGCCGATGCGGCCGGCCAGCGGGCCATAGATATCGATGGTTTCCTGCGCGATGCGGCGGCGCTTTTCCGGCTTCGAGATAAAGCCCAGCGTGCGCATGTTGTGCAGCCGGTCGGCCAGCTTCACCAGCAGCACGCGAATGTCGTTGGACATCGCCAGCATCAACTTGCGGAAATTCTCCGCCTGCTTGGTGCGCTCGCTGAAAAGTTCGAGCTGGCTGAGCTTGGTCACGCCGTCCACGAGATCGGCGATCTCCTGCCCGAAATTCTCCTTCACGTCGTCGATGGTGACGTAGGTGTCCTCCACCGTGTCATGCAGCAGCGCGGTCACGATGGTGGCGGGGTCGAGCTTGAGGTCGGTGAGGATCGCGGCCACTTCCAGCGGGTGGGCGAAATAGGGATCGCCGGAGGCGCGGAACTGCTTTCCGTGCGCCTTCATGGCGTAGACATAGGCCTTGTTCAGCAGGCTCTCGTCGGCATCCGGATCATAGGCTTTTACCCGCTCCACCAGCTCGGTCTGGCGCATCAGCTTGCGCTTGGCCTTGGGCGGGGCGATCTCGGGCGGCGCCATGGGCGTGCCGGGGATATGGCCCGGCACGGGCGTTTCGGAAACCGCCATATCGGCGGAATGGGGCGTGGGCGCGGTCATGGCAGCCCCACTATATAAGAAGAAATCCCGGTTTTTCGCGGAAAATTGCCGCTTCCTTTAGGGATTCAGAATCGGCGCATCTTCGCCCTTGAACAGCGGGCTGTTTATCTGTGCCACATCGGGGATCATGCTGTTTACCGAGCCGCGGGCGCCATCCTTCTTGCGCTGGGCAATGGCGATATCGCGGCGGGATTTGTCCCGCACCACGAAATAGACGTCGCGCGATTGCGCGAAGCCGGTGAAGCCCTCACCCGGCTTCTCCACGAAGCGGTAATTGCCGACATAGGTTGTCTCGCCCGGGCGGATTTCGAACGGGATCTTGAAATGTGCGTCGAAGCTCTTGTTCGTCCAATGGGTCAGGAAACTGTCGAACACATAGCGGCCCGGCTTCAACCCGCGCACGACGACCACGCCTATCTCATCGGAATCGCGGAAATCGGGACGGCGGGAAAGCGGGTTCAGCAGATCGGGTTTGTCATAGCGCACCGTGCCGTGTTCGCTGCCATCGAGCGATTGGTAGAACAGCACAATCGGCTTGAACTTCATGCTCTTGCCGCCGGACATTGAGATGACGAGGTAACCCGCATCGCGCTTGTGATATTCGGGCGTGAATATCTGTGCGTGCGCAGCACTGCCGGCAAAGGGGGCCACGAACAGCACAACCATCAACGAAATAAAGAGCTTACGCATCCTACCCGGTCCCCCTGGTGCTTTCTGACATTGAAGTCAATTTATGCCGTGAATCGGCGCCCACGCAAAGGGCTAAAGCATGCGATCGCGCGTGCGAAGCGACGGAAAACAAAAAAGGGCGGCTTCATGGGCCGCCCTTTTCCAATTTCTGTCGAAGCATTTATTCTTCGTAATCGCCTTCGGGCTCGGGCTGCGGCTCGGCGCGGCGCTGGGCTTCCGATGTAAGCGCGCGCAGCAGCTCTTCTTCGGTGACCTGACGGAACGCAGGGTTCTCGCGTTCGTCGGCAACTTCGGGAGTGGCTTCCGGCTCGTCCACTTCGGCGTGTTTCTGGAGCGACTTTATATAGTCCTCCTTGATGTCTTCCGGCGTCAGTTCCTTGGCCGCGATTTCGCGCAGCGCCACGACCGGGTTTTTGTCACGGTCACGGTCCACCAGCGTCTCCGCCCCGCCCGAAAGCGCGCGGGCACGATAACCGGCCAGCAGCACCAGATCGAACCGGTTTGGAACCTTGTCGACGCAATCTTCAACCGTAACGCGGGCCATGGAGGCTCCTTCAAGCAAATTTCGCTGATGGCCAAAGGACTTAACCTCGCCACCCGGATTCGGGCTTTCAGCAGGCGCGGGAAGTTAGAGAAAGCGGGCGGGAAAATCAAACCGGCCACTGGGTCACGCCCCACCGGACGGTGGAGCGGTCCCCTACCCGATGCTCGTACCCACTGCACGCAGCAACAGGCGAAGAAGGTCGGATTGCCGGTTGGTGCCCGTCTTGCTGAAGATGCTCGCCATGTGGACCCGCACCGTGTTCACGCTCAAGCCAAGGTTCTGGGCTGCTTCTTTCGGGCTGAAGCCTTCGAACAGCGCCATCGCAACCCGGGCTTCGGCGGGGGTGAGCAGGAAGAGATCGCGCAGGGATTGTTCGGGAAGGGTCCCGCCATGTTCGAGATCGCTGATGCACACAACGACCGAGCGGCCCCGGGTGAAAAAATTGAGCCGCTCCGATGTCACCGGCGCAACCGTCAGCGAAAGCGGCAGCGTGCGCTTGGGCGATGGCAGCGCCATGGTGCCGCCACGGCGCAATTCGGCCTCGGGCGCGGTTGCGGCTTTGAGCAAACCATCGAGCCGGGCCGCTGCCTGGGGCCAATAAGCCGAAAGCCTGCCCTCTTTCACGACAACACCGAGAGCGCCCGCCACCATCCGCTCCGCCGCGCGATTGGCATAACGGATGGTCCCCTTGTCATCGAGGAAGAACACGCCAAACGGCGAAAGATCGAGCGCATCCGAAAGATCTTCGCTCAGGCGGCGGATGCCATCGAACTGGCGGCTCATCGTGTAGGCGTTGAGGATATGGGGATGCAGCGTGTTGGCGAACTCGATTTCGGACCGCCCGAATTGTTCAAGATGGGAAGGACGATTGATGTTCAGCGAAGCAACCGATGTGCCGCGCACCTCAAGCCTGATCATCAGGCAGGAATGCACGCCCTGGGGCTTCAGGAAATCGTTGTAATATTCGGTGCGGATCAGATCTTCCTTCGCCATCCATTCTTCGTCGGTGAGAATGCGCAGGCTCCAGTTCCTGAGATACGCATCCACATCGCTGACATGCAGCAGCGGATTGCATTGCGCGTAATGTTCTTCGTAGACCTTGGGCATGCGCGGATCGATGCGTGCGAGCAGGCCCTGCCCGCCACCGCTGCCGCTGTGAAGATCGAGATCCAGAAGGCAGGCGTTGTGCGCGCCCAGCAGATCGGCGCAACGCTCAAGCGCCCGCTCCCATTGCTGGGGCTCCATGACCGCACCGTAAAGCAGCTCCAACGCGCCGCCATATGCCGCCGGATTGAGATACACGACCCGAGTCCGCGATAAGTTACAGATTATTCATATTATATTCGTCCACGTTGCAACGGGAATAGGAAATAAAATATGCGGGAGCGTTAAATTTGCGGGGGTGGCGGGGTCTCGGCGGGAACTTTTCCGGCCCGCATGGCCTGCGCGCGCTTCCAGATTTCCCAGCGCTGGGCGGCCATGAGCGCGAAGGAAAAGATCAGGCCGATATCGGTCGCGCGTTGCAGCCCGAGCGCATGGGGAACATCACGCGAGTGGGTGTAGAATTCGAGGCCGAAGCGGGCAGCGAAAAATCCACCGATCAGGATCATGCCGATGGGCGTAGCCTTGGAGGAAATTTCGCCCGTCGCAGGATCGAGCGAGAATTGCTGGTGGCGCGCGCGCAGATAACCGAGCCCCGCCCCGGCCACCGCCGCGCCCACGAAACCTGCAATCGCACCCACCCCCGGCATCGGTTCGTGCGCCATTGTGTAGAGCGCGGCCGCACCCAGGATCGCGGGATAGAGCCACATCCGGTTCGTCTTCACCTTACGCTCGCGCAGGGATCGCCGGATGATGATCGCGAAAACGAGAAGCGGCACGAGAAACGAGGTCGTATGGCTCCAGTCGATGGATGGGATCATGGGGTTTCCAGCGGTTTGAGCGCGCGTGCCTCGGGCGCAAGTTCGGAAAGAAGATCATTCACGGTTTTGCCGGAAACGGGATGGCGCCAATCGGGTGCGATTTCGCCGAGCGGCACAAGCACAAAGCCCCTGCCCGCAATGCGGGGATGGGGAAGTTCCGGCGGGCCCGCTTCGATGCGACCGTCATAATCGACGATATCGAGATCGAGCGTGCGCGGCGCATTGGGCGCGATGCGCACGCGACCAAAAATAAATTCGATGTCATGCAGCACGCGGATCAGCGCAGGTGGCGCATGCAATGTTTCCACCGCGGCCACCGCGTTAACAAATGAAGGATCGGTGGGATCGGGCCACGCCTGGGTTTCATAGAAGCGCGAAACTTTCAGGGGGGTAACACCGTTGTCACTCAGGGTTGCAAGCGCGTTGCACAACGTTTGCGCGGGCGCGCACCCGCGGAACGGAAGATTTGCACCAAGCGATATAAGGATCATGGGCTGAATATTATCTCATCACGAAGCCGTGGTGCATGCACGGATTTCAACCGGAGAAAGGATGACATACAAGAGTGTGATTGCGAGAGGGGATTGGTCATAACAGTACATATGCGTGGAGGCTTTTGATGTTGTTTTATCCGCAGGAAAAACTGGCAATCTTCATCGACGGTGCGAATTTATATGGAGCCGCAAAAGGCCTTCAGTTCGACATAGACTACAAACGCCTGCTGGAGCTTTTCGCGCGCAAAGGCATATTGGTACGCGCATTCTACTATACCGCCGTGGCCGAGGAGCAGGAGTTCTCGCCCCTGCGCCCGCTGGTGGACTGGCTGGATTATAACGGCTTCACGGTCGTCACCAAACCGCTCAAGGAATTCACCGATGCGCAAGGGCGCAGGCGCGTGAAAGGCAACATGGACATCGAACTCGCCATCGACGTGATGGAGATGGCCGATCAGGTGGATCACATCGTGATCTTCTCCGGCGACGGCGATTTCCGCAGGCTGGTCGAAGCCGCCCAGCGCAAGGGCCGGCGCGTCAGCATCTGCTCCACCATCCGCACCCAGCCCCCCATGGTGTCGGACGATCTGCGCCGCCAGGCCGACAACTTCATCGAACTGGACGAACTGAAACCGGCAATAGCCCGCGAAGGCGGCCCCCGCGCCGTCCAGGGCCAGCCGCAATACGCGCAGAGCGCGTAGGCGAGATGTAGCCTAGAGACAGCTGCAAATTGCCCATCAGTCGACCGGCAATTTGCAGACTTCTCGGGCTTAGCTATCGTTGCGTTGCAACGGTATAGTGAAACTTATAATCGTCCCCGTTCCATTGGACGGAAAGTACAACGTCCTGCGGCAGCTTCCCCTTGGGCAACCCATCTGCGATCACTTCCCCACCGTAGGAATCTCCGGGATCGATCGTCGTTGTTTGCAAAACATGACCGCGCAAACCGGCGACCGTTCTGTCGAGAGAATTCTTTATGGACACAAGCCCATAAGCCGTTGCCGCGCTTGCCGCAGCCGTTCCGGCGTAGGCAACCGCAGGATCATACGTTCTAGAATAATAACTGGCTCCGCCATATGGCGTCGAAACGTAGCCGGTGGTGGTGGAATAGGCATTGGCGTTAGCAGAATAGGCAGCCGCGGCACCCGAAAGGGCAACAGCAACAGCGCGCCAGGTGGCTTTAACTTTCTCCTTATGGACCAATTCGGCGTAGGTGAATAATTTGATGTTTGAGCCGTTCAAAGTAGACAAGCTCAAGTCCTCAACTCCAAAATTCCGTGATTCATGTCCCTTGTTGAAGGCTGCAATGCCGAATACCAATTGCCGATCATCGTTCACGCCAAGGGGCGTCACTTGCAGCGCGCCCTGCGCCCCTTCAGCAAATGTGGTGGGGGTGCCACGATCAAATCTTACATCCTGCTTGTCCAGCGGAACGGGCGTCACAGAATATGTGGTGGAACATGCTGAAAGACTCAAGCCAATAAAGAGCACAACAATACTTTTCGTCGAGTACAATTACCCCTCCCAATAGTGTGGTACCGACTGTTATTGTTCCCGATCGATATTTATTTTGCCTTAATCTATAAATTGCATTGCGCTTTCAAGGATAGGTTAGTTGAGTACTGGAACCGAACCGACGTACAATTGTCCGCTCTGCCCGAGGTTGGCGCAATTTCGTGCGGCCAATCGGGAAAAGTTGCCGGGTTATTTCAACGATCCGGTGCCGAGCTTTGGGGCGCATGACGCGCGCCTGCTAATCGTGGGTCTTGCTCCGGGGTTGCATGGCGCCAACCAGACCGGGCGCCCCTTCACCGGCGATTATGCGGGTGTGCTGCTCTACAACACGCTTCTGAAACACGGTCTCGCCACCGGCACCTATGGGGCGCGTGCCGATGATGGGCTCACGCTTGTGGATTGCGCGATCACCAATGCGGTGCGCTGCGTGCCGCCCGAAAACAAGCCGCTGCCGGCGGAGATCAATACCTGCCGCCAGTTCCTCACCGCGACCATCGAGGCGATGCCACATCTGCGCGCGATCCTGACGCTTGGCCAGATCGCGCACAACAGCGTGTGCTCGGCGCTGGGCGTAAAGAAAAGCACCTACAAATTCGGGCACGGGGCGCGCCACCGCACGCACAAGCTGAACCTGATCGCGAGCTACCATTGCTCGCGCTACAACACGAACACCGGTGTGCTGACGGAAAAGATGTTCGATGACGTGGTGAAACAGGCCAAGATCGCCGCAATGCCGCAGATCTAGCTATACCGTTCTTCTTTCCATGGATCGGCTTCGTTGTGATAGCCGCGCACTTCCCAGAAACCGGGGCGGTCTTCGGCGACGAATTCGATCCGGTTCACCCATTTGGTGCTTTTCCAGAAATACCAATCCGGGATGACCACCCGCACCGGGCCGCCGTGATCGCGCTCCAGCGGCTTGCCTTCCCAGGAATGGGCCAGCAGCACGTTTGAATCCGCAAACGCCGAGAGTTTCGTGTTGGTCGTGTAGCCGTCATAGGCATGGAAGATGATGTGTCTGGCTTCCGGCTTCGGCTTCACCAGATCGAGCAGCGTTTTGCTCGAAACGCCCTGCCAGTGATTGTCGTAGCGGCTCCATGCGGTCACGCAATGGATGTCGCTGGTGAATTCCTCCTGCGGCAGGGCGCGGAACTGTTCGAGCGTGAACACGACCGGGCTCTCCACCAGACCGCCGATCCGCAGGTGCCACTTCTCCGGTTTCACGTCGGGCTGCACGCCCAGATCGAGCACCGGCCAGTTGGTGACAAGTTTCTGCCCCGGCGGCAGGCGGTTCACATGGCCCTGATCGGGGCGCCCGGTGATGAGCCTGCCCTCCTCCGCCCATTTCTCCTTGGAGCGGATCAGCTTTTCCTTGATCTGGCCGATGAGGGAGGGGGTCTCGTCGTCGCTCATGCTCAACCCTTCGCGCGCATCAGGCGGGCCTTGTCCCGCTGCCAATCGCGCTGTTTTTCGGTCTCGCGCTTGTCGTGCAGCTTCTTGCCCTTGGCGATGCCGAGTTCGATCTTCGCAATCCCCTTGGGGTTGAAATACACGCGCAGGGGAATGAGCGTCATGCCTTCGCGCTGGACGGCGACCGAAAGCTTGCGCGCCTCGGTCTTGCGCACGAGCAGTTTGCGCATCCGCTTCGGCTCGTGGTTGAAGCGGTTTGCCATCAGATATTCGGGGATATAGGCGTTGACGAGCCATATCTCGCCATCCTTCGCAAACGCATAGGATTCCGCGATGGTTGCCTTGCCCGCGCGCAGCGACTTCACTTCCGAACCCATGAGCATCATGCCGGCTTCGATCGTTTCGTCGATCGCATAGGCGTAGCGCGCCTTGCGGTTGTCGGCGACGACCTTGCGTTCGGGATCGGCCTTTTTCGCCATCAGGCGATGCCGGCGTGCGCCATCGCTTCGCGGATACGCACGCGCGCGGCCTCGCTCGCGGACACGATGGGAAGGCGCACTTCATCGCTGCAACGGCCCAGTACGGATGCGGCGTATTTCGCGGGCGCGGGGCTGGATTCGCAGAACATCGCATCGTGCAACGGCGTGAGCTGATCCTGGATCAGCCGCGCCTTGGCGAAATCGCCCGCCATGCAGGCGTTCTGAAACTCCGCACAGAGGCGCGGCGCGACATTGGCCGTCACCGAGATGCAGCCATGGCCGCCATGGGCCATGTAGCCGAGCGCGGTGATGTCCTCGCCCGAAATCAAACGCCAGTTCTTCCCGCAGGCCAGCCGCTCGCGCGAGGGGCGCGCCAGATTGTTGGTCGCATCCTTCACGCCGATGATGTTGGCGATCTTCGAAAGCCGCGCGATGGTCTCCACCGAAATCTCGACGATGCTGCGGCCCGGAATATTGTAGAGCAGCACCGGTATATCGACGGCCTCCGCAACCGCCGCGAAGTGGCGATAGAGGCCTTCCTGCGTCGGCTTGTTGTAATAAGGCGTGACGGAAAGCACGGCATCCGCGCCCACCTCTTTGGCGCGACGCGTGAGCGAGATCGCCTCGGCGGTGGAATTGGAACCCGCGCCCGCGATCACGGGCACGCGGCCCGCGGCTTCGGCCACGCAGAGTTCGACCACGCGCATATGCTCGTCATGGTTCAGGGTTGCGGATTCGCCGGTTGTGCCCATCGGCACCAGCCCGTGGCTGCCCTCCGCGATCTGCCAGGAGACAAACTTTCGGAACGCGGCCTCGTCCACCGCGCCATTTTTCATCGGCGTGATGAGGGCGGGCATGGAGCCCCGGATGCGTTCGCGAATGTCAGCCATGAAACGTGCCTTCTTTTGCCCCTAGATACCGGTTTGTCCGGCCTTGCGGAAGCGTCCGTGATAGAACCCGATCCCGGCAAAAGAAAGGAGCGGCCATGGCCCTTCAGATGAAACCCCATTGCGAGCGCTGCAATGCCGCCCTCCCCGCCCATAGCGAGGCCGCCCGCATCTGTTCCTACGAATGCACCTTCTGCGCCGATTGCAGCGCCGGTATGCAAGACCGCTGCCCCAATTGCGGCGGGGAACTACTGGCGCGGCCACGGCGGAAGAAATCCGCCATCTGATTGCCCGGTTTTAATGGCATCGTCCCATCCCGGCCGTTATCCTCGCCCTCGTCCCCCAAAGATTGATTCGATTTGTCTGTGTCCGTTCGTTTCGTGAAATCCGTGATCGTGGGCCTCGCCCTCTGTGCAATCGGCGTGTCGGCGCCTGCTGAAGAGGCCGCCCAGCGCACCAGCAATATCCATTATCTGACCGACGATGACCGGGCGCTCTACAAGCGCGCCTTCGATGCGGCGGATCGCAAGGATTGGGCAGGCGCGCAGGCGCTTGCCATCCAGGGCCACGATGCAACCGCCCGGCGCATCATCCAGTGGCGCTACCTGCTCGACCCGGACAGCCATGCGGGCTTCGCCGAGATCGACGGCTTCCTGAAGAACAATCCGGGCTGGCCGCTGCGCGGCGTGCTGTTCTCTCGCGCCGAACAGGCGATCCCCGACGACATGACGCCACAGGCGGTCGTGCAATGGTTCGCGGGCCGTCAGCCGCAAACCGGCATCGGCAAGATCCGGCTGGGCCACGCGATGATCGCCACCGGACAAACCACTGCCGGTGCCGCCCTGATCCGCAGCGCCTGGAGCGAGAACAGCCTGCAGAGCGATCAGGAAGCCTATGTCATCCGCAACCACGGCGATCTGCTGACACCGGCGCTGGAAGCCACGCGCCTCGATAGCCTCATCTGGCGCGACGACGATGGTGGCGCCAAACGCCAACTCGCCCGCGCGCCCGAAAATGCGCAGCGCATCGGCAAAGTTCGCCTGGTGCTGCGCAGCAATCCAACGGCGGGTATCCGGCTCGCCAATGCCCTGCCCGCGCGCCTGGCGGACGATCCGGGCGTGCTGTTCGATCTCGCCCGCGTGCGCCGCGCGCGCAACGAGACCGAAACGGCGGCTTCGCTGCTGCTGAAGGCCGCGCGCGCAGAGAATAAGACCTGGCCCGGCAAGATGTGGGGCGAACTCAATGTCACCGCGCGGCAAGCGATTGGCGAAGGCAAATACCACACGGCCTACCGGCTTGTTTCCGATACCGGGCTCACCGATGGGGCTTCGTTCGCCGATGCGGAGTTCTTTGCAGGCTGGATCGCGCTGCACTTTTTGAACAACCCGAAAAGCGCGCTCGGCCATTTCCAGAAACTGGAGGCGGGCGTTTCGCGGCCCATCAGCAAGGCTCGCGCCTATTTCTGGGAAGGCCGTGCTGCCGAGGCGGGCGGCGATCTGGGGCTGGCGGGGCAATATTACAGCCAGGCATCGGCATATGCCGATACCTATTATGGCCAGCTCGCGCTCAGCCACATAAACACCACGCCGGTACTGCATCTGTCCGATGCATCGGTTCCCGCGACCGCCGCCCGCGTGCAAATCGAAGACAGCGAGATGACCCGCGCCATCCGTGTGCTGGCCGATCTGGGCGCGGAACATCTGTTGCGCCTGTTCGCCAACGCTTATGTCGGGCCGGAACCGGATGCCAAGAGCGTGAGCCGCCTGTCGCAGCTGATGGTGGATCTCGGCTATCCCGAAGTGGCGGTACGCGCGGCCAAGCAGGCGGGCTACAGCGGGATGCTGCTGCTCAACTACTCCTTCCCCGTGATCGAGGTGCCTGCCTACAAGGGCGCTGGCGCCGCGCCTGAGACGCCGCTGGTGCTGGCGCTCATCCGGCAGGAGACGGAGTTCGATCCCAATGCGGTGAGCGGCGCGGGCGCGCTGGGCATCATGCAGGTGATGCCGGCGACCGCGAAGAAGCTCTCCAACAAGCTCGGCATCGCCTACGACCAGACGAGCCTGCTCTACGACACAAAATACAACATGCAGTTCGGGATGAACGAGTTGCAGGGGCAACTCGACAATTGGGGCGGCTCCTACATCCTTGCCATCGCCGCTTACAATGCGGGCCCGGGCAATGTGAGGAAATGGATCCAGCTATTCGGCGATCCGCGCGGCCCGGGCGTCGATCCCGTGGACTGGATCGAATCCATCCCCTTCGGCGAGACGCGCAACTATGTGCAGCGCGTGCTGGAGAACACCCAGATCTACCGCAACCGCCTGGCGGGAGCTGACCAGCCCGCGCGCATGCTGGCGGACCTTTACCGCCCCAACCCGCCACAGGCTTCGGTGCTGAAATATGTGCCGCCACCGGTGCGCGCAGTGCAGCCGGAGCCGAGCAAGAAAAAGGCAAAAGCGAAAAAGGCGACGCACAAGAAGCATCACCACAAGAGCTGAAACGCCCTGATCTCCCGCGAGGGGAAGATCAGGCGCATGCCAAACGGTTCAGAGCCGCGACAACCACTCGCGCGCCTGGCGCAAGGCTTCGGCGATCTGGGCGGTGTTCATTTCGCTGGCCATGGTGGCGCGCCATCTCTTGGCTTCATCGACGCCGCGCATGGCAGCGAGGTTGAACCATTTGTGGGCGGCGACATAGTCGACGTTCACACCCTGCCCCGTCGAATATGCCAGCCCCAGATTGTAGAGCGCGATCGCCTGACCGCATTTGGCTTCGACTTCGTATTGCGTCAGCGCATCGATATCAACGCACGCCATCGCTTCTTCCCCTTCGAACATTGCGTATGCACGGCTGTCCCGTGCAGGCACATGCTTGAGCCAGAGAAGCTAAAGGCGAGTTAACGCAAACATCGGCGATATTTACGCCTCGTTAACGCATGGCGGTTCCGAACGTTATTTCCCGCGCTGACCGAACAGGATTTTCCGCGCCGTCTCCTGCGCCTTGGGATCGTTCAATTGCGCCTCGCGCAATTGCTTGCCGGTTTCCAGCCCCTTGGTGACGGCGGGACGAGCGCGCAAACGCTCCATCCAGGCTTTCACGTTGGGAAAATCCTCGATCATGCCGTCTATGCGGGCTGCGGCGATCACCCAGCCGATGCAGGCCATATCGGCAATGGAATAATCGTCGGCGAGGAACAGGCGGTCAGCGAGGCGCCGGTTCATCACGCCCAGAAGGCGGTGCACCTCGTCGGTGTAGCGTTTGACGCCGTAGGCATTACCCGGCGCATAGTTGCGGAAATGCCCCGCCTGCCCGGTATTGGGGCCGAGCCCTGCCACCTGCCAGAACAGCCATTCGTCGACCGCCACCCGCTTGCGCTCGTCGGTGGGATAGAACTTGCCGGTCTTGCGGCCGAGATATTGAAGGATCGCGCCGGACTCGAACACCGAGATCGACTTTCCGCCCGGCCCTTCCGGGTCGACGATGGCGGGCATGCGGTTGTTGGGCGCAATGGCGAGGAAGGTGGGCTGGAACTGGTCCCCCTTGCCGATGTTGACCGGCCTGACCTCGTAGGGGAGCCCGCATTCCTCGAGCATGATCGCGATCTTCCAGCCGTTCGGAGTCGGCCAGTAGTGAAGTTTGATCGGCTTTGGCGGGGATGTTTTGGTTTCTTCGGGTGCCCTGGAAGGCTTCGCCTTCACGGAAGTCTTGGTGCGCGCTGCGAGTTTTGGGGCGGGTTTCGCGGGCGGCTGTTTTTTGGTTTTTTCGTTTTTGTTCTTGGGCTTACTGGTTTTGGAGGACGGCTTGGCCGCGGCTGCCTGGATTCCCAGGCTAGCCGCGGCGTCTGCCTTAGCCATAAGGTGACTACTGTGCGGGCGCGGCTGCGGCCTTCGCCCGCTCAGGAGCCTTATTTCTTGGCTTTCTTGCGGCCGGCCTTCTTCTTCGCGCCGACCTTGCGCTTCTTCGTCTTGCGCGCAGCACCCTTGGCCGCGGCCTTGCGAACGACGCGCTTCTTCTTCCGTTTTGCAGTGATTGGCATGTGAATCGACTCCTTTGGTTGTCCGGGTCGCGCGACTCGCGCCCCCCAAAACACCAACAATATGAGTAAGTTGCGGGGGCAATTGCAATACGTGGGGGGTGGCCGGAAAAAGCGCCTCGGTCATGAGTGTCATAAAACCCTTATTTTATCGATGTTTCATGCGTTCGTCCGTTTACGGACAATTTGGCTGCAAAAACAGGCCCCCGGCTGTCAACAACTTGCAAAATGTACGAATCACCCCTCATCGGGCAATCCGAGTCTCTGCTTGAGGATGGCATTTACCGCCTGCGGATTCGCTTTTCCGCCCGTCGCTTTCATCACCTGACCGGTGAACCATGCGGCGAGTTTCGGTTTGGCTTTCACCTCTTCGACCTTCGCGGGGTTCGCCGCGATCACGTCGTCGACCGCTTTCTCGATAGCCGAGGTGTCCGTCACTTGCGTCAGGCCGCGCGCTTCGACGACGGAAACGGGATCGCCGCCTTCGCTCCACACGATGTCGAGCACGTCCTTTGCGATCTTGCCGGAGATCGTTCCGGCGGAAATCATCTTTAAGATCGCGTT
>BFBZ01000008.1_pt50 | contig 16347 bp, 17 predicted proteins | sample 1888401 | NCBI WGS metagenome assembly BFBZ01 (sample SAMD00112614, study PRJDB3348) | symbiont metagenome | host: Chara braunii | reverse complement strand
TTCATGGACAAGTACATGCCCGACGGCGACAAGACCAACGGCAATCACGTCTATGGCTACGCCGCCGCGCAAACGCTCGCGCAGGTGCTGAAGCAGTGCGGCGACGATCTGACCCGCGAGAACGTGATGAAGCAGGCCGCCAGCCTGAAGGACTTTGCGCCGAAGATGATCCTGCCCGGAATCAGGATCAACACCGGCCCGAACGACTTCCGGCCGATCGAGCAATCGCAGCTGATGCGATTCGAAGGCGAGAGCTGGACGCTGTTCGGCAACATCATCACCGGCGAAGTCGGCAGCGAGTGATGCCTCCGCGCGTCATGTTCGGGCTTTCCCGGACATGACGCACGCATTTGTCACCCGGTCAGCCAGGCGAACGCACGGCGCAAGAATGCCGGCGCGTCCTGCTCGACCGCCGTGCCATGGGCCATCAGCACCTTTTCGGCGGGCCACGCCAGGATGCGTTGCAGGGCCGCGCGCGCCGCACTGCGGCCGATGAAGGCAACGCGGAACTTGCGCGGCACCGACGGCTCCGGTCCGACCATCAGGTCGAGCTTCGCGATCGTCGCCCGCCAGCCCGAGACCAGTTCGGCAGGGATCTGCTGCAGCAGGTCGGTGAACAGCACGGTCCCGCTCACGACATGAAAGAAGACCACCTCTAACGTGATCAGGTTGCCGCGCATCACCACCTGGTCGATCTGCCCTGCCCAATCAAGGCTCGCTCCATCGGCGAGATCGGCGTCGAAGCTGAGATCACGGCGCCGCTTGCGCAAGCCGGGCGGGGCGTGCAGCACCGACGTCGGATAGGCTTGCTTCCACTCGGCAAGGAACAAGTGGTGCAGTGAGTTGGGGGCCACGATGTGCCGGACCCTGCCGACCGCGTCCACGGCGGCACGCAGCTCGTTCGTCAACCGGACCGGCGACCAGATGAAAAGGCTGCCGTCAGCAAGCCTGATGACTGCCATCCGAGTAGGATAGCAAAAACCGGCGACCGCCACGTTCGGTCCCCCGGCAATCCAGATGTCATGGCCGAAGTTCAGCAAGACCGTCATTTCGCACGATCACCGTCGCAAGTCCGCGTCGACCACCGGGCACGCTGCCGCCGGCATTCCGCTTTCCTTTACCATGCCCGGTGCGACACCCACCACCCAACCGACAAGGGCCATACCGGCGGGCCGGTTCCGACGGCCGCGCCGCCAATTGCAACGATCGGGTTTACGCAACCTTAGACGATTTGATCCAAACGTTAGCCGTGCACGACGCGATTGGGATGAAGCGGCCGATGTCGCAAAAGTCGGATCTCGGGGGACACGGGCTGGCCTTCGCGGATGATGCCGGACGTCGGCTCGCGGGCCCGTTGGACCGCGCGGGTCATGATGGTGCCCTGCCCGAATGCGCACCCGTCAGCCAAGCCTCCCACGCGCCCACGGCTCGCAAGCAGGCCGCCGATGCGCATACGCCGCTGGTCAGGTCCGGCGCAAGCGCACTGATCTCCGCGCTGCGTGACGCCGAGTGGCTCACGGCCGATCGGGTCACCGCCTTCACCCGGATGTTCCTCCTCTTGTTCATCGGCTGCGTCGCGAGCATTCCATGGTTCGCGCCGACGATGGATGTCGGCCACGACTTCGCGTCATTCTGGACCGCGGCAAGGCTTGCCCTCGAAGGTCGGGCCGCCGACGCCTATGGCAACGCAGGCCGCGCCGCGGTCGCTGCCCTGTTCGGCCAGAACAGCTACGCGCCGTTCTTCTACCCGCCGACGTCGCTGTTGTTCTGGCTTCCCTTCGCGATGCTGTCGTTCGCCACGGCCGTCATCATCTGGATCGCTACGACCGGCGCCGCCTATGCGGCTGCAATGAGGGCCATGCTCAAAGGCGGCTCGATCGTTCCCGCGCTTGCCTTTCCCGGCGTGTGGATATGCGCGCTGTTCGGGCAGAATTCGCTGTTCTCGGCGGCCCTACTCGGCGGGTCCGCGGTGACGCTGGATCGCTATCCGGCGATCGCGGGCGTGCTGCTCGGATGTTTCAGCTACAAGCCGCAGGTCGCCCTGCTCGCGCCGCTCGTCCTGATCCTGACGCGGCGCTGGCGCGCGCTCGCTGCCGCGGTCGCGACCACGCTCGTGCTGGTGCTGGCAGCCACCGCCATCTTCGGCATCGAGCCGTGGATCAAGTTTGTCGGCGTTCTGCCGGAAGCAAAGGCCTGGAGCATGGATGGCGGGCCCGGCTTCGAGAAGTTCGCAAGCCCGTTCGCCGCGGTCAGGCTGGCCGGCGGATCAAGCAGCACCGCCTGGCTCATTCAATTGATCGCAGCCGCGGCCGCGATCTCAGTCCTCATGCTGGTGCTGCGAAAGCGCCCCGACGGCGCCGCCGCGATCGCGCTGATGGTGGCGGCGACCGGCCTGTGCGTCCCTTCGCTCGGCAGCTACGAGGTGGTGATCCTGGCGATCCCGGGCGCGTGGTTGATTGCGCAATCGCTGGCGCAAGGCTGGCTGCCGTATGAACGCATCGTGCTCGCTGCGCTCTATCTGGCGCCATTCGTCATGGTGCCGGCCGGCGCCAACGGCCTGCAACTGGCGCCGCTCGCCTGTGCGGCGCTTGTTGCGCTTGTCGCGCGACGGATCGTGTCGTCCCGGCGAAAGTCCTAGGGACCACCGCCCGGCTCGACCGGCCGATCCAGTACGCCGCGGCCGTTTGGCAGGTTGAAAACAGAACTACCCGGCCCGCGTCAGGATCGCCTGCTGTGCTGCGTGCCAGCTCGCTTCGTCGGGCGCGCAGAGCAAGCCGCCGGTCAAATTGACCGGTCTGTAGGGCGAGCCATCGAAATGTGCGCTGTAGCCGCCGGCCTCGCGATGCAACAGCCAGCCCGCGGCATGATCCCACGGCATCAGCTTGTTGTAGAACAGCAGGTGGCAATGGCCTGATGCCGCCATGCGGTACTCATGCGCCGCGCATCTGAGCCAGGCGCTGGCGCCGAGCTTGGACAGATTGCCGACAACAATAGCGCGCAGCGGCTCGGGCAGGAAGTTGACGCCGACCACCGCGTCCATCTGCTTGACCGGCACGGCGGGAGCCACCTTCAGGTCGTGCCGCCGGCCATCCGCCATTTCGAGCCACGCGCCCTCGCCGCGCAGCGCGAAGGCGGTGTCGTTGCTGACCGGATCATGGATCGCGCCGAGCACGACCTCACCGCGCATCGTGGCGGCCACCATGCTGCCGAACAGCGGCAGGCTTGAGGTGAAATTCCGGGTGCCGTCGATCGGATCGATAATGAAGGCGAGCTCCGCGGTTCCGACCTGGTCGAGCGCGGCCGGATCACGCGCCGTGCCTTCCTCGCCGATCACGGCGGCATTCGGAAATGCCCGGAGCAGCGCGGCCGAGATCGCCTGCTCGGCGAGCTCATCGGCTTCGGTAACCACGTCGAACGCGGATGTCTTGGTGCGGACCTCGATCTCGCGCACGCGGCGGAACCGCGGCATAATCTCGGCACGGCCGACCTCGGCAAGGATGTTTCCAATGTTCAGCGCATCGGCATGGGACAGTTTCACGCGGCATTCTCCTGCATTGCGCAGGCATCATATCGTGAAATCATGACCGCAGGGCGGTCAGCGGCGCTGGTTGTAGACATCGATGCAGACGGCGCCGAGCAGCACGAGGCCCTTGATCACCTGCTGGTAATCGATGCCGATCCCGAGGATCGACATGCCGTTGTTCATTACGCCCATGATCATGGCACCGACCACCGCGCCGCCGACCCGGCCGACGCCGCCATAGGCCGAAGCGCCGCCGATGAAGCAGGCGGCGATSACGTCGAGCTCGAAGCCGAGGCCGGCCTTCGGCGTCGCGGTGTTGAGCCGCGCCGCGAACACCAGTCCGGCAAGCGCCGCCAGCACGCCCATGTTGACGAAGGTGAAGAAGGTGAGCCGCTCGGTCTTGACGCCGGACAGCTTCGCCGCCTTGGCATTGCCACCCACCGCATAGATCTGCCGGCCAATCACCGTGCGCCGCGTGACGAAGCCATACAGCGCGATCAGCACGGTCATGATGACCAGCACGTTCGGCAGGCCGCGATGCGAGGCGATCAGATAGGTGAAATAGAGCACCGCGCCCGCCAGCGCGATGCTCTTGGCGACGAAGAACGCGTAAGGCTCGACCTCGATGCCGTGCGACTGTTCGCGCGCCCGCCCCCTGGCGCTCGCCAGCACCAGCGCGAATGCCAGCACGATGCCGATCGCGAGCGAGGTCGGATAGAGCGTTCCGGCACTCGGAAACAGCTCGGGGATGAAGCCGGACGACAGCTTCTGGAAGGTCGGCGGGAACGGCCCGACCGACCGCCCCTGCAGCACCGCGAGCGCAAGGCCCTTGAACACCAGCATGCCCGCCAGGGTCACGATGAAGGACGGAATCTTGAAATAGGCCACCCAGTAGCCCTGCGCCGCGCCGATCACAGCACCGATCAAGAGACAGGCGACGAACGCGATCGGGTAGCTGACGTGGTAGGTCACCATCAGCACCGCCGCGACCGCGCCGACGAAGCCCGCGACCGAGCCGACCGACAGGTCGATATGCCCGGTGACGATCACCAGCAGCATGCCAAGCGCCATGATCACGATGTAGCTGTTCTGCAGCACGAGGTTGGTGAGGTTGACCGGCTGCAACAGCGTGCCGTCGGTCACGATCTCGAAGAACAGCATGATCGCGAGCAGCGACAGCAGCATGCCGTAGTTGCGCAGATTGTTCTTGATGAAGCCGGAGTGCTTGGGAGTCTCGGGGAGTGACACCGTCTTGTCGGTCATTGTGCTCCTCCTGCTGCCCGCACCCCGTCACCCGGGTCGCCGCCCCCGGACATCCTGACATTGCGCATGATGGCGCGCATGATCTTCTCCTGCGTCGCGTCGTCCCTGGAGAATTCGCCGACGAAGGCGCCGTCATTCATCACGCAGATCCGATCGCAGACGCCGAGCAATTCCGGCATCTCCGACGAGATCACCACGACGCCCTTGCCGGCCTCTGCGAGCTCGTTGATGATACAGTAGATCTCGTACTTGGCGCCGACGTCGATGCCGCGGGTCGGCTCGTCGAGCAGCAGTACAAGCGGATCGGTCATCAGCCACTTCGACAGCACCACCTTCTGCTGGTTGCCGCCCGAGAGCTGCCCGGCCTCCTGATAGACGTCCGAACAGCGGATCCGCATCCGGTTGCGATAGTCACTCGCCGCCTTCAGCTCGACGACATCGTCGATCACGCCGCGTTCCGATACCTGGCGAAGGCTAGCCAGCGTTACGTTCTTGCGGACATCATCGGCGAGCACCAGACCGAGTTGCTTGCGGTCCTCGGTGACATAGGCAAGGCCGGCATCGATCGCGGCCGGCACGCTGGAGACATCGGCCTGGAGCCCATCGAGGCTGATCCTGCCGGTGATGTTGGTGCCCCAGGCGCGGCCGAACAGGCTCATCGCGAACTCGGTGCGGCCGGCGCCCATCAGGCCGGCGATGCCGACCACCTCGCCGCGGCGCACCGCGAAGTCGACATTCTTGATGACCTGCCGGGCGGTGTGAAGCGGGTGATACACCGACCAGTTCTGGACCGTCATCACGGGATCACCGATCGCAACCTTGCGCTCCGGGAAGCGATGCGCGAGGTCACGGTTGACCATGCTGCGGATGATCCGGTCCTCGTCGACCTGCTCGGTCCGGCAATCGATGCTGTCGACGGTACGGCCGTCGCGCAGCACGGTGATGCGGTCGGCGACGCGTGCGACCTCGTTCAGCTTGTGCGAGATCAGGATCGAGGCGATGCCCTGCTCGCGGAACGCCAGCAGTCGATCCAGCAATGCGGCGCTGTCGGCCTCGTTGAGGCTCGCGGTCGGCTCGTCCAGGATCAACAGGCGCACCTTCTTCGACAGTGCCTTGGCGATCTCGACCAGTTGCTGCTTGCCGACGCCGAGGTCGGTGACGAGAGTATCTGGCGATTCCCGCAGGCCGACCTGTGCCAGCAGCTCGGCGGTCCGCCGATACACCGCGTTGCGATCCACCACTCCGAACCGCGACGGGGCGCGCGACAGGAAGATGTTCTCGGCGATCGACATCAGTGGGATCAGCGCCAGCTCCTGGTGGATGATGATGATCCCCAGCGCCTCGGAATCGTTGATATCGTGGAACCGGCGCTCCTCGCCGTCGAACAGGATCGATCCTTCATAGCTGCCGACCGGATAGACCCCGCTCAGCACCTTCATTAGGGTCGACTTGCCGGCACCGTTCTCGCCGACCAGCGCATGGATCTCGCCGGCTTCCACGGTGAAACCGACGTCGCGCAACGCCTGCACGCCGGCAAAGCCCTTGCTGACGCTGCGCATCTCAAGCATCGCCGTCATCGGATCATGTCCCGCAGCGTCGATCGGCCCCGGCGCGGCTCCCCCGCTCACCCGCCTTAGTCGAATTGCGAGCGCTTATAATAGCCGCTGTCAATCAGGACTTTCTCCCAATTGGTCTTGTCCACCACGACCGGCTTCAGCAGATAGGACGGAACCACCTTGACCCCGTTGTTGTAGGTCTTGGTGTCGTTGACACTGACCTCCTTCTTGCTCAGCACGGCATCGACCATGTCGGCCGTGACCTTGGCGAGATCGCGGGTGTCCTTGAAGATGGTCGAGTATTGCTCGCCGCGCAGCATCGCCTTGATCGAGGGCACCTCGGCATCCTGGCCGCTGATATAGGGCATCGGCTGGTCCTTGCTGCCGTAGCCGACGCCCTTCAGCGAGGAGATGATGCCGATCGACAGGCCGTCATAGGGCGACAGCACCGCATCGACGCGCTTCTTGCCGTAGAAGGCGCTGAGCAGATTGTCCATCCGTGCCTGCGCAGTCGCGCCGTCCCAGCGCAGGGTCGCGACCTTGCCCATCCCCGTCTGGCCGCTGGCGACCACCAGCTTGCCGCTGTCGATATAAGGCTTCAGCACCGACATCGCGCCGTCGTAGAAGAAGTAGGCGTTGTTGTCGTCGGGCGAGCCGCCGAACAGCTCGATGTTGAAGGGACCCTTGCCATCCTTCAGCCCAAGCGCATTCACGATCGAACTCGCCTGCAGCACGCCGACCTGGAAATTGTCGAAGGTCGCGTAATAGTCGACATTCGGCGTGTCGCGGATCAGGCGGTCATAGGCGATGACCGTGATGCCCTGCGCCTTGGCCTGCTTCAGCACGTCGGACAGCGTGGTGCCGTCGATCGCCGCGATGACCAGCACCTTGGCGCCCTTGGTGACCATGTTCTCGACCTGCGAGAGCTGGTTCGGGATGTCGTCGTCGGCATATTGCAGATCGGTGCCGTAGCCGCGCTCCTTCAGCACCTTGACGATGTTGTTGCCGTCATCGATCCAGCGCGCCGAGGATTTCGTCGGCATCGCGATGCCGACGGTCGGCTTGCTCTGGGCGAACGCGTCCGACGCCGCCCCGGTGAGACAGGCCAACGCCAGCGCGAACAACGAGACCTTCAGTCTGAACATGCGTCACTCCCTTGGCTTTTTGTGATGGGGTACCGTCGCCAGCGTCAATCGATGGCTATCATTCGTCGGCTGGTCGCAGGTCTACGAGGATGTTGGATCAGCGCCGGGGCCGTCACGAGCCGAAATCGTGGAACGTCGATCGAACCCGACAGCGCCATGCTCACTCCGCACGATCGGCCATATCGAACCGGCAATGCCGGGTCACCCGCCAGTCACGCGGTGGGACGAACGAGGCGCAGGAATGCCGTGAGGGATCATGAGGCGCTGTCTCCCGGAATTGTTGGCAAGCACCAACGCCCCAGAACCTCTGGTGGTTTGATACCGCATCTGGCAACTTTTGATGGATGGTGCCCTTACCGCGTTATGGATGCAAGCACCATTTATTACACCATCCGAAGAAATTGATCCAAGGGATAGAGGATCAAGGGATGCAATTTCCCGGAATTGCTGGCATACGCCACCATCTTCCAGAGATCCCTGCGTCAATCGCTGCTCCGGGCTGGAAACTGCCGCCACCATGCCATGGACGCAAGCGCTATTTATTTAGCAATACGAAGAAATCAAATTTGCGCGGTCCTTAGTCGTCGATCCCGGAGAGATCATCGACGACCAGGAACGCCCCGGCGAAATCGTCGTCGCCGAAATACGCGCTTCGGGTGATGATCGCGGGGATGCCGGCCTGCGATGCGGCAGCGAAGCCGTTGCCGGAATCCTCGACGGCGATGCAGTCTGCCGGCGCAAGCCCGAGCCGCGCCAGGACCTCGAGATAGACATCGGGCGCGGGCTTCTTGCGCGGGACATCGTCGCCGGCGACGATGGTCTCGAACAGATCGGCCCAGTCCAGGCCAAGCGCAACCGAAAGCAGCGCATCGATGTTGCCATGCGAGGTCGTCGTCGCGATCGCCAGCCGCTGGCCGCGCCGGCGGGCATTGCCGAGGAACGCACGCACGCCCGGCCGCAACGGGCACCCGCCCGCCGCGATCAACGCCGCATAGCGCGCCGTCTTGATCCGGTGCAGTTCGGCGATCTCGGCAAAGCTCAGCGACGGAATCGGGTTGCGCTGGTCGAAGGCACGGATGCGCTCCTTGCCGCCGGCCACCCGAAGCAGCCGCGCATAGGTGACCTGATCCCAGAACCAGTCGAGGCCGGATTCGGCGAATGCCTCGTTGAAGGCGCGGCGGTGCACCTCCTCGGTTTCGGCCAGCGTGCCGTCGACATCGAGGATCAGCGCGCGGGCGCTCGCGATCGTCTCGCGCGCCACCCTGGTGTGAATCACCGCGAGCGCCTCGCTCATCGCCCCTCGCGCCCGCCGGTCCCCTTGCCAAACACCCGGCTCGCCAGCACATCGCCGGCCTCGATCGACATCACGTCGTCGGCCGTCAGCGTGCGATCGAGCTTCGCCACGATCCGGTTGGCCTGGCGCAACCGGATGCGGTCGAGCGCGTTGCGGATCGAGCGCGCATTGGAAAACAGCGGCTGCTGCTTGCGGATGGCAATGTAGCGGGTGAAGGCCTCACGCGCTTCGACGGAGAAGCGATAATTCTGCTGCTGCAACATCAACTCGGCGATCCAGAGCAGTTCGCCATCCGAATAGTCCGGAAAGTCGATGTGATGCGCGATGCGCGACCGGAACCCCGGATTGCTCTGGAAGAACTTCTCCATGCGGTCGCCGTAGCCTGCCAGGATCACCACCAGATCCTCGCGCTGCGCTTCCATGATCTGCAGCAGGATCTCGATCGCCTCCTGGCCGTAATCTCGCTCATTCTCGGGGCGATAGAGATAATAGGCCTCATCGATGAACAGCACGCCGCCCATCGCCTTCTTCAATATTTCTTTCGTCTTCGGCGCGGTGTGGCCGATATATTGCCCGACGAGGTCATCGCGCGTGACGCTGATGACGTGGCCGCGACGCACGAAGCCGAGCTTGTGCAGGATGCCGGCCATCCGCAGCGCGACCGTGGTCTTACCGGTACCGGGATTGCCGGTGAACGACATATGCAGGGTCGGAAACGTCGTCGCCAGCGCCATCTTCTGCCTGATGCGTTCGACCAGCAGCAGCGAGGCGATCTCCCGGATGCGGGTCTTCACGGGCTTCAGGCCGATCAATTCGGAATCGAGCTGGTCGAGCACGTCGCCAATGCCGAGGTCGGCAAATTCGACCCTGAGGTCGATGGTCTCTGGCGGCGTCGCGCGGATCTGCTCTTGAACCTGGGTCATCATGTTCTCACTTCGAAAAGCTCCGTCGCCGCGGCGACGACGACGGAGAAGTGCATCCGGACCAGACGGTCGAGGGAGCAATCCGCCTGGCTTGCCAACCGGACGCGGTCACTGATCCGCGTAACGTTCGCCCTCGGGGCGATCCAGCGCGTAAGCCCTGGTCGTATAGCTAACGCTCCGGCCGCCGGCCTCTTGCCGCTCGAGCCGGAAGCCGGGTTCGTTCTTTGGCCGGTTGACGATGAAAGAGATACGCACGGACTCCCAGCCATGGGAAGAATCGAAGCCGCTCATGCGGATGTAGCGGTCTCCATAGACACGGCGGCAATCGGCGAGTTCCTTCATGATGCCGGCGGCATCGCGCAGGTCGAACATCGGCAGGCCCCACATGTCCCAATAAGTGTTGCGGGGGTGTGGGTCGTCGGTGAACTCGATGTTCACCGCCCAGCCCTTGTCGAGGCAGTATTGCACCTGTGCTGCGATCTGCTCATCGGTGAGATCGGGCAGGAAAGAAAAGCAGCCTTGAGTCACTCTCATGTCGGTTCTCCTTTCGCTGCGTCAAATTGCCGGGGTCGCGGTCGGGGCAAAGTCCGGCGAGTCCGTCGACTCATAATTGAAGCTCACGTCCTTCCAGACCTCGAGCGCGTCGCGCAACGGCGTGCAGGTCTGGGCGGCCTTGGCGAGGATCTCCGGACCTTCGTGGACGTAGTCGCGACCCTCGTTGCGGGCAAGAATCATGGCTTCGAGTGCGACGCGGTTGGCGGTGGCGCCAGCCTGGATACCCTTCGGATGACCGATGGTCCCGCCACCGAACTGCAGCACGACGTCCTCGCCGAGATGATCGAGCAATTGGTGCATCTGGCCGGCGTGGATGCCGCCCGAGGCGACCGGCATCATCTTGTTGAGGCTTGCCCAAGGCTGATCGAAGAACACGCCATGCTCGAGCGTCATCGGGTTGAAGTCCTCGCGGCAGATGTCGTAGTAGCCACGCGTCGTCGCCGGGTCTCCTTCAAGCTTGCCGACGACGGTGCCGGCATGGATGTGATCGACACCGGCGAGCCGCATCCATTTGGCGATCACGCGAAACGAGACKCCGTGCAAACGCTGGCGCGTGTAGGTCGAGTGGCCGGCGCGATGCAGATGCAGGATCATGTCGTTGCGGCGCGCCCATTTCGCCATCGACTGGATCGCCGTGTAGCCGATCACGAGGTCGATCATGATGATGACGGAGCCGAGCTGCTTGGCGAAATCGGCGCGCTCGTACATGTCTTCCATGGTGGCCGCGGTCACGTTGAGGTAGGTGCCCTTGACCTCGCCGGTAGCAGCCTGTGCGCGATTGACGCCTTCCATGCAATACAGGAAGCGGTCGCGCCAATGCATGAAGGGCTGCGAGTTGATATTCTCGTCGTCCTTGCAGAAGTCGAGCCCGCCTTTCAGCGCCTCATAGACGACGCGGCCGTAGTTGCGGCCGGACAGGCCGAGCTTCGGCTTCACGGTGGCGCCGAGCAAGGGACGGCCGAACTTGTCGAGCCGCTCGCGCTCCACCACGATGCCGGTCGCCGGGCCCTGGAACGTCTTCACATAGGCGGTCGGCAGCCGCATGTCCTCGAGCCGCAACGCCTTCAGCGGCTTGAAGCCGAACACATTGCCGATGATCGACGCCGTCAGGTTCGAGATCGAGCCCGGCTCGAACAGGTCGAGATCATAGGCGATATAGGCAAAGTAGCTGCCCGGCGAGTTCGGCACCGGATCGACGCGATAGCACTTCGCCCGGTACTTCTCCGCGGCGGTCAGCCGGTCGGTCCACACCACGGTCCAGGTCGCGGTCGAGGATTCACCCGCGACCGCCGCACAGGCTTCAGTCGGATCGACGCCGTCCTGCGGCGTGACCCGGAACAACGCGATGACGTCGGTGTCCTTGGGCTCGTAGTTCGGCTCCCAATAGCCCATCCGCTTGTATTCCATCACGCCGGACTTGTAGCGGTCCTTGCCACGCACGGTGATCGACTGCTGCATGTTCATCTCAATCTCCTGTCTTTCGCTGGCCAATTGCTCAGGCGGCCTGGGTCATCTTTCCAATCTGCGGATCGAGCGCGCCGGCGCGGTAGCGTCGGGCCATCTCGGGCAATCCAACCACCTTGATCCTGGCGGCATTGCCGGCCGTGCCGAACTGTTCGAAGCGGTCGCGGCAGAGTTCGCGCAGCGCATCCATCGCGGGCTTGAGGAACTTGCGCGGGTCGAACTCGCTCTTCGACTGCGTGGCGACCTTGCGGAAGGCCGCCGCCATCGCCAACCGGCAATCGGTGTCGATATTGACCTTGCGCACGCCGTGCCGGATACCGCGGACAATCTCCTCGACCGGCACGCCCCAGGTCTGCGGCATCTCGCCGCCGAACGCGTTGAACATGTCCTGCAACGGCTGCGGCACCGATGACGAGCCGTGCATCACCAGATGCGTGTTCGGCAGCCGCGCATGAATCTCCTCGACCACGCGCATCGCCAGGATCTCGCCATCGGGCTTGCGCGTGAACTTATAGGCACCGTGCGAGGTGCCCATCGCGATCGCGAGCGCATCGACCTTGGTGGCGCGGACGAAATCGACCGCCTGGTCGGGATCGGTGAGCAGCTGATCGTGACTCACCGCGCCTTCGACGCCGTGACCGTCCTCCTGCTCGCCGCCGCCATGCTCGAGCGAGCCGAGTACGCCAAGCTCGCCCTCGACCGAGGCGCCGATCCAGTGCGCCATCTCGGCGACGCGGCGGGTGATGTCGACATTGTAGTCATAGTCGGCCGCGGTCTTGGCGTCGGCCCTGAGCGAGCCGTCCATCATCACAGAAGTGAAGCCGTAGCGGATCGCGGTGGCGCAGGTCGCCTCCTCATTGCCGTGATCGAGATGCAGGCAGAGCGGGATCTGCGGATACATCTCCTCCAGCGCGTCGATCATCTTCGCCAGCATGATGTCGTTGGCATAGGACCGCGCGCCGCGCGAGGCCTGGATGATGACCGGCGCATCGCAGGCGGCGGCCGCCTCCATGATGGCGAGGCCCTGCTCCATGTTGTTGATGTTGAAGGCCGGCACGCCGTAGCCGCGCTCGGCGGCGTGGTCCAGCAATTGCCTCAAGGTTATCCGCGCCATCGTGGCGTCCTCCTTTCAATTCGCTCGTTGAATGATCCGCTTTGCCGCCGCGGCCACCGCCGCCGGCGTGATGCCGAATTCGCGGTACAGCACGTCGGCCGGCGCGGAGGCGCCGAAGCCGGTCATGCCCACGAACACGCCGTCGTCGCCAAGCCAGCGCGCCCAGTCGCCCTCGATCGCGGCTTCCACGCCGACGCGCGGCGCGCTGCCCAGCACCTTCGCGCGATAGTCGCTCGGCTGCTGGCGGAACAGGTCGAAGCACGGGGCCGAGACGACCGCGGCCTGCACTCCTCCTTCCGCCAGCAGCCTTGCGGCTTCGAGCGCGATCGCCACCTCCGAACCCGTTGCAATCAGGGTGACGTCACGCCCGAAGGCCGGCTCGGCGAGAACGTAGGCGCCGAGCGCGACCTGGTTGTCCTTGCTGCCGTCGCGCACCGTCGGCAGCGCCTGCCGCGACAGGCAGAGGATCGACGGCGAGGTCTCCGCCTTCAGCGCGCAATCCCAGGCCTCCGCCGTCTCGACCGCATCGGCCGGGCGAAACACCAGCAAGTTCGGGATCGCCCGCAGCGCCGCCAAATGCTCGACCGGCTGATGCGTCGGCCCGTCCTCACCAAGGCCGATCGAGTCATGGGTCATCACGTGAATGACCCGGATCCCCATCAGCGCCGCGAGACGGATCGCCGGCCGGCTGTAATCGGCGAAGCTGAGGAAGGTGCCGCCATAGGGGATCACGCCGCCGTGCAGCGCCATGCCGTTCATCGCCGCACTTCTAGATGTGTATAAGAGACAGGACATAGACGACGCGTGCCTGCTGGAGGGCCGAGAGCCGGATCGCCGCGCGGGCATAGTCGGCGAAGACCAGGAAGGTGCCGCCATAGGGGATCACGCCGCCGTGCAGCGCCATGCCGTTCATCGCCGCACTTCTAGATGTGTATAAGAGACAGGACATAGACGACGCGTGCCTGCTGGAGGGCCGAGAGCCGGATCGCCGCGCGGGCATAGTCGGCGAAGACCAGGAAGGTGCCGCCATAGGGGATGAAGCCACCGTGCAGCGCGATGCCGTTCATCGCCGCCGCCATGCCATGCTCGCGGATGCCGTAGTGGATGTAGCGGCCATCGAGCGTGTCCGGCCGCACCGGGACCTGCGACTTCGCCTGCGTCAGGTTGGAGTGCGTGAGGTCGGCCGAGCCACCCAGGAGATTGGGCAAGGCTTCGGCGATCACGTCGATGACCTGCTGCGAGGCCTGCCGCGTCGCGAGCTTCGGCCGTTCGTTGGCGAACCGCTGGACGAGCTTTGCCATCGCCTCGGCATAGGCGCAGGGCAATTTCCGGTTCAGCGCGTCGTGGAACGGAGACCGCTCGCCCTTGTCACTCTTGCAGGCGCTGCGCGAATGCTTGATCCAGTCCCGCCGCGCGTCGCGGCCGCGGCCGCCGAGCTCGCGCCATTCAGCCAGCACCGCATCGGGGATTTCGAACGCCGGATACGGCCAGCGCAGCGCACTGCGGGTCTTTGCCACCTCCTCAGTGCCGAGCGGCGCGCCGTGAACCTTTTCGCTGCCTTGCCGGTTCGGCGCACCGAACCCGATCACCGTGCGGCAGGCGATCAGCGACGGGCGATCGCTCGACCGTGCCTGCCGGATCGCCGCGGAGATCGCCTGCGGATCGCGGCCGTCGATGCGGCAGACGTTCCAGCCAGAGGCCTTGAACCTGTCTCTTATACACATCTAGATGTGTATAAGAGACAGCCTCAGTGCCGAGCGGCGCGCCGTGAACCTTTTCGCTGCCTTGCCGGTTCGGCGCACCGAACCCGATCACCGTGCGGCAGGCGATCAGCGACGGGCGATCGCTCGACCGTGCCTGCCGGATCGCCGCGGAGATCGCCTGCGGATCGCGGCCGTCGATGCGGCAGACGTTCCAGCCAGAGGCCTTGAACCGCGCCGCCTGGTCGTCCGAGCAGGACAGCGAGGTGGCACCGTCGATCGAGATCTGGTTGTCGTCGAACAGCACGATCAGGCGATTGAGCCGCAAATGGCCGGCGAGCGAGATCGCCTCATGGCTGAGGCCTTCCATCAGGCAGCCATCGCCGGCGATCACGTAGGTGTAGTGGTCGACCAGCTCGTCACCGAAGCGCGCATTCATCAGTCGCTCGGCAAGCGCCATCCCGACCGCGGTCGCGATGCCCTGCCCGAGCGGCCCGGTCGTCGTCTCGACCCCCGGCGTATGGCCATACTCGGGATGTCCCGGAGTTTGCGATCCCCATTGCCGGAACGTCTTGAGCTGATCGAGCGTCATGCTCTCGTAGCCGGTGAGGTAAAGCAGCGCATAGAGCAGCATCGAGCCGTGCCCGGCCGACAGCACGAAGCGGTCGCGGTCAGGCCAGGCCGGATCGGCCGGATCGAATTTCAGGAAGTCGGTGAACAGCACTGTCGCGACATCGGCCATGCCCATCGGCATGCCGGGGTGGCCGGACTTGGCCTGCTCGACCGCGTCGATGGCGAGGAAGCGGATGGCGTTCGCCATCTCGTCATGGCTGATGCCGGGGCGGCTGGCAACGGACGCAAGTGCGGTCATATCGTTCGCCTCTTTCGTTCGATCAGTTGCAGGATCAGCGGGGTCAGGATGAGCTGCATCGCGAGGTCGAGCTTGGCGCCATGAACCACGATCGAATTGGCGCGCGACATGAAGCTGTTCGGGATCATCGAGAGCAGATAGGGAAAATCGATGCCACGCGGGTTCTTCAGCCGGATCACGACCATCGATTCATCGGGGGTCGGGATCCAGCGCGCGATGAACGGGTTCGAGGTGTCGACCGTCGGCACGCGCTGGAAGTTGATGTCGGTCTCAGTGAATTGCGGGCAGATGTAATTCACGTAGTCCGGCATGCGGCGCAGGATGGTGTCGGTCACCGCCTCGGTCGAATAGCCGCGATGGCTGCGATCGCGATGCAGCTTCTGGATCCATTCGAGATTGATCACCGGCACGACCCCAATCTTGAGATCGGCATGCTGCGCGACGTTCACCGTGTCGGTGACCACGGCGCCGTGCAGTCCCTCATAGAACAAGAGATCGGAGTTCTCCGGCAGCGCCTCCCATGCGGTGAAGGTGCCGGGCTTGGCGTCGTAGAGCCGCGATTCCTCCTCGTCATGCACATAGTGCCGCGTCGTCCCAGTGCCGGTCTCGGCATAGTCGCGGAACAGCTTCTCCAGCTCCTCGAACAGGTTGGTCTCGGGGCTGAAATGGCTGAAGTGCTTGTTGCCGCGCTCGGCCTTCTCCACCATCATGCTGCGCATCTCGGCGCGGTCGTAGCGGTGGAATGCGTCGCCCTCGATATAGGCCGCGACCACGTTCTCGCGGCGGAAGATGTTCTCGAACGTCTTCTTCACCGAGGTGGTGCCGGCGCCAGACGAGCCGGTGATCGAGATGATGGGATGTCTGCGAGACATACGATCCTCCGTCAGCGGAACAGGCCGCGCCGCGCGAACAGCGGGGCATCGCTGCTCTCGAACAACG
>BFBZ01001376.1_pt1 | contig 16358 bp, 17 predicted proteins | sample 1888401 | NCBI WGS metagenome assembly BFBZ01 (sample SAMD00112614, study PRJDB3348) | symbiont metagenome | host: Chara braunii | reverse complement strand
CGGCCCCGGCCAGCGGCGCAAAATCCTTCACCGCGTCGTAGCCCGGATCCTTCAACATGAACATGTTGTTGCCGTGCGTCTGGTTGTTGCCGAAGGTGATCGTCTGTCCGTCGGGCTTTGCCTTGGCAACGGCGCGTGTCCCGATGGCACCGGCAGCGCCCGAGATATTCTCGACCACGACCTGCTGGCCCAGCGCCTCGGAGATGTCGGCGGCGACGATGCGCGCGATAACGTCGGTCGGGCCGCCGGCCGGATAGGCCACGATCATCTTGATAGGGCCGGACGGCTGCCAGCTCTGCGCGAAGGCGGGCTTTGCGAAGGGCGCGGCAAGCAGGCCGGCGCTGAACAGACGACGCTTGATCATGGTAACGTGCGCTTCCTAGGCGTGAGAGATGACGATCTTGCCGAAGTGGTTCTGGCTCTTGAGATGCCGGTAGGCGTCCTGCGCGTCGGCGAAAGGAAACACCTTGTCGATGACAGGCGCGAGACCATTGGCTTCGATCGCGCGGTTCATCGCTTCGAACATCTGCTGGCTGCCGACATAGAGGCCCTGCACCCGGAGGTTCCGTCGCAGGATCGGCATGGGGTCGAGCGTCGCCATGCCCGAGAGCAGGCCGATGACCGCGATGCGCCCCCCGATCCGTGTCGCCAGGAAGGAACGCGGCAGGGTGCCGGCGCCGCCGACCTCGACAGTGACGTCGGCACCGCGTCCGCCGGTCAGCTTCAAGGTTTCCTTGTCCCAGTCGGGCGTGGCCTTGTAATCGATGACGGCCTCGGCCCCCATCTTCTTCAGGCGCTCGGCCTTGGCCGCCGAGCTCGAGGTGCCGATCACCCGCGCGCCGAACATCTTGGCGAACTGCAGGGCGAAGATCGACACGCCGCCGGTGCCCTGGATCTGCACGATGTCGCCCGCCTTGAGGTTGCCGATCTCGACCAGCGCATGCCAGGCGGTGAGGCCGGCGCAGGGCAGGGTGGCGCCTTGCTCGAAGCTCATGCCGGCCGGCAGCTTCACCACGCCGTCTTCTTCCAGCACGGCTAGCTCGGTCAGCATGCCGTCGATCGCACCGCCCATCGCCGAGCCGAGCGCGGCATCGTCGATATTGCCGCCGATCCACTTCTGCATGAAGCAGCCTGCCACCCGGTCGCCGACCTTGACGCGGCTCACGCCAGGGCCGACCGCGACCACGTCACCCGCGCCGTCGGACAGTGGGATCAGGTCGGGCTTGGGAGCGGAACGGGCATACTGTGCCTCGATCGTGAGCAGGTCGCGATAGTTGAGCGAGGTCGCCCGCACGCGCACCAGCACCTGGCGCGGGCCGGGCGTGGGCTCGGGCCGCTCGACCAAGGTGAGCGAGTCGATGCCCTTGGGCGAGGGGATGACATAGCACTTCATTGGCCGGCACCCTTCATTTCGATGATGGTCTTGGCCATGACCGCCTCCTGATCCCAGGGGAACAGGATCCAGGTGTCCTGGCTCACTTCGGTGATGAAACTGTCGACCGTGGGCCGGCCGGCGGGCTTGGCATAGACCGTGGCAAAATGCGCCTCGGGCAGCATGGCCCGGACCGCGCGTGCGGTGACGCCGGTGTCAACAAGGTCGTCGACGATCAGCCAGCCCTTGCCCTTGTCGTTTTCGGCCGAGGTGCCCTTCAGCAGCTCGACCTTGGCGCCGCGCTCCATGCGGTCGTAGGTCGAGCAGCAGACCGTGTCGATCAGGCGGAGATTGAGCTCGCGGGCCACGATGGCTGCCGGCACCAGCCCGCCACGGGTGATCGCCACCAGCCCCTTGAAGGGCCCCAGGTCGGCCAGCCGCCAGGCGAGTGCCCGTGCGTCACGATGCAGCTCCGTCCACGAGACGGGGAACATCTTGTTGTATCCAGCGCTGCTCGCCATACGATTTAGTCCTTGGCCCTGTCCGGTTTGGCTTGCCCCCCGGCAGACGCTGCACTAACACCTTCGGCCGGCGCGTAGAAGCACACCTCGTTGGGAAAATCGGGACGGAGACCGCAGAAAATGGGATTTGAGCTCACGCCGGCTTTCTGGAGCGGCCTCACCCAGATCATCCTGGTGAACATCGTCCTCTCCGGCGACAACGCGCTGGTCATCGCCCTGGCCTGCCGGAACCTCGAGAAGAAGCACCAGAAGCCGGCCATCCTGGTTGGCAGCGCCGGCGCCATCATCCTGCGTATCATCTTCGTGCTGATCGTCGATCAGCTCCTCAAGATCTCCTTCCTGAAATTGGCCGGCGGCCTGCTGCTGCTGTGGATCGGCGTCAAGCTGGTGCAGGGCGAGGAGGAGCATGGTGACGGCGTGAAGGGCGCGGGCTCGGTCTGGGGCGCCATCCGCACCATCATCATCGCCGATGCCGTGATGAGCCTCGACAACGCCATCGCGATCGCGGCAGCCGCCAAGGGCGACACCACGCTCATCGTTCTCGGTCTGCTGATCAGCATTCCGCTCATCATCTTCGGGGCCACCCTGATCATGGTGGTGCTTAACCGCTTCCCGATCATCGTCATTGCCGGTGGCGCCCTGCTGGGCTGGATCGCGGGCGAAGTGCTGGCGACCGATCCCGCCTACGCCGACAAGCTCGCCGCGCTGACGCCGCACGCCAAGACCATCTTCGAGGTCGGTGGTGCCGTTCTCGTCGTCGCCCTCGGGTACTTCCTGCAGTACCGCGCCAAGCAGCGCCGCCACGAGGAACCTGTCGATCTCGCTGCCGAGAAGAGCAAGGAGTAGCCGCCATGGCCAAGATGAAGTCCATTCTCGTCGCGGTCGACGGCTCGGAAACCTCTGACCGCGCGGTACAGCATGCGATCGACCTGATCGCTTCCGGCAGCGCGGCAGAGCTTCACCTGATCAACGTCCAGCCGGCGCTGAGCGGCGCGGTTGCCGCCTTCGTCTCGCGCGACCAGATCGACCAGCATCATCGCGAGGAAGGCGAGAAGGCGCTGGCCTCGGCGGTCGCCCTGGCCAAGAAGGCGAACGTGCCGGCCAAGGTGCATATCGGCGTCGGCCGCCAGGGCGAGGTCGTGGCGGATTTCGCCCGCAAGCTCGACGCCGGCCTGGTCGTGCTCGGCACGCGCGGCCATACCGGGCTCGCGGGCGTTCTGCTGGGCTCGGTCGCGCAGGATGTCATCGCCCATTCCAAGGTGCCCGTCACCCTCGTGAAGTAGGGCCGGTGAAATCGAGCCAGTGAAATAGAGCCCGTGAAGTAGCCATTCGGCACGGGACCGCGTAAAACGCGGGCCCAAGGAGGGCCGCGAAGCGTGGGCGAGGAGATATGGCGACGCGAGGCGCTGGCGCCTTATGCGACCCTGCCCTGGCAGAGCCGCGGCCGCCTGCATGCCGAGTCCGAGGCGCCGAGCCGCAGCCCGTTCCAGCGCGACCGGGACCGCATCATCCATTCGACGGCCTTCCGGCGCCTCAAGCACAAGACCCAGGTCTTCGTCTACCATGAGGGCGACCATTATCGGACGCGGCTGACCCATTCGCTCGAGGTGGCGCAGATCGCCCGCACCATCTGTCGCGTGCTGCGTCTCGACGAGGATCTCGGCGAGGCGGTGGCGCTGGCTCACGATCTCGGCCACACGCCGTTCGGCCATGCCGGCGAGGAGGCGCTGGACAGCGTGATGAAGCCTTATGCCGGCTTCGACCACAACGCCCAGACGCTCCGCATCCTGACCAAGCTCGAGGATCGCTACGCCGAGTTCAACGGGCTCAACCTCACCTGGGAAACCCTGGAAGGGGCGGTGAAGCACAACGGGCCGCTCCTCAAGGAGGCGCGCGCGCTCGCCGACCTGCCGGCCGCCATCGTCGAATACTGCCAGGATCACGACCTCGAGCTCGACGGCCATGCCGGGCCGGAGGCGCAGGTCGCGGCGCTCAGCGACGACATCGCCTACAACAACCACGACATCGACGACGGGCTGCGTGCCGGCCTGTTCGAGGTCAAGGATCTGCTCGAGCTGCCGCTGGTCGGCGAGATGTTCTCGATCGTCGGGCAGAAATATCCGGGCATCGACCAGACCCGGTTGATCCACGAAGCCGTGCGCCGCGTGATCAATGCCATGGTCGAGGACGTGCTGCGCGAATCGCGCCGGCGCCTGCAGGAGGTGAAGCCGACGTCGGTGGCCGACATCCGTGCGCTCGGCCGGCCGGTCGTGGCCTTCTCGGAGCGCATGGCGGCGACCGATCGGACCGTGAAGACCTTCCTCTACAAGCGCATGTACGAGCATTGGAAGCTGAACCGCTCGCACTCCAAGGCGCGCCGCGTCGTGGTCGACCTGTTCGAGCTGCTGTTCGCCGAGCCCAACTGCCTGCCCTCGCCGTGGCGGGAGAAAGCCGAACTGGCCCAGCCGCACGCCCGTGCGCGCGTCGTCGCCGACTACATCGCCGGCATGACCGACCGCTACGCCCTGGACGAGCACCGCCGCCTGTTCGATCTCTATCAGTAGGGGCGCGCTTCATTCATTCTCCTCCCCCGCTTCGCGGAGGAGGAGAAAGGCATCGAGATGACAAGTTTGCCCGAATCGGCAATACCCGGCCCATGAATCCGTACCGTCATTTCATCGGCCAGATCGTTGCCGCGCTGCAGTCCATGCAGGCTTCGGGCGAATTGCCGGAAAAGCTCGATTTTTCGGCCATTACCGCTGAGCCGCCGCGCGATCCTGCCCATGGCGACGTCGCCACCAACGCCGCCATGGTGCTGGCCAAGGCAGCGAGCAAGAAGCCGCGCGATATCGCCGAGCCGCTGCTGGTCCGCCTCAAGGCCGATCCCGACGTGGTCGACGGCGCGGTGGCCGGGCCGGGTTTCATCAACCTCAAGGTGGCCGACGGGTTCTGGCGCGCGCGGCTCGGCGACTGCCTGAAAGCCGGGGTCGGCTACGGCGATTCGGCGATGGGGCAGGGTGCCAAGGTGAATGTCGAGTACGTCTCGGCCAATCCGACCGGCCCGCTGACCGTCGGCCATGCCCGCGGTGCGGTGGTCGGCGATGCGCTGGCCAACCTGTTGCTGAAGGCGGGCTACGCCGTCACCAAGGAATATTACATCAACGATGCCGGCGCCCAGGTCGACAAGCTCGGCCAGTCGACCTACCTGCGCTACCGCGAGGCGCTGGGCGAGGCGATCGGCGAGATCCCCGAGGGGCTCTATCCCGGCGAGTACATGAAGGACGTGGGCGCCGCGATTGCCAAGCGCGACGGCGCGCGCTGGATCGACAAGCCCGAGGCCGACTGGCTGCCGGAGATGCGCGCCTTCGCGATCGACTTCCTGATGAAGGAGATCGAGACCGATCTCGAGAAGCTCGGCGTCCATATCGACGTCTATTCGTCGGAGCGTGCCCTGGTCGAAAGCGGCGCGGTCGACCGCGCCTTCCAGGAACTCAGCCGCCAGAACCTGATCTATCAGGGCCGGCTCGATCCGCCGAAGGGCAAGAAGCCCGACGACTGGGAGGATCGCGAGCAGACCCTGTTCCGCGCGACCCAGTTCGGCGACGAGGTCGACAGGCCGCTCAAGAAGTCGGACGGCGGCTGGACCTATTTCGCCAACGACATCGCCTACCATCACGACAAGTTCCGCCGCGGCTTTGCCGACATGATCGACATCTGGGGCGCCGATCACGGCGGCTACGTCAAGCGCATGAAGGCGGCAGTCAGCGCGATTACCGAAAAGCAGGGCGAGCTCGACGTGAAGCTCTGCCAGCTCGTGCGCGTGATGCGCAACGGCGAGCTGATCCGCATGTCCAAGCGTGCCGGCACCTTCGTCACGCTACGTGACCTGCTGGACGAAGTTGGCGCCGACGTCGTGCGTTTCACGATGCTGACGCGCAAGAACGACGCACCGTTCGATTTCGACCTGGTGAAGGCCACGGAACAGTCGCGCGACAATCCGGTCTGGTACGTCCAATACGGCCATGCCCGCACGCGCTCGGTCATGCGCCAGGCGGCGGCGGCCGGTATCTCCACCGAGGGGCTGGAGGGCGTGCCGCTCGATCGGCTCTCCGATGCCGGCGAATTGGCGCTGATCCGCCAGATTGCCCAGTGGCCGCGCCAGGTCGAGGCCGCCGCGGCGGCCCATGAGCCGCATCGCATCGCCTTCTACCTCTACGATCTGGCTGCCGCCTTCCATGCCCATTGGAATCGCGGGCGCGAGGAGCCGGGCCTGCGTTTTGTGGTCGAAGGCGAACCCGACCTGACGCGGGCGCGTCTGGCGTTGGTGCAGGGCATCGGATTTGTGATAGGATCAGGATTAAAGGTCTTCGGCGTAACACCCGTCGAAGAAATGAGATAATGCACATGCGCCGGTCCCCCTCCGGCGACGGTCCAACGATCTACCGACCGAGCGAGTCGGTATCCATGCGGCTCGATCCGCCGCCTCGGCCCGTCGCGCACGAACCCGATTCGATCCCGCCGCCGCCGCGGGACTCCCTTCTCATGCGCGTCAACAGGCGCCGCGGGCAGATCCTGACCGTCATGGTGTCGGTCGCCGCCATCGCGAGCTTCGGTTCGGTCGTGTGGTGGGCGCATAACCAGGACGTCAAGGCGGGTGGCCGCGGGCTCGAGCCGCTGGTCGTGCAGGCGCCGACCACGCCGGCGCGCATCAAGCCCGAGAATGCCGGCGGCCTGGTGCCGCCCAACCAGGACAAGGAAGTCTTCAATCGCATCTCGCCGGGAGCCGTCCCGAGCCAGCCCGAGAAGCTTTTGCCGGTGCCGGTGAATCCCAGGCTGCCGGCGAACGGGCTGCCGACGCCGGCCGCACCCAAGCCGCCGGAAGCCGAGGTCGCCAAGGCGCCGACTCCGCTGCAGCCCAATCCACCGGCGACGGCCACCAGCCCGACGCAGCCCCCCGCGGCCGACGCGAAGGGGCCGACCAATCCGCCGAACGTCCAGCAGGCTTCGACCACGCCCACGACCGACAGCGGCCCCAGCATCGCCAGCCTGATCGAGAACATGTCCGGCCCGACCGGCGGCTGGCGCGTGCAGATCGCCTCGGTGAAGAGCGAAGACGTGGCCAAGTCGACCTGGGCACGGCTGCAGAGCGCCCACGGCGACGTCCTGTCCAGCCTGCGCATGCAGGCGGTGCGGGTCGATCTCGGCGACAAGGGCACCTGGTATCGCGTCCAGGCCGGCCCGCTCGACGAGAAGCAGGCGCACAGCGTCTGCGCCAACCTCAAGGCACGCAAGACCGACTGCGTTTCCGTGCCGCCGGCGCGTTAGCTCTTTCTCACTCGGATCGCGGACCTCCAGGTCCGCTCTCATCTCTTGAGGCGGGCCAAAGGCCCGCAGGCCCATGACTCCAAAAGCTGTCCTCTACGGCTGCGCCGGCCCCGATCTCACGCCCGACGAGCGCGCCTTCTTCCGTGACGCCGATCCGCTGGGCTTCATCCTTTTTGCGCGCAACTTCGATACGCCCGAGCGGGCGCGCCGTCTCACCGAGGAGTTGCGCTCCTCCGTGGCGCGGGCCGAGGCGCCCATCCTGATCGACCAGGAGGGTGGCAGGGTCGCCCGTCTGCGTCCGCCTTTTTGGCGGAAGGCGCCGCCGGCCCGCCTGCTGGGCGACCTCTATGCCAGGGATCCCGAGCGCGGCCTCGAAGCGGCGAAGCTCAATTCGCGCCTGCTGGCAGCCGATGTCCTGTCGGTCGGCTGCGATGTCGACTGCCTGCCGGTACTGGATATCGCCTTCCCCGAGACCCACGCGGTGATCGGCGACCGCGCCTATGCCGACCGTCCGGAACCGGTCGCAGCGCTGGGCCGGGCCGCTGCCGAGGGTCTGCTGGCCGAGGGTGTGATGCCGGTCATCAAGCACATTCCCGGCCATGGCCGGGCCACGGTCGACAGCCACGATGCGCTGCCGCGGGTGACAGCGTCGCGTCCCGAGCTGGAGCGCACGGATTTCGTGCCATTCAAGCTCCTGTCCGATCTACCCTGGGCGATGACCGGCCATCTGCTTTTCGAGGCGATCGACCCGGCCGACTGCATCACGGTATCGGCAGGCAGCGTGAAGGAGATCATCCGCGGTCATATCGGTTTCGACGGGCTGCTGCTTTCCGACGATCTTTCCATGCAGGCGCTGGGCGGCTCCCTGGGGGATCGTGCGGCGCGGGCGCTGGCGGCAGGCTGCGATATCGCCCTCCACTGCAACGGGCGGATGGCCGAGATGGTGGAAATCGCCGGCCGCGTCGGCCAGATGACCGAAGCCGCCTGGCAGCGCTTCGAGAACGGCCGCGCCTTCCTGGCCCGTCATTGCGATCCTGCCGGACGGCAGGAGCTCGTGGACGCTGCAAGAAGACTCGCTGAACTGCTGCCCGAATAGGGGCACCGAATGGGGATAAGGCGGGGTTTTATCCAGTGGCGGCAGGCGCTGCCCGTGGATTAAACCGGGGCAGCATGAACGAGCCTGCAAGCCCGCCCCCCGAAGACGTTCCGGTCTCCGAAGCGCCCGCTGCGCCCACCGAGACCGGTGTGGCCGAAACGGCGCCGGCCGAGACGCCGCCGGCCGCCGACGGCTTTGCCGCCGCCGGCCCTGACGTCATCGCGCCGGGCGAGGGCGAGCTGATCGTCAATCTCGAAGGTTTCGAAGGTCCGCTCGACCTTCTGCTGACCTTGGCGCGCGACCAGAAGGTCGATCTGCGGCGCATCTCCATGGTGGCGCTGGTCGACCAGTATCTGGCGCATGTCGCCCAGGCACGCCGGCTCAGGCTGGAACTGGCGGCCGACTATCTCGTGATGGCGGCTTGGCTGGCCTACCTCAAGTCGCGCCTGCTGCTGCCCGAGCCGCCGGCCGACGAGCAGCCGACCGGTCAGGAGATGGCCGACGCGCTGCAATGGCAGCTGCGCCGCCTGGAGGCGATGCAGGAAGCAGGCGCCCGACTGATGGCGCGCCCGCAGCTCGGCAAGGACATCTTCTCGCGCGGCCAGCCCGAGGGTGTGATCGTCGTTCGCCGCGCCGTATGGGACGTCAAGCTCTACGACCTGCTGCAGGCCTACGGCCATCAGGTGCGGCCCAAGGACGCCGACACCTACCAGATCGCGCCGATGCAGTTCTTCTCGGTCGAGGAGGCTGCCGAGCGGCTGGGCCGCATGCTGGGGATCGCTATCGACTGGCAGGCCTTGGAGGCCTTCCTGCCGGCCGGCCTCACCGATCCGACCAAGCGCCGCTCGGCCATCGCCTCGACGTTCGTCGCGGGCCTGCAGCTCGCCAAGGACGGCCAGATCGAGCTGCGTCAGACCGAGCGTTTCGGCCCCATTCAATTGCGTAAACGTACCGAGCAACGGTGACGGTTCCCGACATGTCCGATCAAGAAATCAAAGAGTCCGCCGTCGAAGAGCCGAAGGACGAGGGAGCGGCCATGGCCGATCCTGCGCCCGAAGGCGCCAGTGCCGTCGAGGATCCGTCCGAGGACGAAGAAGAGCTGGAGGCTGCCCGCAAGCCGCAGGATTCCGACGAAGACGACGGCGATGATGATGACGACGACGACGAGTCGGACGATGACGATGATTCGGACGACGAAGACGACGACGAGTCGGATGAGGACGAAGACGAGGAGTCGGACGAAGACGACGACTCCGATGACGATGATGAGTCGGACGACGACGAGGATGACGAGTCCGACGAGGATGGCGAGTCGGACGACGAAGACGAGGCCGACGAGGAAGAGGATGAGGAGTCGGATGAGGACGACGAGTCCGAAGACGACGACGAAGACGACGATTCAGACGATGAGACCGAGGAATCGGACGAAGACACTGAGTCCGATGAGGACGAAGACGAAGAGTCGGACGACGACTCCGATGACGACGACTCCGATGACGACGACTCCGATGACGACGACGACGGCGAAGAAGAAGACGACGAAGTAGAGGAAGACGAAGAAGAAGACGGCGAGGACGAGGACGAGGACGAGCAGAAGGCCGTCGCGACGGAGGCGTCAGCCGACGCAGAGCCTGCGGTCCCCGAGGCGGCGGAAGCCGAACTCCCCGTCGCTGAACCTCCCGCCGCCGAGGCCGCCGCTGCCGCAGCTTTGGGTGCCGCTGCAGGGGCGACAACCGCAGCCGCCGGCGCCGTCACCGACGTCGTTTCGCCCGACCATGCCCAGCATCTGCGGCTGCTGGAGGCGCTGCTCTTCGCCGGCGCCCAGGCGCTGGACGAGAAGGAACTGGCCGAACGCCTGCCCAACGACGCGGATGTCGCGCGCCTGCTGGCCGACCTGGCGGAACTCTACGCCCATCGCGGCGTGAACCTGGTCAAGGTGGCGGGGGGCTATTCGTTCCGCACGGCGTCCGATCTCGCGGAGAAGCTCAAGATCGAAAAGCCCGTGACGCGCAAACTGTCGCGGGCCTCGGTCGAGACCCTGGCCATCATCGCCTACCACCAGCCGGTGACTCGTGCAGAGATCGAGCAGGTTCGCGGTGTCGGCCTCAGCAAGGGCACGCTCGACCTGCTGTTCGAACAGAACTGGATCAAGCCGATGGGCCGCCGGCGCGCCCCGGGCAAGCCCGTGACCTGGGGCACGACCGATTTCTTCCTCGAACATTTCGGCCTGCCGAGCCTCGATGACCTGCCGGGTCAGGAAGAATTGAAGGCGGCGGGCCTCTTGGACCAGCGCGCCCAGCCCCCCATATTCCGGCCTGAAGAGCCGGATCTGCCGCTCGAACCGACGGAAGAAGAGGCTGCTGAGCCTTTGGCCGCCGAGGAAACGGGGCGATAACGCCGCAATACGACCTTATTCGACCGGTTGCCGGAGCTTCGACGCGGGTGCCATAATCGGCATTCGTGAATTCGACACGCCGATCGAAGAAATTCTTGGGAGCATTTTTACATGGGTAGCTTCAGCATATGGCATTGGCTGATCGTGCTGGCCGTCGTGCTGCTGCTGTTCGGCGGTCGCGGCAAGATCTCCCAGCTCATGGGCGACTTCGGCAAGGGCCTCTCGGCCTTCAAGAAGGGCGTCGGTGGGCAGGAAGAGGCGCCGCCGGCACAGGCCAATCAGCAGCCGGGCGACTCGGCAAAGCCGATTTCCGCCCAGGCCACGACCACCCCGCCGGGTGGCCAGGTCCATCAGGACGCCAAGGTCTGACGTCCGCTCCCGGGGCTGCGCCCCGGGCTGCTTGCAAGGCCTGACCATCGATGTTTGGTATCGATAGCCCTGAGCTTCTGGTCATTGCGGTCGTGGCGTTGATCGTCATTGGCCCCAAGGAGCTGCCCGGCATGTTGCGCAGCTGGGGCCGGTGGATGGCCCAGATGCGCGGCATGGCGGCGGAGTTCCGTGGCCATGTCGACGAGATGGTCCGCCAGTCCGAGCTCGACGAGGTGAAGAAGCAGCTCGAGTCGACGCCCGGCCTCGACTTGCAGGCGCTCGATCCGACCAAGCAGATCAAGAGTGCCATCCAGGAAGGCATGGCTGAGGGCGAGAAGGCCCTGGCCGAAGCCAAGGCCCAAATCGACAATCCCCTGGTCGAGCCGGAATCCGCACCGCAGATCGCCGTCGAACCGGCCCCTGCCGCCGCTGCCGCAACAGTGCCCGCTGCCCCCGCCGAGCCCACTCCTGCAGTGGAAGAGAAGCCGGCGAAGGCCGCTGCTGCCGGTTGAGAACCAATTAGCGCTTTGAATTGGTCGTCAAAGGACGGCATAACGCGGCTCCCATGCCGCGGAACTGCACGTGACCCAGGTACAAGACGGGCCTGAAGACGATAAGCCGATGCCGCTGCTCGATCATCTGATCGAGCTGCGCAAACGGCTGATCTATGCCCTCATCTGCTTCTTCGCCGTTTTCTTCGTTACGTTCTATTTCGCGAAGCCGATCTTCTCGTTCCTGATCCAGCCGGCGCTGGCCGACGGCTACAAGGTCATCGTTCTCGATATCTTCGAGTTCTTCTTCGTCACGGTGAAGCTCTCGGCGTTCGTGGCGCTGATCGTCGGCTTTCCGTTGATTGCCGTGCAGATCTGGCTGTTCGTCGCGCCTGGCCTCTACCGGCACGAGAAGCGGGCGTTCGTGCCCTTCCTGGTCGCCACGCCGTTCATGTTCTATGCCGGCTGCGCGCTGATGTACTACATCGTGCTGCCCTACGTGATCAACTTCATGCTCACGCAGTACGCGCCACCCGACATCGAAAAGACGCTGAGATCCTCGGACTATCTCGAGCGCATCCTGCAGCTCGTCTTCGCCTTCGGTTTCGCCTTCGAGGTGCCGGTCCTGCTCACCCTGCTGGTGCAGGTCGGCATCGCCACCACCGAGGGGCTGAGGTCCAAGCGCCGCTACGCCATCGTCATCGCCTTCGTCATCGCCGCCGTCCTGGCGCCGCCAGACGTGGTGAGCCAGATTGCGCTCGCCATTCCCCTGATGGCCTTCTACGAGATCAGCATCCTGATCGGCGGCTGGATCGAGCGGAAGCGCGCGCGCGAGGACAAGGCCGCCGAGGAAGCCGAAAAAGCCGCCGAGGAAGCCGAGAAAAAGGCCGGCGAAACGACCGGATCCTGACCATGCACGACATACGTTTCGTCCGCGACAATCCCGAAGCCTTCGACCAGGGCCTACAACGCCGTGGCCTCGCGCCGGTCTCGGCCGAGATCCTGGAGATCGACAAGCGCCGCCGCGCCGCGATTTCGGAGAGCGAGTCGACGCAGGCCCGCCGCAAGGCGCTCAGCCAGCAGATCGGCCTTGCCAAGCGCAAGGGTGAGCCGGCCGATGCGCTGATGGCCGAAGTCGCGGGTCTGGAAGAGGGCCTGAAGGCGGGTGAGGCCGAGGCCCAGCGTCTCGACGAGGAACTGAAGCGCCGGCTCGAGGGGTTGCCCAACATTCCGGCCGACGACGTGCCGGCGGGCAGCGACGAGCATGGCAATGTCGAGCTACGCCGCCACGGCAACCAGCGCAATTTCGCCTTCCAGGCCAAGGACCATGCCGAGCTCGGCGAGGCCCTGGGCGAGATGGATTTTGCCCAGGCGGCCAAGATCTCGGGCTCACGCTTCGTCTTCTTGAAGAATCGGCTGGCCCGGCTCGAACGGGCAATTGCACAGTTCATGTTGGACCTGCATACCGAGGTGAACGGCTACACCGAGATCGACCCGCCGCTTCTGGTGAAGGACACGGCCGTCTACGGCGTCGGCCAGCTGCCGAAGTTCGCCGAGGACATGTTCCACACCGAGAACGGCTACTGGCTGATCCCGACCTCCGAAGTGTCGCTCACCAACCTGGTAAACGACATGGTGCTGGACGAGAAGGACCTGCCGCTGCGCTTCACGGCCTTCACGCCCTGCTTTCGGTCCGAAGCCGGTGCCGCCGGCAAGGATACGCGCGGCATGATCCGCCAGCACCAGTTCCCCAAGGTCGAACTGGTCAGCATCACCACGCCGGAGCAGTCCGAGGCCGAGCACGAACGCATGACCGCGTCGGCCGAGGAGGTGCTGAAGCGCCTGGGCCTCGCCTACCGCACGATGACACTCTGCAGCGGCGACATGGGCTTCTCGGCACGCAAGACCTACGATCTCGAAGTCTGGCTGCCGGGTCAGAGTGCCTATCGCGAGATCTCCAGCTGTTCGAACTGCGGCGACTTCCAGGCGCGCCGCATGAATGCGCGCTATCGTCCCAAGGAAGGGAAGGGCACGCGCTTCCTCCACACCTTGAACGGCTCGGGCCTCGCGGTCGGCCGCACCCTGATCGCCGTCCTGGAGAACTACCAGAACGAAGACGGCTCGGTGACGATTCCCGAGGCGTTGCGGCCCTATATGCGCGGCGTCGAGACGATCGCTGCCGGCGTGGCCAAGAAGTGAAGGCCGCCAACCTCGCCAAGGCGCGTATCCTCGTCACCAACGACGACGGCATCCATGCGCCCGGTCTGCTGGCGCTGACCGAGATCGCCGAACAGCTCTCGAGCGACGTCTGGGTGGTGGCCCCCGAGGTCAACCAGAGCGGCGCCGGCCATTCGCTGTCGCTGTCGCGGCCGATCCGGTCGCGCGAGGTGAGCGAGCATAGGTATGCGATCGAGGGCACGCCGACCGATTGCGTGCTGTTTGCGGTCAAGCACCTGCTGAAGGACCGCAAACCCGACATCGTGCTGTCGGGCGTCAATCGCGGCACCAACATCGCCGACGACGTCACCTATTCCGGCACCATCGCCGCGGCCATGGAAGGCTGCCTGCTCGGTATACCGTCGATCGCCTTCAGCCAGGCCTATACCCACGATCATCCGGTGAAATGGGGCACGGCGACGGCGCATGGCGCTGCCGTGGCCCGTCGCGTGCTCGCGCTGGACTGGCCGCGCAACGTGCTGATCAACATCAATTTCCCCGACGTCGTCGCGGGCTCGGTGAAGGGCGTGCGCGTGACGCACCAGGGCAATCGCGGTTTCGGCGGCTACATCATCGAGCGTCACGATCCCCGCGGCGGGTCCTACTACTGGATCGGCTACCAGCCGCAGGAGCGTGAAATCGACGAGGCAAGCGACATTGCCGCCGTGCGCGCCGGCTACGTTTCGGTGACGCCGCTGCATCTCGACCTCACGCACGAGGCGATGCGCCGCAAGCTGGTCGCCGAGTTCGAGCCGGCCCCGGCCAAGGCCGAGTAGAGCGGGGCGGATGCCGTGAACGTCGCGGCCATGCAGCGCCTGATCGCAGAACTGCGCAATTCGGGCATCTCGGACGAAAGCGTGCTCAAGGCGATCGCCTCGGTCGATCGCGAGCGTTTCGTCTCGTCGACCTTCGCCGAGCGTGCCTGGGAAAATACTGCGCTGCCGATCGCCTTCGGCCAGACGATCAGCCAGCCGCTGGTCGTCGCGGCCATGACCGAGGCGCTGCGGGTCGGCCCGCGCATGAAGGTGCTGGAGATCGGCACCGGCTCCGGCTACCAGGCCGCGGTCCTCGCCAAGCTGGCACGGCGCGTCTATTCGATCGAGCGGTTCAAGCCCCTGTCCAAGGCAGCCGAGCGCCTGCTGCTCAATCTCGGCATCTACAACGTCGTGGTCGACATCAACGACGGCAGCAAGGGCTGGCCGGGCCAGGCGCCGTTCGACCGTATCATCGTCACGGCAGCGGCCGAGGAGCGCCCGCAGGCGCTGATCGACCAGCTTGCCGTCGGCGGCATCCTGATCGTGCCGGTGGGGCGCGATCCCACGGCTCAGGTCGTCGAGCGCATCGTGAAGAGCGAGCGCGGCTTGCAGCGCGATACGCTGATGCCGGTGCGGTTCGTGCCGCTGGTCACCGGTCCCTTGCCGGTGCTGGGCCAGGGCTAAGCGCGGAAACAGAGTGTCCGGAAATCGACTTTGGCCCGATTCCCGCCGGAATCCTGATGCAGTAGACTGAAGCCATGAAAAGAGCCCCTCGCTTCCCCTCGCGATGGGCCGGCTGGACGCGCACGCTGGGAACAATGGCGGTGCTGTCGGTCGTGCTCGGCGCTTGCAACACCGTCATGGGCGCCCGTGAAGGCACCATGGAGTATCCCGGCTCTGCCGCGGGTCCCAATGCCACGCCGGTCTATGTCGTGAAGGACAAGGACACCGTCGAGGGCCTGTCGAGGCGCTACGGCGTGTCGACCCAGACCATCATCGATCGCAACAACCTGAAGCAGCCCTATACGCTGAAGCCCGGCCAGACCTTGCAGATGCCCGGCGCCCGCTTCGTCGCCGACAGTGTCGGCGGTGCGACACCGGCCGCGGCGGCCAATCCCAATACGCCGGGCCCGGTCAAGCGCGAGACGCTGGCAGCGCCCGGTCAAAGTGAGGCCCCCCGTTCGGCGGCACCCACGCCGGCGGCAGGCGAGCCGACGCCGCTGGCGCCGGCGGCACAGTCGGTCACCGTGCCTGCGACGACCCCGCGCTTCGCTTGGCCGCTGCACGGCAAGATCCTGACCAGCTACGGTTCGGCCGGCGGCGGGCAGAAGAACGACGGCATCGATATCCAGGCCGAGAAGGGCGCTTCGGTGAAGGCCGCCGGCGACGGCAAGGTCGTCTATGTCGGCAACGAGGTGGCACGCTTCGGCAATCTCGTTCTCGTCGAGCATCCCGGCGGCTACATTACCGCCTACGGCAACAACGAGTCGGCGTCGGTCAAGAAGGGCGACACGGTGAAGAAAGGCCAGGTCATCGCCAAGGCCGGCGAGTCCGGCGGCGCACCCAGCCCGCGCCTGCACTTCGAGGTCCGCCGCGCCGGCAAGACCATCGACCCGACGACCGTGCTGCCGGCGCAGTAGGTCTCACATCCGTTTTGGTTTTCATGTTCCTCTCCCCCGTTTCGGGGGAGAGGCTAGGTGAGGGGGCGGTCACGGCAGCGAGCGCCTGTGATCTCTACATCCGTCACTTCCCCCCCCCCCCGCCCCCCCCCCCCCCCGGGGGGGAGGATGAAAGAGGTCGGCGACGAGAAGACGTTG
>BFBZ01001377.1_pt1 | contig 16359 bp, 14 predicted proteins | sample 1888401 | NCBI WGS metagenome assembly BFBZ01 (sample SAMD00112614, study PRJDB3348) | symbiont metagenome | host: Chara braunii | reverse complement strand
GGTCTTTGCGGCACGCAAGACCGAAAAGAGCACGCTGATCGGCTTCAACCAGGCCGAAAGCCATCACATCGTCGCGATCGAGGAATGTCCCATCGCGGCCGCGGGGATCATGTCGCGGCTGGAGGCGATCAGGGCGGTCGCGACCGCGCTCGCCGTCAATGCCGAAGCCTTCCGCATTTCCGTGCTGGAAACGTCATCCGGCCTCGATCTCGCCGTCGACGGCATCAAATCGCTATCCGACAAGCAGCGCCGCAGCACGGTCGAGACTGTGCTGGCGCTTCGCGGCATAGCCCGCGTATCGCTGAACGGCGAAATCCTGGTCGAGCCGGCAAAGCCGATCATCGAATTTGGCGGCGTGCAGATCGCACCTCCTCCGGGCGCTTTCACGCAGGCAACCAAGCAGGCCGAGGACGCGATGGCCGAGCTGGTCGCAGCCCATGTCGGCAAGGCCAAGCGCATCGCCGATCTTTTCGCCGGCGCCGGCACCTTCTCGCTGCGTCTGGCGCGCATCGGGCGCGTGCATGCGGTGGAAAGCGAAGGCAAGCCGCTCGCCGCCCTCGACCACGCCGCCCGCAATACGCAGGGGTTGAAGCCCGTCACCATTGAGCGCCGCGATCTCTTCCGCCGGCCGCTGATGAAACAGGAACTGAAAGTCTACGACGCCGTCGTCTTCGACCCTCCGCGCGCCGGAGCAGAGTTTCAGAGCAAGGAACTCGCCCTCTCGCAAGTCAAGAAGATCGTCGCGGTCTCCTGCAATCCCCTGACGCTCGCCCGCGATCTCGCGCTGCTCATCGAAGGCGGCTACCGCATAACCAGGGTGACGCCGATCGACCAGTTCCTCTGGACCTCGCATGTCGAGGTGGTCGTGGCGCTGGAGAAGTAATTTTCAGCGCAGGCTTCGTGGCCGACCCTTGTGGTTCGAGGCTGCGCCCTTTGGGCTTCGCACCTCACCATGAGGGCGGAGAGAATCGCACGTCGTCACTCCACCCCCCATACTCTAGCAAGCTCAGGACTGAGAGCTTGGAACGTACGTCGTAGAGATCAACCCTCATGGTGAGGAGGCCCAAAGGGCCGTCTCGAACCACGAGGGCGGGTGAGGGAAAAGAATTGATTGCCACATACACTCAATGGTAGAAAATATTCGCCCTTAGCTCGAGAATTCTGCGATGGAAGTCACAGTCTACATTCTGCGTTGTAGCGATGGTTCCTATTATACGGGTCTCACCAAACAAGGGATCGAAGCGCGCATCTGGGAACATAATGCCGGCATCTATGACGGCTACACGGCCAAGCGCCGGCCAGTCGAGTTGGTGTTTCAGGAAGTCTATGACCGCATCATTGATGCAATTGCCCGCGAACAGCAGATCAAGGGTTGGTCGCGCCGCAAGAAAGAAGCACTGATCGCGCTGGACTATGAGGCGCTGCCCGCTCTATCGCGGCGTGGATTTGCTCCACGCAAATCGAGCGAAGGTGATGGGAGTTAAGGGGCCGACCCTCGTGGTTCGAGACGGCCCGTTGGGCCTCCTCACCATGAGGGCGGGGTGGGCCAAGTCCTCTCCCGCAGGCTCCCCTTCAGCACCCGCATCCCTTGGCAAGACAACCCTTCGGTAGTGTATTCTCAGACCGGCTTGCTGTGAGGGCTTGGCAAATCGCAAAATGAGCAACTTGGATCTAGGGTCAAGAAGCAGGGGAAGCATTGCTGGCCGACTGGCATAGGAGATCAGCCCTCATGGTGAGGAGGCCTGCAAGGCCGTCTCGAACCACGAGGGCGGGTGAGATATTCACCGCTTCATAAACGCCTCGAAGGCCGCGCGGGCTTCCGTACTTTTCAGCCGTGCGGCGAAATGCTCGGCCTCTTCCGTGATGCGGCCAAGGATGGCGTCCGGCGGGCCGCGCATGAGGTCGCGGGCGATCCGCAGAGCCTCCGGCGGTTTGGCGGCGAGCCTGGCGGCAAGTGCCAGGGTCTCGGCTTCCACAGCCTCTGGTGCGGTCACCTTCCAGATCAGGCCGGCGTCCTTCGCGTCAGTAGCGGAGAAACCTTCGCCGAGGGCGAGCAGGGCGAAGGCGCGTTGATGTCCCATCAGGTGCGGCGCAATCAGGCTTGAGGCGGCTTCGGGCACAAGGGCGAGATCGACAAAGGGCGTCTTGAACAGGCTGCGGTCGGACGCAACCGTCAGATCGCAATGCAGATGGATCGTCGTGCCGATGCCGATCGCAAGTCCGTCGACGCCGGAAACGACCGGTTTCCTGGCGCTCGCCAGCGCGACGAGAAAGTCGATCACTTCGCGGCCCATGCTGCCGCCCATGGCGAAGGCCAGGAAATCGGCCATGTCGTTGCCCGCGGAGAAGCAGCCGTCCGTGCCAAGGAAGACGCTGACGCGGATGTCCGGCATCTCGTCTGCCGCCTTCAGCGCATCGGTCATCGCCTGATACATGGCGCGGGTGATCGCATTCTTCTTTTCCGGTCGATTGAACCGGATGATCTGGACATGCGGCGCGGTCTCGGAACGTTCGATCAGAATGTGGTCGGTCATGGATTTTCCTCAGGCAAGGGCGACGCGGGCGGCTTCAAGACTAGATGCACCGGAAGTCACGCGATCAGAGAGAGCGGCGGTTTCGGCCAGCAGGTTTTCGGCAGCAAAGCGGCAGAGCGCGATGCGCTTGCCTCCCTCGCCATCCCCTGCATTGGCAAGGCCGCCCTTGGCCAGATAGGTGCTGGTCAGCACCAGGCCGAAGAGCCGCTGGTAAGGGGTGGCGCCAGCCAGCGCTTCTGCGACAGCACCTTCCGCCTGTTTCGTCAGGAGCCATTCACTTGTCTTTTCCAGGTCGGCAATGGCCGCCCGCAGCCGCGGCGCTGTCTCTCCGAAGCCATCGAGATTGGATTTGGCGACGGCGTCAGCGATCTCGCGCAGCTCAGCGATGAAGCCGCGCACATGGTCCCCATTGGCGATGGTCAGCTTGCGCGTCACGAGGTCGATCGCCTGGATGCCGTTGGTGCCTTCATAGATCGGGGCGATGCGGGCGTCGCGCAGCAGCCGCGCCGCACCCGTCTCCTCGATGAAGCCCATGCCGCCATGGACCTGGATACCAAGCGAAGCGACATCGACGCCGGCATCGGTGGAAAAGGATTTGGCGATCGGTGTCAGCAGTGCCGCGCGCTCCTGCCAATATTTAGCCTTTTGCGCATCGCGATGCGACATGTCGATCGCCTCGGCGCAAGCGTAGCAGATGGCGCGGGATCCCTGCGTCAGCGCCTTCATGGTGAGAAGCGTGCGTGCGACATCGGGATGCTCGATGATCGGGCTCATGCCTGCCGCTTTCGTTCCCGGCGCGCGGCCCTGCGTGCGCTCCCGCGCATAGGTGATGGCCTTCTGGGTCGCGGCTTCCGCGATCGCCACGCCCTGAATGCCGACGGCGAGACGGGCATTGTTCATCATGGTGAACATGCAGGCGAGACCCTTGTTCTCCTCGCCGACCAGCCAGGCGATGGCGCCTTTTTCAGTGCCATGTTTGCCGTCACCGCAGATCATCGTGCAGGTCGGTGAGCCGTGAATGCCGAGCTTGTGCTCCAAAGAATGGGCGAAATAATCGTTACGGGCGCCAAGCGAGCCATCATCGTTCACCAGGAATTTCGGCACGAGGAACAGCGAGATGCCCCGCGTGCCGGCCGGCGCGTCCGGAAGACGGGCCAGCACCAGATGGATGATGTTTTCCGCCGCCTCGTGATCGCCCCAGGTGATGAAGATTTTCTGGCCAAAGAGGCGATAGGTGCCATCGTCCCGACGCTCCGCACGCGTGCGCAAGGCTCCGACGTCGGAACCGGCATGCGGCTCGGTCAGGTTCATTGTGCCAGACCATTCGCCGGAGATGAGCTTTGCCAGATATTTGTTCTTGAGGTCATTGCTGCCGTGGGCGTTCAGCGCCTCGACCGCGCCCATCGTCAGCGTCGGGGCGAGACCAAAGGCCATCGAAGCGGAATTCCACATTTCCAGCGTCGCGATATTGAGCATATGCGGCAGGCCCTGCCCGCCGAATTCCTCCGGCGCGGTCAGCCCGTTCCAGCCACCCGCAATCCAGTCGCGATAGAGCTTTTCCCATCCGTCGGGAAGAACCACCTTGCCGTCGACCAGCTTCGCGCCCTGCCGGTCGCCATTTTCGGCAAGTGGCTCCATCTCATCGCCGGCAAAACGCCCGGCCTCCGATAGAATAGCATCGAGGACATCGGCGCTGAGATCGCCGAGAATGCCCTCCTCCATCGCCCGATCCATGCCGGCGACGTATTTCAGCGTGAATGCGATTTCCTCGACAGGCGCTTTGTACATGGTGATTTCCTCCGCGTCGGTGCCGCCGATTACCCGCCTCACCCGGATCATCGGCCCTATGTGGATAGAGCTAGTTTATTTTTACGTAAACGTCAATTTTCACTGAGGCATTCCGCAGGGCGATTTCCACTCAATCGTGAACCGGAACGGCAGTTCGCGTCACGCGCGCCACACGTCGTCAATAACGGCGCCGGCATGTGCGATTATTGCACCGACATGCAGCCTTGCATAAACAATCGTCATGAACGAAGACTAAGGCAACTGTTCTGACAAAGCGAATGATGCGGCCATGAACACGATAACGTCAGCCACCACCATACCCGGCTTTGTCTGGGCCTATCGCCTTCGTCCAGGCGCGGACAAGGCGGAGCGGCTCCCCGACGATGCGGATCGCGCCACGCTCTTTGACGGAGACGGCTTCCTCTGGCTGCATCTCAATCTCGTCGACGCCCGCGTTCCAGCCTTCCTCGAGGACGCACCGGGGCTGAACGATGCGGCGCGCATAGCGCTGACGACGCACGAGACCCACGCGACGATCACAGTCGACGACCAGATGCTTTTCGGCACCCTTGTCGATTTCCAGCGCGATTTCGCCCACAACACCCATGATATCGGCTGGCTGCATTTTGCGGTGACTGACCGCGTGCTCATCACCAGCCGGCTGCAGCCGCTTCGCAGCGTGGACCGGGGACGCGTGCTGATCGAAAAGAATGCCGCACGGTTTTCATGCCCTGTGGATATTTTCGAGGCGCTGGTTGTCGAGTTCCAGCGCACCCTGATCTCCGTCGTCATCGAGATCAGCGAAGAGCTGAACGGCATCGAGGATTTCATCCACGGCAATAGCTCGCGTGACGAGCGCACGCAGCTTCCGCCCATCCGACGGACGATCGTGCGGCTGCACCGCCATCTGCGAACCGTCCTCTCCCTGATGCGGCATGCGGCCGCCTCAGACGACGAGGAAATGCCGCTTGGTTTCGAGGACATTGCGGGACGTCTGACGGGACGCCTCGAGGCAGTCGAACACGATGTCTACGCGCTGCAGGAGCGCGCCAGGCTGCTGCATGAAGAGATCGACTCGAAGCTTGCCTCCGAGATCAATCGCCATCTCTACATCCTCTCGATCATGACGGCGTTCCTGCTGCCGCCGACGCTGGTGACCGGCTTCTTCGGCATGAATACATCGAGCCTGCCCCTTTCGGGCGGCTCAAGCGGTACGGGATACGCGATCGGCTTTATTATCGCATCCATGCTGCTGGCATGGTGGCTGCTCAAGCGGGTCAACATTCTCTGACGCCGGCACAAAAAAGCCGCCCGGATAACGGGCGGCTGTGTCGATGATTTTTGGCGTGTCGCTCAATAATAGGGCGAGTAGCACTGACGGCGCGGGCCCTGGTTGGGCTGGAACGTGTTGTCGTAAGCCCGATAGGAGCGATAACGATCTGAGCACCATTCGACGTGGCGCGGATTGATGCCGCCGGACGGAGGCGGGGCCGCATAGTAGCGAGGCTGGCTGGCAATCGCCCCGCCGATGAGCGCGCCGGCACCGAAGGCGGCCAGCGGGAACCAGTAGCCATCATGGTAACGATAGCCATGGCGATAACCCGAATAGCCGCGATAGCCGCCATACCAGCCGCGGCGATAATAGCCGCCGTGATAGCCCCGCCATTGAACCTGCTCGACATTGCCAAGCGTGGATTTCTCCACAGGTGCGATCGGCGCAGCAGGCATCTGAATGGCAAAGGACGGCGTGAAGCTCGTCAGGGTGACAGCGGCCGAAATAGCGATGGTCGCAATTCTCGCACGGAAACCAAGCATTCTTATCTCCATTCGCTGGTTTGTCTTGTGCTCAAGCGTATAGCGTTTGATGTCGGGCATGCTTCTTTCGCAGGATTAAGCGCCCTGCTTCGCAGCATGTCCGAATAGACAACAAGAAACGCGGCAACACCTTATTCTGTTCCTTAAATCCCTACCAATTTAAGGAGTTATGCGAGGGCTCCACGATGAATGTATAGTGAACCGATCCTTAACCCAAGATTAACCAGCAATCCTTACTATTATTTCATGAAAGGGTCCCGGCACAGTCACAGCCTGATTTGCAGCTTCCTGACCGTACTGGCCCTGTTGGGGCCGGCCACGAAGCCTTCGGCCGGCGAAAACCAGCCTTGGACGGACCCCCAAAATGCCCTCATCGTCGATGCCTATGAACTGAATACCATCGACTGGACTGCGTTCCTGCAGGACAAGCGGATCGCTGCCTTCATCTCCAAGGCGTCCGACGGCCTGCCCGAGAGCTTCAGTTGTACCGGCGACCATGCCGGTGACACCTTCGCCCACTGCAAGACCATGTGGCGCAAATATGCCGTCACGCGCGAACTCTATCAGACCCGCCGGATGTTGGCGAAGACGAATGGCCTGTTATGGGGCGCCTATCATCTGGGGCGACCGGGCAACCCCATCGATCAGGCCAACCATTTTCTCGATTATGCCGATCCGCAGCCGGACGAGCTGATGGTGCTCGACATTGACGGCATGGATCCCACGCGTTTCATGTCGCTTGATGATGCGCAGGTCTTTGTCGCACACATCAAGGTCAGGACCGGACGTTATCCGATCCTCTACGTCAATCACAACACCGCGCGCTATATCGCCGATCACCGCGATATCTATCCGCTGCTGTCGCGGCTGCCGCTCTGGTACGCGCGCTACAAGCCGGATCTGAAGGGCACCTTCCCGCTCGGCAACTGGGATAATTACGCCATCTGGCAGTTTGCCTCATCGGACAATTGTTCCGACAAGAGCTGCCCCTACCGCGTTCCGGGCACGCTGACGGACATCGACGTCAATGTCGTGCCGATGACCAGCGTGCAACTCGCCAAGATCTGGCCGCAGGGCGATTTGCTGCCCGCCAAACCACTGCCTGCCCCCGACCTGACGATCGCCCAGGGACCGCTGTGCAACGGGCCGCTACAGACGCTTGTCTCGCTGATGGTCGATCCGGTCGTCACGGCCTCTACCAGCCGACCCGAGCCGGTGGAGATCAATGAACTGAATTACCAGGATTATTAGGCTTCGACCTGAACATCCGTCTTCGGGCGCGAGCAGCAGGCCAGGATATAGCCCTCCTCGATCTCGTCATCGAGGATGCCGCCATTGTGGCTCATCTCGACCTCGCCCGAAAGCTTCATGACACGACAGGTGCCGCAGAGGCCCGATTCGCAGGCAGCGCCGATCCGCACGCCGGCGCCGCGCGCGGCCTGAAGCACGGTTTGCCCGGCCGCACAAACCACGTCCTTGCCGGCCATGGTGAAGCGGATCGTGGTCGCAGCGTCCGTCGAGGCATCGTCGGTAACTTCAGCGAGCGGCGTTGCCGCATTTGCCGGCTGGAAGCTTTCCTGATGGTAGCGCTTCATGTCGAAGCCATGCGCTTCCAACATGGAACGGACGGCATCCATGAAGACTTCCGGACCGCAACAGAAGATCGTGCGATCCATGAAATCAGGCGCCAGCAGGCCGATCTTGGCCTTGTCGATGCGGCCCTTCAGCCCCGACCAGAGATCGGTGCGGCCACAGCCCTCGACGATCAGGCCGAGATTGAGGTTCGGCATGAAGCGGGCGAGATATTCCAGCTCCGAGCGGAAGATGATGTCGGCCGGGCTGCGCGAGCAATTGACGAAAGTGATGTCGGACAATGGCGCGGTGTCGGCCATGTAACGGGTCATGGCCATCATCGGCGTCACGCCGGAACCGGCGGAGACGAAGAGGTATTTCTCGCCGGGATGGCGGATGTGCGTGAAATCGCCGAGAGGACCGAAAGCTTTGATGCGCATGCCCGGCTTGAGGTTCTCGAACATCCAGCGCGTGCCGATGCTGTCCTTCTGCGCCTTGACCGTCACCGCGACCGAGAAGGGCCGCGATGGCGTCGAGGACAGCGTATAGGTGCGCATGACCGGCTCCGGCGCCGTCGGCAGCTCCAGCGTCACGAACTGGCCCGGCAGATAGCGGAACCAGTTGTCCTTGTCGGACCGGAATGTGAAGGTCATCACATCGGGCGCTTCGGGCGTGACGGAGAGGCATTCGAGCAGATGCTGCCTGTCGCTCCAGGGCTGCATCTGATCGAGGTGTCGATGGCTAAGGGAGACGGTCATGTTCATACTCAGGCAACCGCCGACAGCTTGGCCTGATCGCCCTGCAGCCGGTTGATCATGAAATTCGAATACCATTCGACGAACTGCATGACGCCGCCCTCGTGGAGTTCCGAGTAAGGACCGGGCTCATAGGCCGGCGAGTGAATGCCGAACGCATTTTCCTCGACGATGCGGCGATCCTGGTCGTTGGTCTCGGTCCAGACGTGGGTCAGTTCCTCGAGATCATAGTCGACGCCTTCGACGGCATCCTTGTGCACCAGCCATTTGGTGGTGACGGCGGTCTCTTCGGCATTGAGCGGCAGCACCCGGAAAGAGATCGCGTGGTCACCGAGCAGGTGGTTCCATGTCGTCGGATAATGGAACAGCAGCATGGTGCCGATGCCGTTGATCGTCACATCGGGCGAGAGCGGCCGCTTGACGGCGTTCTGGCCGGACATGGTGTAGCTTTCGGCCCCTTCGATGAGCGGCATGCGGGCGGCGCGGAACTGGCCATCAGGCGAGATCTTGAATTCGCTCGGCAGGCCGGCGGCTTCGCAGCGCTCCCAATGAGCGGTGATCACCGGATCGCTCATCGCCCCCTGCACGCCGCTGACCGTCGGCGCTTCCGAAAACGTGCGGCAGAGTTCGGGATGGTTGGCAGCGCAGTGGTAGCACTCGCGATTGTTTTCCCAAACGAGCTTCCAGTTGCCCTTTTCGATAATGGTGCTCTGGAAGGCGACCTTGGCCTCACTCATGCGATGCGGCGCCATATAGGGCTCGATCGTGGCGCGGACGGGCGCGAAGTCCGGAGCGTTCTTTGCCAGGCAGATGAAGATGTAGCCGGCGACGCTTTCGCAATGGACCGGCTTCAGCGAATACTGGGTCTTGTCGAAGTCCTCGGCCATCTGACGGGCGAACAGCAGCGAGCCGTCCAGCTCGTAGGTCCACTGGTGATAAGGGCAGACAAGCTTTGCCGACGAGCCGCGCTCTGTCGTGCAGACGCGCGAGCCGCGATGGCGACAGCTGTTGTGGAAGGCGCGGATGACCTGATCGCGACCGCGGACGATGACGACGGGATAATCGCCGATCTGGACGGTGAAGTAGTTGCCCGCGCGCGGCACTTCGCAGTCATGGCCGATGAACAGCCAGTCGCGATAGTAGATCATTTCCATATCGAGCTTGAAGTAATCCTGATCGATATAGAAAGGCTGCTCGAGGCTGAAGCCCTCGCGGCGGTTCTTCAATTGCCGCAAAACATTGCTGCTGATATCCATTTGCCTATCCTTGCGCGTTACCGGGAAACGGACGAAGGACATGCAAGGCCGTTTGGGAGCGGCCTGAAGCAATGTCCCGACCGCCCGCCGCGGTCAGTAAACCGAATTTCCCCAAGGCTGGTTTCCGGGCTCTGGAGCGGCCCTGTTTCCAGAACCCCATGGCACCTTCCCAGGTCGGCCGACCCAGTGGCTTTATTCGCCATGCCTCACTCCACCACCGTTGCGGGGGCAGCGCCGGATTTTGACCGGCTTCCCAATTCTCCGTCTCCCTAGCAGACGGCACCTTGAGATTGATAACATCATAACTCTCGGCCCCGTCAGCCGCTGCGCTACAATGCGACATCGGCTTCGAAATTGGCGACAGATGAAACGGAACAGCAAGACGGTCGTAGGGAGAGGCAATATAGAAAGGCAATTCAATCTCTTATCGATTATCGGCAGACATGGAGATCGTCGCTACTTTGCCTCCTCTTGATGACGCTTTATCCTGATTGCGACAATGCGGTTGATCTCCGATAATCAAGGGGTCGCTTGCGCCGCCGAAAGTGCCTGCAGCGCCGCCATTGCACGGTCAGCATCAGCAGCCGGAACGAAGATATGGTCGTGGTAATAGGCCGCGACGACATTGGCGCTGATGCCCGCATTTCCCAAGGCTGTAGCGAACGCCGCGGTGAGGCCGATAGCCTCCAGCGAGGAATGGACATCGAGCGTGATCATGCGCATTGCGGGCGCAATCGGAAACCCGGCCTGCCGCGCGGCCTCCAGCGGCAGGATCAGGGTCACGCCCTCCCCTTCCCGGAAAAAACCGATCGGCTCCAGATGAATATGATCGGCCAATGTCGACGATGGAACGGTGCAATAGACGAACTCGCCCTCGACGAGATTCGGTTTCATGCCGGAAAGCAGCAGCTTAAGATCGGTAATTCCGGGCATGTGTTTTGGCCTCCTCAAGGATTTGCAACCGGCGCCGTTAAGCCCGGCTCAAGCAAGACTAGTTATCATGCAGTCTCCAGACCTCTATAGCGAGACCCGGCATGGCCAAACTCAGATATTTCGACGCTGGGAAGCCCGCCGACCCCGAACCGATACCGGCGGTATCGACAACGGGGCATAGCGAATTCCTGCGCACCGGTCGCATCAACCGCGACAGGCCGCATTGGCTTGCCGAAGAGCGGCGATACATGACCCACCAGGAAGTCGCCGAGCAGACCGCGCAGAAGCTGCGGAATGCCGGGGAAATGACCCATGACCGGCTCAACGGCTTTCATAAGTCGATTCGTTTTCCGAAGCTCATCTTTCACCATACGCTGAAGGACACGCCGCATCTCGGCTATTGCCATGTAACAGCGGCTCGCACGCAATTCGCTCGATATGAAGAAGTGAACTGGGCCTTCTATATCGCCAATTTTTTCGCCCGCATCGGCCAGGAAGAGAACTTCTTCGAGGACATCAGCCTGAAATATTCGCGGATGTATTTCGCCGTCGCCATCCATCCGGGCAAGGAGGCGGAAGACAAGAAGCTGACGATCAATCGCGACATTCGCGGCAACGGCGTGCTGTTCCACACGCACGATCCGCAGATCGCCGTCCGTAACGTCCTCTTGCTCGGCGCGCGCAACGAACAGCTTCGCGACATCATTCGCCAGCTTTGATCATTGATCCGAAAACTCGAAAAGCATAAGAACGGCCTGAACTGCAAACGGGCAGGCCATGGCACGACACATAGACATTCTCGAACACCCGCAAACGGCGATAGATGTTGCCTCGGCAACGCTTGCTGAGGGTCTGCCGATCGGGTTGCCAACGGAGACGGTCTACGGGCTTGCCGCCGATGCCACCAACCCGGCTGCCATCACCCGGATCTACGAAACCAAGGGACGGCCGCGCTTCAACCCGCTCATCTGCCATATGAGCGATCTCGCCATGGCCGAACACTATGCGATCTTCGATCCCATCTCCCGCAAGTTGGCGGAAGCATTCTGGCCTGGCCCGCTGACGCTGGTGCTGCCGCTCAGGCCCGACAGCGGCATCCATCCGCTGGCGACCGCCGGTCTCGATACCGTCGGCATCCGCGTGCCGCAGGGCTTTGCCGGCGAGCTGATCCGTGCCTTCGGGCGCCCTCTTGCCGCGCCGAGCGCCAATACGTCGGGCAAGATCAGCGCCACCAGCGCCGACCATGTCGATGACGATCTCGGCGAGCGGATCACGCTGATCCTCGACGCCGGCGCCTCCGTCGTCGGTGTCGAGTCGACCATCGTCAAGGTCGAAGACGGCGAATTGCGGCTGTTGCGGCCGGGCGGATTGGCCGCCCGTGAGATCGAGCGGGTCGCGGGCAAGGCGCTGAAGCGCAAGAAGAAGGCATCGGCCGCCATCGAAGCCCCCGGCATGCTGGCGTCGCATTATGCCCCCGGCGCGGCCGTGCGGCTCGACGCGACGGAGGTTGCGGCCGGTGAAACACTGATCCGCTTCGGGACGCCTGACATTGCCGGGATCGAAAGCGCCATTGCCGTGCTCGACCTGAGCGCCACAGGCGATCTTTCCGAGGCCGCGGCAAACCTCTTCGACTTCATGAAGCGCGCCGACGCCACAGGTGCTGCGACGATCGCCTTTTCCCATATTCCGGACGAGGGCCTCGGCGAGGCCATCAACGACCGGCTGCGCCGTGCGGCAGCACCCAGAGATTAAAAATCGGCCCGACACTCTATCGGCAAAGGATACGCCATGAGCTCTGCCCCCTCTTCAGCCCTTCTCGACCGCTTCGCTGCGATCGTTGGCGAGAAACATGCCGTGCGAGATGCGGCGGAGATTGCGCCGCATCTGGTCGAGAACCGTGGGCTCTACCACGGCGCTTCGCCGATGCTGCTGAAGCCCGCGTCCGTGGAGGAGGTGTCGGCAATCCTCAAGCTTGCCAGCGAGACCGGCACGGCCATCGTCCCGCAGACCGGCAATACCGGCCTTGTCGGCGGTCAGACACCGCGCGAAGGCGGCTCCGATATCATCCTGTCGCTGGAGCGCATGAATCGCGTTCGCGATATCGATCCGGTCGGCAATACCATGATCGTCGATGGCGGCTGCATTCTGGCGGATGTGCACAAGGCTGCGGCTGAGCATGGCCGCATGTTCCCTCTGTCTCTGGGCTCGGAAGGCTCGTGCCGCATCGCCGGCAATCTCTCCACCAATGCCGGCGGCACGGCGGTTCTCGCCTATGGCAATATGCGCCAGCTTTGCCTCGGCCTCGAAGTGGTGCTGCCCACGGGCGAGATCTGGAATGGATTGCGCCGCCTGAAGAAGGACAATACCGGCTACGATCTGCGCGATCTCTTCATCGGCGCGGAAGGCACGCTTGGCGTCATTACCGGCGCGGTGCTGAAGCTCTTCCCGCAGCCGCTCGGCCATCAGGTCGCCTTTGCCGGGCTGCAGTCGGTCGATGATGCGCTGACCCTGTTCAAGAACGCCTCCGGCCTCTGCGGCACGGCGCTGACCGGCTTCGAGCTGATGCCGCGCCTTGGCGTCGAATTCACCGAGCGCCATATCCCCGGTGTGCGCGATCCGCTGGAAACGGTGCATCCCTGGTATGTGCTGATCGATATCTCGACCTCGGATTCGGCCGAAACCGCCGAGCGGATGATGATGACGCTGCTGGAACAGGGCTACGAGGCCGGCCTGATCCAGGATGCGACGATTGCCAGCTCTGAAGCGCAGCAGAAGGCGATCTGGCACATGCGCGAGAGCATGTCGGACGCGCAGAAGCCGGAAGGCGGCTCGATCAAGCACGATGTTTCCGTTCCTGTCGCGCAGGTGCCGCAATTCATGGCCGAGGCCGAGACGGCCGTTATGGCCGCCCTGCCCGGCGCGCGCATCTGCGCCTTCGGCCATATGGGCGATGGCAATATCCACTACAACATCTCGCAGCCGGTCGGCGCCGACAAGGACGAGTTCATCGGCCGTTGGCATGAGATGAACAAGATCGTGCATGGACTGGTGTTGCAGCACGGCGGCTCGATCTCAGCCGAGCATGGCATCGGTCAGCTGAAGCGCGACGAACTGGCTTCCATCCGCTCGGATATCGAGATGGACCTGATGCGCCGGATCAAGACGGCGTTTGACCCGGCGGGGATCATGAACCCGGGGAAGGTTCTCAAGGCCTGAGTTCAATCGACGGCCTTAAACGGTCACTACGACCCGCTCCGAGGCGAAGCAGCCGATCTGGCACGAAATGATCGTGCCATCGGCATCAATATCTTCGCCGGCATAGGCGAGAACCGGCGTCAGGCGCGATTGCTGCAGGAGGCGTGCCTCGACCTCCGTCGGCATCCGCGCCGTGATGTCGGTGGAGCGGCGCCAATAGTCCGTCACACCGTAATCCTTCAGCGCCGCCGTGAACGAGCCGAATGCAGCGAACTTCTCCGCCAACCCGGGAAAACGCGCAGCCGAACAAATGCGCAGGACCACGGAGACGGGAAGTTCGTCGGCATAGGCAACCACACACATTTCCAGCACCATTTCGCCCGGCTGCAGATCGAGCCTCGTCGCGATATCGGCACTGACTGGAATTTCCCTGGTCGAGAAAACCTTGCGGGTGAGGTTTGCGTCCCTCGCGGTCAGATCCTTGCCGAACCGCACCTTGTCGCCCAGCTGGAAGCGAACGGGCATGTCGGCGCGGACATAGGCGCCGCTACCACGCGCGACGCGCAGGAGCCCCTCACCCTCCAGCTCGGCAATTGCGCGCCGCATCGTCACCCGTGAGACACCAAACTGTTCCGACAGGGCACGCTCGCTCGGCAGCCGGGTGCCCGGCGCATGCTTGCCCTTGTCGATGGCGCTCCGCAATTCATCAGCTACGGTCGCCCAGCCAGCCCCCGCTTTTACGCCTTTGCCCTGCCGATTTTTCTCGTCCATCACAATACTGTCTCCTTGAAATTGGTATATACCAATTTATAAAGATCTGGATCGTTTATGGAAGGGTTCGGCATGGGCGACAAGCGCATATATGTGACATCGGTCAGCAGCAGCGGCGTGCACGGGTTCAGCAAGCAGACGAAGGATCACATTCGACTGCTGACGGGGCTCGGTGTCGAAGGTGACGCGCATATGGGGGTCACGGTAAAGCACCGTTCTCGCGTCGCGGTCGATCCGACGCAACCCAATCTGCGCCAGGTGCACATCATCCACGAAGAGCTGTTTGCCGAACTCACCGAGAAAGGGTTTTCCGTTGCTCCGGGCGACATGGGTGAAAACATCGTGACCAGAGGGCTCGATCTGCTTTCCCTGCCCCAAGGCACACGCCTGCATATCGGCGACGACGCGATCGTCGAGGTAACCGGCCTACGCAACCCCTGCAAGCAGATCGACGATTTCCAGAAGGGCTTGCTACATGCGGTGCTCGACAAGGATGCGGATGGCGGTTTGGTCCGCAAGGCCGGCATCATGGGCATTGTCTCAAAGGGCGGCCGGGTGCAGCCTGACGACACCGTCCGGGTCGAGCTGCCGCCCTTGCCGCATGTGAAGCTCGAGCGCGTCTGATAAAAAAAAGCGGCCTTCCGATGGAAAGCCGCTTCATATGTCTTTCGGATCTCACGCCGCGCTGCGGCGGTCGAATCAATCGAAATCCTCATTGCCCGACTGCACTGCCTGCGCGCCGCCATTGCGGTTGCCGGTGATGATCTCGCGCTTGCCGACATGGTTGGCCGGACCGACAAGACCGTCTTTTTCCATGCGTTCGACGAGCGAGGCGGCGCGGTTATAGCCAATGCCGAGGCGGCGCTGGATGTAGGAGGTCGAGCACTTCTTGTCGCGCATGACCACCTTGATCGCCTGTTCGTAGAGATCGTCGCCGTCTTCAGAAGCAATCGCGCCCTTGTCGAAGACTGCGGTGTCTTCTTCCTCGTCTTCCTCGTCCTCGTCGGCGGTGACCGTGTCGAGATATTCCGGACGGCCCTGCAGCTTCAGGTGCGCGACGACCTTTTCGACTTCCTCATCGGAAACAAAGGGACCGTGGACGCGGGAGATGCGGCCGCCACCGGCCATGTGCAGCATATCGCCCTGGCCGAGGAGCTGTTCGGCACCCTGTTCGCCGAGAATGGTGCGGCTGTCGATCTTCGACGTCACCTGGAAGGAAATGCGCGTCGGGAAGTTCGCCTTGATCGTGCCGGTGATGACGTCAACGGAGGGACGCTGCGTTGCCATGATCAGGTGGATACCGGCGGCACGCGCCATCTGGGCCAGACGCTGGATCGCGCCTTCGATTTCCTTGCCGGCGACCATCATCAGGTCGGCCATTTCGTCGACGATGACGACGATATAGGGCATCGGCGTCAGATCCATTTCCTGGCTTTCCTCGATCGGGGCACCTGTGCCCTTGTCGAAGCCGGTCTGGACCATGACGTGGATCGTCTCACCCTTTTCCTTGGCGGAGGCGACGCGGCTGTTGTAGCCGTCGATATTGCGCACGCCGAGGCGCGACATCTTCCGGTAGCGATCCTCCATTTCGCGCACCGCCCATTTCAGCGCCATGACGGCCTTCTTGGGATCGGTGACGACGGGGGTCAGGAGGTGCGGGATGCCATCGTAAACCGACAGCTCCAGCATCTTCGGATCGACCATGATCAGGCGGCACTGCTCTGGCGTCATGCGATAGAG
>BFBZ01001381.1_pt1 | contig 16363 bp, 12 predicted proteins | sample 1888401 | NCBI WGS metagenome assembly BFBZ01 (sample SAMD00112614, study PRJDB3348) | symbiont metagenome | host: Chara braunii | reverse complement strand
GCGGCTGACCTCGGATGTTCCAGTGGCTTACCTGTCGGCCGAGGCGAAGTTCGCACCGACCAAGCCGGTGACGCTCATCGTTCATGCCGACGAGACTTTCCCGAATTCGATCGAGGAGGTCTGGTGGTCCTTCCTGCGCCAGACGCGGCAATATTGGCTCGACTGGGCGCGCTACCTGTCGGTGCCCTATGAATGGCAGGAGGCCGTGATCCGCGCGGCGATCACGCTGAAGTTGTGCTCCTGCGAGGAAACCGGCGCGGTGGTCGCCGCGCTCACCACGTCGCTGCCGGAGGCGCCACGCTCCGGGCGCAACTGGGACTACCGGTTCTGCTGGCTGCGCGATGCCTATTTCACCGTCCATGCCCTGAACAAGCTCGGCGCGACGCTGACCATGGAGCGGTTCCTGGATTATGTGCGCACGGTCATCGCCACCGAGACCGGGCCGCAGCTGAAACCGGTCTATGCCATCGTGCCGGAGCAGCCGCTGGATGAATGGATCGCGGAGGCGCTGCCGGGGTTCAATGGCGACGGACCGGTCCGGATCGGCAATGCCGCGGCCGAGCAGGTTCAGCACGATGTCACCGGCAGTCTGGTGCTCGCCGCCTCGCACATGTTTTACGACAGCCGGCTGCCGAAAATGGGCGATGCCACGCTGTTCCATGAACTGGAGGCGCTCGGCGAGATCGCCGCGGCCATGGCCTTCGAGCCGGATGCCGGCATCTGGGAATATCGTGGTCGCAAGGCGATCCACACCCATTCGGCCGCCATGTGTTTTGCCGCCTGCGACCGGCTGGCCCGGATCGCCCACAAGCTCAACCTGCCTCAGCGCGAGATCTATTGGCAGGCGCACGCCGCGCGGATCCGCGAGGCCATATTGGCGCGCGCCTGGAATGAGAAAGAGGGCCTGTTCGCCTCGCGTTTCGACGGCAGCGGCGCCGATGCCAGCACGCTGCTTTTGGCCGAACTCGGGGTGGTCGAGGCAACCGACCAGCGCTATGTCCGCACCGTCGAAACGCTGCAGCGCCGGCTGACCCGCTCCGGCTTCCTCATGCGCTATGATGAAAACGACGATTTTGGCGCGCCCGAGACCTCTTTCAATATCTGCAGTTTCTGGCTGGCCGATGCCCTCGTTGCGATCGGCCGGCGCGATGAGGCTCGGCAACTGTTCGAGGCCCTGCTCGCCAGGCGCAATCACGTCGGCCTGCTGTCGGAAGACATCGATCCGGTCACCGGCGAGCTATGGGGCAATTTTCCGCAGACCTATTCGATGGTCGGCATCATCGTGACAGCCATGCGGCTGTCGCGCGAATGGATCCACTAGCCCCGGCCGGCGTTACTGCCAGGGGCACGACGCGCGATCCCGACGCTTTTCTCGATCGACGAAAGGACCCGCCACAGACCGGCATCGCCTCGATCACGAGCCTGGCGAAGCGATGTCCTGATCATCCCACATTGCAAGCCTGAATGTCCGGAAAGTCCGAATACCCATGAAGAGATTGCCCCGCGTCGCCGTCATCATCACCATCGTGACGATCGTGCTGGCCGGCCTTGTCGTGGCCTTCGTGCCGTTGTCCCAAGGCCTGATCGAGCGCTGGTCGCAGCGTGATCTTGAACTGCGCTCGGGCTTGGTGTTCCGGTCGATCCGCGATCGGGTCGAGCAGGCCATGGCCGGCCAGCCGGCGGACTTGGCGCCGCTGTTCGAGCGCTTTACCAGCGACGAGCGAATTCTGGCGCTCGGCCTGTGTGATGCGAGCGGCCAGATGGTGGTCGCGACCGGGCAGATGCCCAAGGTCATCACCTGCGGGGCGATTGGCGATGTCGGTACAGCGCCAGCCCGGGCGGTGCGTTTCGCGGTCTTCAACAACAGCGGAAACCGCGTCATCGTCGGCGGTTTTCCGGTCGGCAACGGCACGCCCAGGGGCCGGCTCCTGATCGTCCACGAATTGCGCTTCGTCGCCGACCGCGTCCTCGAAGCGCGCTGGTATCTGATCGCCGGAGCGCTGGCCTTGATCCTGCTCGCCGGAACGCTGGCCGCGCTGACCGTCATTCTGTTGCAGCGGCGGCTGATGAATTCGGTGCTCGCCACCATCAACGATCTGCGCGAGGGGCAGCCGCGCAGCCTGGTCAAGCCGATTGTGCCGCCGCCTCCGGTCACCACCGAGATTCGCAGCCTGTTGCGCGATTTCCGAGAAAAGATCCGGCTGGAAGACGGCAGTCCGGTCGAGTGGTCGCCCAAGACCCTGCACGACCTCCTGGACAATGAATTGCCGGACACCGAGGTTTTCGTGGTCTCCAACCGCGAGCCCTATATCCACAACCATGCCGAGGGCGGCATCGTGGTCCAGCGGCCGGCGAGCGGCCTGGTCTCGGCGCTCGAGCCGGTGATGCGCGCCTGCGGCGGCACCTGGATCGCCCATGGCAGCGGCACCGCCGACCGCGACACCGTCGACGGCTCCGATCATGTCCAGGTGCCGCCCGGCAACCCGGCCTATCGGTTGCGGCGTGTCTGGATGACCGATGACGAGCAGGAAGGCTATTATTACGGCCTGGCCAATGAAGGCCTCTGGCCGCTGTGCCACATCGCCTATGTCCGGCCGATCTTTCGCGAGAGCGACTGGCAGCAATATGTGGCGATCAACCAGCGTTTCGCCGACGCGGTGGTGCGCGAGGCGACGCGCCCAGATCCCGTGGTGATGGTCCAGGACTACCATTTCGCGCTGGTGCCACGGATGATCCGCCAGCAATTGCCCAAGGCGACGATCCTGACCTTCTGGCACATTCCATGGCCGAATGCCGAAGCCTTCGGCATCTGTCCGTGGAAGGAGGAGATCATCGAGGGGCTGCTCGGCAGCACGGTGCTCGGTTTCCACACCCGCTCGCATTGCAACAATTTCTTCGACACGGTCGACCGCTACATGGAAAGCCGGATCGATCGCGAACAGGCATCGGTCACTCTTGGCGGTCATGAAACCATGGTCCGGCCCTATCCGATCTCGATCGAGTGGCCACCGGCGGCCATGGAAGGGCAGGCGCCGGTCGCGGCCTGCCGCCAGGCCGTCATCGCCCGCTATCACCTGCCGGCGGATATCCGCATCGGCATCGGCATCGAGCGCTTCGACTACACCAAAGGCATTCTCGATCGCCTGCGGGCGATGGACGACCTTTTGACCCGCTATCCCGAATGGCTCGGCAAACTGGTGTTCATCCAGGTGGTGGCGCCGACCCGCTCGAAGCTGGCGAGTTATGCGACGCTGCAGGATGACGCGATCCGGCTGACGGCGGAAATCAACGAGCGTCATGGCGGCGAGGCCTATCAGCCGATCCTCCTGGTGATCCGGCACCACGAACCCGACGAGGTCTATGAGCTGTTCCGCGCCGCCGATATTTGCGTCGTCTCCAGCCTGCATGACGGCATGAACCTGGTCGCCAAGGAGTTCGTCGCCTCGCGCGACGACGAGGGGGGCGTGCTGGTCTTGTCGCGCTTCGCCGGCGCCTCCAGCGAACTGGGCGAGGCCTTGATCATCAATCCCTACGACATTCACGGCATGTCGGACGCCATGCACCGCGCTCTGTCGATGTCGGAGGTCGAGCGGCGCGAGCGCATGCACCTGATGCGTGCCCACGTGCGCGAGCGCAATGTCTACCGATGGGCCGGCCAGATTCTGCTCGATGCGTCTAGGTTGAGGAAGCGCCAGAAGGTTGCCGACTTCGAGGCCGGCAACGGGCTGTGAGCCTGACGGGGTGCCGGCATCCCAGGTTGCGGGACCCCCGCCGTCAGCGGCGCCAGGCGCGTGCGGCGTAGTCGATCAGGAAGCGGCCGGGATCGGTGACGATCGCCGCCATGCCGGCAATCACGGCCTGGGGCTGGGTGAGCAGGCTGGTCGGCATGGCGCGCATCAGCGGTTCCATCGGAGCCTTGGCCTCGAAAGTGGCTCGGAACGCCTTGTCGTCGATGAGCGGGCTGATCCGCGGCAGAATGCCACCGGCCAGCGTGACGCCACCGGTCGCGAGATAGATCAGCGCGAGATCGCCGGCAAAACGCGCGATCAGCCGCCAGAACAGATGCACGCTTTCGCCCTCCGGTCCGCCCGGATCGGCGAGCGCTCCGGCGACGATGGCCGCCTGATCGACCGCGTTCAGGGTGGCGCCGGCCGCGTGGAGACGGGCGCGGTGCAGGCGCGAGAGGCCATCGCCCGACAAGATGCTTTCGCTGGTGATGCGCCCGCAAACGGGGTCGAGATAGGGCCAGAATGCCAGTTCGCCTTCGCCGGCCGGGCCGAACTCGACGTGGCCAGCCTCGCTGGCGATCGCCAGGTGGCGGCCGTCGACGGAAATCAGCGCCGCAGCGCCGAGCCCGGTACCGGGGCCGAGGATCAGGCGCGGCCCCGGCGGCGTGCCGAAAGGCGGCCCGATCATCCGGAGACGATCGGCGTCGAAGCTGGGGATCGACAGGGCCAGCGCCTCGAAATCCTGCAACAGCAAGCCCTGTTCGAGCCCGAGGGCGTCTGCGACGGCCGGGCCGTCGAGAGTCCAGGCGGCATTGGTCAACTTCACGCTGCGTCCATGCAGCGGCCCGGCGGCGCAAACGATCATTGAGCGCGCCGGGCCGGCGCCATCCATCGCCGCGACGGTTTCGGCAAGGCCCTCCGTGCCCTGCGTCCCGGCATGGCCGACGGGGATGAGGGCGGCACCTGGCTGGTCCAGCCGCGCGACCCGGATATTGGTGCCGCCAACGTCGCAGATCAGGGCGGGAAGCGGAAAATGCATGACGGTCGAGCCCGAAGTTGCGTGCCTGAGGTCGTCGCGCGGGCGCCATCGCCGGGCCGGTCGCGATCGGCAACTATGACCCCGCCACGCCGCCGAGGAAACCCGCGCGGTGGTCGGGCAGGCCCGTGGCATCGCGGGGCGGTCTTGCGTGAACTTCTTCGCGGTTCGCGCGTTGTCGGCCGAGGAGCCAAGCGCGTGAATCAACCATCTGGGTCGCCGGCCCGCGCCGGCGACATCGTCGAGACGGACATTCCGGCACGGCTCGACCGGCTCCCCTGGGGCCGTTTTCATAGTCTCGTGGTGGCCGCGCTGGGCATCACCTGGATCCTCGACGGGCTGGAGGTGACGCTTGCCGGTACCTTGTCGGGCGCGCTCAAGGCGAGCCCGGTCCTGCAATTCACCAACAGCGATGTCGGCCTGGCCGGCAGCGCCTATCTCGCCGGGGCTGTGCTCGGCGCCCTGTTCTTCGGTTGGCTGACCGACCGGCTCGGCCGCAAGAAGCTGTTCTTCATCACGCTCGGTGTCTATCTGGTGGCGACCGCGGCCACTGCCTTTTCCTGGGACCTGTGGAGCTTCATGCTGTTCCGGTTTCTGACCGGTGCCGGCATCGGCGGCGAATATGCGGCCATCAACTCGACCATCCAGGAGCTGATCCCGGCGCGCGTCCGCGGCTGGACCGACCTCGTCATCAACGGCAGCTTCTGGATCGGCGCGGCGCTCGGCGCCTTCGGTGCCATCGTGCTGCTCGATCCCGCGGTCATCGATCCGGAATGGGGCTGGCGCGCAGCCTTCCTGACCGGCGCGGTGCTGGCCCTCGTCATCGTTTTCATGCGCCTCTGGCTGCCCGAAAGTCCGCGCTGGCTGATGACCCATGGCCGGGTGGCCGAGGCCGAGGCGATCGTCGGCGGTATCGAGCGGCAATTGCGCGCCGAAGGCCACCTGATCCCCGATCAGCCCTTGCCGCGGGTCAGGCTTGTCACGCGCCGCTCGACCGCCTTTGCCGAGATTGCCCACACGCTGCTGCACCGGCATCGCCAGCGCACCGTCGTCGGGCTCGTGCTGATGGCGGCCCAGGCCTTTTTCTACAACGCCATCTTCTTCACCTATGCGCTGGTGCTGACCGACTTCTACGGCATCCCGTCGCATCAGGTCGGCTGGTACATCCTGCCTTTCGCCGCCGGCAATGTGTTGGGGCCGCTGCTGCTCGGACGCCTGTTCGACACCATCGGCCGCAAGCCGATGATCGCCTTCACCTACGCCATGTCGGGCTTGCTCCTGGCGCTGTCGGGGGCTCTGTTCGCGGCCGGATGGCTGACCGCGGCGACCCAGACGGTTGCCTGGATGGTGATCTTCTTCTTTGCCTCGGCGGCGGCCAGTTCCGCCTATCTGACGGTGAGCGAGACCTTTCCGCTGGAACTTCGGGCGGTTGCCATCGCCATCTTCTACGCCTTCGGCACCGGCATGGGCGGCGTCGCCGGGCCTTGGCTGTTTGGCGTGCTGATCGACACCGGTTCGCGATTGTCGTTGACGGCGGGCTATCTGCTCGGCGCGGTGCTGATGATCGCCGCCGCGCTGGTGATGCTGCGCTATGGGGTTGCGGCTGAACGCAAGTCGCTGGAGGAGGTCAGCAGGCCGCTATCGTCGGTCGACTGAATCAGGCGGCGGTCATCGCTGCCCGGGCGGACGGCGCGTCCATGGCTTCGAACGGCCGCTCCGGCCGGGCCGCCGCAAAAGTGTCGCGCCCGGCGCGCTTGGCGTCGTAGAGCGCCGCATCGGCCTGCGCCAGCAGGAGGCCTGAATTGTAGCCGACGCGCTTCGACCATGTGGCGATGCCGATGCTGACGGTGGCGCGCAGGGGCTGGCCCTCCCATTCCAGGCGCTGATCGCGCACGGTCTGGATGAGCGAGCGGGCGACGGCCTCTGCCGCTTCTGCAGTTGCGGCCGGCAGGATGGCGCAGAATTCGTCGCCGCCGATGCGTGCCAAGAGGTCGTGGCCGCGCAGGCGGGACGATGCCCCGGTCGCGAATTGGCGCAGGCAGGCATCCCCCGCCTGATGGCCGTGACGATCGTTGATGCCCTTGAAGTCGTCGAGATCGATGGCGATCAGCGCGAAGGACTGGCCGGTGCGGCTGGAACGCCGGCATTCCTCGTCGAGCCGTTCGATGAACCGGCGCCGATTGGCGATACCGGTCAGGTCGTCGAGCACCGCCAGGTGGACGATCTCGTTCCTGAGCCGGTCTATCGACATCAGCAGGAAACCGAAATTCCACACCATGGCCCCGAACAGCGCGGCCAGGAGCGCGCTGGACTGAGGTCCGTTGAGGGTGATGAAACTCACCTCGCCGCCGACGCCGGCGAGCGCCAGCCCGCCGCGAGCCAAATTAGCCAGCACTGCGAAGCCCATGGCGAAAGCCGCCAGCACCATGCCCGGCGTACGGGGGCCGTCGCGCCGGTCCAGCAGGTCGGAAATCGCCAGGCCGAGTGGAATGCACTGGCCCACTGAAAATAGCGCGATCCTGATCGTGATATCGTCGTGCCAGATCGTGACCAGGCCGAGCACGGCCAGCACCGACGCCGTGATCGCCAGGCAAGCCCGCCAGGGCAGTTTCCGGCCGAGAAATTGGCGTGTGCCGGCCCAGGTCAGGCACAGGGCGAAGTTCAGCAGGCCGGTGCCGAGAAGAATGGCCGGCAAGGGCGGAATGGCCTCGCGCAGCATGCCGACCGTCGCGGCCCCGGCCGCTCCGCACAGCACCGCCGCCATCCAGGTCCGCGCGGCCGCAAGGTTCGGATAGGCCCGAATGGCGAACAGCCAGACCAGCGCGAGCCCCAGGCCATTGGCGACGGTAATGATACACAGTGTCGGAACGTCGACCGTCGTCATGGCACCGTTTCCCGTCGCGCTGTGCGAGGCTCCGCCGCCACGAATGCCGTGCATTCCGCCGACGCAGCATTTGTCTGCCGCCAGCAATAAAAGGCATGTGTTAAAAGCCTGTTCCTGAAGGTGTTTATCGGGCCGCACGCAAGTCCAGGGCCTGGCCTCGCGGCAGATGCCTTCCGCAGGCTGTCAGCTGCCGGTCGCCGTCGCCGGCTTGTTCTGGGCGTCGAGCATCTTGAACAGGCGATCACGCCGGGCCGGCACGAAAGTGTCGCGGCCGGCGTGCTTGGCCTCGTACAGCGCCTCGTCGGCCAAGGCCATCAGGAGGCCGGTATCGCGGCCGATCCGCTTCGACCATTCGGCGAGCCCGATACTGACCGTGGTGCGCAGCACTTCGCCCTCCCAGTCGAGCCATTGCTCGCGCGCGCTTTCGACCAGCGAGCGGGCGACCGCCTCGGCGGCCTTCAGGCCGGTGGCCGGCAGAATGACGCAGAACTCGTCGCCGCCGGTGCGTGCCAGCAGATCGTGGCCACGCAGACGCAGCAACGCGCCGTCGGTGAACTGGCGCAGGCAGGCGTCGCCAGCCTGGTGGCCGTAGCGATCGTTGATCCCCTTGAAACCGTCGAGATCGATGGCCAGCAGCGTGAAGGGCTGGCCGGTCCGGCAGGAGCGGGAGCATTCCTCGTCGAGCCGCTGGATGAACCTGCGCCGGTTGGCGATGCCGGTGAGGTCGTCGAGGACGGCGAGATGGATGATCTCGTTTCTCAGCCGGTCGATGGTCATCAGCAGGAAGCCGAAGTTCCACACCATGGCGCCGAACAGGGTGGTCAGCAGGAAGGCCGACTGAACGCTGTTGAAGTTCAGGAAACTCAACGGGCCACCCGTGCCGGTGGTCGCCAGCACGGCGCGGAAGACGTCGCCGACGACCACGAAGGCCATGGCGGAGGCCGCGAGCAGCATGCCCGGCGTGCGGCGCCCCTCGCGCCGGCTCAGCAGGTCCGCCATCGCGAAGCCGAGGGGAATGCACTGGCCCACCGAATAAATGACGATCCGCGCCGCGATGTCGTTGTGCCAGACCGTGAACAGGGCCAGCGCCGGCAGAGAGCCGAGAGTGATGGCGGCGGTTGCGCGCCAGGGCAGCCTTTCGCCGAGAAACTGGCGCGTGCCGATCCAGCTCAGGCAGGAGGCCAGGATGAGCAGGCCATTGCCGATGAGGATGGCGACGAGCGGCACGGCGCTGTCGCGCAGCATCGAAGCGCCGGCGCCGGCGGCGCCAATGAAGGCGCCGGCCATCCAGATGCGTCCGGCGATCAGGTTGGGGTGGGCCCGCACGACGAACAGCCAGACCAGGCCGATCGCCACGCAATTGGTCAGGATGACGATATAGAGCGTCGGAACGTCAACTGTCATGACTTCGCTTTCGCAGCCCGCAGCGAGCGTCACCCCTCCGCTCGCATATCGGGCACTCTGCCGGCAAGACAATCCCTTATCGGGACTATCGACCATACGAAGGATATATTAACAGCGGGTCAGGGCCGAACGCGACGGAAAACCGGCGCGGCATCGCCGATAGGGAGATATCGCTTGTCCATCATCATTGCCGGTGGCGGCATTGGCGGCTTGATCACTGCGCTTGCCCTGCATCGAAAGGGGATTGCGGTCACCGTGCACGAGCAGGCAGCCGAGATCCGCCCGCTCGGTGTCGGCATCAATCTTCTGCCCCACGCGGTGCGGGTTCTGGCCGGGCTCGGCCTACAGGACCGGCTTGCCGCCGCGGCCGTCCGCACCAAGGAGTTGAGCTATTTCAACAAGCATGGGCAGTTGATCTGGAACGAGCCGCGCGGCCTCGATGCCGGTTACGACTATCCGCAATTCTCCATCCATCGCGGAACCTTGCAGGCCATCCTGCTGGATGAGGCGGTGGCGCGGCTGGGGGCCGATCGCATCCGGCTCGGCGAGCGTTTTGTCGATGCGGCCGATATTCCCGGTGGCAAGGTCGAGGCGTGTTTCGCCGGTCGCGATGGCCAGGTGCTCGTCAAACGCCAGGGCGACATTCTGATCGGTGCCGATGGCATCCATTCGGCGGTGAGAGCCCGGCTCTACCCGCAGGAGGGTGCGCCGATCTGGAACGGCCGCGTCCTGTGGCGGGCGATCACCGAGGCTGCCGCGCCGTTCCTGTCCGGCCGCACGATGATCATGGCCGGCCACCAGGATCGCAAATTCGTCTGCTATCCGCTGACCACCAGTTCCGACGGCTCAGGACCGGTGCGGATCAACTGGATCGCCGAACTGTCGTTCGATCGTTCCAAGGGGTGGCGCCGCGAGGACTGGGATCGCACGGCCCGGCTCGAGGACATCGCGCCCTTGTTCGCCGACTGGCGCTTCGACTGGCTCGACGTTCCGGCCTTGATGGCGGGCGCCACGACGATCTACGAATATCCGCTGGTCGACCGCGATCCGTTGCCGCGTTGGTCCTTCGGCCGTGTCACGCTGATGGGCGATGCCGCCCATCCGATGTATCCGATCGGTTCGAACGGCGCTTCGCAGGCGATCCTGGATGCCGAGGCGCTCGCCGAGGCCCTGGCCTCGCAGGGGCCGACGCCCGAGGCGCTGTCGGCCTATGAGGCCGAGCGCCGCCCGCCGACCTCGGCGATCGTGCTGGCCAACCGCGGCAACGGCCCGGAACAGGTGATGCAACTGGCCGAGCAGCGCGCGCCCGGCGGCTTCGAGGATATCAACGAGGTCATCAGCCGCGAGGAACTCGAAGGCATTGCGGCGCGCTACAAGCAGGTTGCCGGCTTTTCCCGCGACAAGGTCAACCAAGCCAAGGTCAGCCCGGTCAACCCGCCGGGCTGAGCATCAGCCGGTCAGGGTCTCGGCCCGGCGCACCGCCGGGAACAGCCTCATCCAGAGAAGCGCCACCAGCACGGTGCCGACGCCGCCGATGATGCCGGCGGGCACCGCGCCGATCAGGCCGGCGACCATGCCGGATTCGAATTCGCCGAGCTGGTTCGAGGTGCCGATGAACAGCGAGTTGACGGCATTGACCCGGCCGCGCATCTCGTCCGGCGTCGACAGCAGCACCAGCGAATTGCGGATCACCACGCTGACATTGTCGGCGGCGCCCATCACCACCAGCGCGGCCAGCGAGAGAATGAGATTGGTCGAGGCCGAAAAGACGATGGTGGCGAGCCCGAAGGTGATGACGGCCGCGAACATCTTCAGGCCGACCCGGCTGTGCATCGACAGCCGCATCAGCACGATCGACATCAAGATCGCGCCGACGGCGGGCGCCGACCTGAGGAGACCGAGGCCCCAGGGGCCGGTCTGCAGCACGTCATGGGCGAAGATCGGCAGGAGCGCGGTGATGCCGCCGAGCAGCACGGCGAACAGGTCGAGCGAGATGGTGCCGAGGATCAGCGGCCGACTGCGAATGAACAGAACCCCCGAGAACACCGAATGCAAGGTGATCGGCTCCCGGCTCGGCGCCGCGCGTTCCACCTTGATGAGCGCTGTCGCCATGGCCGCCGCGGCCAGGCAGATGGCCGCGAGCCCCAACGGCAGGCCGGCACCCAGCGCATAGAGCAGGCCGCCGACCGAGGGGCCGATGATCGTCGCCGTCTGCATCGCCGAGGACGAGATCGCCAGCGCCCGCGACAACAGGCTGGTCGGCAGCAGGGCCGGCAGAAGCGCCGAAAAGGTCGGGCTTTCGAACGAGCGCGCGGCGCCGAGCACCGCGACCGCCGCGAAGATGGCGGGAACCGTCAGCCAGTCGCCGATCACGCCGCTGGTGACGAAAGCAAGGGTGGCCGCCTCGATGACTTGGCACAGCATGACGATGCGCCGCCGGTCGAAACGATCGGCGACATGGCCGACCACGAAGGTCAGCAGCACCATCGGCACGAATTGGGCAAGGCCGATCAGGCCCAAGGCATAGGCGCTGCCGGTCTTGGCATAGACATGCCAGCCGATGGCCACCGCGGCGATCTGGTAGCCGAGCGCCGACAGCACGCGCGCAACCCAGAACAGCACGAAGCCCTGATGGTCGAGCAGCCGGTCGGGCAGGGCCGGCGCATCGGCCGCTGTCTCGGCCTCCGTCAGACTGGGCTGGGCGGTCATTGTCTCGGGTGGTCTCGTCGCAAGCTCCGGCGCGCGATCCGGTAGTGCCGCAGCCTTCCTATAGGAGATGTGCCGCGCGCCCAAGGGGGCCGGGCGTCGTGAACGGGAATGTGAGCACAGCTGTCTGGCGTCCGGCGCCGAGGCCGGACGACGGGGTCAGGCGCGCCGCGCGGCGGCGAGGCGGCGGCCATAGGCGATGGCCGCATGCATGTTGACGTGATTGGCCCTGGCCGTGCCGGCGATGCCGAAGGCGGTGCCGTGGTCGACCGAACCGCCTATACCTGGGAGGAGATTGTCGCGTTCAGCGTGTGCCCCGCCTGCGCGGGGATGAACCGACGTCAGCCGACCCGGCGGTTGATCTGGCCGTGTGTGCCCCGCCTGCGCGGGGATGAACCGCACGCCCCCATTCTCCTCACTTCGCACGGCCGGGGATGGCGGCGTGCATTCCACGCGCCCGGGTCGCCACAGCCATCCCCGAAGGCTGGCCGGTTTGTCTCGGCTGCCACTGTCTGCGCGTTCGTTTCCCGCGCGCGGCAGGTTTGCGTCAAATTGTGCCGCAAAGAGCTACAAATCGCTTAAAGGATGGGCAGAAGCGGGCGGCGAGCGCCCGTGCCAAGGCCCGCGCGATGACCGACCAGTCGATTCCCTTGCGCCACGATGCCCAGGTCATGAGCCTGATCAGCGCGGCGCATTTCTCCAGCCATTTCTTCCAGCTGGTGTTACCGCCGCTGTTTCCGGTGCTGAAGCTGGCCTTCGGGGTGAGCTATACCGAGCTCGGTTTCGTCATGGCGGTGTTCTTCGCCGCCTCCGGCCTCGGCCAGGTGGCGGCCGGCTTCCTGGTCGACCGGTTCGGGCCGCAGCGCATCCTGCCGATCGGCATCGCGCTGCTGGCGGGCGGCATGCTGCTGGTCGGCCTGCTGCCTTATTACGGCGTGCTGCTGCCGGCCGCGGCTTTGTCGGGCTTGGGCAACAGCGTGTTCCATCCGGCCGATTATTCCATCATCACCGCCCGCATCTCGCCGCAGCGGATCGGCCGGGCCTATAGCGCGCATACCGTGATGGGCACGCTCGGCTGGGCCGCCGCGCCGGTCACCACGCTGGCTTTGGCCCAGCAATTCGGCTGGCAGACGGCGCTCATCCAGCTCGGCATTGCCGGGCTCGTGCTGGCGGCCATCGTGGCGCTCGGCCATCGCCAGCTGAAGGTCGCGCCGGCGCCGCGCCCGGCGCATCACAAGGCGCCCGCCTGGCAGATGCTGCTGACCGGTCCGATCATCGCTTGCCTGGTCTATTTCACCTTGCTCGCCATCGCCCAGGCCGGCTCGCAGAGCTTCCTGCCGAGCCTGCTGCCGCTGACCCAGGGCATTTCGGCGGCGGCCGCCGTCACCGCCACGACGGTCTATCTGATCGGCAGCGCGCTAGGCTCGTTCTCAGGCGGTTTCCTGGCCGATCTCACCCCCAATCACGAGAGGGTGGTGGGCATCGGGCTCGCGGCGGCGGCGCTGCTCAGCCTGGTGCTCGGCTTCGTCCATTTGCCCGGGCCGCTCCTGCTGGCGGTGACCGGGCTCGCCGGCTTCCTCACCGGCTCGACCATCCCGTCGCGCGACATGCTGGTGCGCGGCGCGGCGCCGGCCGGCGCGGTCGGCACCGTCTTCGGTTTTGTCTATTCCGGCCTCGATCTCGGCTCGGTGGTCGCCCCGATCGCGATCGGCGCCTTCATCGACCATGGCTCGGCCGACCTCGCTTTCGTCTTCATCGCCTCGGCCTTGATGATCACTGTCATCAGCGCGCTGATCGTCAAGCAGTTGCAGCGATAGGCGCGGGGCGCAGGCTCAGCGCCCGCGCAGGCCGAACTGGGCGCGCGGCTGGCGCCGGTCGACCAGGGTCGCTGCGGCCGGCCGCCCCACCGGCGCCTGGACCGTGGCGGGCTCGGCAGGGCCGCTGTCGCCACTGTCGAAAGCTCCGCCGGGAATGAACAGCAGGCCGAGCGTCACGACGAGATTGACGGCGGCGCCGACCGGCGACGCGCCGTCGGTCAGTTGCCAGCCCATGTTGGCGAACAGTCTGGCCAAGGCAAAATGATCGAAGAAGCCGAAGGCAAGGCAGAGACCGAGGATCGGCAAGGTCGGCAAGCCCATGTCGCGCAGCCGCTGGGCCATCAGCGCGACCATGGCCCAGAGCCCGATCAGGCCGGCCGACACGCCGAGCGCGAGCATGGGTAGTGGAATACCGGCGAGGCTGAACGGCCGGCCGCCCGCCGCCGCGGCCGCGACCATGACGACAAGCATGACGATGAAGGTGAGGCCAAAGCCGACCGCGCAGCTGTAGCCGAAATAGGCCAGCCGGCCCATCTGGCCGCTGAACCGAAGAAAGCGCGGCATCGTCGCCCCCTTGCGCGATCACCCCGGCAACCCCGACATTGCCCGCAAGAGTCGCCATTGGCCGATTAGACAACCTGGCGATGAACAAACGCATAATGCGACCGGCGAAAGCCGGTCGCGACGCGGCTGCCGCTGGCCTCGATGGGCCTATATGCCGGGTTGGTCCGGCGCGTGGCGTTGCAGCGATCGCCTGTCCTATTCGGAGCGGATATTGAGCGAGCGGATCAACGGGATCCAGGTCTGGTCTTCCTGTTCCAGATAGGCGCGGAACTGGTCCTGGGTCATCGGCGCCGATTGAGCGCCCAGCGCGTTGAACCGGCTCTTCACCGAGGGGTCGTTCAGCACCTTGATCACGGCCTGATGCAACAGCGCGATGACCGCGTCGGGTGTCTTGGCCGGCGCCATCAGGCCGGTGAAGGTCTGGCCGTCGAAGGCGGAATAGCCGAGCTCGGTGAAGGTCGGCACGTCGGGCAGGTCGGCGAGCCGCGCCGGGCCGGTCACCGCCAGAGCGCGTGTGCGGTTGTCCTTCAAGAAGGGCAGGGCGACCGAAATCTGGTCGAGATTGAACTGGACATGCCCGCCGACCAGGTCATTGGTCGCCGGCGCATTGCCGCGATATTGCACGGTCATCCACTTCGCCCCGAGCTTGGATTGCATCAGCTCGGACAGGAGGTGATTGGTGGTGCCGGGGCCGGGCGAGGCCATGGTCAGTGGCGGCTGGCGGGTGCGCACCAGGTTCAGGAACTCGGCGAAGGTCTTGGCTGGCAGGTCGGGATGGACCTGGAGGACCAGCGGCGTCAGCGTGACCGTGCTGACCGGGATGAAATCGCGCCGCCATTCATAGGCCCGTCGCGCGCCCATTTCGGGGGCGAACAGGATCGGGCCATTGGCGCCGATCAGCAGCGTGTAGCCGTCGGGGTCCGCCTTGGCGACCGTCTCGCTGCCGAGCAGGCCGCCGGCGCCCGGCTTGTTCTCGATGACGAAGGGCTGGCCGAGCTCCTGCTGCAGCTTCTCCGCCAGGATGCGCGCGGCGACATCGACATTGCCGCCGGCGGCATAGGGCACGATCAGCCGTACCGCGCGGGTCGGCCAGGTCTGTGGCGGCGTCGATGTCTGGGACTGCGCCGTGGCGGCGGTCAGTCCGGCGGCGGTCAGCGTGAGCGCCGATAGCACGGCAAGGGCCAGTTTCCGCATGCGTTTCTCCCGATGGTTTGTTGTTGTCGTGATGATCAGGCAAAACCGAAGAAGCGAGCGGGATTGTCGACCAGGATGGCCTGGCGCTCGGCGTCGTCAGTGGTCGCCCGAAACAGGAAGTCGATGAGCGCGCCTTCGTTGGGCGGCTGTTTGGTCGAGACCGGATGCGGCCAGTCGCTGCCCCAGACGATGCGGTCGGGGCCTGCCTCGATCAGCGCGCGGACCACCGGGATGACGTCGTCCCAGGGCGCACCCGACCGCGAGATCTTTTCGGTCAGCGACAGCATGACCCAGACATTGCCCCGCTTCAGCAGTTCCAGGATCTTGGCGAGGCTCGGATCGGCCTGCCCAAGGCGCGGATCCGGGCGGCCCATATGATCGATCAGCAGGGGCACGTCGAGCCGTTCGAAATCGGCGATATTGCCGATCACACCCTCGACCTCCGGCTGCAGTTTCACATACCAGCCGAGTTCGCGGATGCGCGCCAGCGAGCGTTCGAACTGGGCCTTGTCGAAGGCGATGCCGAGGCCCTGGCGGGTGAAACGGGCGCCCTTGACGCCGGCACGGTCGAGTTCGTCCAGATAGCCGTCGCTGCGGTCCGCGAAGACCGCGGCATTGGCGCAGCCACGATAGTTCGGTCCGGCGATCTTCAGGCCGTCGAGCGTCACGGAGTGGTCGCCGCCATAGGTGGTCGGCTGGACGATGACGCCGCGCGTGATGCCGAGCGTCGCATGCAGCTTTAAGGCAGTGTCGATGGTGGCGGTCGGCATTTCATAGACCGCGCCCGGTCGGACCGGATAGCGATCGGCCGGCCCCAGCACGTGGAACTGGCTGTCGCAGCTGAGCGGCGGCAGCGGCCTGGCCGGCGGGCGCGGGTTCGGGTCGAAGGGCAGATAGGTCGGCATGATCGACGCGCGCTCCCTTGGTGTTCAGGATTTCGAGGTCTGGTGGATGGCGGTCATGGTGACGATGTCGCCGAGCGTCGCGTAATTCGGCCCGGCGAGCCGGCAGATCGGGTCGAGCCGGCGGG
>BFBZ01000297.1_pt6 | contig 16375 bp, 18 predicted proteins | sample 1888401 | NCBI WGS metagenome assembly BFBZ01 (sample SAMD00112614, study PRJDB3348) | symbiont metagenome | host: Chara braunii | reverse complement strand
GGCCCTGGGCTGTTCCCGGAACGGCTGGGTTGGAGCATCGCATCGGCGGACTGGAAAAACAAGATGTGACAGGTAATGTGAGTTACGACCAGGACAACCACCAGCACATGGTGAAAACACGCCAGGCAAAAGTAGACAAGATTGCCGATTATATTCCTTTGCAAACACTCGACAGCGGCCCTCAAAAAGGAAAAGTATTGGTGTTGGGATGGGGCTCTACTTATGGCGCCATTAAAAGCGCGGTAGCTGAATTGCAGGCAGAAGGCAAAGCCGTTAGCCATGCACACCTGCGCTATGTGAAGCCTTTCCCCAGGAACCTTGGCGAGATCATCCGGAACTTTGATAAAGTATTGATTCCCGAGATCAACAACGGGCAATTGGTACGCATCATCCGCGATGAATTCCTGGTAGATGCCAAAGGTTATAACAAGATCATGGGTGTTCCCATTACCAAAAGCGAACTGCTAGATGCCATTGAAGCGATGCTCTAAGCGCTTTAATCATTTTCAGGTTTCAGGTGCAGGCTTATTTTTTGTATATCAGTGGCTATTTTATAAATGAAATAGAACTGATCGGTAATGGATTTGAAATCCGACAACTTTTTGCGCAGTGAAGATTCAATGATGCCTTTCTTCAGTTCTTCCTGTCTYTGCCGCATCAGTTCATTGATGTGCTGGTCCATCAATCGCACACCGGTGGTRTCKTRYTGCAGGYCATCMTCTCCTTTRYCWGTTTCTACCAACTGCAAAGACTGTTCAAGATAACGCGTGCTGGCATTGATCAGTGGTTGATAATCTTCCRTAACATATTCWCYYGAAAGTGAATCGGCATAATAAGTAAGTGTGGCRATATGRGARACSAGCATGTGGTTGGCCACTACAAACTGGTGGATATGTGGTATATTGATCTGTTTACTCTTCGGCTCCGATAACATGCGYGTAAACGCGTCTGACAGGTTTGCCAACGCCACCCAACTGTTTTTCCTGGCTACATTGGCAACCGCTTTGTCAAAAGGTTTACCKGTAAACGGTGCAGCMGTGAGCCGGTAATACAATATACCATCTTTGAGCACTGTAGCCATGGTTTCATTGATCTKTTCATGYTCCCATACCGGTTGCAACARGTAACCAAAAATAAAAGCGATCGCTGAGCCGATCARTGTATCRATGATACGGTCGGTGAAAATGACTGCGAAATCTTTCGGGTCRAGCAGGTGAAACATCAGYAACAGATAGAAAGTCATCATCGTTACACTCACCATATACTTCCTCCGCATAAAACTGTAAGTGCCGATCATGGCGAAAGCCAGCACAATCACAATGGCGGTCTTATCCTTCACCAAATACAGAAAGGCCAATCCTATAAGTGCGCCGAGAATAGTGCCTGTAAGCCTTTCTACGTTGCGTTTTTTGGAGAGACTGTATGCAGGTTTCAGTATCACGATCACTGTCAGTAATATCCAGTAACTATGTCCCACCGGCAGGAACTGCGCTACCAGGTAAGCAAAGACCGCTGAAGTAGTGATGCGCAGTGAGTGCCGGAAAATGTTCGACCGGAAACTCAGGTTATCGCGCAACATTTTAGGGTCGATATCCTGGTGCGAAATAAAATCATCGGGGTTGGGTGTGTCAATCTTTTTCCTGCGTAATTTTTTATCGTAGGAGGTATAATGATGCAGGGTCCTGATCCGCGCAGCGATATCATCGATGCTGTCCAGTATATGACGCAGGCTGATGAATCCTTCAATGTTCGAAGGGTTGAGCATGGTGGTGCGTAACTTCTGCAAGTGATCTCTTTCTTCCAGCAAYTCTTCATCGATTCGYTGRTCGTATCCCGATGTGGTGCCACTCTTGAGTGCAATGCCTATTTCATCGAGTTCATTGGAAAGAGACACGATGAGTAAACGGTACTCATCCAGTATACCCGTTTCATCAAAATACTTATGCAGCTTTTCATAGTTCTGGTGAGAAGTCATGGCCCGTTCGAACAGGTCGGCCACATCCATGAATATCATCATTAAAACCCGGCTGGTATGCGTGGATTCTTTAACGATGCTCCTGGTTTTGAAGATCAGTTCCGCCACGAGGTTCTGCTTTTCCTGCACAGCGATCTGCCGGGCCAGTAATACCTGGTARTTCTTATCGTAATCCAATTCCTTATCGTAGAAAGTGGCTTTCGCCCGCAGGTAATCGGCAGCCATCATCACATATTCACCCAATGCCTGTTGTATCAATTTATACGGTCGCATGCCGTACAATACCAGGCTGAGTAAAATATACCAGCCGCTGCCTGCTACCAGTATGAGGCTATCGAATAAGATATCCCATCCTTTTGCCGGATGTTCTGTTTGCAACACCATCACCAACAGAGCAGCAACACCAATAGAGCCGGCCCTTGCACCGTATACGCCGATCATGGAAAAAATGAAACAGAAGCCGGTGAGCACAAAAAAGAACAGTATGTGTATGGGCGCCGTTAAAGAAGTGACGATGGATACAAAGAAGATCACGATCGTGCAAACGATGAGTCCGTTCTTGCGATGATGGATAGGACCCGGGTTATCGGGAATGCTTGCCGATAAAGCGCCCAGGGCCATCGTCATGCCCACAGGCAGGTTGCCCAGGTAGCTCCAGATCAATACAGGCAGGAGTATCGCCGCGGTGATCCTTACCCCTTCGCTCAGGTAATGGCTGCTGATGAAACTGCGGTATTCTTTCAGGTAATCCATCTCCTGTTAAAGATATTTACTTTTGTAGTAGTTTCATCTTAACTATACAACATGCGAAAGATCTTTATCATTGGTTCAATCCTGGCATTGTTGCTGATCGCTGCATTGGCATATTTTCTCGGAACAGGCTGGCTCTGGCTGCTGCTCCTGGTATTGCCCCTGGTGTTGATGGGCATTTATGATATGATCCAGGTCAAGCATTCCATCATGCGCACCTATCCCGTAGTAGGCAGGATGCGTTTCTGGATGGAAGATCTCCGTCCGAAGTTGTACCAGTATTTTGTAGAGTCTGATATCGACGGACGCCCCATCAACCGCATTGATCGTTCTACCATTTACCAGCGTGCCAAACAGCAAACAGATACCATGCCCTTCGGTACGCAACTGGATGTTTATGCAGAAGGATACGAATGGATGAGTCATTCTATCGCGCCGAAAGATTTTCACAAACTCGATCATCAACCGCGCATGCTCGTGGGCAATAAAGGATGTAAACACCCTTATTCCTGCAGCATCCTCAATGTGTCGGCCATGAGTTTTGGCTCGTTGAGTCCGAATGCCATTGAAGCGCTCAATGCCGGCGCACAGATCGGCGGCTTTGCACACAATACAGGAGAGGGTGGCATCAGTCCTTATCACCTGAAACATGGTGGYGATATCATTTGGCAAATAGGTACCGGTTATTTCGGKTGCCGCGATAAAGATGGWYTGTTCTCCAATGAAGGTTTCCGTGAGAATGCCTTGTTGCYGCAAGTAAARATGATTGAGCTGAAGATTTCACAGGGCGCCAAGCCCGGTCACGGYGGCATTCTTCCTGGYAARAAGAATACACCMGAGATCGCTGCCATCCGACATGTAGAACCTTATACTACGGTGTACTCTCCTACTTATCACAGCGCGTTCAGCACGCCKCGCGAACTGGTATTGTTCATCCAACGCCTCCGCGATYTATCAGGTGGCAAGCCGGTRGGTTTCAAATTATGTATTGGCCGTAAAAGCGAATTCATTGGTATTTGCAAAGCCATGATTGAACTCGATATCTATCCCGATTTTATTACAGTAGATGGTGCAGAAGGAGGTACCGGCGCGGCACCGCAGGAGTTCTCCAATTATGTGGGCGCTCCCATGCTCGACGGATTGGCATTCGTGCACAATATGCTCACCGGTTTTGGTATCCGGGAGCATATCAAGATCATCGCATCGGGCAAGATATTATCGGGCTTCCACCTGGTTCGTGCATTTGCATTGGGTGCAGATGCCTGCAACAGCGCACGCGCTATGATGATGGCTTTAGGATGTATACAGGCGCTGCAATGCAATACCAATAAATGCCCAACGGGCGTTGCTACACAGGATCCGTCTTTGTCAGTGGGATTGGTAGTAGCCGATAAAAAGCAACGCGTGGCCAATTACCATGCGGCAACAGTGAGCAGTTTTGTTGAATTGTTGGGCGCTGCTGGTATCGATGATTATAAAAAGCTTACCCGCTCGCATATATACCGCAGGGTGTTTATGAATGAAGTAAGGACCTTTGAAGATATTTTCCCTTCATTGCAAGCAGGCTGCATGCGAAATGGTCACATCCCTGACCGGTATCGACACGATTATGAGATGGCGGAAATAGACCGGTGGTAATTAATCATATCTGGTGACAACGACGGACTGGATAAAATTGAGTTGGCAAAAACATACCAATTATTGGGAGGTRGTGTTGCTGCTGATTTAGCGCCGATGCCAAAATCGCATTTGGCCATTGTTCCTTCACAAGGGCATGTTACCCTAATGATGCAAACGAAAACTRTATTAGGCTATCTGAATGATTTTTTAAAGTAAACATCACGTATTTAGTCGTTTTATATAAACCGTGCCTTTCTTCTCACCAGCTTTGCTAATCATCTGTTGCTGAACTAACAATTGCAGGTCTTTTTTAATGGTGTGAACGGAAAGATCGGGGAGCCCTTTTACAATATCATTCAACTTAACGGGTTGTTTTTCTTCAATGTATTGTATGATCTGTTGCTGTCTTTCATTTATGTAGTTACCCCGTTCTTTGTAAGAAGCATACTTAGCTTCCAGTTTCTCTATCAATATTTCAAGGCTACTTAAAAAAAACAGCATCCATTCACTGATAATTTCTTTATCAGTTCCCCTGAGTTGCTGATCGTGCATTAATACACGGTAGTATTCTTTTTTTCTTTCTTCAATGATATGTTCGAATGAGATGTATTGTGCAAATTCATATCCTGTTCTCAGTAATAATAATGTTGTCAGTAACCGCGACGTCCTTCCATTGCCATCCTGAAAAGGATGGATAGATAAGAATTCATACACGCATAGCCCAATAACCAATAGTGGATGAACAGACGATTGCTGTAAAGCTGTATTCACCCAATCAATCATTTCCTGCATTTCCTTTTGTGTCAGGTGGGGTGCAGTTGTATTGAATATGGTTCTTTGATTACCATCAGGGTAATTAGCAACAACGGAGTTGGGTAAATTCTTGTATGCKCCTTTATGTCTTTGGTCTTTGCTGCTATACTTTAATAGAATGGCGTGCATTTGCAGTATGTATGACTCTGATAATTCAATGCTGGATGCATTATCTAAAATAATGTCCAGGGCTTCATAATAACCGAATACTTCTTCTTCATCCCTGCTTTTAAATTCCGTGATCCTGATATTATTTACCAATTGTTGCACTTCTTCGTCTGTCAAAACAGCTCCTTCGATTCTCGTTGAGGAACCGATACTTTCAATGGTGGCAATTTTCCTTAGTTCCCGTAAATAACGATCGCTCTTRTTTTCAATGCTCCCCCATCGTCCTTTAAAAGCATCTATCTTGCCAATTAACTGGATGACTTTTTGCATATCCATGTTATTGAAATCCAGTTTTGAAATATGCATATATCCCTAATTTATCTTTATTTTATCTATAAAGATAGCTATTTCTGTCAAAATATCCTTATTTTACCCTTATTTTATCTATATATAAGTTTGCAGTGTATTATATGGTGCTTATTGGCTAAACCTTTTGTAGCTAATTTCACCAGTGTTTGCAATCTATAGATTGAAACACTTTCCATTTCGCAAGATTACCAGCGACAAAAAAAGTCTTTGAGTTTTTAAAAAGAAGGCTTATGCTCCCCAGTACCACAGCTTCCGGTAAACCGACCATAGCACCCACTGCGGCGCCTTGCCATGCCGTATAGCTCGGTGCCCCTATCCCTCTAATTACAAAGAAAATGCTGCTATAAATATAGTAACCGCCCGTACCCACCCTTTGGCAATTTTCTTTCCCCTCAGGTCGTATACTTTTGATGTTTTCTCTCCAATGATTCCAAGTGTCATGCAAACGGCCCTTTCTAGTGTTAGGTCTTCTTCCAAGTCATTTTGGGTTTTATCCCTCATGATAGTATTGAGGTTTTCAATCTCTTTCAAGATGGACTGTATTATCTGCTTGTCAGATTCAGGCATGATGAGAATAATTGAAAGAATAGATTAAATAGACACTTCCTCAGAACTTGCAAGAATGTGCTTACCAGTATCTGATTTTAGGGATTCTCGCGTAAGTAGTTCAACTTTTCTCCCAAGGAGCTGTTCAAGAAAATCTCCCAGGTCAACAATATTGTCAAAGCTTTTTTGCCCCGCTTTAAATTCCAAAACAAAATCAACATCGCTATTGGTTTTAATTTTGGAATCCCCGACAAAAGACCCGAAAACATACATGCGTTCTATTCCAAAAGAACGGATAGTCTTTCCATTTTGAGAAAGACAATACAGTAATTCGGCCTTATTTAAAACCTTTGGTGCCATTGGATAAAGGTACAAATAGGCTTGGGGAATCTTTCCGACAACCCATAAAAGTTGAAGCACGATTTAGCTTAATTTTACGTTGATATGCCCGAACAACAAAACGCAGAATACAAACAAAGCGGGCACGATGATTACCTGAAATGGATTTGTGGTTTTGCAAACGCAAATGCCATGGGCATTACTGTTGAGGTTAAGGCGCTGGGGCATTTTACCGATTAAAATGAATTGCACATTAATTGCACATTAATTGCACAAAAGGCGTATGTCGTCTAATTGTTTTGCAATTCAATAAAACTAAGAAGGTCGCTCCAGGGGGGATGCAAACAATATAGCCAGCATAACCTTATTAATAAAAAATATGAATATTGAACAACTCAGAACCTATGCCTTGAGCAAACCGGATGTAGAAGAAACCCTTCCATTCGGGCCCGACACATTGGTATTTAAAGTGAAGGGAAAAATGTTCTTATTATGCGGTATGGATGAACAGCCCTTGCAGTTCAATGTCAAATGCGATCCGGATACTGCTATAGAATTGCGGGAACAATATCCCGATACCGTATTGCCCGGCTACCACATGAATAAAAAGCACTGGAATACAGTGATCGTAAATGGGGTATTATCATCCAAACAACTGAAGCAGTTCATAGATGATTCTTATGAACTGGTTGCTGGCACGAAGAAAAAATAATATTGGGCACGTCATCCCGAGCAACGTCACCCTGAACGAGCGAAGCGAGTCGAAGGGTCAGCCGAGGGATCTTCCTGAATGTTCAAGCAGGTCCTTCGGCTCGCTTCGCTCGCTCAGGATGACGGACAATTAAGTGTTTTCTTCTTTATAGTATTTGCACATTTCCTTCAATCCACACTCCSCRCATTTGGGATTRCGTGCGAGRCAKGTATAGCGGCCATGTAGAATGAGCCAGTGGTGCGCTTTGTGTATRAGTTCCTTCGGTATGTATTTGATGAGYTCTTTTTCTACAGCCAACGGAGTGGARGCTTTTTCACTCACCAGSGCCAGGCGTTTGCTTACACGGAATACATGYGTRTCAACGGCCATATTGGGCTGGGCATCGATAACACTGGTRATCACATTCGCCGTCTTCCTYCCYACACCRGGMAGCTTTATCAATTCTTCTACTGTCATGGGCACTTCKCCGTTGAATTGCTCCATCAGCATCTGGGCCATTCCTATCAGGTGTTTGGTYTTGTTRTTGGGRTAGGAAATRCTTTTGATCAGCGGGAAYARRTCATCGAATGYTGCTTTGGACATTTTTTGCGCTGTGGGRTATCGTTTGAAAATATCCGGGGTGGTCATGTTCACRCGCTTATCGGTGCATTGGGCAGAGAGAATGACCGCTACCAGTAATTCAAAGGGATTGTCGTAGGTRAGCTCGGTTTCTGCAACCGGCATGTGCTTTTCAAAATAATCAATMACAAACTGGTATCGCTCTTTTTTGGTCATGCRYAGTAAAGGTAAGCGTTGGCAATTGATTTGAAAYAGCTCCTAATGCTTACTCTTTGCRTACTTCAATATGGCYTTTACMGATAACCGGGAGGGAGATTTGAGCTTTAGCTTATTCAAYTGCCGGATGCTGCGTTGCAGCAGAGCCAGTTTTTCTTCCAGCTCTATATTGTGCGTTTCCAAAGCCTGATCAATWGCTGCYTTCAGCGACGGAGAACATTCTTTATAGAGGTACAATATCAGGTCCTCTTCCTTGATTTTTTTCATATTTAATAACAGCGATTGATACCGGTAGATACCACCCTTATTAAAACGGCTCGGGGAAAACAATATTGTAAGGAAAAGCGCAACGAAATAATGACCGGATTATTTTCCGGTGGTCAGGGAATCTTCAATAATATAAATATCCTCCCCGTCTTTTTTCATCAGGTAACGTTCCCGGGCCAGTTTTTCCAGGGCCGCCGGGTTATGCTGGATATCTGTGAGTTCTTTACGGGCTTTTTCTATTTCCTGCTGGTAATATTTTTTCTGGGTTTCCAGCTTTTTCAACTCACCCAGCTTTTCGCGCTGTTGGAAAAAATCGCGYTGGTCGAAAAAAAGCACCCACACCACAAAGAAGGCAGATACCAGGAGGTATTTATTGGTGAGGAAGGAAGCGGCTTTTTTCATACCCTAAAATTAACAAGAAATATCTTAATTAAAATCGTCATCCTGAGCGACATTGATCGTCATCCCGAGCGCAGCCGAGGGATCTGCCCGAATGCCCGGCAGGTCCTTCGACTCGCTTCGCTCGCTCAGGATGACGTTCTTTGCTCGCCCAGGATGACGATCAAAAATTATTTCTTTCCGAACTTGATCTTGCCTTTAGGGTAGATCGCAGTTTCTCCCAGCATTTCCTCGATCCTGATCAGTTGGTTGTACTTGGCCATACGATCGGTACGGGAAGCAGAGCCGGTCTTGATTTGTCCGCAGTTCAGGGCCACTGCCAGGTCGGCAATAGTAGTATCTTCTGTTTCACCGCTCCTGTGGCTCATGATGGTATTGTAACCATTGTGCTGTGCCAGGGTTACGGCGTTGATGGTTTCGGTTACGGTACCGATCTGGTTTACTTTTACCAGCAGGCCATTGCCGATTTTTTTATCGATACCGGTCTGCAAACGCTCTACATTGGTTACGAACAGGTCATCACCTACCAGCTGGCATTTGCTGCCAACGGTGTCGGTAAGGGCTTTCCAGCCATTCCAGTCGTCTTCGGCCATACCATCTTCAATAGATACGATGGGGTATTGCTTCACCCATTTCTCCCAGAATTTCACCAGTTCATCGCTGCTGAGGGCTTTGCCACTGCTCTTATGGAAAACGTATTTTTTCTTTTTAGCATCCCAGAGTTCGCTGTTGGCGGCATCCATAGCAATCACGATCTGTGAACCGGTTTTGTATCCGGCAGCAGTAATAGATTCCAGTACGGTTTCAATGGCTTCTTCATTGCTCTGGATATTGGGGGCGAAACCACCTTCATCGCCCACATTGGTGCTGTATCCTTTTTTCTTCAATACGCCTTTGAGGGTATGGAATATCTCTACACCCCAACGCAAACCTTCACTGAAAGAAGGAGCGCCTACGGGCATGATCATGAATTCCTGGAAATCAATTTTGTTATCGGCATGCGCACCACCGTTGAGGATGTTCATCATGGGGATGGGCAATGTTTTGGCATTGGTGCCACCAATATAACGATACAAAGGCAGGGCTGCTTCTTCGGCTGCCGCTTTGGCTACCGCCATGCTCACAGCGAGCAGKGCGTTCGCACCCAGCTTGCCTTTATTGGGAGTACCATCGAGCGCGATCATCGCAGCATCAATAGCAGCTTGTTCGGTAACATCAAAACCAACAATGGCTTCTGCAATAACATCGTTCACGTTGTTCACGGCTTTCAGCACACCTTTGCCGCCATATTTCTTTTTATCGTTATCGCGCAGTTCCACAGCTTCGTGAATACCGGTGCTGGCGCCGCTCGGAACGGCTGCACGGCCCAAGGCTCCGTCGTCGGTCACCACATCCACTTCCACCGTAGGATTACCGCGGCTGTCCAATATTTGTCTCGCATGTACTTCAATAATGTAACTCATGTTCGATTGCTTGTTAGGTTTATGATATTTGAGGTTTTACGTTACTTGAGGCCGCAATTTACGGATTTGCCTTGTTTTAACGGGTCAAACTGCGGAATACGTCTTCCAGTTTTCCACCTTCCAGCAGGCTTTCCAGCCGGTCGTCGGCCACAATCCGGCCTTTATTGATGATGATTACCCGGTCGCAGATGGCTTCCACCTCCTGCAGGATATGAGAAGAAAACAACACCGTTTTATCGCGCCCCTGTTCTTTGATCACCTGCCTGATCTCAACGATCTGGTTGGGGTCCAGTCCGCTGGTAGGCTCATCCAGTATCAGCACTTCGGGGTTGTGTACCAGGGCAGCGGCCAGTCCTACCCGCTGTTTATATCCTTTGGACAACTGCCCGATCTTCTTATGGCTTTCTGCCTGCAGGCCTGCAAGCCCGATCACCCTTTCTGTTTCGTCCTTCACATCGTTCACCTTATGCACACCGGCAATAAATGCCAGGTACTCCTTTACATACATATCGTAATAGAGGGGATTGGCTTCCGGCAGGTAACCGGTTTTGCGCTTTACTTCCAACGGATTTGTGCGTACATCAAACCCTTCAACAGCAGCAGTACCGCCATCGGGCTGCAGGTAGCCGGTGATCATTTTCATGGTAGTGCTTTTGCCCGCGCCATTGGGACCCAGGAAGCCTACGATCTCTCCTTTTTTTGCGCTGAAAGAAATACCGTCTACCGCTTTCTGTTCGCCATACTGTTTACTCAGTTCTTTTACTTCAATCGACATGTGCCAAAATTAATCGTTTGCATCGTATTCGCCCCTGAAAGCATAATAACCAAATATGACCAATCCTACCGCAATGGGAACAAAGACCACTACAAACACGCTCCATTGAATAATAGTACTGGTATCGGGCTTTTGCGCAATTTCTGCAGCGGCTGTTTTGATGAGAAAGTAAATGGCGGCAGGTCCTAATAAGACCCAGATGATGCCAGCGATACGCTTGAGTTGGTTCATGATTAGAGTTTAAATATAATCAATAGGTATTACAGCCATAATGGTTCGTTTTGCCAGTTAGGTTTTAATCCTAAGGCATTGGGATCAATATTCTGCTTATATTTTTCAAGCAAATGCTGTAATTTCTGGCTAAATTGATTGCCCGGCTGCACCACATTCAGTAAATATTTCATACAACAAAGATGTACATAAAGTTTTTGAAATTCATGCGGCTTAGGCAATGAGGGTGTAATTTGGATAGCCTTATAAAAGCAAAAGACTCACCCTGGGACGCTGATCTAACGGGTAGCGTGGTGAGTACTGTTGACACAAATGTAGTGCAATTATTTATATTTTGCGTATCGGTGTCGGTGCTTGTTGTAGTATAGTTGTGTTTCTGTAGCATGATGATGCTAATAGGCTTCTTTTAATTATTTACCCCCTTAGTTATCTTGTTGCTCAGATACAAAGAGCCGATTACCAGGCTGATCGTAGCCACAATCACAGGATACATAAGACCGGCAAGCTTATCAGACGCATAACTGGTTGCCAGTAAGGTGGCAATGAAAGGCGTGAGTCCACCGAATACGCCATTACCAATATGATAAGGCAGCGACATGGACGTATAACGAATGCGCGTGGGGAACAGTTCCACCAGGAAAGCCGCAATAGGGCCATACACCATCGTTACATACAATATCATAATGAATACCACGAATACCATTTTCCAGTAACTGCTGCTGTCCATCAGTTTGGCTGTTTTGATTTCAGGTTTCCGTGTTGTTTTGGCGGGGTCGCTGTACAATGTGTCTTTTGTAGTAGTGTTCAATACCGTACCATCGTCGTAATGTGTTTTGTTTACCACTGTGCGCAGGTAGTTGCCCGTATTGCCAATGGGCAGCAGGGTGGATTTTTTTTCGCCCATATCAACTACTTCTTTTCTGCTGCTGAGATCGGTGATGGTGAGCAGCTGCCTGAACAATGGTTTATATGTACATACAGCCAGCAGCATACCTATCAGCATGATCCATTTACGTCCGATCTTATCACTCCAGCTTCCGAAGACCACAAAGAAAGGTGTGGCAAACAAAATTGACCAGATGAGCAAAGTGCGCGACTGATCAAACTCTACCTTGCACACATTCTCGATGAATGATTGTGCATAGAATTGTCCGGTGTACCATACAACGCCTTGTCCCATCGTAGCGCCAAACAAAGCCAGCAATACCATTTTAAGATTAGTCTTATGGCCAAAACTTTCTTTCAATGGATTCACCGCTGTTTTTCCTTCCTGCTTGAGTTGTGCGAACAACGGCGATTCTTTCATCTTCAACCGTATATAAACGGATACGATCACCAGCAGGATGGAAACCAGGAAAGGAATACGCCATCCCCAACTGTTGAACTTGGCAATGGATCGTGCCTGGTCGCTATCGAGTGCATGACGTGTGAGCAGGATCACGCCCAGCGAAACGAACAAACCCAGTGTAGCCGTGGTTTGTATCCAGGAAGTAAAATATCCTCGCCTGTGCGCAGGTGCATGCTCTGCTACATAAGTGGCAGCGCCGCCGTATTCGCCACCGAGTGCGAGGCCTTGCAACAGTCGCAACAACAAAACAATTACCGGCGCTGCAAAACCAATGGCTTCATAACCCGGCACCAGTCCGATGGCGAATGTAGAGCCACCCATTAAAATCAGGGTGAGGAGGAAAGTATATTTCCTTCCAATCAGATCGCCCAGGCGGCCAAATACCAACGCTCCGAAAGGACGCACAATAAAACCGGCGGCAAATGTGGCCAATGTAGACAACAATGCAGCAGTAGGATTGGTTTTAGGAAAGAACTGATCGGCGATCACAGTGGCAAGGCTGCCGAAAATATAAAAGTCGTACCATTCTATCAGGGTGCCTACAGATGACGCAGTGATCACGCGCCAGATACCTTTGGTTTCGTTCATAAGTTTTGCAATCTGCGTTCAACTTACTGCAAAGCCTTCATTTATCCAAGCGAACAGACCAATTGCTTTTCACATAACTGCAACCACCTGAGCCAATTACGCAAACGATTGTTAGTTATTTCTTCGGTGCTATATTTTTCAGAAGCGCTGTACACAGCGTATATTTAGGCCCCTAAAAACGTTGATTGTCATGTCATATCCTTACCAGATCAAGTCCTTCGATGAATACAAGCGTGAGTACGAAAAAAGCATAAAAGACCCCGCCGGATTCTGGGGTGATATTGCAGAACATTTTACCTGGCGCCGGAAATGGGATGAAGTAGTCAACTGGAATTTCAAAGAACCCAAAGTGGAGTGGTTCAAAGGGGCGAAACTGAATATCACGGAAAATTGCCTCGACCGTTATCTTGAAAGCCGCGGCAACCAGCCCGCCATCATCTGGGAACCCAATGATCCAGAAGAACATCATCGCACACTTACTTATAGAAAACTGCACGAAAAGGTTTGCCAGTTTGCACATGTATTGAAGAACAACGGCGTTAAGAAAGGCGACCGTGTTTGTATTTACATGGGTATGATTCCTGAACTGGCAATCGCTGTGCTGGCCACTGCCCGCATCGGCGCGATTCACTCGGTGATATTCGGTGGCTTTTCTGCGCAAAGTATTGCCGACAGGCTCGAAGATGCACAAGCCGAATACATTGTCACCTGCGATGGTGCTTACCGCGGCGCAAAAGATATTCCATTAAAGAGTGTGATCGACGATGCGCTGATTGGCAACAAGACCGTTAAAAAAGTGATCGTATGCACCCGTACCCGCACACCTGTTTCCATGCTCAAGGGACGCGATCTCTGGTGGGAAGAAGAAATGAAGCAGGTAGAAGAAAAAGGACTCAATTATATTGAAGCGGAAGAGATGGATGCAGAAGATCCRCTCTTCATATTATATACTTCCGGTTCTACCGGTAAGCCCAAAGGCGTAGTGCACAGTTGCGCAGGTTATATGCTCTTCACCAATTACACGTTTGTGAACGTGTTCCAGTACCAGACCGGACAGATTCACTTCTGCACAGCTGATATCGGTTGGATCACCGGACACAGTTATATTGTATACGGTCCTTTGAGTGCCGGCGCCACCTCTCTCATGTTTGAAGGCGTGCCCACCTGGCCCGACGCCGGCAGGTTTTGGGATATTGTAGACAAATACAAAGTGAACATTCTCTATACTGCGCCCACCGCCATCCGCAGCCTCATGGGTTTTGGTTTAGGTCCTTTGCAGAATAAAGACCTTTCCTCTTTAAAAGTATTGGGCACCGTAGGCGAACCCATCAACGAAGAAGCCTGGCATTGGTACGATGAACATGTGGGCAAAAAGAAATGTCCCATTGTAGATACCTGGTGGCAGACAGAAACTGGCGGTATATTGATCTCCAATTTAGCAGGTATCACACCCGCGAAACCCAGTTGGGCCACGCTTCCATTGCCTGGTGTGCAACCCATACTGGTAGATGAAAAAGGAAATGAAATAACCGAAGCCGTGGATGGCATCACCAGTGGCAATCTTTGTATTAAGGCCCCCTGGCCATCCATCATACGCACTACTTACGGCGATCATGAACGCTGCCGCGTGAATTATTTCGCTACTTATGAGAACCTGTACTTTACGGGTGATGGTGCATTGAAAGACACTGAAGGTTTTTACCGCATCACCGGTCGCGTAGACGATGTATTGAATGTGAGCGGTCACCGCATTGGTACAGCTGAAGTGGAGAATGCCATCAATATGCACGCAGGCGTGGTGGAAAGTGCGGTAGTAGGTTATCCGCACGATATCAAGGGACAGGGCATTTATGCTTATGTGATTTACAACGGCACGCATATGGACGACCAATCACTCACGCGCAAGGATATTTTGCAAACCGTTACACGCGTGATCGGCCCCATTGCCAAGCCCGATAAAATACAGTTTGTAAGCGGTCTGCCCAAAACCCGTAGTGGTAAGATCATGCGCCGCATCCTGCGCAAGATCGCCGAAGGAGAAGTGCAAAGTTTGGGCGATACCTCTACATTACTTGACCCGGGAGTGGTAGATGAGATCAGGGATGGAAGATTATAGTGGCTCACTTGAGGTAAGCTGAATGCGCAGAAAGACCATTGTTACTATCAGGAGATTTATGCATCATATAATCCAGCGCATAGCGTACAAAATCATTCAATGACATATTACGTTGAGCGGCGTTAAGAGCAGCTTCCCGGTGCAATTCAGATGAAATACGAACATTAAAGCTCCCCTTGTACGTTTTCTCAGGATCTTTACCTAATGCAGCACAAGCTGCCAGGTAATCATCCACAGCTTCCCGAAAAGCTTTTTTAAGGCTTACAACCGTTGCTCCTTCAAAGCTAACCACATCATTGATACCAATAAGCTTCCCAAAAAAAACTTCATCTTCAGCACTGAAGTGAACGGTTGCATAATATGACTTATATTCTAAGATATCATTCATCTTTCAATTTCCTTGTTTCTTTAAGCGAAGCGATGATCTCTTTTACCTGATATTGTTTCAAAACATTTCCCGGATGTGGTTTGTGAAGACTAATAATATGTTTACTATCATCTACAAACTTTCTCCTGGATCCACCCGTTTTACTATGTTTCAATTCTTTGTAACCAAAATGAGTCAGTAACTTAACCAACTCGTTCCAGCTAAAATCATTGGGTTTTGATAACAATCTCTCAATCAGCTTGTCATTTTTTGCCATACTAAAACCTTAAAATGTTTCATATTCGATTGATGGCCCTTTCACGACAGCTAGATTGCAACTAAATATTAGTTGCAATCTAGCTCATACAATTGAATTCACCAAATTTGATCACTACTCTTCAGACATTTCATCCTGAAATTGCCAGCGRTAGTRAAATCACAGCGTACAAATTAAGGCCYCATGTTTAATGATACATTAAGTGTAACTACCCTATTTTGTATTGACCCCCTGAYACCAGGGTAAATGGTACGGATTTACTGCAAAAATGTGAACCACCRCCTATCAGAGCGGAAAAATATTATAATAATTATGTGTTTKAACGGAAAAATATTATTATATTTGGGTGTTCAAACGGAARATTATGATACCCCGCATTCTGGAAGAAAAAATCAAATCGCGCCTGTTCAAAGGAAAGGCTGTACTGGTATTGGGTCCCCGTCAGAGCGGAAAATCCACACTCGTTTCCACGATACTGCAGGGGCAGGAATATCTTTCTCTAAATGGAGACGAGGCCGCTGTAAGGGAAGCACTCTCA
>BFBZ01001380.1_pt1 | contig 16380 bp, 14 predicted proteins | sample 1888401 | NCBI WGS metagenome assembly BFBZ01 (sample SAMD00112614, study PRJDB3348) | symbiont metagenome | host: Chara braunii | reverse complement strand
ACGTTTGCCCTCGCCTATCGCAGCTTGCCGGCCCGCAAGGACATGGTGGAGCCAGGTCGGGGCGGCTTCGACGGGATCGGCACCACCTTGCTCGCATTGACGCTGGCCGCCTATGCGCTGGCCATGACGCTTGGCCGGGGCAGTTTTGGTTCCCTCAATATCGGCTTGCTCATTGCAGCGGCGGTCGGCGTATTGCTCTTCGCTCTTGTCGAGACACGCATTGCCAACCCGTTGATCCAACTGGAAAGGTTTCGCGACCAGACATTGAACGCAAGCCTCGCCATGAGCCTCATAGTCGCCACGGTGATGATGGCGACGCTGGTGGTCGCCCCATTCTACCTTTCGCGTGCGCTCGGCCTGAATGCCGCCATGGTCGGCCTGGTGCTGTCGACAGGGCCGCTTGTCTCGTCCCTGTCTGCGCTTGCGGCTGGGCGCCTGGTCGACCGCTTCGGCGCGCACCGGATGATGGTCGCGGGTCTGTTCAGCCTGGTAGCGGGCACTATCCTCATGTCATTGGCCAGGGCGGACCTCGGCATTGCCGGCTATGTCGTGCCAATCACCGTCACCTGCATCGGCTACGCCCTGTTCCAGACATCCAACAATGCAGCTGTCATGGCTGGTGTCGCCGCGGACCAGCGCGGCGTGGTCTCCGGCCTGCTCAACCTGGCACGCAATCTCGGTCTTATCACCGGCGCATCGGTAATGGGTGCCATTTTCGCCGTGGCATCGGCAGGGGGACAGGCCGGTACGAGCATCCTGACGCCGGCCGCGGCGACCCATGGGATGCAGGTCACATTCCAGACAGCTACCACCCTGGCGCTCGTCGCATTGATCTTTGCGATACTCTCGGCCCGCGCCTCGGCGCGGCGCATGCCCGCGACCCTATCCGCAGTCAAAGGTCAGTGACAACTCAGAGAGCTTTCAGGCCCCTGCCCGCCTGCGGCGCTCATAGAGCATGACGAGTGTTTCAGCCGTCAGCGCCGGCTTCGATTCGCCTTCGATCTCGATTGTGTTAGCGGCCTTCATCAGATACTGACCGGGGCCCATCACCTCCATCGAAATCAATGTTGCGCGCAGCCTGATGCGCGCGCCAACCTTGACCGGCGCCAGGAAACGCACTTTGTCGAAGCCATAGTTGAAGGCTGCCTGGGTGTTTTCCGGCACGATCCCCATGCCCAGCGCCAGTGCGCCGATGATCGACAAGGTCAGGTAGCCGTGCGCGATCGTCGTACGGAACGGGCTCTGACGCCGCGCTCTCTCAGGATCGACATGGATCCATTGATGATCGCCCGTGCATTCGGCGAACTGGTTGATGCGGTTCTGATCGACTGTCGTCCAATCCGAGACACCAAGTTCCTGCCCGGACATGGCCCTGAGCTGTTCGTACGTCGGCGGCGCCTTGGGCCGTGTTTCCGTCATTCCTGCCTTCCCGATAACATCTCCCGCCTCCGGACCACGAACCGACAGCCTCTGTCAATTCGCTCCGTGTGATTCTGTTCCGCGAACGCGGTTTGCCGCGGCGGGATGCGGATCATTCGCGCCGCGCGTTGACAACGAACATGCGAACGCCGTCAGAGGTATCCCGAAAACCGATCGTCACTTCCTGTCGTAGCCGGCGCGGATTTCCTCCATCGCGGCCTTGATGCGCTCCCGCAGGATCTCCACGGACTCGGTGCCGGATTGCTTCACCAGTTCGGCCACTTCGCCGGCGTTCTTCAGCGCGGCCTCGAAGGACTTCCTGGCGAACTCGGCTTGTTTGGCCATCAACTCCTGCGGATTGCCCGGAGCCCTGTAGCTCTGCGCCATGTCGGTGATTTCGCGCAGCGTATCCTGCAGCATCTCGCGCTGTCTCGACATCAGCGACGTCGCACCGGCCGCACTCGCCCTGGCCGACTTCTCCAGCGCCTCGAGATTCTTGCGGTGGTGAGCGAGGATCGCCTCCGCATCGACATTCGGCACCTTCAGGTCGCGGCCGAACCTGCCGAACATGTCCATGAATGAATCAGAGTCCGGTTGTTTTGCCATGATTTTTCGCTCCCTGTTGCCGCGGATGGGCACCCGCACTGGAGAATAGCACTCGGGCGCCGCGTGTCCATGCGAACCCACGATGGAATCAGCCGCGCGCGAGGCAGATTCGAGGCCGGATGTCGGTCAGCTGGCGAGGAACAGCCGCTCCGCCACAAAGAGCACCACGCCGGCAATGCCGCCGATGATCATGCCGTTGAAGCGGATGTATTGCAGGTCCCTGCCGATGTTCATTTCGATCAGCCGCGTCAGTTGGGCAAGATCCCAGCGCTTGACCTGATCGGCGATGAATTTGGAGACGCCGCTCTTCTGGCTTTCGACGAAGGAAGCAAGCGCGACCACAAACCCCTGGTTCATGTCCGCGCGGATCTGCGCATCGTCAGCGAGATGGTGGCCGACCTCGACGAACATCTCGGTGAGATGGGCACGAATCATCGAATTTGGCGCCTTGGCGTCCTGCTCGATGAACAGGCTGAGACTTGCCCACATATCACCGGCCAGCGCTTTCAGCTCGGGCCTTTCGAGAAAATCGCGTTTCAGCTTCTCGGCACGCCTGGCATATTGCTTGGACGTCCTCAGTCGCTCGATGAAGGTTTCCGCAAAGCGGTCGAACTCGGCGCGCATTGGATGATCTGGATCGGCCCGCACCTCGTCGAGCAGAGAGCCGGCGGAAGCGACGATCTTCTTCAAGAGATAGGCATCGGCGCGAAACAGGTTGAACAGCGACGGCAATTCCTCGCGGATCTTCTCGCGCATTGTTGCCAGCGCCTGCTCGTCGTTGAGGAACCGGCCAATGACCTTGATGAACTCGTCGAAGAGTCTCTGGTGGCGGCGGTCGTCGGTCAACGTCGACAACAGATCGGCAAAGAGCGGCGCCAATGGTATCTTTTCGACCTGCTCCATCATCCGCATGGTAACGAAGCCACGCAGGCCCGACTGCTCGACGGCCGCGAGCGTCTGCGGCACGAACCGGCTGACGAACTGAGACAGGTCGGCGGCCCGGTCGGGATCTGCCAGCCAGTCGGCCACGAGCGCGGAAAAATCCACTTCGGCCAGCTTTTCCCGCACCGGTTCCGGCGCCAGGAAATTGACCTCGATGAAGCGGCCGAGATTGTCGGCGATGCGGGTCTGGTTCGCCGGGATGATAGCCGTGTGCGGGATCGGCAGGCCGAGCGGCCGTTTGAACAGCGCCACCACCGCATACCAGTCGGCCAGCCCGCCGATCGTCGCGGCCTCTGCGAAGGCGGCGACGTAGCCCAACCATGGATAAGCGCCCTCGTACGACTTTGCCGCGGCAAAGATCACGACGCAAAGCGCAAGCGCTGCCGCGGCAACGAATTTGGTACGCCGCAATGCCGAAAGCTTGGCACCGGCATCGACATCGAGCCGGACGGGTCCCTGGGCCGGGGCCGATTGTGACATGGTCAGGCCGCTCCTCGTCTATCTTTTGGGAATATCTGGTGTCGCCCCACCCGAATACCCGCCAGATGGTTCACGTTTTGCACGGCCGCGCACGCAAAGTTGACCAGGATATTCAGCTATTGCGATCAGCTAGTCTGGAATTGTTCCAAGGTATAGGCCATATTCGACGCGAGCCAGTGTGGCGAATCCGAAATTCGTGCTGCTTGGAAGCAGCACACGAAACGAATTGGGGATTCAAAGCCAGCCTCGCAAGACAATTGAGATCTGGTGTGGTTTTGAATTGTAGTTCCTGAAAGCCACTGCGGCAGGGCGCCAAGTCAACCAAACCAGGGCTTCGAGAGGACAGAATGCGCCTTACCCGACAGACCAATTACGCCATGCGCATCTTGATGTATTGCGCCGCTAACAACGACCGGCTGAGCCGTATCCCGGAGATCGCCGCCGCATACACCGTGTCGGAGCTTTTCCTGTTCAAGATCCTGCAGCCGCTGGTCGAGCATGGCCTGGTCGAAACCGTGCGCGGCCGCAATGGCGGCGTCAAACTTGGCCGAGCGGCTGAATCCATCAGCCTGTTCGATGTCGTGCGCGTGACGGAAGAGAGCTTCGCCATGGCCGAATGCTTCGAGAACGATGCCGCGGAATGTCCTCTGGTCGACAGCTGCGCGCTGAATTCCGCACTGCGCGAGGCGCTCAACGCCTTCTTTGCGGTGCTTGCCCGCTACACGATCGCCGATCTCGTCGCGGCGCGCCCAAATGTGCGCCACCTGCTTGGCATCGACATGCTGGAACTGCGCCGGGCTCCAGCTGCCTGAATTTTTGGCGACCTGATCTTCAGCAGCTTGAATTTTCGACGTCGGTCAGGCCGCCGATTGCGGCAGCACGAACGGCCCGTTGCCGGCCGGCAGGACGCCGACTCTCAGACGGCAATCAAAGACCTTTTCGATCAGGTCGTCGCTCAGCACATCCTTTGGTGAGCCGGTCGCGGCCAGCCTGCCGCCATGCATGACGAAAATTCGGTCGGCATACATGGCCGTCAGGTTAAGGTCGTGCAGGATGGCAATGACGCCGCCGCCACTTCTGGCGAAATCGCGGGCGATGTTCATGATGATCAGCTGGTGCTTGATGTCGAGGCTGGAAACCGGCTCGTCGAGGAACAGATAGCGCGGCTTGCCGTCAAGCACCGGCGCCCAGACCTGGCAGAGAACCCGGGCAAGCTGGACGCGCTGCTGCTCGCCGCCGGAAAGCTCCTGATAGAAACGGCCGGCAAATCCATCGAGATCGACACGCGCCAGCGCCCGCTCGGGCAAGCGCGCGTCTTCGCCGGGAAGCACGCCGGAGCGTCCGCCGACCAGTCCGAGCCTGACGATCTCGCGCACGGTGAAGGGAAAGGACAGCGTCGTGGCTTGGGGCAGGACGGCGCGCAAAGCCGCCGTATCGACCGGCTTCATCACCGAGAGGTCGCGGTCGTTGACGGTGACGCGGCCCGTATAGGCAAGCTCTCCCGACAGCGCCTTGAGGAAGGTCGTCTTGCCCGAACCGTTGGGCCCGACGATGGCCGCGATCTCGCCCGGCCGCGCCTCGAAATCGACATTTGCGACGATGCGCTTGCCGCCGAGCGCCACCGAAACATCCCGCCCTTCGATCATGCCCGCCTCCATCATGCCCGCTCTTCCATCACGATCGCCTCACAGGTCTATGACGCCGCGCTTGCGCAGCAGGATCCAGAGGAAGAACGGCGCGCCGGCGATCGCGGTGACGATGCCGATCGGCAGTTCGGCGGGCGCAACGATGGCACGGGCAACCGAATCCGCCAACAGCAGCAGCGCGGCGCCCAGAAGCGCCGACGCCGGCAGCAGGTAGCGATTGTCGGGGCCAATCAGCAGCCGCAAGAGGTGTGGCACCACAATACCGACAAAGCCGATGCCGCCACTGACGGCGACGGACGCGCCAACGGCCGCAGAGACGCCAATGATTGCGACATACTTCAACCGCTGCACCGGGATGCCGAGATGGCCGGCCGTGGCTTCGCCCAGCGACAGCGCGTTGAGGCCCCGCGCCAGGAAGGGCATGGCGGCGAGCGCCAGCACAATGACCGGTCCGACGGAGCCGATCTTCTGCCATGTCGCGCCCCCCAGTGACCCGAGTGACCAGAAGGTCAGGTCGCGCAACTGGCGATCATCCGCCATGAAGATAAGGATGCCGGTCAGCGCCATGGCAAGGGCCGCCAGCGCTATGCCGGCAAGCAGCATGGTGGCGACGGAGGTCTGTCCCCGCCGCGTGGCAACCTTGTAGAGCATCAGTGTCGTGGCCAGCCCCCCGAAAAATGCCGCCAAAGGCAGCGCAAGCGTGCCCAGTGCCAGGGTGATTGGCGCCAGCACAGTGCCGCCAAGCACAATGATGGACACGGCACCAAGGCTTGATCCCGCCGAAACACCGATCAGGCCAGGGTCCGCCAGCGGATTGCGGAACAGGCCCTGCATGACCGCGCCGGAAACGGCAAGCGCCGCCCCGACCAGCATGCCCAGGATGACGCGCGGCAAGCGGATGTCGTAGACAATCAGGCGGTCGCGTGCGCTCAGCGCCGCGTCGCCCGGCACCATGCCGAACAGCCAGTCACTGATAACGCTGACGGCAGACGCATCGGACGCGCCGGAGGTCAGCGATATCAGCACGGCAAGGCCGAGCCCGAGGCACAACAGAAGAATAACGATGCGGGCGCGCCCCGAACGATCGCCTTCGGATGCAGTCGCCATACCCTTCACCGGACCGGCGATCGATTGATCGACCATGATATGCCTGCTCAGTCCGTGACCTGCGCGCCATAAAGCGAAATGGCGAGGTCGTGGATGGCGTCCGCGGTGCGTGGCCCGAAACCAAGCAGATAGCCGCCGTCCATGCGGATGATCCTGCGCGCGGCACCTGCCGGTGTCGAGGCAATGGACGGATTGCCGAACAACTCGTCATCCGACGTGGGCGGACCAGCATTGTTCATCATCATGATGACGTCGGGCTTGGCGGTGACGATCGCCTCGTCCGACATTTGCTTGTAGCCGGAAAAGCCCTCGACCGCGTTGATGCCACCGGCAAGCTTGATGATGCCGTTGGCCGCGGTCTCGCTTCCCGCCGCGAGGATCTTGCCGCCCTGCATCGACAGGACGAACAGGATGCGCTTGCGCTCCTTGATGGACGCGGTTTGTTTTTCCACGGCCTTCAGCTTGGCATCGACCTGCTCGACCAGCGCATCGGCCTTGGCTTCCGCACCGAGCGCCTTGCCGACGATGCGGATCTTTTCCAGGATGCCTTCATTGTCATAGTGCTCGGGCACCTCGATGAAGGCGACGCTCGTCTTCTTCAGCACATCGACGGCTTCCTTCGGGCCGCTGCCATGAAGCGCCAATATGCCAGTCGGGTTGACCGACAGGACGCCCTCCGGCGACAGCTGACGCATGTAGCCGACATCCGGCAGCTTCCGCGCCGCAGCCGGATAATAGCTGGTCGAATCGCGCGCCACCAAATGGTCCTGTTCGCCGAGCGCATAGACGATCTCGGTGATTGAACCGCCGATGGCCGCAATCCTGGATTTGTCCGCGAACACGGCGGTGCCTTCCGTCGCGTTGGACGGCAGAGCCGTTGCAAGAGCAAGCGAAAGACCGATCGCCGGCGCGAATGCCAGCTTGAAGATGGGCGCAAATCTGGACATCGGCGCCAATCTGGAAAAGAAGGTCATTGTCGTTCGTCCTCAGGCTGCGGTCGGGCTTGGTATGCGCGGCAGGTTCTCGGCAAGGAAGCGCCAGTCGTCACGCTCGCCTTCGCCTTCATGGCGCTTGCCGAAGAACTGGATGATCATGTTGCCGTCGGCGCCATACACCTCGAGAGACGTGACATGGCCATCCTTGGTCGGCTTGCGCACGGCCCAGACCTCATCGATGTGGTCGGTTCGCAGGTGCAGATGGAACGTCTCGTCCAGCACATTGATCCACGGCCCCATCGGCTTGATGGACTTGACCGGTCCGGAATGAATCTGGATGCAGCCGCGATTGCCGACGAAGCACATGATCGGCATCCCGCCCTCGCCGGCGTGATGGAACATGGCGCTGACGGCATCATTGTCGAGCAGCCATGCATAGTCCTGGCCAACCATGCGGACTGCTTGCCTGCGGCTGAGCTTCAGCGTCTTCAGCATGCCGAAGAACTGATGCACATCGGTCAGCCGGCTCCAGCGATCGCGTAGATCATCGAGACTGGCGGACGCATCCGGATTTTCGGCATCGCCCGAGACCCTGGCTGCTGGAACGGCAACCGTCGGCTCCTGGTCCGACGATTCGAGCTCGGCCACCAGCTTCTGGTACGCATAGAGGTTGGACGCAGGACGCAGATGCACTTTGTGCACGGCTTCGCCCGCATCATCGAAGAACTGCAGGCTGCGGCGGATCTCGTCGCCGTCGCGCTTTTCCACGGCAAAGCCGTGCGCCCAGATCTTCGGGAAGATGCGCAGGTCGATGTTCTCGCCGAGCACCATGGCATTGTGGTTGCCGGTGACCACCTTGTCGTAGACGCCGATCTTCTCGTGAACGGCGCTTTCGTTGCGGGTCAGCGCCATGACTTCGCCAACCGCCTCGAGGCCGGTCAGGAGGTCATTGACGCGTGGCTCGATGCGCACGACGCCGTCGCCGCAATGCGCGGCCACCAGTTCGGCTTCCGAAATGCCGAGCTGGGTCGCGAGGTCACGCTCGCGCGTTTTCGGATTGTCTGCCCGCGCCCGCCTGATTTCGTGCGGAGTGGGTTTTACGCGCTGGTCCATGTCTACCCCTACTTGTTGAGAATGAGCTTGCCCTGACGGGTGATCTTCAGCCGATAGAGCGCACCGTGATGCTCGATGCCGATCTCGTGCTCGCCCTGGAACAGCGTGTTGCTGGACAGGGTTCGCACCGACAGCGGAACCCGGTCGAAACGGGCGGAGGCATCATCGGAACGGCGGACGCGATAGCGAAAATCATGGGGATTGTGCGTGTTCATCTGGATCGATCCCTTTCCTGTGCCGGGCGTCTGGCTAGGCGTTGCGTAGAATGCCGATTCATTTCTTGACTCGAATAATCATGTTTACTAGTCAGTGCAATACCGGACTAAATGAGTCAACATTTAAGACGCCGGATACGATCAAAAATGCGAGCAAGCGCCAGGCCAGCCAGCATGAAACCTGAATTCTTGGAGTTGGGGCATGGGGTTGGTACATTGGGGACGGCTGGGACTGGTTGAAAACACAGTCCCGGCACATCGGGCCATGGCAAGGACAATGGCCGGTTTGCTGGCTGGCGTGGCGGCAATCACCCTGCTGGCGCCGCCAGCCAGCGCGCAGCAGACGCCGGCGACAGCGGATCAGCAACAGACCGATCAGACGAAGAAGACCGAGGAGGCCAAGGCCGCCGCGGCCGGCGCAACGCTGCTCGACAAGATCCTGGTCATCAGCCGCACCGGCGAGACGGCGATCGAATCACTGGCCTCCGCCAGCCATGTCGACCAGGAACAGCTTGACCGCCGCATGGCGACGACGCCGAACGAAATGCTGCTTGGTGTGCCGGGTGTCGCTGTCCAGGCCGACGCAAGGCGCGTGAGCTCCAGCATCAACATCCGCGGCCTCCAGGACTTCGGCCGCGTCGCGGTGATCGTCGACGGCGCGCGGCAGGATTTCCAGCGCTCCGACCACGGCACGCAATCTACCTTCTATATCGATCCTGAACTCGTCAAATCCGTCGACGTGATTCGCGGCCCGGTCGCCAACACCTATGGTTCGGGCGCGATCGGCGGTGTTGTCTTCTTCGACACCAAGGATGCCCAGGATTTCCTCAAGCCGAACGAAACCTGGGGKGCTTCGGTTACGGGACGATATGAGAGCAATGGCAAGGGCTGGACCACGAGCGCCACTGGTGCCTATCGCTTCAGCGAAAACTGGGATGCGTTGGGCAACATCGTCTATCGCAACTATGACGACTACAAGGATGGCGGCGGCGACGCGGCCAAGGGCACCGGCTTCGATGTCTTGAGCGGCATGCTCAAGACCACCATCCGCCCGACTGAAAACAGCCAGTTGAAGCTCGGCTGGGTTGGTTCAAGCGACGGCTGGAACGAGATCAGCGGCGGCGTGCCGGTCAATGAGGTCGACCTCAAGTCGAACACCTTCACCGCCCGCTACAACATCACCGATGAGGACAAGAGCTGGCTCGATCTCCACGTCAACACCTCCTACAACAAGACCAATCTCGATCTGACCAGCCTCGTTCCGCAAAACCGGTTCGATCCGGTCACGGGCCTGCCTGTAGTATTGCCGACGGGTTCGACATCGACTTTCGATGTCGGCACGGCCGCGATCGACATCTGGAACACGTCGCGGTTCGAGACGAGCAGCATAGCCCATGAAGTGACGTATGGCGGCGACTGGGTGAATGACGACGTCAAGACCGGCGGCACCGCCGGCGGCGACAGTTTCTACACCCCATCGGGCAAGAGAAATGTCTCCGGCGCCTATATCCAGGACAAGCTCACATGGGAATGGTTCGAAGTCATCGCCGGGCTGCGTTATGACGATTACAGTCTCAAGGACAGCAAGAACGAGACGTCCGGCGATCGGCTGTCGCCACGCATCACCGTCGGCGTCTCGCCGTTCGAAACCGCCAGCCTGTCGGGACTGCAATTCTATGGCACTTATGCCGAGGGCTATCGTTCGCCTTCGCTGACGGAAACGCTTATCAGCGGCAACCATCCTGCCGGCGTCAGCTTTCCGTTCCTGCCCAATCCCAACCTGCGGCCGGAGATCGGCAAGACAACCGAGTTCGGGGTCAACTACAAGCTGAACGACATCCTCGAGTCCGGTGACGCACTGCGCCTCAAGGCTGCCTACTTCCACAACGATGTGCAGGACTATATCGAAGGCGTGACGCTGTCGCCGTTCGTCCCAGGCAGCGGCTGCCCGTTCGGGCCGGGCATACCGATCTGCTACCAGTACCAGAACTTCGCCAAGGCCAAGATCAACGGCTTCGAGATGGAAGGCGTCTATGACGCAGGGTGGGGCTACGCCGGACTTTCCGCGTCGATCACCAACGGTCACACCATTTCCTACAAGGGCGTAGAGGCGGATCTCGCCACCATCCCCTCGTCTCAGGTCACCGCACAGCTTGGACTGCGCTTCCTCGAGGACAAGCTCACTGTGGGCGGCGAAGTCCAGTACAACGGCAAGCCGAAGGGCAATGCACTGGCCAAGGATTATACGCTGGTCAACGCCTTCGCCAGCTACCAGGCGACCGACAATTTGAAGGTTGATTTCCGTGCCGACAATCTGTTCGATGTCAAATACGCCAACCCGTTGAATGCCACCACGACCTCCGTCGTCTACGAGCCCGGCATCACCCTGAAGCTGGCGGCAACGATGCGCTTTGGAGGCTGATGACAATGATGAGCTTGGCGACATCGCTTCGTCTGCTCACCTCGACGCTGGCGATGTCGCTTGCGACGGTGCCGGCGTGGGCTCAGCAGTCCGCGACGGTCCCTGCACTGAGCCTCGAACTCAATGGCGCGCAGCCTTCCGACAAGGGCTGCCGCCTGACATTCGTGGTCAACAACAATCTGGGCGCCGACCTGTCCAAGGCGGCGTTCGAGATCGCGCTGTTCAACGAGGCCGGCGTCGTCGACCGGCTGACCGTGCTCGACTTCAAGGACCTGCCCGCCGGCAAGACCAAGGTGACGCGCTTCGACCTGGCTGGCACCGACTGCACCAAGATCAGCCGCGTGCTGATCAACAGCGCCACGGAATGCGCCGGCGTGGGCGTCGAGCCCAATGCCTGCATGCGCAAGCTGAAGACGGACTCCAAGACCGGCATCGCCTTCGGCGTCTGAGAGGGGCGTTGGGACTCGAAGTCGCCTTCACCCGAAACATCGTGGCCTGGCCTCTGGCTGGCCGCGATGCGTTATGGTTCGAGGCAACCGATCTTGATTTGACAAGCCCGGGCGGCTCGCGGCAGTTTCCCGCCCGCGACATGCCGGAAATCAGTCCCCTCCCCGACGCCAGCACTGAACTGGCCGTAACGCCTGCCGAATCTCTCGCGCAGCCGCCAGCCAGCAATGGCACATGGTCGGCGGCGATCATTTTCTCCTGTCTTCTCCATGCCGGCGTGGCGGCGGCTTTCCTGATATCGCCCAAGGGCAAGTTGGAATCCTCAAATACGGAGCAGTTGGAAGGCAGCGATCAGTCTGGAGACAAGGTTGTCGGGAGCGCGCTTGACAAGGACCCGGCGGCGATAAATGTGACAATCGAACCGCCTAGACCTGAACCGGCAAAGGCGGCCAGACCGGTGCCGCCAAAGCAACCTTCCGAGCCAACCCGGGAGCCAACAGCGCAGCTTCCTGCACCTTCGCCGGAACCTGCCAAGCAGCCGGACATATTGGTGATCAAAGCCCCTCACCCCGATGACCAGAGTGTTGTCGCCAGCACCAAAGTGGAGGAGGTCCAGCCTGCCAACCAGATGGAAAAAACCGAAATGTCGGTCGCCGTTCCAGACCAGCCGCCGATCCCCAGTGCTCGCCCAACTCCGCCGGCACCTCCCGCGACAGCTAGAGGAGCAGACGCGAGGAGCGGCACGGTGGATGGCCAGGACAGGTTGGCGCTGGCGGCCAGCAAGGGCAAAAGACAGAAAGATGCAGGCAGCGCCGCAGAAGACAGCTACCGCGGCGATGTCTTTAGAAAGCTCGGCAGCATCAATCGTACTCTCCCGCCTTCGCTACAACTGACCGCACGTAACAATGCGGCTGTCGTGTTTGTCGTAGACAGGAACGGCGACATAGATGAGTTGCGCATTCTGGAAAGCTCAGGATCGGCGGCTTTCGATCAGGCCGCGCTCGGCATAGTGCGCAAGGCTGCTCCCTTCCCACCAATCCCTCCACAGGCCGAAAGCCCAAGTTTGGAGTTCGAGGTCGGAATCGGTCCATTTTGAATGCGCACTGAACAAACTGCGACACCACCATCAAAATCCGCATGAAAGGAACCACCATGTACATCGCCATGAACCGCTTCAAGGTGGAGAAAGGCTCCGAGGATGCCTTCGAGGGCGTCTGGAAGAACCGCGATTCCAGCCTTTCGGAAATGAAGGGTTTTCAGGAATTCCATCTGCTGCGCGGTCCGGTCAACGAGACCGAGGGCTACACGCTGTTTGCCTCGCACACGGTGTGGGCGAGCCATGACGACTTTGTCGCCTGGACGAAGTCCGAGAATTTTCGCGCCGCCCACAGGAACGTCGGCACCACCAAGGTCCACTACATCGGCCACCCTCAGTTCGAAGGATTCTCAGTCGTCGAAGGCGCCTGAGATGGCCGGGTCCACAGCCGACCCTACCCGAGTGTGAGGTTTCCGCGAACCTGGCGGCAACTTTCCTCAATCCGCAACCTTGCCAAACAAGCGCCGCAGCATCCGGCCGAGGCGCTTGCGCCGCCACCGCCAACGGTTTTTATGGTCAAGAAGGGGCACAATGCGTGGATCATCCATCAGATGTCCAAACCGCCTGACATGATGAGCAAGGATTCCTGACACGAAGCGCCTGCCGTTTATTTCGCCGAGCCGCGTGGCATTGGCCAGAACATATTCGAGGACATCGGCGCCCAAATCGAGCTGCTTGGCGCGATTCGCCGACGTATGCTCCACATGTCCTCCCTCGTATGGGCTGTTGGTGGAGATGTTGGCCCCATGCAGGCGATAGAGGCCCAGGCATTCCGATAAGAGCAAGCTGCCGGCCACCAGATGAGCACAAGTCGCCGCCAGATAGTCTGTCCCCGTTCGGGTTTTGAACGGGAAAGCCAGTACCGGTTCCAGCGCACCACGCCGGAAAACCATCGACGATGTCGGCGCCCATATCCAGCCGTAGGTTTTGGGCGCAAAATAGGTAATCGGGTATTCCGATGAATAGGCGATCTCGGGCGCTACCACGACGAGCCAATTGGCGGGCGGTACGGCGACGCCGAGCGGGTCCTGTCCGGAACGAGGCTTGCGTAGCGCAACGTAGGTTCCGCTCAGGACGACACGGTCACGATCGACCAGAAGCACATCGGAACTGGAAAGCGATGCCGAGTGCTTCGCGTTCAGATGAGCCGACAGATGCGCGGCGAGAAAATTCGGCAACCAGACATCATCGGCGTCCAGAAATGCCACGAACGGCTGATCGCCCATGGCGAAACCATCACGGAAAGATGCCAATTGGCCGCCGTTTTGTGGTCGAACAACCAGACGCAGGCGCGGATCGCCGATCGTTTCGAGAAGCTGGCTGATGTGTTCGGCGGAGCCATCGGAGGAGCCATCGTCGACGATGACACAGTCCCACTTCTGGTAGGTTTGCGCCAGCACCGAGCGGATCGCATCTTCGACATACGTGCGATAATTATGACAAGTGATGACGACGCCAACGCGAGGAAGCTCAATTAGCGCGGACGTGCTTGGCATCAGTCGGCTCGACCCTAGCGGAGTTGACGCCCGGGCTCCCCGGGCATCTGCCCTATGCACATGCGCAAAGCCTGTGACAAGCGAAACCTCGCTCCTTATGCTCCTGCCAGCAGGCTCGCATTGCCCCCCGCGGCGGTGGTGTCGACGCAGACGGCGCGCTCATGCGCATAGGCGGCGGGGTTGAGAACTTCGCTGACCAGCGGCACGATAGGGCCGCTGCGATCGGCGATGACCTTGCGCACGATACGCGCGGCTTCCGGTGTGCCTGAGAAGGCGACGACGTCGACACGCAGCGAACGTGTTTCTACTGGATCGGGACGACCGTCGATGGCCGAAAGCGGCAGACCCTTGCCGGTCAGCGCCGAGAGCGCCGCAGGTGCGCCTGGCGCGACGGCAAGAACCGCATTGCCGGCGGCAAGCGCCTGGATCGTCTGGGCGAGCAGCGTGTCCGGATCGGGACCAAGGCAAAGCACCCGCCCGCGTGGCGACAGTGACAGCGTGTTGGCCTCGCCTGTCGGGCCTGGCAGGTCGACCTGGCCGAAATCGATGCCGGCGGCAGCGGCGATGGCGGCCGAACCCTTGCCGCGCAGATGCTTGCGCAGGATCGCCACCCGATCGGGCCGTGTCGACCAACCGCCAAGCGTCGGATCCGGCAGATTGTCGGCGAGCTCGGTTGCGGTGACCTTGTGGCCTTCGGCAAGATGTGTGCCGGCCTCCGGCCCCTTGCGGAAGCGGCGCAGATAGTGCGGGCCGCCGGCCTTCGGCCCGGTGCCCGAAAGCCCCTCGCCGCCAAAAGGCTGCGATCCCACGACAGCCCCGATCTGGTTGCGGTTGACATAGATGTTGCCGGCATGGATCCCATCGACGAAGTGCTGGACGCGGCCCTCGATGCGGGTATGCAGGCCGAAGGTCAGCCCGTAGCCCTTGCGGTTGATCGCGCCGATGACCGCATCGATCTCGTCGGAATCGAAGGTGGCTACGTGCAGCACCGGCCCGAACACCTCGCGCTCCATCTCCTCGATGCCCTTGACCCGGAAGACATGCGGCGCGACGAAACGACCGTCCGTCGGAGCCTCAAGCTTGGCGATCAACCGGCCTTGCAGGCCCATTTTGGTGCAATAATCGCGGATCGAGGTCTGCGCCTCGTCGTCAATGACTGGGCCGACATCCGTCGAAATCAGCCAGGGGTCGCCGATATCGAGCGTTTCCATGGCGCCTTTCAGCATTTCCAGCATCTTCTTTTCGACGTCCTTCTGCACGTAGAGCACGCGCAGCGCCGAACAGCGCTGCCCGGCACTCTGGAAAGCCGAGGCAAGGATGTCGCGCACCGCCTGTTCGGGCAGCGCGGTGGAATCGACGATCATGGCGTTGAGACCGCCGGTCTCGGCGATCAGCATGGCATCGGGTGCTGCGGTCTCGGCCAGCTGCTTTTCGATCAGCTTGGCGACTTCGGTCGACCCCGTAAAGCAGACGCCGGCAATACGCGGATCGGCCGTCAGCGGACCACCGACAGATGGGCCGTCGCCGGGCAAAAGCTGGATGACGTCTTCCGGCACGCCCGCCTCGCGCAGCAGTTCAACGGCACGGAAGGCGATCAGCGGCGTCTGCTCGGCCGGCTTGGCGATCACCGAATTGCCGGTGACCAGCGCCGCCGCGATCTGGCCGGTGAAGATGGCGAGCGGGAAATTCCAGGGCGAAATGCACACGATCGCCCCGCGCGCCTGCGTGCCCGCTTCGGCATTGGCAGCCTCGGCCGCATAGTAGCGCAGGAAATCAACCGCTTCGCGCACTTCGGCGACGCCGTCGGCCAGCGATTTGCCGGCCTCGCGAGTGGCCAGCGCGAAGAACTCGACGGCGTTGGCCTCATAGAGATCAGCGGCGCGATTGAGAATGGCTGATCGTTCGGACACCGGACGCTTTGCCCATGCCGGCTGCGCCTCCACCGCGATGCGCACGGCAGTCGCGACCTGCTTGGCTGCGGCCTCATGAACGGTGCCGACCACTTCGGAAGGCTTTGCCGGATTGACCACCGGGCGCGGCTTGCCGTAGCCGGCGGCGCGCGTGATCGGTTTGGCGTGCCAGCGATCCGGCCCGGCAAACCCAGCCTTCGCCTTGTCGATGGCAGCCAGCGTCACCGTGTCAGTGATGTCGAATCCCCTGGAGTTGCGGCGACCGGCACCAAAAATCGCCGAAGGACGGGCGATTGCCGGATTGGCGGCCGGGCCTTGGCTCTCGACCGTTTCAAGCGGATCGCGGGCAATGTCCTCGGGCTCGACCTCCTCGTCGGTCAGCTGGTGGACGAAGGAGGAGTTGGCGCCGTTCTCCAGCAGCCGGCGAACCAGATAGGCCAACAGGTCGGAATGCGCGCCCACCGGCGCATAGATGCGGCAGCGCGTGCCCTCGGCCTGACGCACGGTCTCGTGCAGCGCCTCGCCCATGCCGTGCAGCCGCTGGAA
>BFBZ01000005.1_pt677 | contig 16381 bp, 17 predicted proteins | sample 1888401 | NCBI WGS metagenome assembly BFBZ01 (sample SAMD00112614, study PRJDB3348) | symbiont metagenome | host: Chara braunii | reverse complement strand
GGCGGTTCCTTCAGGCACTTGCGCAGCAGCGCAGCACCATTGGCGCCCTTCACGGCCCGCTGCCACATCTGGTCGGCGAGTTGCTGGTAAAGACCGACCGCCTCGTCCGCGCCGGTGATCGACGCCACGCCGAGCCGGACGTTAGGCAATTCGCCGAGCCGGAACGGACTGACCGCCACCAGCGCGCCGCCCTGGCGCAAGCGGCAGATTTCGAAGGTCTGGTTGGGCAACGTATCGTCGACCACGCCGATCTGGATTCCGACCGGTTCATTCTCCATCACGGCGGCAATCCGCTCGACCTCCCGGTGTGCCGCGAGACGACGCTTCTCGCGCTCGCCCTTCGGCAAATCGTAGGTGCCGATGAAACCGGTGCGCAGCAGACGCCGCACCTGTGTCGCACCGACGATGCCGGCGAAACTCGGGCCGCCCGCGCCGATCGCCGCCTTGCGCTGGGCGAGAATCTCGATCAGCAGATCGACCTCCGCCTGGGCCTTCTTCCGGTTTGGAAGTTTCTCCGGCAGCCCCTCCAGCAGCATGTCATGCAGGATCCCGGGATACTCGTCCGACGTCAGCAGAAACGTGACCGGCTCGTAATAGACCAGCACGCGCTCGGACTGTGCTTCGATCTGGCGCAGCCGCTCGAAATAGGCCAGCGCGCTGGAAAAATATTCCGTGCCGACCCCGAGCAGCGACGGCAGCGACGTCTGCAGCAGTTCGGCGATGCGCTCGAGGGTCTCGAGCTTCACCGGTCCCTCGCCCTTCTCGTAATTGTAGAGCGCGGCGCGCGAGATCCCGAGCTGTTCGGCGGCATCTTCGGGAGACAAGCCAAGGCCCATCCGGTGCGCCCGCAGCCGCTGTCCGACCTGAAAATAATCGATCGCCATGAAATCCTGTCTGCACGTGATTGAGCAAGGTCAATATCAGGCTAATGGATTGCCCCGATTTGATCCAGCTCCGGCTTTCCTCATCGACTCGCACATCTCGATGCATAGCCGATAGAACATTTGTCATTCAAATTGCAGCTTTGATCCGCTCGTCCTCGTCGGCCTTTTGTGATAGAATGGCTTTCATACAGGGGAGCGTCCTCATGGCGTCGTTGACCGAATGGAAAGTGCCGCAGGCATCCCAGCCGCGCGCTGAGGATTACGAATTCGATCTGGAACGCACGTTGTCCGCGGTGGTCGGGCTGCACTCCATCATTCCCGCCGACGCATTCACCGCCGACGTGCTGGGCACCGAACGTGTCGGCAATGGCGTGCTGATCGGCGACGGCCTGGTGCTGACCATCGGCTATCTGATCACCGAAGCGGAAACCGTCTGGCTGCATCTCGGCGACGGACGGGTGGTGCAGGGCCATGCGCTCGGCTTCGATCAGGAGACCGGCTTTGGCCTCGTGCAGGCGCTAGGCCGCATCGACCTCGATCCGCTGCCGCTCGGCAATTCAAGCGCGGCCGAGATCGGCCACCGCGTGGTGGTGGGCGGCGTCGGCGGCCGCACCCGCTCGCTCGCCGGCCGCATTGCGGCCAAGGAAGGCTTCGCGGGGTATTGGGAGTATGCGCTGGACGAGGCGATCTTCACCTATCCCGCTCATCCCAATTGGGGCGGCACCGGGCTGATCTCATCCACCGGTGAGTTGCTCGGCATCGGTTCGCTGCAGGTCGAGCGCGAACGCAAGGGCAAGAACGAACATCTCAACATGATCGTGCCGATCGATCTGCTGAAGCCGGTGCTCGACGATCTCAGCACATTCGGCCGCGTCAACAAGCCGGCGCGGCCATGGCTCGGCCTGTACGCCACCGAGATCGAAGACAGCATCGTGGTGGTCGGCATCGCCGCCAAGGGACCGGCGGCGCGCGCCGAGGTCAAGGTCGGCGATGTTGTGCTCGCCGTGAAGGGCGAAAAGGTCGCGAACCTTGCGCAGTTCTATCGGAAGTTCTGGGCAATCGGATCCGCCGGGGTCGACGTGCCGCTGACGCTTTATCGCGAAGGCGTCACCTTTGATGTGGAACTGATTTCATCCGACCGTACCAAATTCCTGAAGGGGCCAAGGCTGCACTGACGGCGACTTCAACATCCGCCTCCTCCTGACCGGCGAGGTATCACGGAAGGTCGCCTCGCCGGATGCGTCCGGGATGGCCAAGGCGCCATCGCACAATCGCGAAACCACTCGCAGCTCAAGCGCTTAAGGGGCCCTCACCACGCTCCAAAAGCGCTGAAACTCGAGTAACGCCAGCGCCGCGGCGGCTCCGGCGACGAGCTGACGTCGCCGCCGATCCTGTTTGCTCCACGCGCGTTACTGCTGGTGTCCCGCTTGGGCAAGCGCGGCCGTCTGTTTGGCGAGTTGTCCGTCAAAGTCCCGTTCGAGGCCCGCAACGTAGGCTGCCAGCTCGCCGGGCTTGATGAAGGGATTCGGCGCACCATCCTTCATCTGCGCGCGCTTGTCCTGCATGCCGTAGACCTCCGGATGCGGACCGAGCAACACGTCAGGGGTCATTGCCTTGGCCTTGGCAAACGTCGATCTGTAGTCCTCGACAATGCCGGGATAAGTGGGTTGGCCGACCAGCCTGTTGAGCGCGACTGTCCCACTGCAGAAGAACAGCACCTTGCGCGGCTGGTCGCCATCCCTGACGGTCATTTCCCAACTGGTGCAGCCGGGCGAGTGACCCGGCATCGCATGCGCCGTCAGTGTCGTATCGCCGAGCGTGACCTTGTCACCTTCCCTTACGCTGCGGTCGACCTTGACCGGCGCAAAGCCGATGTCGGTATTTTTCTCGTCGCCGGGATAATAGCCGCCTTCAAGCAGAGGCTTGTCCCGCTCGCCTGCGACCAGTTGCGCGCCGGTTTCCTGCTTGATCTCGGCAAATCCACCCGTGTGATCGAAGTGCGCGTGGGAATTCAGGATGTACTTGATGTCACCGAGCTTGAAGCCGAGTTTGGCGATGTTGTCCTTGATCATTCCCGTCGATTGCGGGAGCGCGGTGTCCATCAGGATCAGCCCCTGCGACGTCTTGATGACATAGACGGCGATGCCGTCGGTGCCGACATAATAGATGTTTCCGATCAGGTGGAACGGCTCGAACGGAGTGGTCCACTTCTTGGTGACCGCCGCCAGGAAATCCTTGATGGTCTGTGCCTGTGCGCCGGTCACAAGCAACGCCATGGCGCACAGCACCGCCAGGAGTATTCTCATGATTGCCTCCCCGATTGATATTTCTTTTTTCTTGGAACGCGCCTTGTACGTTCTCCTCTGCGATTTTGATTGTTTTTGGTGCGGCGGGCAACGGTTCGACGGCCAGAATATGTGCCGGCCCTGGAAAGCGAGACCCTCGCAGCCGCGCCTCATCCCCATCCGATCGGAGGGTAAACGCGCCCACCAGGCGTAACCGATCCGCAGGTCTCAGACCTCGGATTCGTCCCTGCGCAGCCAATCCCAAACACGCTGCAACAGGCTTCGCCGCCGGTCCGGCAAAGGTTGGGGCATGACGAGGACATCGCGTGCGCCCGATGGCGATACAGGGGCATCTTTGGCGGTGAGCCGCGCATCGGCCAGCCGCGGCTCGGGATTGGCCTCCACCACAACTGCCGTCCGCGATGTGACAGGCGAGGTGCGCGCCACGCCTGCCTCAAGCGCCAGCGGACCGACATTGGCGAGAAACGCCTGTTCGTGATCGCGCGACAATCGCGCCACGGCCTTGTCGAGCGGCAACCACGCCACGGCCTTCACATCCGCCATCAGTTTGCGGGTTTGTTCGGGGGCTGCATCCATCTGCCAGAAATGGACGATCTTCTGCCGGCCGCCGAGATCGTAGGCGAGAGTCCCGACAAATTCGCGGACCGAGACATCGTGCCCGGTTTCCTCGATCACCTCGCGTTCGGCGGCCGCGCGCGCCGTTTCGCCGTTGTTCAGCTTGCCTTTCGGAAGCACCCAGTCGTTTCGCTTGCGCAGCCGCACCACCGCGATCAGTGGCGCTTCGCTCCACTGCACAACGATGCCTCCCGCAGCCATCACAGGCGCTCGCGCCATCCTACATCCTCGCGCCACCCTCGATCACGAACGCCATTCCACATCTCACCACCACAACTTTGCGGCGACGAGACGTGGATGACGAAGTGATGAAGACTGACGTCAGCGACGATCGCCGGCTCAGCGGGCGGCGATGACAGCGATTTCGACGTTGTACTGCGGAGCGGCGAGCTTGGCTTCGACGCAAGCACGGCCGGGAGTTCCGCCCGGAGCAACCCACGCATCCCAGATCTCGTTCATCTCGGCGAAACGCGCCATGTCGGTCAGCCAGATGGTGGCCGACAACAGCTTGGTCTTGTCGGTGCCGGCTTCCGCCAGCAGCTCGTCGATGCGTGCGAGGATGTCGCGGGTCTGATCAGCCACGGATCCCCCGCCGGCCCGCTGAGCAACCTGGCCTGCGAGATAAACCGTGTCACCATGAACCACGGCCTGGCTCATGCGCGCGTTGGAATGCAGGCGGCGAATCTCTGTCATTGGATTGTCTTTCCCAGATTGAAGGCAAATGCCTTGATTGAAGGCGGATGCGACCGCCGCCCAGGGCCTGCGGCCGCGACGCGCGGATTTGTGCAGGGGGACGGCGATCGTGTCAACGCCCGCGACCGACGATGGGCCCGAGCCTTCATTCAAGCCTGTTTCGCCCGCCACCGTGCCACCTCCTGGGCAGACGCGTTCATCGCAGCCCAGACCAGTTCGGCGGTTGCCGTCGCCGCCGCCGCAAGTTCCGTGCGCGCGACTTTGTCGCGGGTATCGGCAGCGGTCAGCACATGCCTGAGTTCGGACGCCGGATCGCCGAACCCCGCAACCAGACGCAGGGCCGGAATGCCATGCGCGGCAAAATTCGCATGGTCGGAATTATTCATCAGCGGAACATGAATGCCGAGGTGTGCGGAGGACTGCCTGACAAGCGATTCAAGCCCGGTAAATCCACTGGTCAGGGCGGTGAGCTGAGAATTGCCGCCGACGGAGTCGAGATTGATGTTCACCGCAATCCTGTCACGCTCGTGTTGCGGAAGCCCGCTCAGCCAGACCTTTGATCCGGTAAGCGCCCATTCTTCGGCGCTGAAAAACATCAGGTCCAGGCCGCGCTGCGCGGCATGGGCATGAGGTGCAAGGCAGCGCGCCACGGCAAGCGCGACCGCCACGCCGGTTGCATTGTCGATGGCGCTTTCCGCCAGTGAATGACCGTCGATATGGGCACTCAGCACCACCCGCTCCGTGCCGCGGCCAGGCATTGCGAACCGCAGCGTTTCCGTTTCCGAGGACACGTGATCTGCGTCCACAGTCATCCGCACCCGGCTTGGCTCGCCGCGCAACGATAGCCGTGCGGCCGCTTCCGGTGAGATTCCAAGCGCCAGCAATTCCGGTCGAGCGCCTCCCGCCACGGGAGAACCATCCAGCGGCCCTGCGATCAGGAAGCCGACGGCGCCATGCCGGTGCGCCCACGCGTATTTCTCGCGGCGATGAATATGTCCCGGCGCGAACATGTACTCGTGGCGCACCAGCGCGATGCGGCCCTGCAATCGATCGGCAACGGCGACGAATTCGGCTTCGGTGCCGCGGCCAATGGGCACGACGTCCGCCTCCACCGACCCGGCCCTGGACTTGAGCAATGCAACGCAGCCGAGCGGAATGCGCTGATCGGCCTCGATCAGGTCGAGCGATGCGGAACGGCACGTCCAGCCGTCATAAGGGATGGGGGTGACTTCGGCCCGTCTCCCCGTGGCTGCCGCTCCCAGTCGCGCGGCCAGATCCAGCGCCATGCGCTCGGAAACTGTTCCGGCAACGCGGCCGCCGCAATCGCAGAACGCCGAGAAATCGCTCCATAACGATGAATCGCTGGCCAGGGCTTCGGCGAATGCGGGCGGAAGCACCATGCGGATCTCCGTCAGGATTGGACAAGGTGTGGAGCGACGTGATCGTCGAGCAGTTTCACGAACTGTTTGGCGAGGACGCTGAGCTCTCCCATCGTCGGCTTGAGCACGCCGACCTCGTAAAAAGTCGCCGGCGCAAACGGCCGAATGACCAGCGCGGCCGCATTGCCGGTACGCCTGAAAGTGTCGGAAACGCTGAGCGCATCGACGAGACAAATCCCTGCGCCATCGATGACGAGGTTGAGCGCAACGGCAAAGAATTCGCATTCGATGACAGGATGAAACGGCGTCCCGCTGGTCTCGAAGGCGCGCGAAACTGCGGCGTATGAGGTCCGGCTCTGCGACGTGACGATCAGATCCTGCCCTTCGAGAAGAGCTGGGGTGATCGTTCCATGGGCAGCCAGTGCATGCGTCGCGGGCATCACGCACTCCAGTGGAAACCTGTAGCGGCGCAACACCGTGTTGGTGCGGTCGAAAGGCGGCTCCGCGATGCCGACATCGAACGCGCGTGCCGAAACCAGACTGCGCACATTCTCGGAGCTGCGGGTCAGGAGCCTGATCTTTGTTGACGGCCGCTCCCGACGGAAGCGGCTGACAACATCCGGAAGCCAGGCGATGCCCGGGCTTGGGCTGCTCGCGACCGTCAGAAGCCCGCGCTTTCCGGCGGAGATTCCGGCAGCCGCGTCTTCCAGTTCCGCAAACCCGGCGAGCGCATGCATCGCTTCATTGTGCAGAAGATTCGCTTCGGGCGTGGGCACGATATGCCGGCTCTCCCGCCGGAACAGCGCGAATCCGACATCCGTCTCGAGCCGCTTCAGCGCGGCACTGACGGCAGGTTGCGACACGCCGATTGAGCGGGCGGCTTCGGTCACCGACCGATGCTGCATGACGGCATGAAAAATCTCGACAAGCCTCAAATCCATAATTTTTAACTATACGTCGTCTCCGGAATTTGCATGATGATATTTGGGGAAGAACACGCCGAATTAACAAGAGATTTGCGGTGGCTGGCAGCCGACGCCGGATTATTTTACCTCTGAAGACGAATAAAAATAATCTGGCATCTGTTTTGCTTATGTATCGGACGTGCATTCATTGCACATACCGAGATCTGACCGCTTGGAGGGATTGCCGACATGGGCACGAGCAGCTCATCGATGTCAGGGGCCGGACCCGTGCTGGCCGCCGAAGCCGTGGTCAAACGTTTTGGCGCCCACACCGTTCTCAACGGCGTGGACCTCGCATTGGGCGCGGGGCAATCGACCTGCATCATCGGCCCGAGCGGCTCGGGCAAAACCACCCTGCTGCGATGCATGGCGCTGCTGGAGGCACCTTCCGACGGACGCATCCTGATGGAGGGCGCGACGGTCGCGCAGGCCGAGCCGTCCTCCGATGTGCGGGGCGCCGCCCGGAAAGTGCGCCCGGAAATCGGGATGGTGTTTCAGCAGTTCAACCTGTGGCCGCACATGACCGTGCTGGGCAACATCATCGAGGCGCCGATGCGGGTACGGGGGCTCAGCCGGGACGACGCCACCGCCACCGCGGAACGACTGCTTGAAAAAGTCGGCCTCGCGGCGAAACGCGATGCTTATCCGGCCCGGCTGTCCGGTGGACAACAACAGCGCGTTGCGATTGCCCTGTCTCTTATACACATCTAGATGTGTATAAGAGACAGTCCTTGATCATCCCGGTCGACTGCGGCATCGCGGTGTCCACCAGGATCAGGCCCTGCGACGTCTTGATGATGTAGACGGCGATGCCGTCGGTGCCGACATAATAGATGTTNAACAGCGCGTTGCGATTGCCCGTGCGCTGGCCATGCAGCCCAAGATCCTGCTGTTCGATGAGCCGACCTCCGCGCTCGATCCGGAACTGCGCCGGGAGGTGCTGCAGGTCATGCGCACGCTCGCCCTCGAAGGCATGACGATGCTGGTGGTGACGCACGAGATGGGTTTCGCGCGCCGCGTCGCCAGCCAGGTCGTGTTCATGGACGAAGGCGTGATCGTCGAACACGGCATTCCCCAGGCGTTTTTCGAGAATCCGACAACCGAACGCGCCAGGCGTTTTCTGAATCAGTTTGAAGAGTGATGACCGTGCGAAAAGGATCGATGGCTATGCGAAATCTGCTTCGATGTGTGGTTGTTTGCGCCCTTTGCCTCTCCGTGCTGCCGGCGGCTGCGCAGCAGGCCCAGTCCCGCCTCTACGACATCACCAAAAGCGGGGTGCTCAGGGTCTGCATCTGGCCGATGTATTATTCCATTTCGTTTCGCAACACCGATACCGGGCAGCTTGAAGGGATCGACATCGATCTGTCCAGGGAACTGGCGAAAGACATGGGCGTGAAGCTCGAATATGTCGAAACCAGCTTCGGAACCTTCATCGCCGACCTGCAGGCGAACAAGTGCGACATCGGCATGTTCGCGGTCGGCGCGACAATGAAGCGCGCACAGGCGGTGGCCTTCTCCGATCCCTATCTCATCAGCGGCGTCTATGCGGTGGTGCGCAAGGGCGGCCCGATCAGTTCATGGGCCGATATCGACAAATCGGGCATCAATGTCGGCGTCTCGCTCGGCAGCTATGTCGAGCCCTTCCTGCGGTCGTACCTGAAGAAGGCCCAGACCGTCGCCGTGGCACCACCCGCCACCACGCAGGCCGAACTGATGGCGCAGAGGGTCGACGTCATGATGACCGACTATCCCTCCTCGATCAAAATGAATGCGCAGTTCGACTGGTCGACCACGGTCGAACCGCCGGAAAAACTATCGGTTACGCCCTACGCGTATGTGATGAACCAGGGCGACCAGATCTGGCTCAACTACGTCAACCTGTTCGTTCGAACGATCAAGCTTGACGGCCGGCTCAAGGCCGCTGCCGAGAAGAACAAGCTTGGCCCGATCGTCGCGCCCTAGAGCCTGCCATGCCAAGCTATAGCTTCCGCTGGGACATCATCCCGAACAATCTGGGCTTCCTTGCCTCCGGCATGGAGATGACCTTGTTCATTTCGGCCGTCACGCTGGTCGTGGCGACCCTTCTGGGGCTGGTCATCGCCCTGCTGCAGATGTCGCGTTTTCGTCTTGCGCGCATCATCGCGCTCTCGGTCGGCGAGATCGTGCGCAACACGCCGATCCTCGTGCAGCTGCTCTGGGTTTATTATGTGCTGCCGATCGTCTTCAATGTGAGGATCGACGCGCTGACCGCATCGATTCTCGGCCTGTCGCTGTATTCCGCCGTCTTCATATCGGAGGTCTTTCGTGCAGGCATCCTCACCGTTCCCGTCGGCCATCGCGAAGCCGCGCAAGTGCTGGGCCTGACGCCCTTTCAAAGCTTTGTGCGCATCGTCGGCCCGCAAGCCATCCGCAGCGTGCTGCCGCCTCTGGCCGCGAATTTCGTCCAGCTCATCAAATACTCCTCGCTGGCGTCCGTGGTGTCGGTCGGCGAGGTGACGCGGCGGGGCATGGAGCTCTCGTCCTCGACCTTCAGGCCGCTGGAAATCTTCACTTTCATCGCGGTGATCTACTTTGTGATCTGCTGGCCGCTCACCCATTCGATCCGCATCTGGGAATCCCGCCTTGCACGACGCTGATCACCTTCGCCAAAGCTTATCGGGCGATCGAACCAGCCAGATCCTGGATCTGGCTCTGCAACTGATCGCAACGCCATCGCCAAACCCTGATGGCGATACACGTGCCGTCGCCGCGTTGGCGGCGGACCTGCTCGCGACTCATGTGCCCGATGTCGAGGTCGAACTGCATGCGGGCGCCGAGGATATCGTCAATGTGGTGGCGCGAATCAAGGGCCGCGCGCCCGGCCGGCGCATCGTGTTCAACGGCCATCTCGATACCTATCCTGTCGGCGATGCCTCAGACTGGTCGGTGAATCCCGCCGGCGAGACCTTGCATGGCCGCCTGTACGGCCGCGGCGCGGCCGACATGAAGGGCGGCATTGCGGCGTCGATGGCAGCGATGTCCGCATTGGCCGAACAGCGCGCGCACTGGGCCGGCGAAGTCGTGCTCACGCTTGCGGGCGACGAGGAAAGCATGGGGCCGCTGGGCACCAAATATCTGCTCGACCACGTGCCTCACGCAACGGGCGCCGCCACCATCATCGGGGACGCCGGCTCACCCATGGTGCTGCGTTTCGGCGAAAAGGGATTTATCTGGATCGAGATCACGGCGGAGGGCAAGGCGGCGCATGGCGCCCATGTCCATCTCGGCGTGAACGCGATGGACCGGTTGCGCGACGCGCTCGACAGGGTCACCGCCTTGCGCGGACGTCCGGTCGTCATGCCCGAATCGGTCCGCGCGGCCATAACCCGCGCAAAACCGATCTCCGAGCCGTTGTGTGGCGCGGGTGAAGCCGACGTGCTGTCCGCCGTGACCGTCAATATCGGAATCGTGTCCGCTGGCGTGTCGCCGAACCTGGTGCCATCCAGCGCACGCGCCGCCCTCGACATCCGCCTCCCCGTCGGCGTCTCCGCGGAGGCCGTTCTCGCCACGTTGCGGCAACAGCTCGATTTGCCCGGCATTGCCTGGCGTGTGCTGCGCTGCTTCGAGCCGAACTACACAGATCCCGCCGACGAAATCGTCGTTCGCTGTGCGCAGGCCGCTGCAGACACCATCGGCGCCGCCCCGGCGATCAACATGCGTGTCGGCGGCTCCGATGCCCGCTGGTTCCGGATGGCCGGGATTCCCACGGTCGTCTATGGGCCGACACCCTACAACATGGGCGCGCCCGATGAGTATGCGGACATTGCCGAACTGGCGACCGTCTCCCGCGTGCACGCGCTGACGGCCTTCGATTTTCTGACCAACCGAGAGAGTAATGAATGAGTGAGGCGGCAGCGGGCTTTATCGGCCCGGAAACGTTCATGGGGTTGCCGGCGGGATTGCCGCAGCCGGGGTGCCGGGCTGCCATCCTGGGCGTGCCGTTCGACTGCGGCACGCACCCGTTCCGGGTCGGCGCCCGACAGGGGCCGATGGAGGTTCGCAGAGAGTCGAGGCTGATCCGGCGCTACCATCCATCCCTTGCGGACGTCGACGTGTTGTCGTTGCTCGGCGCGGTAGATGCCGGCGATGTTGCACTGGTGCCGGGCCGCATCGACGATGCCTTTGTCAAGATCGAAGCGGCAGCGAACCGCATTCTCGAACTCGGCGCGGTCCCGGTGGGGATCGGCGGCGACGGCTCGGTCTCGCTGCCGCTGATGCGCGCGGCCGGCCGTTATCACAAGGATCTGGTCGCGCTGCATATCGACAGCCACACCGACGCGTATCCCTATACGCCAGACGATCGCTACAATGCGGCCACGCAGTTCACCAACGCGGCCCAGGAAGGTGTCGTGAATGCCGCACGATCGTGGCACGTCGGGGTGCGCGGCTTCACCTATTGTCCGGGCGTGCTGGATCATACGCGATCCCTCGGCTTCCGGGTCGTCACCATCGATGAACTGATCCGGCGCGGCTTCGCGCAGACCATCGCCGAGTTCAGCCAGGTGGTGGGCGACCGGCCGGTTTATCTGTGCTGGGATATGGACGTGTTCGATCCATCGGTGGCCCCCGGCGTCTGCACCCCGGCCTGGGGCGGCCTGTCCGCGCGGGAAGGAATCGAGCTGCTGCGAAGCCTGTCCGGCCTGAACATCGTGGCGATGGATTTCAACACCGTCAGCCCGCCCCAGGATGTGTCCGGCATGGCGGCGCAGCTTTGCGCCCACATGATCATGGAAGCGCTGGTGCTGCTGGCCTCAGGTATGGGGCTGCTGCCCGACTGAGCGGTTTCGAACCGCCCCCTACTTTTATTCCCCGCCCCATCGCTGCAGCCGCCCCGCCACGCGCCTTCCTTGCGCTGCCCCCGCTTGACGAACGTGACCATTCGTGGTGTTCTCTTTTTGTTCCTTCGATCAGTGGTTGCGTTCAAGGGGTCATTTTCATGCACGATACGCTCAAGCAGGACACGGACGCCGATACCGCACCGATTCAGCTTGTCTTTCATGATGATGATGACACGCCCGGAGCGTTTGTCGTGGAGCTCTTGCGCGCTGTGTTCGGCAAGACGGAGAGAGACGCGATCGCGTTCATGTCGCTGGTCGACGCCCGAGGCAAGGCCGCCTGCGGCCCCTATCCGCCGGCCGTTGCCGAGGCGCTGATCGGGGCGGCGCAGCAGCGTATCGATGCCGCCGGACATCCCCTGCTGATCACGAGCGAAATCGCGCGCGCGGAGAACCCTGCGTTCGAGCCCTCAGCGAAAGAGTTCAAGTACGCCTGCGACGCCCTCGACTGGCATTTCGCCGGCATGGCGCTGAACCAGCTCGTGACGACGTCGCGGCAGTTTCCTGGCCACATGCGCGCCGATGTCCAGGTCGCGATCGACAAATTGTTGTCCTCGCCGATCCAGTTTTTCGGCATTCATGAGGAGTACCGCTACGAGACAATGACATTCGCGGGACTGATGCGAGAGGGCCGGAACGCCCAGGCCCTCGCGCCGCCGCAGTACAACGACGTCGATATCGGTGAGACCGCGCCGGTGAAGTGTCTTCACAACGGATTGTGGCTGTGCCGAACCGGCGAGCTCCGCTACGCCGTCCTGCTCTCGTCTCATCGCGAATACAACCGCGAGGCCGCGATCTGCATCGAGATCGCAGTGCCGGCCGGCGCCGCCGGCGACACCTTCGTACAGCGCTGCTTTGCCGAACTGGAAACGGCCGTGCAGGCGGCGCGCTCCTATCGCGGCAAGATCCTTTCACTCGACGGCGGGGCCGATTATCGGGGACGGTCACGCGGCGTCATGGTCCACCGGCTGCCGCCGGTCGGCCGCGAAGATGTCATCCTTCCCGAACCGACACTGAAGCTGCTCGATCGCAACGTCCTCAGTTTTGTCGGAAGCCGCGATGCGCTGCGCCGGTTCGGACAATCGACGCGCAAGGGCATCCTGCTCTATGGCCCGCCCGGCACCGGCAAGACACACACCATCCGCTATCTCGCGACCCATCTGCCCGGGCACACCACGCTGATCATCACGGCCGAGCAGGTCGGACTGCTGGGCGCCTATATGAACCTTGCGCGGCTGCTGCAGCCGACAATGGTTGTGATCGAGGATGTCGACTTGATCGCTCGCGACCGCGAGGAGATGAGCACCTGCGAGGAGCCGCTGCTCAACAAGCTGCTGAACGAAATGGATGGATTGAAGGAGGACAGCGACATCCTGTTCGTCCTGACCACAAACCGGCCGGAGCAGCTCGAGAGCGCGCTGGCCGGCCGTCCCGGCCGCATCGACCAGGCCATCGAGGTGCCGCTGCCCGACGAGACCGGCCGCGGCAAGCTTGTCCGGCTCTATGGCAAGGGCCTGCCGATCGACCAGGCCATTGTCGACGAAGCGGTGCGGCGCACCAAAGGCGTCAGCGCCGCCTTCATCAAGGAACTGATGCGGCGCCTCGCGCAGGCCAGCATCGCGCGCGACGGCGGCACCTCGGTCACATCAGCCGACATCGACGAAGCGCTCAATGACATGCTGTTCGCCGGCGGCCGGCTCAATGTGAAGCTGCTGGGTGGCGCGCAGGAGATGGCGGGGAGCTGACCCCTCCTTAATCAACCGTCGTGCGCAGGATCGCCAGTGCGAGCGCCTGGGCGCGCGGAACGATGCTGTCGAGGTCGAGATATTCCCGCGGCGTGTGCGCGTTGCCGCCGACCGGACCGACACTGCAGATGGTCGGCGCGCCGACGGCCGCGGTGAAACCGGAATCGGCGCAACCGCCGGCAAATTCGCCGTCGAGCTTGGGCAAGCCGGCATCCTTTGCAGCCGCACGATAGGCGTCGAAGACCGCCTTCGACGCCTCGCTCTGGACCAGCGGCAGAAATTCGCCGTTGATGTGCAGCGTCGCCTTGGTGCCGACGACAGTCGGGGTTTCGATGATCTTTTCAATGGCCGCCAGCGTCCTCGCCCGGTCGGCGGGATCGACATAACGCAGGTCGATCTGTCCCTCGGCATGAGGCGCCGTGGTGTTGACCGACTGGCCACCGGCGACCAAGCCGACATTCAGCGTGATGCCTTTGGCAAGATCGGTCAGCGCATGGATCTGCACGATCTTGTGCGCCAGCTCGCCGATGGCGCTGACGCCGTCGGAAAAATTGTTGCCGGAGTGCGCCGCCTTGCCGGTGATCTCGAAGCGCATGAACACGCCGCCCTTGCGCCCGGTCGTCACGTTGCCGCTCGACCGGCCCGGCTCGGAATTGTAGACGGCACGGGCCGCGCGGCCCTCGCGCTCGATCACAGGCCGGGACGACGGCGATCCGATCTCCTCATCGGAGGTGAGCAACAGCTTGATCGGACACGGCGCGCCGCCGAACTTCTGGAATGCCGCGGCCACGAAGACATTCATGACCAGGCCGGCCTTCATATCGGCAACGCCCGGGCCATGGGCCCTGTTGCCATCGATGGTGAACGGCCGCTGCGCCACCTCGCCTTTCGGAAACACCGTGTCGCGATGGCCCATCAGCAGAATCGGCTTCTCGTTGCTGCCCGGCTTTGCCACCAGGGCATGGATCGCATCGCCGAACACATCATGCGACTCCCGCCACGTCGAGATGCCGTGCTCGGCGAAATGCTGCTCGAAACGCGCGCCCACCGCATCGACACCCGCCTTGTCGTAGGACCCGGAATCGAGATCCACCACCGCCCGCAGCAGATCGATCATCGCCTGCTTCTGCGAGGCAATCCATTCGGTGATCTCGGCTTCGATATTTGCAGGCATCGGTGTTCGTCCTCGGGCTCGGTCAACACGCGACTGTGTGCGGTGGAGCGCGATCGTGTCAACGCGCACGGCTTCAATGGAGAGCTTCGCATTTCGCTCGGCTCACGCGTGATCCGGAGCCGTGACCGTTCAAACGCGAACACGTCATGGCCCGCATTGATGGCGCGATCACATGGGGAGCAGAAGATCCGGCAGCTGTGACAAGAGTTTCATCCGGATCGGGGGCTTGCGCAGACCTGGCGCCGGCCGCAGGATTCACGGAAACTACACCAAATATGCCGAAGAACCCCGGTCTGCCGCCGCCGTCGCTCCAAGGTTGGCGCGCAATATGCTACCGGTTGGCTGCGTATGTTAGGGGGGTTGGTTGGGGACCGATGGCCGCTCACAGATTGTCGCAAGGGCAGGCCCCCACACGGATCGCGCGTCGCCGCTGGCATGAGGAGCGCTCGCTGCGGTGTGCCATCAGGCTGGCCCGCATGGGCTACTGGGAGGCGGACAGTGCCGCCGCGACCGATTTCTGGATATCGCCCGAGCTCGCGGCCTTCTACGAATTCGAGACGATCGACGGCTTCATCCCCATCGCCGCGGTGCGCGAGCGCTACCTGCCTGAAAGCCGGACGATTCTGGAGGCGCATGACGCGGCCTGCTGGGCGGAGGGGCAGCCCTATGCGGTGCAGACGAGGCTCCGCAGGTCCGATGGTAGTCTGCTCGACTGCGTGGTGCATGGCGAGCCGGAATTCGACACGCACGGTCAGGTCCGACGCGTGTCCGGCATTGTGCGCGACATCACGGAGGAGACCTCCGCGCTGCGGCGCCTGGCGGAGAGCGAGCAACGGCTGGCCGATTTTGTCAGCACCGCCTCGGACTGGTGCTGGGAGAGCGACGCCGCCCATCGGCTGCTGCCCTATCCCGAGTCGCTTGCTGGCAACGCGGCCTTTCAGACGGTGGCCGCCGGCAGGAAGGCGCGCTGGGAGCTGGCTTACGCGCCCGAGGACGAGGAGGCCATGGCGCGGCACCGGGCCGACATGGAGGCCCATCGCCCTTTCCGCGACTTCATCTATACGCTGATCGGCGAGGACGGGTCGCGCGTCAGCATCTGCACCAGCGGCAAGCCCATCTTCGCCGATGATGGCAGCTTTGTCGGCTATCGCGGCACGTCCAGCGACATCACCCAGCTCAGGGCGGCCAAGGCGCTGCTCGACCAGCGCACGCGGGCGCTGGAGGAAGCCCACCGGCTCGGCAAGATCGGCACCTGGAGCTACCGGCTGGCCATCGGCCGCGCGGTCTGGGCGCCCGAGCTCTACCAGCTTCTCGGCTTCGCCCCCGACACCTTCGAGCCGACCTATCGGAACATCAGACCCTATTTCCTGGGCAGCGACGCCGACCGCTTCCGGGACATGCAGAATCGGGTGCTGCGCACCCGCAGGACCGAGGCCACCGACCTGCGTATGCTGCACGCGGACGGCACGGCGCGCGATCTTGCTGTCATCTGCAAGGCGGAGGTCGCCCACGACAAGGTCATCGGCATCATCGGCACCGTGCAGGACGTCACCGAGCGCAAGGAGGCCGAGCGCCAGCTCGAGCAGCTCGCCTACAGCGACCCTTTGACCGGCCTTGCCAATCGCGCGCTGTTCAAGCGCCAGCTCGCCGCCCTGATCGAGGGCTGTGCCCTGGAAGGCCGGGGCGCCGCCCTGCTGCTCATCGACCTCGATCGTTTCAAGGAGGTCAACGATTCCCTGGGACATG
>BFBZ01001379.1_pt1 | contig 16397 bp, 13 predicted proteins | sample 1888401 | NCBI WGS metagenome assembly BFBZ01 (sample SAMD00112614, study PRJDB3348) | symbiont metagenome | host: Chara braunii | reverse complement strand
GCCTCGCCGGACCGGCAGAGATATTCGACCATCGTCGCGACGCTCTGGCTGTTATCGTTGCCGATGAAAGGCGTATTCCCCTCGATATAAGTGTCGAAGCACACGACCGGCACATTCTGAGCCAGCCGCCCGAACGCCTTTGGATCGGATATCTGTCCCAATGGTGCGACAAGGGCGCCGGCGACCTTCAGGGAGAGAATAGTATTGATCGCGTCCGCCTCGAGTTCGGGCAAGCCATGCGAAGAAAACACGATTGGCCAGTAGCCCTCGTTGCGCAGCCGAAGCTCCAGGCGATTGACAATTTCCGCGTAGAATGGATCCGTCAGGGTCGGAACGAGGATGCCGATATTACGGGTGCGCTTGCGATTGAGATTCCGGGCATAAATGTTCGGCTGATAATCCGAGGAGCGCAGGGCTGCCTCGATCAATGAGCGAGTCGCCGGCTTTACGCTTGTGGGGTCATCGAAATACTTCGAAAGCGTCGGTCGGGAAACGCCGCAGGACCTGGCAAAATCCTCCATTGTTTTGTGCGTCATTTTTTCCATCGAAACCGACCATTCTCGCTGCGCAATTATCTGCCATCTGCCTTATGCGAATTCGTGAGAAGAAGTGCAAGCGATGACAAAATTCCCGTAAAAATTTTCCGAGTTTTATGACGCTTAAAATATTACGTGCGATAACTTATTAGTTGACGTGAAAAAGAGCAATCCATAGAACGAAGCTGGTTGCAGCGAGCTCGCCGATGGAGCGGGAAGCTGCCAGGTTCAATTCGAGGAGTAAGCCCAACCGCCATGAAGAAGCTTGTCAGCGCCGGAGAGATCGTCGTCGAAATCATGGCGGATCGCGTCGATCAAAGCCTTGCGGAACCCGGACTGTTGCACGGCCCCTTCCCGTCCGGAGCGCCGGCGATTTTCATCGCGCAGGCCGCCCGCCTTGGGCAGCCGGCTGGCCTCATCAGTGCTGTGGGCGATGACGATTTCGGCCATCTCAACATTAATCGATTGCGGGATTGGGGCGCGGATGTCTCGGCCATTGCCGTGCACAAGGAGCAGGCGACAGGCTCCGCCTTCGTTTCATATCGTGCCGACGGAAGCCGCCATTTCGTCTTCAATATAAAGAACAGCGCGGCCGGGTCGATCGAGATGGATCAACGGGCCGCCACACTTCTGGATGGCGCCGATCATTTTCACGTCATGGGTTCCTCGCTGTTTTCCGAGAGGGCCACATCCGTCATCCTTGCGTCTATCGAGAAGGTCAAGCGTAAGGGAGGTACGGTCTCCTTCGATCCCAACATCCGCAAGGAGATGATCGATCTGCCCGGCATGCGGGAGGCGCTGACCAAGGTCCTGACGCTGACGGATATTTTCCTGCCGAGCGGCGAGGAGCTATTCATCTTCACCGAGGCTACCGATGAGGCTGCAGCCGTAGCTGAAATGCTCGGGCGAGGCATGTCCGCCGTGATCGTCAAGAAAGGCTCGGCAGGTGCTGCCTACTACGACAGGAACAGCCAAGCGACGGTCGACGGCTTTCCTGTAATAGAGGTTGATCCAACCGGCGCAGGTGATTGTTTTGGCGCGGGATTTGTTTCTCTTTGGCTTCGTGGAGAGCGGCCCGAGAACGCGCTTCGAATTGCCTGCGGCTGCGGCGCGCTTGCCGTCACACGCAAGGGGCCGATGGAAGGGATTGCAACGCTTGCCGAGGTTCAGGCGTTTCTTGCTCGTGCCCCGCAGGAGGTAGCATCGTGAGTGCGGCGCAACGCCTTGCTGCCATGCCGCAGAAAAGGGCCAAAGGATTGCCATCCGGCATCACCTCCGTGTGTTCGGCGCATCCGCTTGTTATCGAGGCAGCATTGCGGCATGGCAAAGCCAGAGATGCCGATGTGCTCATCGAGGCGACCTGCAATCAGGTCAATCAGGACGGCGGCTACACCGGAATGACGCCTGCCGATTTCCGGCGTTTCGTCGAAGCAATTGCCGCAAGGGTCGGCTTCCATCGAGATAGGCTCATTCTGGGTGGCGACCATCTCGGCCCGAACCCTTGGAAACATCTGCCTGCCGACGAGGCAATGTCGAAGGCGAAGGTGATGATCGATGCTTTCGCCGCGGCCGGTTTTGCCAAGCTGCATCTCGATACCAGCATGGCCTGCTCGGACGACCCGCAACCTCTGGCGGATGCAACCATCGCAACTAGGGCAGCGCAATTGGCTGACGTATCAGAAGCCCGGATGCGCCAGTCAGAGCTGCTTGCTCCAAGCTACATCATCGGCACGGAGGTTCCCGTTCCCGGCGGTGCAGTCGAAGCGCTCGATCATATGCATGTCACGACGCCGGATGACGCGCGCGCAACCGTGGAGCTGCATCGACAGGCCTTTATCCGCCTCGGCCTAGAGGCTGCATTCGATCGCGCAGTCGGCGTCGTCGTCCAGCCAGGCGTCGAATTCGGCAATGCCGACGTTATCGGTTACCAGCGACCAGCGGCCGCCAAGCTGGCTGCGTCCTTGAAAGACATGCCGCAATTCGTGTTTGAGGCGCATTCCACGGACTATCAGAGCAGCGAAGCGCTTCGCGATCTCGTCAGCGATGGCTTTGCGATCCTGAAGGTCGGCCCATGGCTGACTTTCGCCCTCCGCGAAACCCTCTACGGCTTGAGCGCCATTGCCGGTGTGGTTGCACCGAGCGGAACAGGAGAGGCCCTCCCAGCTGTCATGGAACGCATCATGCTCGCCTCACCAGAGCACTGGCAGAAATATTATCCCGGTGATGCCCACGAGCAATTCATCCAGCGGCATTATTCTTTCAGCGACCGCATTCGCTACTATTGGGCGTTGCCTGAGGCGCAAGCTGCCGTCGAGAAGCTGCTGTCTGCTCTGCACGGACATAAAATCCCTCGGCCGCTGATCAGCCAATATCTCGGCCATCTAGAGCCGGCGGTTGCTGATGGATCGGTTATTCCTGGGGCCCGTGCCCTGCTTATCGCCAGCGTTTCCCGCGTGCTCGACATTTATGCCAATGCTATCGATTCCGCGGTGCGGGCGTAAAGCCCACTGCGTCTCAGTCCATCTTTTTGGATAGGCGAAGAGCGCCGTTTGGGCTGACATCCAGCGCCAGATGGTCATAGTTTTCGATGCTCAGATGCGGCGTCGATAGCGGGACACTATGTGTTGCGCTGACGACGAGCACGGAAGCGCCCGATGCGTCGCCTGCCTCGATACCGGCAGGCGCGTCTTCAAAAACAAGACATTCCTCAATGGGTTGTCCCAATATGCTCGCAGCCAACACGAAGCAGTCCGGTGCAGGTTTACCGTTCTGCACGTCTTCACCGGCAATGAGGACCGGCGGCCAGGGAAGCCCGGCAGCCTCAAGGCGAACTCTGGCCAGCTCCCGTGGGGCAGATGTAACGATCGCCCAACGATCCCTGGGCAATCGCTTCAGGAAGTCGACAGCGCCGGCAATAGCCTCGACACCAGCGACATCGTCGATCTCGGCCTGAGTGAGAAGCCTTACCTCTTCGGCCGGATCGATCCCCGACAGGCCGAGCCGGGTAATCGTTTCTATCGCCTTTCTGCCGTGAACGGTGGCAAGCAGGCTTGCGGCATCGATACCCTGTCGCTCCGCCCATGCCGTCCAGACCCGTTCGGCAACAGCGATCGAATTCAGCACTGTTCCATCCATGTCGAACAGGAAGGCGCCGAAGGAGCGTCCGTCGAAGAGCATCAGGGTTGATCCTCGGTTTTCTGGCTGGATGACAGCCGGTCAAGAATCGCCTGGGCGGTGTTGGCGTCGGTAACCAGTGCGTTGATCATTCCTGACCGCGCCGCTCCTATGATGCCGGCTGCCTTGCCGGGGGTGGCCGCAACGGCGATACAGAGAGGCACCTTCCGCAATTGGTCCGGCGAAGCCGCGATCATCCCCTCCTCGCCATCCCAATGCAGGATTTCGCCGGCCTCGGTGACATAGTGGCGAAGCACATCGCCAGCCGCGTGGCTCAGCGCCTTTTCGCCCGGGAGCGCCGCCTCGGATGGGTTTGCGGCATGCGTCAGGCCCACGCCGACAATCGCTGCGTCCAGCCTGTCCCAGAGTGAGGTCACCTGCTGGACTGTCGGATCGGCAAGGAACGCATCTCTAAGCTCAGTCGACGAGATATAGGGCGCGTGCAGGAAATGCGGTGTTCCATTCATCTGCGCGGCTGCCTGGCGAACGAATTCATTAATCTGGAAATGTAACGCCGCTTGCGGCATGCCGCCATTGAGAGCGACGGTGACGATGCCTGGCAGTTGCGGCAGACCTGCCAGCGTCACCTCGCGCACTGCCCTTCCCCAGCCGATGCCGAGCGCTGAGCCCGAATGTAGACCAGCTTGCTGCAGAAGCGAGCCGACCGGCGCGGCAAGCGCGCTCAACACATTGGACGACGGCGTATCGATCACCGCGGCCGAGCGCAATTTCAACCCATCGATCAGCGCAGCGCTCAGATCCTCCGACGGGAAGTGATCGATCACCTCGATCCTGACGATCCCGACGGAACGGGCCCGCTGAAGCAACCGCGAGACCGTGGCCGTCGACAGGCCCAGCTTCTTCGCAATGTCGACCTGGGACATGTCGGACTGGTAGTGCAGCTTGGCGACCGTGTGCAGCAAAGCACGATTTGCCGCGGCCTCCTGCGACTGAGACGAATTCAGGTTGAAATTCCTTTCTGCAATGTGTTACACCTATCTCACTTGAGGAGTTATCGCTCAAAACAGCCGGTTTCGCAATGTCCATGCGGCGGCGACTGCGCACCCTCAATACCAGAGATTTGCCCTCTCCTGGGAGTGGGGAAGGCAAGCCTGCATCATCGCCGCTTCGCGCGGCCGGAGGAGGTTCATATGACAAAGTTGACGACAGCGGAAATGCGCGGCTACCAGCAGATTTGCGGCAGCGATGGTGCCATGATGGTGATTGCCTGCGACCAGCGCGGCGGCATGCGCAGTCTGCTGGCCAAAGAGCCGGCCGATCAGGCGGCAATCTCGGACAAGGTACTGGGAGATACCAAGGCCGACATCGCCCGTTTTCTGGCAAGCAAGGCATCCTGCGTATTGGTCGACCCGATCTGCGCGGTGCCGGCACTCGTCGACGATCGTGTTCTTCAGCGCGATACCGCGCTGCTGATCGGCCTCGATGCTTCCGGCTGGGATACGTCTCCCGAGGGCTATCGTCTGTCAAAGCTGGTTCCGGGCATTTCCGCCCGTCGCGTGCGTCAGTTGGGCGCGACCGGCGGCAAGATCATGGTGTATCTCCGTTCCGATCGCGAAGAAGCGAATGCTCATAATATCGAGCTTATGCGGACATGCATCGAAGACTTCGCCCGCGAGGACCTGCTGCTCGTCGTCGAGTTCCTGACCTATAAGTTCGACGATGAGGATGAGGCCGAATATAAGGCAAAGATTCCATCTCTGATCGTCGGCGGCAGCAGGATTTGCCTGGATTGCAACGCCAAGGTTCTGAAAATTCCCTATCCCGGTTCGTCGGAGGCCTGTGCCGAAGTGACGCGACTGGCAGGGGATGTACCCTGGGCAGTTTTGTCTGCCGGCGTCGACCACGCAACATTCCTCTCGCAAGTCGAAGACGCCATGCGCAATGGCGCATCGGGGGTCATTGCCGGCCGCTCGCTCTGGAAGGACTGCATTTCCCTTGATCGTAGCGTAACGAAAGATCGACTGGAGACGGTCGCAGTGCCCAGGCTTCGCGAGATCCAGGCAGTCATCGCCACGCATTTCAAGGGCGCGGGCTTGCAGAGCGCTCAAGCCGGAAAACGCGCCAATGGTTGATATCGCCATCGGCGTGGACATTGGCGGCACGAATATTCGCGCCGCTCTCGTCTCCGGTCTTGGCGAGATCCTGACGAAATTATCGGAGCGAACACCAACCGATCCAGAACAAGTACTCGACCGCGTGATCGCCATGTCGCGTCAGCTCGATCGACCGGAGGTTCGCGGCATCGGTGTCGGAATCCCCGGCCGGGTGGATATTGCGAGCCGTCAGATCCTGTCCGGCGGCATCGTCAATCTTGCCGGGCTCAACTTTGTGGATCGGCTTGAAGCGGCACTTGGCAAGAGCGTTGTCATCGAGAACGACTGCAGCATGGCGTTGATCGCCGAGATGCGGATCGGTGGCGCCAAGGGCTATAAGAACGTCGCCATGCTGACGATCGGAACAGGCATCGGCGGCGCCGTCGCCCATGCCGGCAGCATCTATCACGGCCACAGGGCTGCCGGGCAGCTCGGCCATATTTGCGTGTCACAGGATGGGCCGCCATGCGCTTGCGGAAGGCGCGGCTGCGTCGAAACCTTCAGCTCCGGAACTGCGTTGCGCCGCCATATTGCCGAAGCCGGTTTGGCGGCGGCGACGATCGGCGATGTTTTCGAGATGGTAGCCAGCGGAAATGAAGCAGCTCGACGCGTGTTGCATCAATGGGCGGTGCCCCTGCGAGCGGCTCTCGACAATATCGCGGCGACGATGGACCCAGAAGTCATCTTGCTCGGAGGCGGCCTCGGCTGTGACGCAGCGCGCGCACTTGCCGACCTTCCGGCGGTCGCACCTTGGTTTTGCCCGGCCATATTGCCAGCCAAGCTCGCGGATGATGCCGGGGTGATCGGCGCCGGCCTTGCAAATTTCGGCGATGTGTCGGAGCCGGCCGGAAAACATGTCGTGCTGGTCAATGGCGTGCCGGCCTCGGGAAAAAGCCGGCTTGCCAAGGCGCTGTCGGAGCGCACCGGCTGGTCGATCCTTTCGCTCGATGGCATCAAAAATCCGTTCCTGCAGCATATTGGCCCCGTCGACCGCGACTTCAATCGAACCTTGGGCAAGGCGAGCTATCAGGCCATCTGGTCCATCATTGCCGACGCCCCGGCCGGCTCGACCTTTATCGTCGATGCCTGGTTCGGCTTTCAGCCGAAGGCACAGCTCGAATCCTATCTTCACGACACAAGGATCGGGAGTGTTGCCGAGCTCTGGTGCAAGGTGCCCGGTAGTATCGCCGGAGAACGTTATGCCGGCCGTCTTAAGGATCGGTTGCCGGGCCATCCCGGCGTCGAATACGTGCCGGAACTGATAGCGCTTGCCGATCGGGCCGAGCCCATGGGGTGCGGCGCGGTGATGACCGTCGACCAGACGAAAGAGCTCGACATGGAAGCCATACTGGCCTGGGTTTCGCAAGTGTTCGATCGTCGGTGAGAAAACGACTGCCCTGACGAGCGCAATGAGCTCGGACTAATCCTGCATCGCCGAGTGACACAATGTCTCCCGGCGGCTCACGATGTCGTGCTCAATCGAGAGTTATCCAATAATATCAAATGGATAATTGAAATTCATTGCGGAAAAAAATTACTTGACGTGCGCAACTATCCCACTAATGATCGCTTTACCGGACAGGGGAGGTTCGGCTTCAAGAGGAGGAAAAAATTATGGAGCGCCGCTCATTTCTAAAGGCTTCGGCCGTGGCATCGCTCGCGACTGGCGTCGCGGCAGTTGCCGGCACCGTTAAAGCAGCAGACAAGAAGTTTACCATTGCCCTCATTCCGGGGCTGACCACCGATGCTTTCTACATCACCATGCGCAAGGGTGCCGAAGCCGCCGCCAAGGCAGTTGGCGCGACGCTCGTGTTTCAGGGCGGCCCCGACTTCAACCCTGTCACGCAGGTGCCGGTGCTTGATGCGGTGATTGCCAAGAAGCCGGATTTCATTCTCATCGCACCGACCGACAAGGATCAGCTGATCCAGCCTCTGAAAAAGGCTGCCGACGCGGGCATCCCGATCATCACCGTCGATACCTTCATCGGCACCGGCGTCTACCAGACCGGCAATGGCGATGCGGATTTCCCGCTGGCTTACATTGCTTCCGATAATCTGCTCGGCGGTGCGATCGCTGCGCGCGCGCTTGCAAAGGCTGTCGGTGAAAAGGGCAAGGTCTACGTTTCCAACGTGAAGCCCGGCGTCTCCACAACGGACCAGCGCGAGCAGGGCTTCAAGGAAGAGATGAAGAAGTATCCGAACATCACCGTTCTGGACACGCAATACAATGACGACGATGCCAACAAGGCCGCGTCTCAGCTTCAGGCCGTCTATGCCCGCAACTCGGATCTCGATGGTGTCTTCGGCGCCAACCTGTTCTCCGCCCTTGGCGCTGCCAACGGCGTGCAGCAGGCCGGCCAGACGGGCAAGATCCGTGTGGTCGCCTTCGACGCACCGACATCGATCGTCGACAACATCAACTCCGGCCTCGTCGATCTGGCGATTGCGCAGCATCCGGCGGAAATCGGCTATTTTGGCGTGATGGCGGCCTATGCGCATCTGACCGGGAATTCGATCCCGACCGCGATTGGCACCGGCTTCACTGTTATCGACAAGTCGAATGTCGGCGACAAGAAAGTCGCGAAGTTCATCTACTCCGATTAATCGGATGCAGCCTGTGCCTCGCTGATGAGCGAGGCACACTTCCAACGATGATAGAGCGAACGGCGCCGCATTCGTTGCGCCATCAGGCTCCAGTTTGGACCGATCATGACAATTGACAATCTAGAGGTCCGCAAGGCGGATCAACATGTGGCGCCTCAGGCGGACCACGGCGATCAGGCAAAGACCATCCTTGGCCGTATCGCGCAATTGCGCGCCTGGCTTTTCCTTGCCGCGCTGATCGTGACTTTCGAGATCTGGGCGCAGATCGATTTCGGCGGCACATTTGTCGGATCGAGCTTCAACTGGCAATCCGTCGCAATCTTCGCGGTGGCGCCGTTGCTGCTGGCGGTCGGGCAAACCTTCGTCATCATCTCAGGTGGCATCGACCTGTCGACCGGCTTCATCATGGGGCTTGCGGCCGTTGTCGCCGCGCATGTCGCCAGTATTTCCGGTCTCTACATGCCTCTTCCGATCGCGATGGTGCTCGGCATCCTCGTTGCCATGCTGGCCGCTGCCGTGCCGGGCTTCATCAATGGTCTTTTGATCTCCCGCCTCAAGGTTCCGCCGTTCATCGGGACGCTCGGCATGTTCGGCGTTGCTCGCGGAACGGCCTTCCTGCTTGCCGGCGGAACGACTGTGCCGGTCAAGAACTCCTATTTCGCCGAGCTTGGCAACGGACGCTTCTTTGGCGTGCCCTATCTCGTCATCGTAACGCTCGTCTTCGTATTGATCATGCACTATCTCCTGAGCCAGACCCGTTTCGGCCAGCACAATTATGCCATCGGCGCCAATGCGCAGGCTGCACGCCGCGCCGGCATCAACATCAAGTCTCACCTGTTGCGGCTGTATATGTTGTCAGCCGTTTGCGCCGGTCTTGGTGGCGCGCTCTACGCCGCTCGCTTTACTGCCGGTGCGGCGCAGGCGGGTGAACCGCTGCTGCTCGATAGCGTGGCCGCTGTCGTCATCGGCGGAGCGAGCCTCTTCGGCGGCTCAGGAACGATCATCGGCACTGTCGCCGGAGCGCTTGTCATCGCCGTCATTCAATATGGCCTCGTCTTCATGAACGTCGAGCCGTTCTGGCAGTTCATCGCCGTCGGCGTCGTCATCATCATTTCGGTGCTCATCGACCAGGCGCAGCGCCGGTTCAGCGGAGCGAAACAGGATGAATAGCGCAACTCCCCTCCTCGAAGTCCGCAATCTCTCGCGTTATTTCGGTGCCGTGCGTGCGCTGGACGATTGCTCGCTTGTGGTCCGCCCCGGCGAAGTCGTCGCCCTCGCCGGTGACAACGGCGCCGGCAAGACCACGATGATCAAGGCGATTTCCGGTGTCTATCCGCCGACATCGGGCGAAATCCTGATCGAAGGCAAGCCCGTAACCTTTTCTTCGCCACAGGATGCGCGCGAAAAGGGAATAGAGACGATCTATCAGGACCTGGCTCTCGCCGACAACCTGACCATCGGCGCCAATATCTTTCTGGGTCGCGAGCCGATGAAGAAGCTGTTCGGCTTCCTGCCGGTTCTCGATCGTAAGGCGATGGCGGAAGCGGCGCGCAAGACGATGGCGGAGCTCGACTTCCATGTGAAGAGGCTCGACGCTCCCGTCAGCAACTTCTCGGGCGGCCAGCGTCAGGCCGTCGCCATCGGTCGTGCCGTCTATTGGAATGCCCGCATCCTGGTCATGGACGAGCCGACGGCGGCGCTCGGTGTGCCCGAGCAGCGCAAGGTCGTGGCCCTGATCAAGTCGTTGAAGGCACAGGGGCGCGGCGTCATCTTCATCTCGCACAATCTGCAGGATATTTTCGCAGTCTCGGATCGCATCGTCGTCCTGCGGCGCGGCATCGTCGCCGGCGAACGAAACATCGCCGACACCAATCATGAGGAAGTCGTCAAGCTCATGATCGGTGGCTGACACCGCCGAGAATCCCGGGTTTGCTCAAAATAAAGCGGCGGTAGCGGATCATTGCTATCGCCGTTTTCTTACATTCAGTTCCCGGAACGGGCGGCGCGACGCGCTTGGCTTTTTCTCTACTCGGACGATTTCGTCGTAATGAGATAGCAGTGTTCTTCAATCGATATGACTGTTGCAGCCCCTGTGCCGTGATATGCGTGATGCCTACCTATTCTGGCGGCAGAGATCGGCTGGAAGAGCGCAGCGGCGAAGATTGCGGCAAAGCGATCGCGTGTCTTGGAGGCAAGCAGGAATGAGCAAGACGGGCAAGATCGTATCCTTCACTGGAGCAGCCCCAACGGTGAGCGATATCGCTGCGATCGCCCGGCGCCACGCCCAGATCGAGATTTCACCGGAGGTCGAAGGAAAGATCGTTGCCGCCCGCGCTGTCGTGGAACGCTACTTAGCCGATGACAAGCCGGTCTATGGTTTGACGACCGCGCTGGGCGCAGGTGTCGACACCAAGCTTGGTTCGGACGATCTGGTCGCGTTTCAGATGCGTGTCCCGCAGGCGCGCGCGGTCGGCGTCGGTGCAGCGCTGCCGCGCGAGGTTGTGCGGGCGATGATGGCGGCGCGTGTCGCCGGCATGGCAGCTGGCGGTTCCGGCGTGTCGCTGCCGGTATTTTCCGGTCTTGTGGCAGCGCTGAATGCCGGCTTCCATCCTGTCGTACCGTCACTCGGGTCGATCGGCGCCGCCGATCTTGCACCGCTTGCGCATATGGGACGGGCTTTGCTGGGGGATGGCGAGGCCGAAGTGGGCGGCACTGTGACGGCGGCGGCAGACGCGCTTGAAAAGGCAGGTTTGAAGCCGTTGCCGATCGGGCCGAAGGACGGTCACGTTCTTGTGGTGGCAAACAGCCTGTCGGTGGGCAAGGCCTGTCTTTGTCTGGAGGATCTCGAGCGGCTGTTCGACTGGTCGCTCGCGGCAATCGCGCTGAATTTCGAGGCCTTCCGCGCCAACGTATCCGCTTTCGACGATCGCGCATTGGCGGCAAGACCGGCCTTCGGCCAGCGCGAGGCCGCCGCTAGGCTCCGCGATCTGCTTTCCGGAAGCTCGCTGTTGGCCGAGGGAGCAGCCCGGCGATTGCAGGACCCGCTGAGTTACCGCTGCGCGCCGCAAGTCTGGGGCGCCCTCCATCACGCTATAGCCGAGGCGCGGGCGATAACGGAGATCGAAATCGCCAGCTCCGGCGACAATCCCGTCGTGCTCACCGATGAAGGCCTCATTCTCTCGCACGGCAATTTCGACATGACGGCATTCGTGCTGGCCTGGGAACGCCTCGGCCAGGCGCTGGCGCATTGCGCAGCGGCGGCCGCCTACCGCACCATGAAGATCATGTCGGCCGCAATGTCCGAGCTGCCGCGGTTTCTCACGCCACTTGGCCAGAGCCGAAGTGGCTTTGCGACGGTGCAAAAAACCGTCTCGGCACTCGAAGCCGAGATACGACATTTCGCGGCGCCCATCTCGCTTGCGCCCATTCCCGTTGCCGATGGTATCGAGGATCAGGCATCGATGGCACCGAGCGTCCTGACGAAGACGGAGGCCATCATCGACCGGCTGCGCTATCTCGTTGCCATCGAACTCGCTGCATCGGCGCAGGCCGTCGAGCTTCGCGGCGTGCAGGGCGAGCTTGGCACGGGTACGGAGCGGGCCTATCGGCGGGTTCGCGCCCTCGTGCCGCCGCTCGAGGAGGACCGTGCGCAGGGGGCGGACTTCCAGAGACTATCGGAATTCATAGGGAATACTTCCTGGAGCAGCGAGCCCGACCATCATTCATGACGAGATCGGGGATGGCGAGGCCGTGAGCCCATCGCCTTACCCGACCGAAACTTTCCGGCAGGCCGCATGTGGCCTGCACCCAACGAGAAACCGGCGCAGCCGGAACAGGCCTGGAGAATGGCAATGCAGGAAATCTGGATCGACTATCTGAACGCCCTTGATGCGAAGGCATTGGCACTTTCGAACGATGAAATTCTCGACGCGGTGACCAAGGCGCTCGATGCCCAGGGACGCGGCGAGACGGTGATCGAGCCTCGCGTCCATCTTGTGCCAGAAAGCTCGGACAAGGGGCATTTCAATGTGTTGCGCGGTTATGTGAAACCATTGGATTATGCCGGCGTCAAAGTGGTCGGCGATTTCGTCGACAACTACAAGCAGGGTCTGCCCTCGGAACTCGCCGTGCTCAACCTGTTTGATCCCCACACCGGCGTACCGAAGGCAATTGTCGATGCGACTGCCATCACCGACATGCGCACCGGCGCCGTCACCGCCATCGGCGCCCGTCATCTTGCCCGCAAGGATAGCAAGATACTCGGCCATATCGGCGCACGCGGCACATCCTATTGGAACGTCTGCTTGCTCGACCACATTTTCGATTTCGACGAAATCCGCGTACATTCGCGCCGCCCGGAAAGCCGCGATGCCTTCGCCGCACGGCTGGAGAAGGACCTCGGCAAGAAGATCATCGTCACCGACAATTGGGAAGACTGCCTCAAGGGTGCGGATATCATGATCGAGGCCAGCCGTCTGCCGGAGCCGACGCCGCTGTTCAAGACCGCCTGGGTCAAGAAGGGCGCCTTCGTCGTTCCCTATGGCACGATGAGTGCGCTCGAGTTCGATCTCACCGACATCATGGACAAGGTCGTGGTTGACGATTGGGGTCAGTGCGGTCCCGGCCGGCCGTTCGGCGCGCTGCGCCGCCATGTGGATGAAGGCAAGGTGACGGCCCAAACACTGCACGCCGAGATCGGCCAGATCGTCTGCGGCGCCAAGCCCGGCCGTGAAAGCGACGAGGAGACAATCCTCTTCTGGCATCGAGGGCTCAGCACCACGGACGTGGCGTTGGGCGCTGCCATGGTGGAGAAGGCAAAGCGGATGAATATCGGCCAACGCCTTCGTTTCGCATGACCGCCATGACGACCCCCGCCATCGCCTGCTCACGAATGTACAATCTCAGCCCGAAAATATCGGGGCTGTGGGATCGCCTCTTTCATTGGCTCTCTGACCAATCGGGCGTCGATCTCGAGGTCATTCCCCATGCAGCGCCCGCGCCGCTTTCGGAGCTGTGGGCACGGCCGGACATGGGCGCCGTCTTCATGTGCGGCTTTCCGTATTCGAGGTTGGCAGCCGATGAGCGTCCGGTGCCGTTGGCTGCACCCGTATCCCTCGCGGACTGGGCAAGCGGACAGCCAGTCTATGCAAGCCATATCGTTGCTGCCCACGACAGGCCGCTTGCTGCGGCCGATCTTTCGATGGTGCGCTGGGGCTGGACCGTGCGGGATTCGCAGTCTGGCTATAATGCCCCGCGGGAGTTCGCTGCCGAGCTTGTCAACGGTCGTTCGGTGCGCGAGACCGTCGGTCCCCTCCTCAATCCACGCGGTGTGGTCGAGGCGATCCGTACGGGTGCGATCGATGTCGGCGCTATCGACGCCTATGCCTTTCAGCTGATGGAGATGCATGAGCGGGAGATGATCGCGCCGCTGCGTGTGGTCGGAACGACAAGGCCTGCGCCCTTCCCGCTTCTCGTTGCGGCCAGAGGGCAGCCTGCCGAAATGATCACGGCGCTGAAGGGCGCGCTTTTGAGCATGCATCAGGACCCTAGCGGACGCGATATCCTCGGCTCGCTTGGGCTAGCGGCCTTTGCCGAGCCAGATCTGGCTGCCTATGATCAACTTCCGGCCAGAGCCAGGGCTGTTGATCATGCTCTTGGAGGGGCATGGTAAGCCCGCCTCTTTCCGCACACCATAAAAACAATCCCCGCCCGGCAGCGCCGCGGCGGGGATTGTCGTTTCACATGCCTGGGCTTCTTTAGGCCGGCAATTGGAAAGCCCAGTTGCCGATCAGCACGATGGCGAGGCCACCCAGCAGAGCAACATAGGGCAGAATTCCGGCTTTCTTCACGCCGAGATCCTGACCGACAAGACCGAGATCATCCATGGCGCCTGCCGGGAACTTGCCGCCGTCGCGTACATAATGCCTGTAGGCGAAGACGGGCAGGATCAATGCAGCGAAAGCAAAACCGATCCAGAGCGCATTCGCATAGCCCCAGACCTTGGCACCGGCACCGAGGAAAAGCGCATTGACGAAGGCGAGGATGGTGTTGAGGCCGATGAGCCAGGTGGGCGCTTTCCAGGGGCGCTCGACATGACCGGAATCCATGCGGTGGATCCATCCCGAATTGAGGTTCAGGAAGTTGAAGATGATGTATCCGACATTGGAAACGGCGAGCACGAAGAAATAGCCGCTGGTGTCCGAAGCGATTGCGAGCAGGCAGAGGTTGAAGGCGAAGTCCGTCCACATCGCCCTGGTGGGCGCGCCGTTCTCGTTCACATGGTCGAGATATTTCGGCAGCCAGCCGTCCTTCGAGCCCTGGTAGAGCGTGCGCGAAGAGCCGGCCATGGCGGTCATGATCGCAAGGAATAGCGCCATGATCATCAATATGACGAGCAACTGTGTGACGATGCGGCCCGCACCGATCAGGCCTCCCAGCGCTTCTGCGACGCCGGTGCCGTCGACAATGCCGGGTGCCAGCATGCCGGCATGTCCAAGCACGCCCTGGAACGCGAAGGGCACGAGGAAGAAGAAGACGCAGCAGGCAAGGCCGGAATAGAAGATTGCCTTGAACGTATCCGTCTTCGGATTTTTGAGCTCACGGGTATAGCACACTGCGGTTTCGAAGCCGTAGGTCGACCATGCCGCGATATAGAGGCCGCCGAGGAAGAGCGTCCAGCCACCATTGCTCCAGGTGCCATCCGTTCCGGCATAGGCCGCGGTGGGCGGTACAAGGCCGGTAACGTTGGAAGCGATGATCTGGCCGCTGACGATCGGATAGAGACCGATGATGAGCAGTGGCACGAGAACGATGATCGCCAGCCACTTCTGCACGCTCGCCGTCTCGGAGATACCGCGATGCTGGATCGCGAAGATGATCAGCATCAGGATACCGCCGATGAAGAAGGTGGCATTGATGTTGGCGGTCGCGAGGAAGGGAATGGTGAAGCTGATGACGGACCAGTTGCGGATAGCGGGTGTTAGTGCCGCCACGCCATCGGCACTGAGCAATGCGGTTACGGCATCTTGCGGCGATGTGCCGGCGTGAGCCGCGATATATTCGGCAACTCGGGGGCTATCGGCCGCAATGGACGTTGCATGCGCGCTGATCCAGCTGAGCACGGCCTGCGAATCCGCGGCCGGGATCGGGTAGAAGGCATTAAGGATATAGCCGGCCGCAATGGCGCAGCCGAGCGATAGCACCGGCGACCAGGCAAACCAGTTGCACCAGACCGAAAGCGGCGCGATGAACTTCGAATAGCGTAACCAGGCGGTCGCACCGTAAACCGAGGCGCCGCCCGACTTGTTGGCAAACATGCCGGCGATTTCAGCGTAGGTGAACGACTGCAGAAACCCCATGATCATCGAGATGATCCAGACGACGAAGGCGAGCTTGCCTGTCGTACCGGCGATACCGCCGATGGAGAAGAGAACAAGCGGCGGCACGCCCGCAGCCACCCAGAACGCGCCCTTCCAATCAAGCGCGCGTATAAGCTTACCTTCCGTGCCGGCGGAAACGCCGGCCTCCACAACATCTGTCATTGGTGAAATTCCCCATCTTTGTTCCGGACGTATCTCTCGTACGTCTCCCTGAACGTGCCTCCCATGGCATTTCAGGCTTGCTGGAGGTTTTCGCGAGCCGCGTCTATGCGCGGATTTCCAGTGGCAAGCCCTTTATGCATAGTGAAGATATTTTCTTTTTAGTCAACATCACTTTACTTTCCCACGGCATTTTGTCAGCATGAATCCGGTGCCTTGACGCACCTCGTTTTCCCGAGAGGGCCATATGCGAGAACTCCATCCGTCGATCGCCGGAGTGCGGCCTGTTTCGGCGAGTATTGTCCGTTATCCAGGCATCCCTGCATTGCCGCACGATACGGAACGCTATCGCTGCAAGGGCGGCGGAACGCTCGTTTTGCGTGTCGAGGCGGGTGACAAGGTCACGCTCACCGACAGCGAAGGCGGTCAGG
>BFBZ01000022.1_pt4 | contig 16419 bp, 14 predicted proteins | sample 1888401 | NCBI WGS metagenome assembly BFBZ01 (sample SAMD00112614, study PRJDB3348) | symbiont metagenome | host: Chara braunii | reverse complement strand
GTCCATCTTCTGCATCAGCCGGCCGACCAGCGGCGCGGTCATGAACATGGCGATGCCGGAGACGAACATGGTCTCTCCGATCATCATGGCGCTGTAGCCACGGATCTCGGCGAGGTAGCGCGGATAGATATAGGTCAGGCCGTAGAGGCCGATGCCGACGCAGAACGAGAACATGCTGCCGAATGCGAAGTTCTTGTTGGTGAAGGCGCGGATGTCGACGATCGGCTCCTCGGCGGTGAGCACCCGGTAAAAGAACACGATGGCCGACAGGCCGCAGATCACCGCGCAGGTGGCGACGGAGGTGTCATCCAGCCAGTCGTATTGCGGCCCTTCCTCGAGCACGTATTCCAGCGCGCCGAGAAAGCCGCCCATGGAAATCAGGCCAACCCAGTCGAACCGATCGAGCAGTTCCAGATGCGGCTTGTCGAAATCGACCAGAGCCAGCACGCCGACGGTGATGCCGATGCCGGGAAGCACGTTGATGAAGAACAGCCAGTGCCACGACAGCACCTCGGTCAGGTAGCCGCCGATGGTGGGGCCAACGGTCGGCGCCAGCGTCGCGACAAGGCCGATGATCGGCGTCACCACGAACATCTTGCTGCGCGGAAAAATCGTATAGGCCGATGCGAACACGGTGGGGATCATGCCGGCGCCGAGGAATCCCTGGATGGCGCGCCAGAGAATCATCTGCTCGATCGACGAAGTCATGCCGCACATCAGGCTGGCGAAGGTGAACCCGGCCGCCGAGATCGCGAACAGGTAGCGGGTGCCAAGCGCCCGCGACATGAAGCCCGACAGCGGGATCGCGATCACCTCGGCGATCAGGTACGCCGTCTGCACCCAGGAGATCTCGTTCGACGAGGCCGACAGGCCGGCCTGGATTTCCGACAGCGAGGCCGAGACGATCTGGATGTCCAGGATCGACATGAACATCCCGAACACCATGATCAGGAACGCGAACACCCGCTTGGGAACGAGGCGTTCGGAATCGATCGGGGCCGCCGCGGCAGGCGGCGGGCCGCCCATGGTCGGAGTTGCTGTGGTGGAGCCGGACATGACGTCCTGTCCTGTGTGCTAGAGCATGATCAACTAATCCGTCACCCTGAGGTGGCCGTGCACAGCACGGCCCTCGAAGGGCGACGGCCGACGACTTAGTCCCGGGCCGCTCATCCTTCGAGGCTCGCTACGCTCGCACCTCAGGATGACGGGAAAACGTCTTCTCTGGACGGCTTATTTGTCTGCGGCCGACGGCTTGGTATCGACGTGGACCACCACCGACATGCCGGCGCGCAGCAGGTTTTCCCGCGCGACATCGCCGGGCACGCGAATCCGCACCGGCACCCGCTGCACGATCTTGGTGAAGTTGCCGGTCGCATTGTCCGGCGGCAGCAGCGTGAACACCGACCCCGACGCCGGCGCCAGGCTTTCCACGATGCCCTCGATCTTGCGGCCGCTGACGCCATCCACCGTGAAGGTCACCGGCTGTCCCGGCTTGAGCCGGCCGAGCTGGGTTTCCTTGAAGTTGGCATCGATGAACACGTCGTCCAGCGGCACCAGGTTAGCGAGACGCTGGCCGACCTGGATGTAATCGCCTTCATTGACCAGGCGGTTGGAGAACACGCCGTCGACGGCGGCGCGGACTTCGGTGAAGTTGAAGTCGCGCTCGGCCTTCGCCAGCGAGGTCTGCAGTTCCCCGAGTTGGCGCTGCGCCTCGACCTGCTGTGCCTTGATCACGTCGATGTTGCGCTCGGCTGCGACCAGCGCGGCCTGGGCGCTTTGTACCGACGCCACCGACTGGTCGCGCGTCGCCTGCGAGGTCTCGAACGTCGCCTTCGATGCATAGCCCTTGTCGCTGAGCTGCTGCTGCCGGTCATAATCGAACTGCGCGCGCTTCACCGCGGCCTGCATCGAATCGAGCTGCGCCTTGGCCTGCTCCACCATGCTGACCTGGGCATCGGCCTGCTTGCCGATCCGGGCGATGGTCGCTTCCTGCGTCGCGATCTTGGCGCGCGCGGCATCGACCGCGATCTTGTAATCGCCGTCGTCGATCTTGATCAGCAGGTCGCCGGCCTTGACGGTGGCGTTGTCCTTCGGCGCGATGCTGGCGATGTGACCGGCCACCCGCGCGCCGATAATGGTGTTGTTGGCGCGCACATAGGCGTCGTCGGTGGTGATGATGAAGCGGCCGACCAAGGCGTAATACGTGCCATATGACACCGCCGCGATCGCAACCGCGGCGAGAATACCGGTCAGCACCAGCCGGCGCCGGTTCGGCTTCGCAGGTGCCGCCTCGCCGGCAGCAGCGGGGGCATCCGCCGGTGCATCGGTCGAGGGGGCTTCATGCGGCTTGCGATCGGTCGCACCGTCCTGGCGCGGCGGCGCAACGATCACCGGGCGAGCGGCTTCGCGCTCCTCGGATCGCGGCTCCTGCGCGCCAGCGGCCGGCGCGCCCGAATCCTGAATGTCTGACTCCTGCGACTGCACATCGCGAACAATTCGCGCAGCCTGGTCTCGTCCCGCGGCCATCAAGGCCTCCTCATTATCGACGCCACCCAGAGGTCCAGCCGGACACGCTGAAGATCGGCGCTGCACTGCACCCACTGACTTTAAAATAGCATTGACCGAACCGTTCGGTCAATATAGTTTGTTTGGAAACCTCCGAGGAAACGTCAAGGCGCTTTCAAGCGACATGATCCTGGAGAAAGGTAACCGGAAACCCAAGACAGGCCCGTGATTCGATGACAGCCCCCGCCGCGCTCAAAATCCCCCCTGCCGACGAGGATTCCTCGAAGCGCCGCCAGATTCTGGACGGCGCCCGGCGGATGTTCATGACATTGGGGTTCGACGCGGCGAGCATGGGGGAAATCGCCAAGGCCGCCGGCGTCTCCAAGGGGACGCTGTACGTCTATTTCAATGACAAGACCGCGCTGTTCGAGGCCATCGTCGAGCAGATCGCACAGATCCATGGCTGCATCGGCCATGACCTCGACCTCAATAATCACGATGTCGCCGGCTCATTGACCGCTTATGGAACCGCCTACATGGAACTGCTGTGCCGCCCCGAGGGCGGATCCGCGGTGCGGACCATCATGGCGATCGCGGAACGAATGCCGGATATCGGCCGGCGTTATTATTCGACCATCATCGCCGGCGGCATCAACCGGCTGGCGCAATACCTTGCGGCGCAGAGCAAGGCCGGCCTGCTGGACATCACGGACCATGAGCTGGCGGCGGAGCAATTCCTGAAAACGTGCCAGGCCACGCTGTTCCTGCCGTTCGTGCTCCAGGCCGGTCCCGCACCGACCAGGGAACGCATCGCCTATGTGATCGACAGCGGCGTGCGCATGTTCCTTGCCGCCTACCAGGTGAAGACGAAAGCCTGAAACCCGGCGCGCGTCAGCGGCCGTCATCCTTGATCCGCGACTCGTCTTCGATGGTCGCTTCGTCTTCCTTGGACAGCGGCTTGTCGGACATGATGCGGCGTACGCGGCTCGCGATCGACCCCGTCACCCCCGGCTCCGCCGAATAGGCATTGCGCGACGACACCCGCGCGGCAACCTGTTCGCCCGACACCGCGGCCGGCTTGCAGATCACCCGGCCGCTGGCGCGGCGCATCAGGTCCACGTGAATATGATTGTAGTGATAGACGTTCGAGCCCGGCGCCAGCACGGTGTTGAACTGCTGGCAGGCAGCCCCCTGCACATCGCGCAGGAACCCCTGCTCTTCCGCTAGCCCGTGCCAGCCGTCCTGAACCGAGATCCGCCGTCCGTCCGCCAGGGTGAAGGCCGCGATGTCCAGCGCGTTGCCGAATGCATGCTCCGAGATATGCGCGTTGGAATTGCCGTTCATGCCGCGGCATGAATAGGCCGAAATCTGCTTGATCTCGACCACCGGCGCGCCGAACCAGCGCATCGCCGCCGGCTGCACCGAATCCACCATCCATTTGTCGAGGGCCGAAACGATCGGGCAGGCCAGCGTCGCCGCGGGCTTCACCGCAACCGGCCCGACGGAAGCGACCGGCGATCCCTGCGCCGGCCCCAGCCGCGGCAACGGCGCCTCGGCGGGCCGTGAATAGTTCGGCTGCGAATAGCGCTGCTGCGGCGCCGTATCCGGCGCACCCTCGGGCGGCAACTCGATGTCATCCTCGGCCGGTTCGACACCCGGCGCATTCAATCGAACGGGCTCTTGCGAAGACCCCGAACCTTGCGGCGACGCGGGATAAGCGTTCGCCGACGACGCGGGATATTGAGAAGCCGGATACTGGGGCGCAGCCGATTGGGCGGACGGCGAAATCGGCCAGCGCGGCTGCCCCGCGGTGGGGATTCCACCCGGAGGTCGGATTTCATCGGCAAAACCGATGGTCCCGCCGCTGTCCAGGGCGGCGACCTTCAGCGGAAAGTCGGCGCCGCACATGCCCGGGCCATTGATCGGGTCAATACGAACCAGGGACGCGGTTTCGTGCACCGCACCCGATTTCAGGCAAGCCATTTCGGCCTCGCGCCGCCAGGGTTCCCGCTCCGCGGTCTGGAAGAAACCACGGCCACAACCTGCCAACGACACAAGGACGATGGAGCCGACGAGATACAAACGAACTCCGCGCGTCATGCACGCACGTTCGCTGAATTTATTTAATGACTCTTCAACGCGTTGTTTTCATGAATTTTTTACCATAATTCGCCGACGGCCTCGCCTTGCAACCTTTTGCCGGTGACGGCGTTGAGGAAGGTCGGAATCCGGGAACTGCGCCCCGTCCTTCTGGGCACCTCCCGGGCACGCGGACCACGGACGAATCGGAACAGGGAGATGTCGTTATGACCTTTACCGGCCGGTTGAACCTCGTTGTCGCCTATGCCGCCCTCGCCTTCGTCGGCGCGATCATTCTCGGCTTCTTCTAGAAACAGGCTTCAGGTCGAGAGGCCTCCAGGCGGCACGTCCCAACCAGCACCTCGCTTTCGTTTGCGTGTTTGCGCGATCGTTTGAACCTTCGTTTTCCCTGCCGAGACCAAAAGAAAAGGCAGGGAGAATTCGAATGTTCAATCTGGATGGGTCGCTGACAGCAAAGAACAGCCGTCGCCTCGGCCTCACCGCAGGCGCTATCGCACTCGGTCTCATCTTTTCGGGATCGGCAAACGCCGCGCAGCCACTGCTGTTTCCGTTCTTGCCGCTGCCGCTGCCTTTGAGCGCAGGACCGGCCCCCGTCATGCCGCAGGCCACGCCGCAGATCGAGGCCGACGACGAAGGCACCGCAACCGAGGCGCCCGCGCGCTTCAAGCGCCAGATCGTCAGCTACCAGACGCGCGAAGCCGCCGGCACCATCGTGATCGATACCGGCAACACCTATCTCTATTATGTGCTCGGCGGTGGCCGCGCCATTCGTTACGGCATCGGCGTCGGCCGCCAGGGCTTCACCTGGTCGGGTACTCAGTCGATCACCCGCAAGGCCGAGTGGCCGAACTGGACGCCGCCGTCCGAGATGATCGCGCGTCAGCCTTACCTGCCGCGCTTTGTCGCCGGCGGCCCGCACAATCCGCTCGGCGCGCGCGCGATGTATCTCGGCGGCACCATCTATCGCATTCACGGCACCAACGATCCCTCGACCATCGGCGGCCGCGTGTCATCCGGCTGCATCCGCATGACCAATGAGGATGTCACCGACCTGTATTCGCGCGCCCATGTCGGCACCAAGGTCGTGGTCATGCCGATCGAGCGCCACGCCGAAACGGGCGGCCGCAAGCAAGGCTGATCGCAACACCAGAGTTTTCCTCCCGACCAACTCATGGCGCGGCTTGTCCGCGCCATTTTTGTTTGAGTTCTGTGCGCAGCACACCACCACGGGGTCATGTTGCCGCCACAACCCGGTTCCCTATGGCTGTCCAACACTCTAGTCTTAGAAGCGTCACACGACCGGGGACCTCATGCGCGTTAAAACACTGCTGCTCGGACTGGCGGCGCTCGTCATCTCGTTTATCGTCAGCCTCAAGATCATGAACTGGGTCTCGCCGCCGCCCGGCAGTGTCGCGCCCACGCTGGTGCAGTTGCCGCGGCTGCCGCCGCCGGCGCGCGCCTCGAAGATCATCGCGCCTGTCGCGGTGGCGATCAGTGCGATCCGCACCACCGTCGACCGCGTCGCGCCGCGCAATTTCGCCGGCAAGGCCGACAATCCGGTCGGCCAGATCCTGCAGAACGCCGACATCAACTGGACGGTGGAGCGCGGCCCGATCGCGGCCGCCGGCGCCGCCAACCAATTGACGCTGTCGACGCCGCTCAACGGCAAGCTGAATGTCACCGGCTCGCTGTCGAACAATGCCAGCAATGCGCTCGGCAACCTGATCGGCGGCAATATCGGCAAGCAGCTCGGCAACATCTCGATCAAGGCGCTGAACGCCAATGCCGACATTCGCGGCAACGTGGCGATGACCTCAAAGCCGCTGCTGACCGAACGCTGGCGGGTGGAGCCGAACATCACCGCGCAGGTCAACATCAACGACACCGGCGTCACAGCCGGCGGCATCCGCATCGGCGTGCCGGGACAGGTCAAGCCGGTGATGGACAAGCTGGTCAGCGAGCAAGTGGCTGCGATGCAGCAGCGGGTGCGCAACGATCCCGTCATCGAGCAGAACGCCCGGCGCGAATGGGCCAAGATGTGCCGTTCGATTCCGCTGCCGAGCGCGGCGCCCGGCATGCCCGATCTGTTTCTCGAACTGAAGCCGGTCAAGGCGATCGCGGCACAGCCGCGGGTCGATGCAACCAGCGTTATCCTCAGCATCGGCGTGGAGGCGGAGACCCGCATCCTCTCCAGCAAGACGACGCCCAACTGTCCGTTTCCGGCATTGCTCGACATCGTGCCGCCGATCGAGACCGGCAGCATGAACATCGGCGTGCCGATCGACCTGCCGTTCACCGAGGTCAACAAGATCATCAACGCGCAGTTGAAGGGCCGCACACTGCCGGAGGACGGCAGCGGCCCCGTGGCGGTAACCGTGCGCTCCGCGACGGTCGCGGCATCCGGCGACCGGCTGCTGATTTCGCTCGACGTCGATGCCAGCACCAAGAGCTTCTTCAGTTTCGGTGCGCAGGCGACGGTCCATATCTGGGGACGCCCGGTGCTGGACCAGGAGAAGCAGATCCTGCGCCTGACCGACATCGAAGTGGCCGCGGAATCCGAGGCCGCATTCGGCCTGCTCGGCGCAGCCGCCCGCGCAGCCGAACCCTATCTGCGTACCATGCTGGCGGACAAGGCGAGCATCGACCTCAAGCCGTTCGCCGCCAATGCCAAGACCAAGATCGAAGCCGCCATGGCCGACTTCCGCGGTGGCGGCGACGGCGTGAACGTCGACCTCGGCATCACCGATATCCGCCTGGTCGGCGTTGCCTTTGACAACGATACGTTGCGTGTGATCACGGAGACGGCAGGCACCGCCAACGTGACGGTAACAGCGCTGCCGACGCTGTGAGACGGCGCGCGCTTGTACCAATCACCCTCTTTTGTCGTTGCCGGGCTTGTCCCGGCAACCCCGCTTAGGGACGCAGTGCCTTCCTAAGCGAGATCTCTGCGACTTGGCGCAGCCAAGTCGCTGGGGACAAGCCCGGTGATGACAATAATGGGTGCGATGACTTCGCCTTCAAAAACGGTGACGTCGAAAGTCGCCTCCGCTAGCTCTTGAAATCGACCAGCAGCGAGGACGAGATGGACGACGACGAATTGCTGTTGCCGTTCGCGCTGTATGACGAGGACGAGGATTGCGACAGCGAATTCTGCAGCGCCTGCAGCAACTGCTGGAGCAGGTCCGCCGCACTGGTACTGGAGCTGGAGGTCGTGTCGGTCGACGACGAGCTGTCACTCGAGTCCGACGGCGGAGGCGGCCCACCGGGACCACCCGGGCCGCCACTCGCGAAGGCATTCGAGAACACGTTCTTCAATTCGGTGGCCTGGTCGCTGGTCAGCTTGCCGCTGCTGACTTCGCCCGAGATCAGATCGTCGATCTTGGACTGCAGGTCGCCGGGCGACTTGCTGCTGCTGCTACTGCCGCCGCTGCTGTCGGCACCGCCCTTCAGCGCGGAATCGATGTCGTCCAGCGCTGTGGACAACGCGGTCTGGTCGGTGGAGGAGATCTTGCCCGAGGAGACCTCCGACTGCAGTTCTTTCTTCAGCAAATCGAGCGGCGACAGGTAGCTGCTGGTGGATGCGGCAGAGATTGATGTCATTTTAAGCCCCGAAATCCCCTCAAAACACCCCATCACGGTAGGTTTGTATGCTTAATAAGACCTTGCTCGACCCACGATCAGTATTGCAGCATATTGCGAGCATGGACTCGGAAATATGCGGAAACAAAAAGATCACGCGCGCGCCGTAGAATCATGAGCAAGGACTGACCAAAAGGATGTGTCATGGCCCCAGCCCCTCAAATTCTTGTCGTTGAAGACGATCGCGAAACCCGCGCACTGATCGCTCGCTACCTGCGCGCCAATTCCTGCAATGTCGCTGTTGCCGCCGACGGGCGCGAGATGGATCGGCAYCTGGCCGACAGCCGGGTCGACCTTGTCGTGCTCGACCTGATGCTGCCTGGCGAAGATGGCCTGAGTCTCTGCCGCCGGCTGCGCGCGAACTCGCAATTGCCCATCATCATGCTGACTGCGCGCGGCGAAGACGTCGACCGCATTCTGGGGCTCGAAATGGGCGCCGACGACTATCTCGGCAAGCCCTTCAATCCCCGCGAACTGCTCGCCCGCATCAACGCCGTGCTGCGCCGCCAGGCGGCCGCACTCACCGCCAACGTGGCGAAGGGCGCCACCGCATTGACGTTCCTCGGCTGGAATATCGATCTGCGGCTGCGCGAACTGCGCAATCCGGAAGGCGCGCGCGTCGCCATCACCAGCGCCGAATTCGACCTGTTGCAGGCCTTCTGCGAACGCCCGGGCCGGGTGCTGTCGCGCGACAACCTGCTCGACCTGACCCAGGGCCGCGCCGCCGGCTCGTTCGAGCGCAGCATCGACGTGCTGGTCAGCCGTATCCGCCGCAAGCTGGAACGCGATCCGGACCAGACCAGCATCATCAAGACGGTTCGCTCCGGCGGCTACCTGTTCACGCCCGAGGTCGAACCCGCGTGAGCGCGGTACGAAAACTGCTGGGGTTCCTGTCGTTCCGCCGCATCAGCGGCCAGATCGCGATGCTGATCACGGTCTCGCTGATCACGATTCACTTCATCATTACCGCGTTTTTCATCTTTCATCGCAGAAGCGAACCACCACGTCTCGAACGCCCGCGCCACGAGATCTCGACATTGGTACAGCTGGTCAGCGCGACGCCTGCACCTGAGCGCCCGCATCTGCTCGACAACATCACCCACGCCTATCCGGAACTCGCCATCGAATTCACTGCGATCGCTCCGGACAATGGCCGAAGCGATCCGCGCAAGCCGCCGCATGGCTATCCATTCCACCTTCCCGCCGGCTTCCACGTGTTCATGGTTCCCGGAACAGACGACCGGGTCGGCATCCGCATGCCAGACGGGTCGCTGCTGACGGCACGGCTCGGCCCGGAGCGTTCGCCGCCGCTGTTGGGCGGACCGTGGATCATCACGCTGCTGTTCGTTATCGTCAGCATCACGCTGCTGGGGCTTTGGGCGGCACGGGCGCTGAGCGCGCCGTTATCAGCGTTTGCAAGAGCCGCGGAGACCTTCAGCCTGGATGGCGAAGCAGCCCCGCTGCCGGAAAGCGGCCCGGAAGAAATCCGTGCGACGGCGAAAGCGCTCAACCGGATGCGCGAGCGCATCATCACGCTGACCAAAGACCGCACCCGGATGTTCGCAGCCATCGGTCACGACCTGCGCACCCCGATCACGCGGCTGCGGCTGCGCTCCGAATTCATCGAGGACGAAACGCACCGACATCAGATGCTCGGCGATCTCGACCAGATGCGATCGATGCTGGAATCGGTGCTATCGTTCCTGCGCAACGATCATACTCTCGAACCGATGACTCTCGTCGACCTGACGGCGATCCTGCAGCAGATCGGCGATCAGTTCGCCGATCTCGGCCACAAGGTGTCGTATCGCGGACCGGCGCAGCTCACGATCACCGCGCGCCCGGACGACCTGCATCGCGCCGTCACCAATCTGGTGGAGAATGCCGTCAAGTTCGGAGCCGTTGTCGTCATCGGGCTCTCCGTGTCCGGCGACGGGGCCGTGATCGACGTGGAAGACGACGGCCCGGGCATCGACGATACGCGCAAGGCCGCCATGCTGGAACCATTCGTCAGGGGCGACGAGGCCCGCAACATGGACGAGGGCGGCTTCGGTCTCGGCCTGTCGATCGCGCAGTCCATCATCCTCGCCCATGGCGGCGTGCTGTCGCTGCACGATCGCAAGCCCCGCGGGCTGACCGCACGCATCGTTCTGCCGCACCGGATCGAGCAGAAATCGGCGGCGTGAGCTCGTACGGCGTTTCCGAAATTCGGGACACTAGTCAATCAATCCGCCATTCGACCGGCGCCCGCACGCCGTTGACTGCGTTTTGCGCTTGCTGACGAGCGCGAAGCTGGGCAGGATCGCCGCCAACAAAAACCCTGTCCAAGAAACCTTTCCAAGGGAGACTGCCTCTATGAAATCGCTGACGATTGCCGCCTTTGCCGCCGCGGTCACGCTGGCCGTATCGACGGGGGCTGCGCAGGCCCAGATCTCCGACGACGTCGTGAAGATCGGCGTGCTCACCGACATGTCGAGCCTCTATGCCGATGCCACCGGCAAGGGCTCGCTGATCGCGACCCAGATGGCGGTCGATGACTTTGGCGGCAAGGTCAAGGGCAAGCCGGTCGAGGTGATCTCCGGCGATCATCAGAACAAGCCCGACGTCGGCGTGGGCATCGCCCGCAACTGGTTCGACAACGAGAAGGTCGATGCCGTGTTCGACGTGCCGACCTCCTCGGTGGCGCTCGCGATCCAGCAGCTGACCCGCGACAAGAACAAGATCTTCATCAACTCCGGCGGCGGCACCTCGGACCTGACCGGCGTCGCCTGTTCGCCCACCACCGTGCACTGGACCTACGACACCTATGCGCTCGCGCAGGGCACCGGCGGCGCGATGGTGAAGGCCGGCGGCGACAGCTGGTTCTTCCTCACCGCCGACTACGCCTTCGGCGCTGCACTTGAACGCGACGCCTCCAACGTGGTGAAGGAGACCGGCGGCAAGGTCGTGGGCAGCGTCCGCCATCCGCTCAATTCGTCGGACTTCTCCTCGTACCTGCTGCAGGCGCAGGCCTCGAAAGCCAAGGTGGTGGCGCTGGCCAATGCCGGCGGCGACACCACCAATGCGCTGAAGCAGGCCACCGAGTTCGGCCTGACCAAGGGCGGCCAGAAGCTCATCGCCCTGCTGTTCGAAATCACCGACGCCTATGCCATCGGGCTGAAGGACGGACAGGGCCTGATTGCCACCGACGCATTCTACTGGGATCTCGACGACCAGACCCGCGCGTTCTCCAAGCGGTTCATGGACAAGGTCGGGCACATGCCGACCATGATCCAGGCCGGGCTCTACTCCGCGACCATGCACTATCTCAAGGCCATCGATGCCACTGGCACCGACGATACGGCGAAGGTGATGGCGCAGATGAAAGCCACACCGATCCACGACTTCTTCGCCAAGGATGGCCGCATCCGCGAGGACGGCCGCATGGTGCATGAAATGCATCTGTTCGAGCTGAAGAAGCCGGAAGAATCCAAGGCACCGTGGGATCTCTACAAGCTGCTGGCGACGGTCCCGGGCGATCAGGCCTTCCGTCCCCTCGACAAGGGCGGCTGCCCGCTGGTCAAGTCGCACTAAACGTCGTTCGCTCCGCACCGCGTCCCCTGCCGGGGGCGCGGTCGGATCCTGTCATCTTCCGGCAATCCAGCAAGCCTGCGGATGCGGCCCGGACCGCGGCGTCCCCCCCGCTTTAATCGTGATGTCCGGACGGGATACGACCGGAAACCGATACCCATTGTTACAGATTACGCGTTATGATCGCGGCCTTAGCTGAGCCGGGTTCCCGGTCTTCATGATATTGAGCACTGCGTGTCGCGGTTTTTTCGATGACGTCCAGGGTTTCTTCGCTGCTCTCGTCGGTGGCACGGGCCGTGAGGGCCGCCTTCGGGCCGCCGGCTGAAGAGGCGCGGCCCGCTCTCCCCCATACCGAAGAAACCTATCGCTGGCTGTTCGAGAATTCCGTCGACGGCATCTATGTGACGACACCCGCCGGCGAACTCCTCAACGCCAACCCTGCACTCGCCCGCATGATGGGATATGCCAGCCCGCAGGATTTGATCAACGCGGCGGACGACATTGCAGAGCAGGTTTATATCGATCGCGCGGTTCGGGCCGAATACCAGCGGCGCATGGAACGCGACGGCATCGTTCGCGAATTCGAGTACCAGGTGCGCCAACGTGACGGCAACGTGCTCTGGCTGTCCGACAGCGCTGCCGCCGTGCGCGACGCAGCCGGCCGCATCATTCGTTATGAAGGCACGGTGCGCGACATCACGGCGCAGAAATCCGCCGACGCCACACTCGCCGAAAGCCGTCAGCGTTTGCAGGAGGTGATCGACACGGTGCCGGCGGTGATCAACGTCAAGAACACGGATCTGCGTTATGTGCTGATGAATCGCTACATGTCGGGGATCTTCAACATCGAGCCCGCGGAAGCGCTCGGACGCACCACCAGCGAAATCATGTCGCGTTACGGCGCCGCCAAGACCGACACCAACGACCGCCGCGTGCTGGACAGCAAGACCGAGCTCGGATTTTACGAAGAGGAATATCTCGATTCGAAAGGCACGTCCCGGCAGTGGATGGCAAAGAAGGTACCGATCTTCGACGACAACGGCAACGTCCGCTATATCGTGACCGTCGCGCTCGATATCGGCGATCGCAAGCGCGTCGAACAGGAGATGCGGCAGGCGCGCGACGCCGCGGAGACGGCGCTGCGTGACCTCAAGGAAACGCAGAACTCGCTGGTCGAGGCCGAAAAGCTCGCCGCGCTCGGGCGCCTCGTCGCCGGCGTGGCGCACGAGGTCAACAATCCGGTCGGCATCAGCCTCACGGTCGCCTCCTCACTGCAGCGCCAGAGCCGATTGTTCGCCGAGGAAGTCGAACGCGGCGGCTTGCGCAAGTCGAGCCTCACCAACTTCCTCAACATGGCCAACGAAGCCGCGACGCAGTTGATGGACAACCTGAATCGCGCCGCCGAACTGATCCAGTCGTTCAAGCAGGTCGCGACCGATCGCAACTTCACCGAACGGCGGGAATTCGACATCCGTGAACTGACCGAGCAGATCATCACCAGCCTGCGCCCGGGCCTGCGCCGCCAGAACGTCAACCTGACGGTGGAGTGCGAGTCCGGCCTGCTGCTCAACAGCTATCCGGGATCCTACGGCCAGATCCTGACCAACCTGTTCCTGAACGCGGTGATCCACGCCTTTCCCGAAGGACAGCCGGGGCAGATCGACGTCAAGGTGCGGGCTGCAGGCGGCGACGGCGTCGAGATCCTGTTTGCCGACAACGGGCGCGGCATGTCACCGGAGGTGCGGCGCCACGCCTTTGATCCGTTTTTCACTACTCGCCGCAACCAGGGCGGCACCGGGCTCGGCCTGCATATCGTCTACAATATCGTGACCAACCGGCTGGGCGGCCGCATCGGCCTGGAATCCGCCACCGGCGCCGGCACCCAGATCCAGATCGTGTTGCCACGGGTGGCGCCGTTCGATCGCGCGGCGGAGTGAGCCTTCCGCTCCAAACGGCCACGTCGCCTGGATGCGCCGGCACGCCCTGCCGAAAAGCTTACTCTAATTGACCTTGATCTTTGGCGTCGTATCGCCCGCCGGGCGGTTGCGAACATGGACGACGGCGAGCTCGCTGCTGAAAACCCGGGTCCATCCATCGAGGTGATCCAGCAATTTCACCGCCGGCGTCGTCGGATACAGCACCGTCGCATCGATCCGATACGTGTCGAGCAGCCGGAAGAATATATCCGTATCGCGCAGCGACATCGCATTGAAATAATCGAGCAGGAAGCGTTCTCCGTACAATTCCGAACGACCATCGGCGAAGGCAGGCATGCCCGCCCAGATCATGTAGCCGCCAAAGATATGACCGTTGAGCACACGCTCCGATTTGTGATCCCTCAGGACAGCGATTGCTTCGGCATACTGGTCCTCGTATCCGGGCCGGATTTTCTTGGCCGCCAGGAACGCACTCGCAACCGCGATGCCGGCGACCAGGACGAAGACCGTGATGGTGGCAGATCGTCGCGACGCAACATCGTTGTGAGGCGAAGACGCGGTCCAGCGAAACCGGTCCGCCAGCGGGGCCAGCAGGACGATCGGCAACAACAGCACCGTCTGGTCGATGTTACGAACATGGCTGAGCGCCATGTACAGGAGACCGAGGGTCAGCAGGATTCGCGGCGGCGTCAATGTCACGCCGTAATACAGCGCAACCCCGATCGACAGCAACAGACAAGCCGCGAACGCGTCGAAACGCGCGAAATTCACCGGAGCCCATTCCTGAAGCCACGCCAGCGCTTCACCGAGCCCAAGAATTCGCTGTGCCGCCAGCAGCGAATTCCAGCCATATGGCGTCAGGCAACAGGCCGCCAGCGCGCCGACGCCGAACAGGCCCCAGTGCATGACGACTGTCTTGCGTTGCGCCGGGCCGGAATTCCACAGGGCGTCGAGTGCGATGGCGGGAACCAGCATCAGGCCGAGCACGAAGCTGCCGTGCAGGTTGGTCCACAGCACCATGAGAGGCAGCAGCCAGAACGACGGTGTCTTGCGTCGATCGGCGGCGAAGATCAGGCCACCGACCCAGGCGACCGTAACAGGCAAGGCCAGGACGTGCGGCCTGGCCAGAATGTGTGGCATCAGCAAGACGAACGCGATCATCGATACGAAGCAGGCATAGCCGCTCGTCAAACGCCGACCGAGAACAACGACCAGCAGCGCGAACGTGGCCGCAATCGCCAGCGCAGTCACCATGAGGACGCCGCCCCAGCCGGCATAATCGTAAGCGCCTGCAAACAGGATCTGCGAGAGCCACGACGACGAGATCCACGGCTCGCCCGCTTTGGTGAAGGAGTAAATGTCGACCTGCGGCATGGCGCGGTGATCGACGATCCACTGCCCCACCTTGATCTGCCAGTACGTGTCGGTGTCGAACAGCACCTGGTTGCTCTGAATCAGCACGAGCACGCACACGATCGCGGCTACCCAGGCCCATGCGGGCAGGAACGCAACAAGCTGGGGAAGACGGCGAGCCAGATGGTCCGGCTGGATATTGTCGGAGCTGGTGACACTCATGGGGTCGGGCTTTCGGCGAACGCTGATGCAGCGCCCGGTGGCATCGTACGGCTCCGGCGATCCAACCAGCCAAACCATAATTCCGGGTAAACCGGCCCCGCCCCTCACACGCCCATGCCCGCAACCCGCTGAAAAGGCGAGAAGATTGCGACAGTGTCGCGCACCGGGCCTGTCGGGATTCCTACCTACCCCCGCACGATCAGGACGATGCCGGAGACAACGGCGAACCCCAGCACGAACATGCGCAGCCGCCGCTGATCGAGACCGGCATGGGCAAGCCGGCTGCCGAGACCACCAATCACGACGGCGGGCAGAAAAAGCGCGGCGACGACGGTTTGAGCCATGCTGATACGCCCGGCCATCGCCAGCAGCACCAGTGACAACAATTCGCCCAACAGGAAGCACAGCGCCACATTGGCGCGCTGGCTAGCGGCGCTGTGATGCTGATAGACCAGCGCGAGCGGCGGCCCGCCGATCCCGGTCGCGGTTTCGGTGATGCCGGTGATCACGCCGGCGCTCGCGAACGCGCCGCGATTGGGAGCGAACGCCGGCGCGACCATCGAGGCCAGCGCCGCGAGCAGCGTCGCCGCGCCGACCAGCATGTTCAGGGTGGACGGCGCCACCGCGATCAGCACCCACAAGCCGACAAAGGTTCCGGCCACCCGCCCGGCCGTGATCCAGCCCGAACCATTCCAGTCCAGCGCGGCGCGCTCTCGCCACGCAACGAACGCATTCAGCGGAAGCATCAGCAGCAACAGGCCACCAGGCAGCAACTCGGGACGCGTCAGCGCCAGCACCGGGGCGACGATGAGCGCGAAGCCGACCCCGATCGCGCCCTGCAGGAAGGCGGCGAAGGCCATGACGACAGCAATGCCGAGAAGGATCAAACTGCTCACGATCGATCCTGCCGGGCGGCAACGGCCACTGATCGATGCTGCACCGATGTCGGATGAACACGCTGGATCGGCGCGCGCGCGACCGCATCCTGCGCCAGCGCGGCGACCTGCCGCATCAGGGCGCGGCCATCCCAATCGACCGGCCAGCCTCGCCACAGCCGCAGCCGGCCGCCGACCAAAACCGCGGCGATCTGGTC
>BFBZ01001375.1_pt1 | contig 16422 bp, 10 predicted proteins | sample 1888401 | NCBI WGS metagenome assembly BFBZ01 (sample SAMD00112614, study PRJDB3348) | symbiont metagenome | host: Chara braunii | reverse complement strand
TTGTGGAAGTCGCGCTCCGGGAGCTGCGCAGCGCGGCCGACGAGGCCGGTATCCGGTCGATTGCGGTGCCGCGGATCGCGGCCGGCTACGGCGGGGTGTCGTGGGAAAAGGTCCGGGCGCAGATCGAAGCGGTGTTCACGGATTGGCCCGGGATGCTGTACGTTTACGAAGAGTTCAAAGCCGGCGAGTAAGGGGTTGCCGTGTCGGACGAGCACGCGCTACTGGCAGCGATCGCCGCGCATCCAGACGAGGATACGCCGCGGCTCGCCTACGCCGACTGGCTCGACGAACACGCGACGAGCGATGCGCAGAGGGCACGGGCCGAGTTCATTCGCGTGCAGTGTGAGCAAGCTCGGCTTGAAGGGCTCTCGACAGGTGCGGGCGACCGCCCTCCTGACGACACCCTGTTGCCCGGATTACGTCGTCGGGGGGATCGGCTGCTCGAACGATACCGTACAGTTTGGGAGTCGCCCTTACGCGGCCCACTGGGTCCGTACCGCGACACTTTGCAGCCGATATTATTCCGAAGGGGATTTCCATACTTCCTATCGATTCCAGTTCCGAAGCTACTGGAGGTCAGTGAGCAGTTCTTCCAGCAAGTGCCGATAACAGATTTGTCGTTGGATGTAACAGAAGAGACTCTTGTGCTGCTAATTGGTATGCCCAGGATCGCGCGCTTCAAGAGATTACGGCTCAACAGCGCCCCGGCTTTCCGGACCACTCCGGTTGAGTGGTCCCGGCTGGCTCCGGTCGAGTGGTCCCGGCTAGCCGATGCCACCGAGGCGCTGCAGACGTCAGGGCTTTCTCTCCAATACGGTCGAGTGAGTGACGGCGGAAAACTTGCGAATGCAAATTGGACGGCGTTGAGTGCTCTCACGCTCTGGAACGTTGAGGGCCGCGAATCGATTGAGAGAGCGCTCTCGGGTAGTTGGGCGAAGCGGTTGACGGAACTCACCGTTTACAATTCGCCCGGAGTCGATGCACAAGTGATATCGACGCTTCCGCAACTTCGCCGTTTGACTATGAACCGCGCGAGAGAAGAAGCGATTTCGGCACTTGTTCGGGGTCGCTTCTGGCCGCAACTGACACATCTTCAGCTCCACACCCTCAATGCCGGAGACCATGCGGTGGGGCCTCTTGCGTCCGCGAAAGCCGGCAGCCTGCTTCTCTTGTCGCTGGCGTACGGCGGGATCACTGCGGCGGGGGCCAGCGTCATTGTTCAAAGCCGTGCGATTGAGACGGTTCGGACCCTGGCTCTGAACGACAACCCGATCGGAGATGTGGGGGCTCACCATCTCGCGGGGGCACGGAACCTTGCGCAAGTGGTGGAATTGAATCTGGCAAATTGCGGGATCGGACCCGTTGGTGTCACGGCGTTGGCATCGTCGAGTCACTTCCCTGGCCTGAAGCGCCTCATCTTGGACGCGAACCCGATCGCGGTTGAAGGGGCCGCCGCGATTGCCGAATCGCCCTACCTCAGAGGATTAGCGCMCCTCTCCATTCGCCGAATTGGTGGGGCGGCCCGGAGTCGTCTTCGGGAGCGGTTCGGTGACCGCCTCTCGGCTTCCTGATGGGTTCGCTTCCCCGCCTTCCCGCGGCGCCTTAGAATAACAGCTATGTCTGCAACGCTACCGATTCTCGATTCCGATGCGAAGCCGACCGCTTCCGGCACTCCGCCGAAGCCCGGCATTCTCGATGTGCCGGCCGACACGCTGCGCGCGTGGCTCGCCGAGCGCGGCCAGCCGCCCATGCGCGTCGGTCAGATCCGCCGGCAGATCCTCGCCGGCCGTGCGACGACCTTCGAGGAAATGTCCGACCTCCCCAAAGCGCTCCGCAGCGATTTGGCCGAATCGTTTTCCGTTTTCTCCACGCGTGTCGAGAGGCACCTCTCGGCCAAAGACGACACCCACAAACTCGTCCTGCGGCTGGCCGACGATCGGATGATTGAGGCCGTCCTCATTCAGGACGACGGCCGCGCGACCGCGTGCATCAGCACGCAGGTCGGGTGCGGCATGGGGTGCGTGTTCTGCGCAAGTGGGCTCAACGGCGTCGTTCGGAACCTGACCACCGGCGAGATGCTCGAACAGTTGGTGCGGTTGCGGAATTTGACGGACGCGAACAGCACCGATCCCGACCGCGCACCGCGGCTCACACACATCGTCGTGATGGGGATGGGTGAACCGCTCGCGAATCTGGAGAATTTGCTAGAAGCGCTCGCCGTTGCGGGGGATAAGAACGGGTTGTGTATCGGCGCCCGACACATCACGATTTCCACCGTCGGGTTGCCCGCCAAGATCAAGCGGCTCGCGGAGAGCGGGAAGCAGTACAGCCTCGCGGTCTCGCTTCACGCGCCCAACGACGAACTCCGCACGCGGATCGTGCCGACCAACGACAAGACCGGACTCGACGCGGTCCTCGCCGCGGCGGACGAGTTTTATGCAAAAACCGGGCGCCAGGTGACGTATGAATATGTTGTACTCGGCGGGCTGAACGACCAGCCGCACCACGCGAAGCAACTCGCCGGCCTGCTCGCGGGGCGGAAAGCGCACGTCAACCTGATCCCGTGGAACGACGTGGAGGGGCTGCCGTACCGTCGCCCGCAGGACGCCGATCTCCAGGGGCTGATCGATACGCTCCGCGCGTCCGCCGTCAGCGTGAAGGTGCGCAAGCGCAAGGGCTCCGAGATCGACGCCGCGTGCGGCCAGCTGCGCCGGCAGGTCGAACGGGAGGCCGCGGGCGGGGACCGAGAGTCGGGGGCGCCGGCCGCTACCGGTGCCTGATCGCCCCGGGCCGCGGCTTCTGTACTAAGCTCCCTTGAGCCCGGCTCCAGGCCCCGACCCCCTAGTTCCCTGGCCATAATGTCGATCGGACACACCAGTTCGCTGATGGCCCTCCGCGATCCGGACATCCGGTTGATGCTCCTCGTGCGCAACGACGACGACACGGCCGCGTTCTCCGAACTGGTCGAGCGCTTCCAGCACCGGCTCGTCGCCGTCATGCACCACCTCGTCGGCAGCGCCGACGAGGCCGAGGACCTGGCCCAAGAAGTGTTCCTCCGCGTCTACCGCACCCGCAAGAAGTACACGCCCAAGGCCAAGTTCTCCACCTGGCTGTTCACCATCGCCAACAACCTCGCGCTCAACGCCCTCCGCGACCGCCAGCGCCGGCCGGTCCTCCCGCTGGACGTGCGGGACTCGGGGCCGCTCGGCCCGCGGCCGACGGAAGCGCTCGCGCCCAACCGCGACGAGCCGCCGACGCACAACCTCCAGCAGCAAGAACTGGCCGACGTGATCCGCCGGGCGCTCGACGGCCTGAACGAGCGGCAGCGGATGGCGATCGTGCTGAACAAGTTCGAGGACATGAACTACGCGGACATCGCGGACGTCATGGGGCTGACCACGAAGGCGGTAAAATCTCTACTAAGTCGCGCGCGGAGCAAGCTGCGCGAGGTCCTTCAGGGTTATATCTACATGGACGGCGACCCGCCCCCGCCGGCGGACGAAGACGCGGGCGACGGCGAGGCGGGCGGTTGACCGGAAGCGGAGCCGCCCGGCCCCCGGCCGGGCTTGAGGGAACGTGACGACATGGCCAGTAACAAACCCGCGCCCGAGGACGGCCCCCCGCCCGACCCGTTTGAGGCCGAGCTGGTCGCGTACCTGGACGGCGAACTCGACCTGGCGGCGGCCCGCAAAGTGGAGGCGCGCCTGGCGCGGGACGGCGCCGCCCGCGCCCGCGCGGCCGAGCTGAAAAAGTCGTTCGACATGCTCGACTACCTCCCGCGCCCCGACCCGTCGCCCACGTTCGCCACCCGCACCCTGGACAAACTACCGGCTTTAAAACCGGCCGGGCAGGACGTCGCACCGGCACCGGCAGCGGCAGCGGTCCGATCGGGCGGGACCGGCTCCGGTCCGGTTCGGGCCGGCGGCTCGTCCGGCTCGGTGCCGGTCGTGCTCGATGCGGCCGAACGAGAGGTCCCGCGGCCCGCCAGTCTGAAACTGTTCGTTTGGGCCGGTGGGCTGGCCGCGGCGGTGGTCGCGTTCGCCGCGCTGGGCTTCTTCGTCACCTCCGCCGCGCGGGTCCCGCGCACCCCGGCCCGCGATAAAGACCCCGAAGACGCGAAGGTCGAGGTGAGCCCGCGGGTCGTCGAGTACCTCCCGCTGTACGCGCTCGCCGACGACCTCGCGTTCGTCGCCGGGCTGACCCGGGCCGACCTGTTCGGGGACGACCCCGCCGTCGCCTATGATCCGACCCTCAAGGTTCCCGCCGAAGCCGCCGAACGGCCCGTCGGCCGGCACTCCGACGCGATGGCGAAGGCGTTTCACACGTTGCCCCCGACCCGCCAGGCCGAGATCACGAAACTCGATCAGGACCTCTTCGCGAAGGACCCGAAACAGCGCGACCACCTGCTCCGCGCGCTGGAAGTCTATGCGGTGTGGCTGGAGCGCTTGCCCGAGGGCGAGCGGCGCGGCGTGCTGGCCGCCGCCACCCCCGGGCTGCGGCTCGACGTGATCCACAAGATCCGCGCCCAGCAGTGGCGCGACGCGCTCCCGCACTCGGTCCGCAGCAGGCCCGAACTGGTTTCGCAGTGGCAGGAGGACGAGGCCGCCCACCGCTCGCGCTGGGCGTTCATCCGCCGACACGCGGCGGAATTCGCCGCCCACAAGTCGCCGTGGCCGTTCGACACGGAGGCCGGTCGCAAAGAGGTCGTCGAGTTCACCCGGCACGCGTTCAAAATTCCGCCCGAGAAGTCGGACTCCAAGAGCGATGACGTGAGGAAGTGCCGGCTGTCGCCGGACGAGTTGGCGGAGTACAAGCGTACGCTGGCCCTGGCCGAGCGCGAGGGCACTTGGGCGTGGTTCGGGCTCGTGGTGTACGAACTGGCGAAGACGCMCCCCTATCTMCCGGAGCCCGCCGATCCGAAGCTGTTCATCACCGAACCGAACGAGTTGCCGGAACAATACGCGGTCCTTCTGAAAAAGAAAGGCGCGTGGCACATCCGGCCGGCCCTGTACGGGAGGTGGCCGGAGTTCCCGCTCGAGGTCTTTCACGACATCCAGGGCCGCAAGTCCGGACTGATGAGACTGCCGCCGCTCGGGCCGGCGCGGCTGGACGAGTTTAAGGAACCGGTGCGGACGTTCGCGACCACCATACTCTGGGCCAAACTCACGCCCACGGAGAAGAACACGCTGAAAGCGGCCGAAGGGAAATGGCCCGAATACCCGAGGCTGTTTGTCCGGTACGCACAGGAGCATGACCTGGCCGTGCCGGGCGTGACCCTTCCGTTTGAGCCCTCGAAATGGAACGACAACTACGGGCCCCCCCGGGCGTCGCGGACGAACTGACGGGCGCGGAGCGCTGACAATGGCTGGTGACTGGGTGGTCTGGGCGCTCCTGTCGGCCGGGTTCGCGGCGGCCACGGCCGTACTCGCGAAGGCTGGTTCCGCCGCCATCGATCCCGATCTCGCCACCCTCATCCGTACCGCGGTCGTTCTCGTATGCTTGCTCGTCCTGGTGACGGCCGCCGGGAAGTGGACCGCGTCCGAACCCCCGTCGGCGCGCACCGTGGCGCTCCTGGTGTTGTCGGGGATCGCGACGGGTGCGTCGTGGTTGTGCTACTTCCGCGCCTTGAAGGTCGGCGAGGTGTCGAAGGTCGCGCCGGTGGACAAGTTGAGCGTGGTGCTGGTGGCGGTGTTCGCGGTCGTATTCTTGCGCGAGCGGCTGAGTGTACGCGAATGGGCCGGAGTCGGGCTGGTGGCCTCGGGCGTGCTGGTTCTCGCGCTGAAGCGGTGACGGGCCGGGCGGGTTCGACCGCGCAAGAGCCCGTTCACCGGCAATGTCCCGAAGTGTGGTCCGCTCGGTCCCCGAGCGGCGCTTGGCGGTGGGTGTCGCAACAGAACAAGTGTGTCACATCCGCTGGCGCGTCGCGACCGCTCGCGGAGCGAGCGGACCACACTCCGGGACACCACTCACGTCACGCCACCGGGTTGCGCAGCGTCCCGATGCCCCCGATGGTGATGCTCACGTCGTCGCCGGGGGCGAGCGTGAACTCGTCCGGCGGGACGATCCCGGTGCCGGTGAGCAGGAGCGCGCCGTTCGGGAACTCGTTCTCCTTGAACAACCATTCGGCGAGGCTCTCTGTCGTGCGAGCCATTTGTGCCAGCGTGGTCGTCCCTTCAAACGCGACCTTGCCCCCGCGGGCGATGCTGAGCTTGATTTCCACGCTCGGCAGCGGCGGCATGGAGGCCACCGGCGTGACGACCGGGCCGATCGAACACGACCCCTTGTAGATCTTCGCTTGCGGCAGGTACAGCGGGTTCTCGCCCTCGATGTCGCGCGAACTCATGTCGTTGCCGACCGTGAACCCGACAATTTTGCCCGCGGGGGAGATGACCAGCGCCAGTTCCGGTTCCGGTACGCTCCATTTCGCGTCGGAGCGGATGCGGACCGGACGGCCGGGGGCGACCACACGTGCCGGGGTGGCCTTCAGGAATAGCTCCGGCCGCGGCGCGGTGTACACCTTGTCGTAGAACTGGGCCGCGCCGTGCGATTCTTCCTCACGGGCGACCTTGCTCCGCTTGTACGTGACCCCGGCGGCCCAGACCTCCTGTTGATCGACGGGGGCGAGAACCGTGAGCGCGTCGAGGGACTCGGCGGTGGCTTTGGGGTCTCGGAGGCCGCGAGCGGTGGCGATCGGGTCGGGCGCGTGGAGCAGGTCCGCGAGCGTTCGCACCGCCGGGTCGCGCGAGAGATCGAGCGCGAACGCCTGACCGCCCTCGATCACAACGACGCCGGACCCGTTTGGCCGCTGCACTTTGGCAAACTGCATGACCGTACCTGAGCTGTGAGGAGAGAACGTGGATTCGTTGTATGCGCACGCACGAAAACAGCGGCCGGAACGCTCCGGCCGCTGCGCGGTGGTCGGCCCGTGGGGGCGGGCGGTTACACGAACTTGTAGATGCCCGGCGTCGGGACCGGCGGCGTCTCGATCGGCCCCCAGGCGTACTCCTTGGGCGCCAGGTTCTGGTTCGAGGCCATGAGCTGCTTCCACGTCAGCCGCTTGCCGGTGTACGCGGCCTCGCGGGCCAGAAGCGCCATGAGCGTGCTGTGGGCGGCGCTCTCACCGTCGTTGATGAACTTGCCCGAGCGGATGCCGGCGAACAGTTCGTCGTGTTCCACCTGGTACATGTCCTTCACCTTGGTCTCGCTCCCGAACTCCCAGGCGGGGCCGCCGGTCGGGGTGACGCTGTGGGCCATGAGCTGGGCCGAGCCCCGGGTGCCCATCACGTGGTCGTTCACGTTGCCGGCGCACCCCTCCATCTGGCGGCAGAACGAGAACAGCTTGGCGCCATTCGCGTACTCCAGCGTCACGGCGAAGTGGTCGTAGATGTGGCCGTACTTCGCGTCGCGGCGCTGCTGCCGGCCGCCGACGCCCGTGGCCGCCACGGGCATCTGCCCGCCGAACACCCAACTCGCCTTGTCGAAGTTGTGGCAGTGCTGCTCCACGAGGAAGTCGCCGGAGAGCCACGTGAAGTAGTACCAGTTCCGCATCTGGTACTCCATCGGGGTCCACTTCGGGTCGTTCCCGCGGTGCCAGATGCCCCCGGTGAGGTACGTGATGTGCATCGCGGCCACGTCGCCGATCACGCCGTCGTGAATCCGCTTCACCGTCTCGCGCTTGGCCAGATCGTACCGGTAGCAGAACCCGGAGCACAGGCTCAGGTTCTTCTCCTTGGCGAGCTTGGCGGTCTCGATAACTGACTTCGCCCCGGCCACGTCCACCGCGACCGGCTTCTCACAGAACACGTGCTTGCCGGCCTTGATCGCGGCGTCCAGGTGCAGCGGCCGGAACCCCGGCGGGGTGGCGAGCAGCACCACGTCCACGCCGCAAGCGAGCAGCTTCTTGTAGCCGTCGAAGCCGTCGAACTTGCGGTCCGGGGTGACATCGATCTTCTCAGCGATGTCGCGGATCCCCTTCAAGTTTGCGAGACTGCCTTCGAGGCGGTCCGTGAAGGCGTCGCACATGGCGACGAGTTTCACCTTCGGGTCGGCGCGGAGCGCCTCCGTCGCGGCGCCGGTGCCGCGCCCGCCGCACCCGACGAGACCCACGCGGAGCGTCTCGTCGCCGGCCGCGAACGCGCCGGGGGCGAGGGCGACGGTCGCAGCGGTGGCGGCGGACGTCTGGAGAAAGACGCGGCGGTTCGTGTCGGACATGGACGGCCTCTTGTTGAGGGCGGATGGGACGTACTGGCGGTGACGTGTTTATTGTGCGCGAGAGGTGCGGTCGCGGCCAACAGGAATCCGCCCGCGGCGCCGATCGGACCAATTGCGCGCGGGGCGGGCGGGCGCTTGCCGGCACGGACGGTTCTGTCGAGCCTTCGGGTCCGTTCGGCACCCGGGCTTCGAGTGCGGCATGACCGCGGCGACCGGAGCTACTCGGGTTGCTGGTGCCACGTTCCCTTCATGGTGTCCGTTGCCACCTTCTCCCGCACCCGCTCGAACGCGGCTTCGTCCCCTGTGCCCGTGTACCACCGGGCGAGCTCGTCATCGGGCACGCCCTCACCAAGTCATCGGGCACGCCCTCACCAAACAGGGGGTGAAGAAACCAGGGGAACGGGTGACGGGACATCGTGGGCTCCTCGATACCCTCACATGAGGCGAGTCGGGGCCGGTTTCATACGGGAACCGAGAAAATATTCGGGCCGAGGAGCTTCGGCGGGCCGGGACAGAAATCCACCCGGCCGCGGAATGCGTTCTCAGCACGGCCGTCTAATCCGAACGGGGCGTCCGATCGTGGTTGCACACGTGCCGATTTTCCGGGCCGCTCGGAAAAAGCGAAATAGCGACGTTGTTCCGAACACGCGCTCATGCGGGGCTCTTGGAGGGTTCGTAATGAAGCACGCCTTTGGTCCGGTTGCCCTCGCAGGCGCGTGCCTGCTGTTCATGGTCGGTGCCGACCGCGGCGGCGCGGAAGACAAAGAGGTCCGGCCGACGTGGACGCGCGACCTGGACGGTGCGAAGAAAGAGGCCGCGACATCGAAGAAAGACCTCCTGATCGTGTTTACGGGGCGCGGGTGGTGCATCCATTGCGACCTTCAGGAACGCGAGGTGTTTCAGCAGGCCGCGTTCCTGGAACAGGCGAAGCGGGATTTCGTCCTCGTGGAGCTCAACTTCACGTTCGGCGACACGCCCGAGGAAAAGGCCCGTGAGAGCCAGTACCAGAAGCTCCAGGAGAAGTACCACGTCCGCGCGTTTCCGAGCGTCGTCCTGGCCGACGCGGACGGCGTGCCTTTTGCGATCCAGTCGGGGTACGTGAAGGGGACCGGCGTGACCAAGAGCCTGGCCGCGATCCGACGGGCCGGGGAGGCCAAGGCGCAGCGGGACCGGAACTTCAAGCTGGCGGCCGCGTCGACGGGGCTCGAGCGCGCCGAGTACCTCCACAAAGGCGTCCAGGCGGTCGCCGGACTGCTCGGGTCTATGGACGCCCGGGGCGACGACCCGGTTCTGATTTTCTACCAGGCGCGGGTTCAGGACATCCTGAAGGCCGACACGACGGACGCCGGGACGGTCCGGGCGCAGTACGAGGCCCGGCAGAAGACGCGCGACGCGTGGGTCGCGCGCGAGGCGGTGTTCGCCAAGGTGCGCGAGTTCAACGCGACCAAGGACTACCGCGGCGCCATCAAGTACCTCGATGGGCAACTGAAGGCGACCGACGACCGTGATCTGCTCTGGCGGATGGAGCGGGCGCGGCAGACCTACCTGGAGTGGGACGGGCAATACGAGGAGGCGTTGAAGAACGTTCGTCGGCTGTCCGAGCGCCCCGGCTTGAGCGACAGAGATCGGGAGTGGCTGCTCGACCGCGAGGCCTACAGCCTGAGCAACCTCGGCCGGGTCGATGAACTGATCGCCCACTTTGACCGGCAGATCGCGGCCGCCAAAAACGATGCGAAGAGGCGTCTCGACCTGCTCGAATTGAAAGCCGAGATGCTCAGGTATCACAACCGGTTGGAAGCAACACTTGCGGCGTTGCGCGCGTATCGCGAGGCGACGAAGCCGGGCTCCGACAACTGGTTGTCGGCGACTCAGGGCCTCGCGGATGAATTACACAAAGCGGGGCAGCACCGCGGCGCGCTCAAACTGATCTCCGAGTACCTGGCGGTTAATAAGGCGGCGTGGCTCATGCTCGACGCGGCGGAGAACCACATCGCGCTGGATGAGACCGATCAGGCCCGCGACATGATCGGCCAAGCCGAGACCTCTTCCCGCGCGCTGAAGGACTCCAAGAACGAACTCGACGTCAAGGCCTTCGCTCGTATTGACGAACGCGCAAAGGGCCTGCGAAAGCAACTGGAAACGAAGAAGCCGAAGTAGCACCGTCGGGTAACGTCCCGGAGCGCGGCCCGCCCGGTCCCCGAGCGGCGCTTCGCAACGGAACAACCGCAGCACATCCCCGCGACATCGCGACCGGTTCGCGGAGCGAGCGGACCGCACCCCCGTCCGTGACACCGGACGGGGCGCTCAATAAGTACAGTGAGACATTCCGAGATTTCTCTGTTAAGACGTTCGAAACCAATCGTCGTTCTTTCCAATTCCATCGTAACGTCGCGGCCCGGACGTTTCAGAATACACGGTCGAATTGAGGCGGAGAAACTCACACGCAGGCGGGCCATAATGGACGTCCACTCCAACAGTGTCGAGTGCCTGTTCGCCTACGAGAAGCCGAAGGCGGTACACCGCAACCGGGGCCAGCAGCGCGAGCGGAGAAAATCCCCTCCGGTGCGTTTGCGCAGGAGTTACCTCTCAACAACCGGCCGGTCGCTGATCGTTTTTACCGTTCTGATTTTGTGTGCCGGCTTCATTTGGCGCGTTCCCGTCGACGGAGCCGACGGGGCGAATCGGGCGGCCCCTCGCGTTGAAGAACCGTTCACATTCGGCGAGCCGGTGAGCCTTTGGCCCGAGGATCAGAAACCCGCCAACACAGAGCCGAAACCCGCCAGCGCGGACCAGAAACTCACCAACGCAGAGCCGAAACCTACCAGCGCAGAGGCCGTACTCGCCCTGTGCTACAGCCCCGACGGTCAGACCTTGGCCACCGTCGGCGAAACCTGGACCGTGAAGTTGTGGGATGCGGCAACAGGCAAGCTGCTCTCGGCCCTCTCGGGGCACACGGAAGCCGTGACCTCTGTGGCGTTTTCCCCCGATGGCAAGCTCCTGGCCACGGCCGGCTTCGATCAGACCGTCCGACTCTGGGACCGGGCCGCGGGAAAGGAGTTGCGGGTCCTCAAGGGGCACTCCAACGCCGTCAACTGTGTGGCGTTCGCCCCCGATGGGGCCACTCTCGCCTCGGGCGGTTTCGACAAGACCGTCCGCCTGTGGGAAACGGCGACCGGCACCGAACTGGCGCAGTTGAAGGGAACCCGGGTGGCCGTCCGTGCCCTCGCCTTTTCGCCCCTCGGCAAGGTTTTGGCTTCCGGAGGGGGCGACCGGAGCGTGTACCTTTGGAACCTCTCCGACAAAACCGAACGGGCCCGGCTCAGCGGCCACACCGGGGCGGTGCAGGCGCTGGCTTTTGCACCCGACGGCATGTCGCTCGCGAGCGCCAGCGAAGACCGGACCGTTCGGATCTGGGACATGGGCCCCAACACGCCGAAGGAACGTGTCGTGCTGGACGGGCACGACGGCATGGAGTTCGTCCCACGTGACGCCGCGGTCCTCACATTGGCCTATTCCCCCAAGGGCACCATCCTGGCGACGGGGAGCCTCGACGGCTCGCTGCGCCTGTGGGACCCCGCGGGTGGCGTTTTGAAGGCCGTGTTGCCGGGCCATCCCGGCGGCACCGCGTGCGTGGCCTATGCGCCGGGCGGTCGCCAGATCGCGACCGCGGGGCGAGACAAGACCGTGAAGCTCCGCAACGTGGGGCCGCCGACCGTCCCGGCGCTGGCGACCGTTCACGGGGACAAGCAGCCGCCGTGGTTCGCGCTGTATTCACCGGACGGGCGCGGACTGGCCACCGGTGGGAAGGACCAGGCGGTCCGGCTGCACGCCACCGGCGCCGGTGCGACGATGGGGAGCCTGTCGGGACATCTGCCGAGAATCAAGGGGATGGCTCTCGCTCCGGACGGCACGACACTCGCCCTGGCGTGTCAGGACAAAACGGTGCGGCTCTGGGACGTCGCGACCCGGTCCGTCCGGGCCACGCTCACGGGGCACAAGCTCCCGATCGCCCAACTCGCCTTCGCTCCGGACGGGAAGACGTTGGCGTCCGTTGCGGGCCTGGAAAACTCGCGCGGGAATACGGAACGAGGCGGATTGGGCGAATTGAAGCTCTGGGACGTCGCTACCGCCAAGGAGAAGGCCGCGCTAGCGGGCCACAACGAAGGCGTATTCGGCGTGGCCTTCGCTCCGGATGGCAAATTGCTGGCGTCGGCCAGCGGTGACGGCACCGTCAAACTCTGGGACCCGGTCGCGGCCAAGGAGCGCCTCTCACTCAACAAGCACGAGGCCGATGTCCGCGCCACCGCGTTTTCGCCGGACGGCAAGACGTTAGCGAGCGGGGGGGAGGACGGGGCGATTCGGCTCTGGGACCCGACCACCGGTAAGCAGCTCCGGCAGATCGAAGTGGGCGAAGCCAAAATCCATCTTCTCGCGTTTTCGCGCGACGGTCAGTTACTGGCCGCTTCGGTGGCCCCGTTCGAGGGCAAGAGCGGGGTTCGGGTGTGGGAAGTGGGGACCGGTAAGTCTCGATTCGAGTTGGACTGCCCCAAAGCCGTGTCGGCGCTCGTGTTCGGTCCGGACAGCAAGACCCTGTTCTTGGGGGGCGAGTCGGCCCCCGGTCCGCCCGGAAAGGCACTGCCTGGGAGGATGTCACCCGGGAGGGCGCCGGCCGGAGAAGTCCAGATCTGGAACGTGAATTCCAACAGCCTCGTAACCACATTGCACGGCCACGGACCGATATCGGCTCTGGTCATGGCCCCGGACAATCGCACGCTGGTGAGCGCCGGCAGCGGGGCGACGGGTAACGAAGGTGACGTTTGCCTCTGGCAGATCCCCGCGGCCGCCGGCGGGGGCGTGCTGGAGGGGCACGCCGGTCCGGTCGGCTGTGCCGACTACAGCCCCGATGGGAAGACGCTGGCCACCGGCGGGGACGACAAGACGATTCGGCTCTGGGACGTGGGGACCGGCCAGGAACGGGGCTGCCTGAAAGGGTTCGGCGCCGCGCCGGCCCGCGTGCGGTTCTCTCCCGATGGCAAAATCATTGCGGTCGCGTGTCGGTCCGAGAAAGTGGTGACGTTGTGGACCCTGGCGGGGAAGACCGTCCTGGCCGATCACGCACTCGAGATCACCGACCTGGCCTTTGCCCCCGAGGGGCGAAGGTTGGCTACCGCAGGCGGTGCGGACAACGCGGGCGAAGTGAAGTTGTGGGACCTCGACACGGGCCGGCCGACGGCCACGCTGCCCAAACAACCGCGGCCCGTTCGCTCCGTGGCCTTCGCTCCCAACGGCAGAACCCTGGCGGTCGCATGCGGCACAGACGTGGCCCTTTGGGACCCGGCCACTTCGACCGAGATCAAGCGGTGGCCACTGGCCGGCCCGGTGTGCCGGGTGGCCTACGCCCCGGACGGTGCGACTCTGGCGGTGGGACTGGAAACGGGAGCGGTGACGCTGCACGACGCCGCGACGGGACGTGCGCTCGCCACGCTGGCCGGGCAAACCGGCGAGGTGTACTCCCTGTCCTTCTCCCCCGATAGCAAAATGCTCGTCGCGGCCGTCAAAGAGGGCCGCCCGAAAATCTGGCAGGTGCCATTAGCCCAATAAGGAGCGTGGTGAAAAAGGGCCTCGCGTGTTTACGGCCGCTGCTGAGACAGAAGCAGCCACAGATGAAGCAGAGAGACACAGATCAAGAGAAGAGAATTTTTGAGAGGTCGCGCTCGACGCGAGTCGCGGTACGTCGCCCCACCGTCCGGTCTGAAGGACCGGGTTTCCTCAGCCCCGGCCGATGGCTGGGGAACCGGTCGAGGAACCGAGTTGCGGCCTGAAGGGCCGCGCTCCCGGAGCAACGGGACACCCTCCTTCCGAACCCCGGCCGATGGCCGGGGCTGAGGGAGCCCGGTCCTTCAGACCGAAAACCGTCCGAGCGGTCGGTCTCGCTAACGTGTCCCGGTTGCGTCCTGTGAGGAGCTTCGAACTTTGTTGTGCGTTTATTTGTGTTGTCTGGATCGTCTGTGGTTTGTTGGTCTTCTGACCCTCCCGAGTTCGATTCGCGCAAGCGAAATGACCGAGAACTAAACCGATCGTTTGGGACCACGTTCGGGGGGACTCGCCGCTCATTCCGCCCGGGTTTAAGGAGACTCTCCGTGCGTCACCTGTGGTTCAAGTCGCCGGGAACGGGGCTGATCTTGGCGCTGTGCCTGGTCTGGGCGGCCGGCGCGGGTCTGGCCGCACCGCCGACCTGTGAAGGCGCGCGCGGACAGTGGGCCTCCACCAATCAAACGCCGAGCAAGGAGGGGGACAAGGACACCCTTGAGTTGACGGCCAAGATCGACCAGCTCGTGGCCGCGCGCTGGCGGGCCACCAAGGTCCAACCCGCGGCGCCCGCCGACGATGCCCAGTTCCTGCGCCGCGTTTATCTCGACCTGGCCGGGCGCATCCCGTCCGTGGCCGAGGCCCGCGCCTTCCTCGGCGACCGCCGGCCGGACAAACGGAAGCGCCTCGTGGACACGCTCCTCGACAGCCCGGCTTACGTGAACCACTCCGCGCGTCTGTGGCGCGCCTTGCTGATCCCCGACAAGAGTCCCGATTCCTTCTTCTCCCAGTCCGAGACCGAAACGTGGCTGCGCAAACAGTTCGCGGCCAATGCGGGCTACGACAAGATGGTTTGGGAACTGCTCTCCCGGCCCAACGATCCGTCGCGGTTCTATTCGAGCAAGAGGAACGAGCCCGAGAGCGTCGGGGCCGCCACGGCCCGGCTGTTCCTGGGCGTGTCGGTCGAGTGCGCTCAGTGCCACGACCACCCGTTCGCTAGTTGGAAGCGCGAGCAGTTCTGGGAGTTCGCCGGCTTCTTTGCGGGCATCGGGTCCGGAGACGAGCGCCGGGAGATAGCCATCTCCGGGGGCGCCAAGGTGGTCCAGGCCGCGTTCCTGGACGGCACCGAGCCGAAATGGAAGTACAACGTCAGCCCCCGGCAAACTCTGGCCGATTGGGTGACGGCGCCGGAGAACCCCTATTTCGCGCGCACCGGGGCCAACCGGCTCTGGGCCTACTTCCTCGGCACCGGTCTGGTCGAACCGGTGGACGACATGGGGCCGGAGAACCTGCCCAGCCACCCCGAACTGCTCGACGCGCTGGCCGACCAGTTCGCGGCCCACAAGTTCGACATCAAGTTCATGATCCGGGCGATCACCGCCAGCCGGGCGTACCAGCTTTCCAGCGTCGCCAGCCACTCCAGCCAGGACGACCCGCGGCTGTTCGCGCGGATGGCGCTCCGGAGCCTGAGCGCCGAACAGTTGTTCGACAGCCTGTGCCAGGCCACCGGGTTCCGGGAAGAAACCCGCGGGTTCTTCGGCCGGCAGGAGACGGTTCGCGGCGAGTTCCTCACCCAGTTCGCCAGCCAGGAAAAGCGCACGGAGTTCCGAACGTCGATCCTGCAATCGCTCCTGCTGATGAACGGCAAGCTCACGGAGCAGGTCACGAACCCCGATCGCAGCGCCGTCCTGGCCGCTGTTGCCGATGCGCCCTTTCTCGATGCCCGACAGAAGCTCGATGCGCTCTTTCTGGCCGCCCTGGCCCGATCGCCCCGGCCCGAGGAGGCCGAGCGATTCGGGCGCTACTTAAAGACCGCAGACGCGAAGGGCGAGGGGCGAGCCGCACTCGGTGACGTCTTCTGGGTTCTCCTGAACAGCCCGGAGTTTTTGCTGAACCATTAAAACCGGTGCCGAGACAATAACGATCCTCAGACCCGAGCCCGGTGATGCCTGCGCGTGTTCTTGGGCAGGTGAGGCCCTCGGCAGAGCTGGAGCAATCAGAAGGGGAAGGTGTTACCCCCGTAACACCCCAGCCCGGCCGCCGATGGGATCTTGCGGACCACGGACCGGTCGAGAGTGCGAAGGTGTTACCCCCGTAACACCCGGCTCTGGCCGAGCCTGGGGGGCCTCGCCCTCCCAGGCAACGGGGGCACCGCCGGGTACAGGTATCAGACGACCCAGAAAACACAGATCAGAATAATATTTTTTATCTTGTTTTAATCTGCGTTGTCTGTGCCATTTGTGGCTGTTTGCTTTGACTGTGCGTTGCTGACGGCTCTCACTCAAAACTCAACCCCCCAGCCGCCCAGGGAACTCACTCATGGCGATCTTCGACAATCTCCTCTCCCGGCGCGATTGGCTGCGTGTGATGGCCGCCGGGGTGACCGGCGGTTGTGCCTCGGGG
>BFBZ01000008.1_pt301 | contig 16435 bp, 17 predicted proteins | sample 1888401 | NCBI WGS metagenome assembly BFBZ01 (sample SAMD00112614, study PRJDB3348) | symbiont metagenome | host: Chara braunii | reverse complement strand
GGCGCGGGTGAATGCGATCACCCAGGGCTACCCGCGCGAGACCACGACCTGTCTCTTATACACATCTAGATGTGTATAAGAGACAGCTATCTCGGCGGCCTGGTTGCGGCCGGCCTGTTCGTGCCTGTGATCCTCTGGAATGCCGAGCACCAATGGGTGTCGTTCATCAAGCAGATGGGGCGCGCCCGGATCGAGGATTTCCGACCGACCTACATCGCCGAGCTGATCCCGACGCAATTCGCGTTCGCGACGCCGCTCGTCTTCATCCTCGGCGTGATGGGCCTCTCAGCGCTCTCCCGGCGCCGCGCCGGCGCGATGCCGGCACGCGTGCTGATCAACACGATGTTCTGGACCATCGTGGTCTATTTCACCTGGCATGCGCTGCATGCGCGGGTCGAGGCCAACTGGTTCGCTCCGGTCTATCCCGCCTTCGCGGTGGCAGCCGCGGTCGCCGCGATCCAAATGCAGTGGTCGCCGCGCGCACAGCGCACCGTCGATTTCTGCCGTCGCTGGGCCGCACCGACTGGCGTTGTGCTGTTCGCACTGCTGATCGTGCAGGCAAACACCGGCATCCTCTCGGGATATCGTCGTGACGCCACCGTGCGCAGCGTCGGCGTTGGCTGGCAGGAGCTCGCCAGCGAGATCGAGGCCGCGCGGGTGCGGTCCGGCGCGACCTGCGTGCTGGCGCCGGACTATGGCACCGTCGGCTGGCTTGCGTTCTATCTGCCCAAGGACACCTGCGTCGCCCAGCAGGGCCAGCGTATCCGCTGGGTCAATATGCCAGAGCCAAGCCCGGCGCAGCTCTCCGGCAAGCTGTTGTATGTGCATGAGCTCGACCAGCCGATGCCGGCTTCGGTGCGCGACAATTTCGCCCATGTCGAAACCGTCGCTGAAGCCAGGCGCATGCGCGGGCCGCTGGTGATCGAGACCTACGCGCTGGATCTGCTGGAAGGCGCGAAGGGCGAGGTCCTCGACCGCTCGCCGCCGCCCGAACTGCAATGAATTGCCGCGACTGACTGTCGGGCCCTCCGGTTCCGGTTCGTCTTCCAGGGAGCCCGTCAACCACGCGAGGTTCCGACCATGACCAGTTCCGTTCTCAAGCCCGCTGCCGAGCTCGCCAGGACCAACGTCAGCCGCTTCCCCAACGAGAGCGCAGAATATCGTCGTGCGCGCCAGGCGCTGCTCGTCGAGGAGATCGAGTTGCGCCGGCATATCGAGCGCGTGGCCGCGCTGCGCCGCGCATTGCCGCCGGGTGGCGAGGTGACCACGGCCTATCAGTTCACCGGCGAAGCCGGTCCGGTGTCGCTCGGCGATCTCTTCGGCAACAAGCAGACCCTCATTATCTACAGCTACATGTTCGGCCCGCAGCGCGAGCGGCCCTGCCCGATGTCTGTCTCTTATACACATCTAGATGTAAAACCGTGTCCGATGTGCACGTCGTTCATGGGCACCTGGGAGGAGAAGCTGCCCGACATCGAGCAGCGCGTGTCGTTCGTGTTCGTGGCGCGCTCGCCGGTCGCGCGACTGGTCGAGGCGAAGCGGGCGCGCGGCTGGACCCGCCACAAGGTCTATTTGGATACATCGGGTGATTACACGCGCGACTATGTCAGCGAGGATGATGGCGACGTGCCCGGCTATAATGTCTTCACGCGTCACGACGGCACGATCCGTCATTTCTGGGCCGGCGAGATGGGGGCGGGCACGATGGACCCCGGGCAGGACCCGCGTGGCGCGCCCGACCTCGACCCGCTCTGGACCGTGCTCGACACCACGCGCGAGGGGCGCGGTACGGACTGGTATCCGAAGCTGAGCTACTGAGGGATGGTCTTTGCTCGATCCCCGCGCGATTACGGGGCGATCGGGAAGGAAATTCTCCCTAGGATTTATCTCGGCGTGCGGCGGCGGCGCCGCATGCCGGAATGTCCCATCATGGGACAAAAAAGCCGTTTTGGCGTTCCAATGTCATCTTAAAAAAGCCCTACGCCACAGGCACTTCCCGCGTTGCAGGGGATCGCATCCGGTTAAGTCGCATTTAACTAAAAGTCGCCTTAATGGCCGTCTGTGCCCCCTGCGCGACGGTGAGCCGAAATGTCGTTCGGCAGATCCAGTGTGGGGACAAAGGTGGACCTGTTTTGAGCGCCGGGTGTATGGGTACGAGTGCGAGTGCGTATGTTCTTGGGGCCCCGAGCCGCAAGAAATCCTCCCGAAAAATCCTCCCACAGCATTTCCTCGGCAGCGCCGCGGTGGCGGGGCTGGTGCTTGGCTGCGCCTGGACCGTCTATGCCAACATCTTTGCCGCGAGCGTCTATCCTTCGGTGGGCACTGCGTCGTTTGATGCGCCGGCGGTCAAGCGGCCCGTGGCGGCCGCCGCACGGCCGGCCCCGGCATTCAATGAGGTGTTCGCCTCGCTGACCCCGGCACCGGCGGCGCCCGCCAAATCCGAGGTCGCCAAATCCGAGGTCGCCAAGTCCGAGGCTGCCAAATCTGAGTCTGCCAAGACCGAAATCGCGAAGTCGGAAGCCCCGGCACCTTCGCTCATGTTTAACGATCGGTTTGCGGCGGCCTCGCCCGAGGGCGTCGCATCCAGCGTCGTCGCCGACGCCGCGCCGCAGATCGACCCGATCAAGCAGGCTGCCGCGCCCAAGGTCGCCGAAGCGAAACCGGTTGCCTCGGCAAAGCTCGCGGAGGCCTCGAAGCCGCTGCCGGCGCCGAAATCGGTCGAGACCAACAAGAAGGAAGCCGCCGCCAATCTGCAGGTGGCGCTCAACGATCCGTCAGCGACGGTGCAGCCCAAGACGACCGACACCAAGGCAGCGGAGAGCAAATCGGCCACGAAGTCCGGCAGTGTCACGGTGCGTGACATGGCCGCGCGCGCCAAGGCCGCAGTGATGTCGATCGCCTCGAACGAGCGGCAGACCATGGTCGAGAAGCTGTGGGGCAAGCGCGAGTCGAATGGCGGACTGCTGTCCTTCGCTTCGGCCGACGCCAATGTCACCGGCAGCATCCCCTCGACGCTGGACCAGAACCCGATGCTCGGCGGCTCGCCGCCCTATGACCGCCAGACCGCGGTCTACGACATCTCGGCCAGGACCGTATATCTGCCCGACGGCACGCGGCTCGAGGCGCATTCGGGACTCGGCTCCCGGCTCGACGATCCCCGGTCCTCGCATCTGAAGATGGTCGGTGTGACGCCGCCGCACATCTACGAACTCAAGCCGCGCGAGGCGCTGTTCCACGGCGTGCCGGCGCTGCGGCTCAATCCGATCGGCGGCGAAGGCAAGATCTTCAACCGCGTCGGCCTGCTCGCGCACACCTTCATGCTCGGCCCGAACGGCGACTCCAACGGCTGCGTCTCGTTCAAGGACTATTACGCGTTCCTCGACGCCTATCGCAACAAGGGCATCCGCCGCCTCGCGGTGCTTGCGCGGGTTCAATAGGCGTATTCCGCCGGAGGGGAGCTTGCTCCCCCTTGGCCTGTCCCGCCGCCGTCAGCTATCTTGCTGGCGTGAATCGGAGCGCAGGGCAGGCGCATGACTCTCGTGCAGGAGACCGGCCGCCGGTGGCCATGGGGCAAGATCTTGCTGATTGCGCTGGTCGTGATCGTCGGGATTCCGCTGTCGGCGCCGTTCATTCGCACCTTCCTGTTCCAGCCCTTCAATATTCCCGCAAGATCGATGATGCCGACGCTGCTGGTCGGCGATTTCTTCTTCGTCTCGAAGTTTGCCTACGGCTATACGCACTATTCGCTCCCGTTCTCCCCGAAGCTGTTCCAGGGACGGATCTTCGGGGCACCTCCGGCGCGCGGCGACGTGGTCGTGTTCCGGTTGCCGAAGGATGACAGCGTCGATTACATCAAGCGCGTCGTCGGGCTGCCCGGCGATCGTATCCAGATGCGGGATGGACAGCTCTACATCAACGAGACGGCGGTGGCGCGTGAGCGGATGCCGGATTTCGTCGGCGACGATCCCTGCGGATCGACTGGCGAAGCCAGAGCGCGGCGCTGGCGCGAGAATTTGCCGAACGGCGCGAGCTACGAGACGCTCGATTGCATCGATCATGGTTATCTCGACAATACGCCGGTCCTGACCGTACCCGCTGGTCATTTCTTCATGCTGGGCGACAATCGCGACAATTCCGTCGACAGCCGTATGCAGTCGATGGGCACCATTCCGCTCGAGAACATCATCGGCCAGGCCGGGTTGATCTTTTTCTCGCGATCGCCGGATGGGCTGATGCGGACCGGGCGAATAGGCACGGTGGTCCACTAGAATTGCCGCGGTGGCCTGGCGCCGAAGGAGCGAGCGGCCGCCTGGAACGAATTGAGCGATGCCGCGCCGGTACCTGTCCGAAGGTCGCAGTCGCGTCCCTTGAAAGGCCGCCGGGCGCGCTATATCCTGCGGAATACAAGGGTGCCAGGGCCAACAGCGCCGCGCTCCCGAGGGTCGCAGAACCCGGGGAGCAGGGGAGGGAAGCATGAGCCGCTCGCCGGGTGTCATGCATACGGACAAGGTTCTCGATGTGCTTGCCGGAGGCGGGGCGCCATCCGAACTGTCGGCGTCGTGGCGCCGCTCCGGCCATTTGCATGCGCTCGATCCGGCGAGCCGTCGGCCATCCCATCGCCTCCAGCAGCCTGATGTCGCCGCCGCGCAGCAGCGTCTCGGCGAATTCCTGAAGGTCGCCCAGGGTACGCTCGACCGGCTGTTTCTTGCCGTGGGCGGGGTCGGCTGCTCGGTGCTGCTCGCGGATCGCGACGGGGTCGTCGTCGACCGGCGCGGTGCCGGGGCCGATGACGCGACGTTCGACGCCTGGGGGCTGTGGACCGGCGCGGTCTGGAGCGAGAAATATGAGGGGACCAACGGGATCGGCACCTGCATCGTCGAGAAGCGCCCGCTGTCGATCGACCGCGAGCAGCACTTCTTCACGCGCAATTCCGGATTGTTCTGCACCACCGCGCCGATCTTCGACGAGCATGGCGAGCTTGCCGCAGCCCTCGACGTGTCGTCCTGCCGCGCCGACCTGACCGATGGGTTTTCCAGTTTGATCGCGACCACGGTCACCGACGCGGCGCGTGTGATCGAAGCGGAGAATTTCCGCCGTGCGTTTCCGGACGCGCGAATTCTGCTGACGCCGAAAAGCGAGCGTGCCGTCAACTCGCTGCTGGCGGTTGATCGCGACGATCTCGTGATCGGCGCCACGCGGGCCGCGCGCCGTGCGCTGGGCCTCAACGCGGCGTCGCTGGCGCGGCCGCTGCCGGCGGCCGATCTGATCGGCGAGACCCGCGACGAAGGTGGCCTCGCTGCCGCGGAACGCGCAGCGTTGCAGCGCGCGCTGGCGCGCGCCGGAGGCAACGTGTCCAAAGCCGCCAAAGACCTCGACATGTCCCGCGCGACATTGCACCGCAAGCTGAAGCAGCTCGGCCTGCATCGTTAGAGCGATCCGCAAGGCCCCAAATCAGCGTCCCGGCTGGTGATGCGCCTGTGCCAATTTGCGGCGCACTCTGTCTCAGATTTGCGACAGTTCCCCTATGGCCATTGGGGCGGGCCCCTGTTCTGCATCCAGGTTTTGACCGAGCGTTCCGGCCAACGCCGTGCCCATCGGCGTGCCAACGGAGGAACATATGAACAAGGTGGACATGCAATCCGTGCTCAAGGCGCCGTTCGCCAAGCGCTACGGCAATTTCATTGGCGGTGAGTGGCGCGAACCCCACTCCGGCAAGTACTTTGACAACGTTTCGCCGGTGACCGGACTTCCGATTTGTGAGATCCCGCGCTCGGATGCCGCCGACATCGAGGCCGCGCTCGACGCGGCGCATGCGGCGAAGGACGCCTGGGGCAAGACCAGCGTTGCCGAGCGTTCGCTGATCCTCAACAGGATCGCCGATCGGATGGAGGCCAATCTCGAGAAGCTTGCCACCGCTGAGACCTGGGACAACGGCAAGCCGATCCGCGAGACCATGGCTGCCGACCTGCCGCTCGCGATCGACCACTTCCGCTATTTCGCCAGCGCGATCCGCGGCCAGGAGGGCTCGATCTCCGAGATCGACCATGACACCGTCGCCTATCACTTCCACGAGCCGCTCGGCGTGGTCGGGCAGATCATTCCCTGGAATTTCCCGATCCTGATGGCGGTCTGGAAGCTCGCGCCGGCGCTCGCCGCCGGTAACTGCGTCGTGCTCAAGCCGGCCGAGCAGACCCCGGCCTCGATCATGACCCTGCTCGAACTGATCGGCGATCTCTTGCCCAAGGGTGTGCTGAACGTGGTCAACGGCTTCGGCCTCGAAGCCGGCAAGCCGCTGGCGTCGTCGAACCGGATCGCCAAGATCGCCTTCACCGGCGAGACCACGACGGGCCGGCTCATCATGCAGTATGCCTCGCAGAACCTGATCCCGGTGACGCTCGAGCTCGGCGGCAAGTCGCCGAACATCTTCTTCAAGGATGTCTGCGCCGAAGATGACGATTTCTTCGACAAGGCGATCGAAGGTTTCGTGATGTTCGCGCTCAACCAGGGCGAGGTCTGTACCTGCCCGAGCCGGGCGCTGATCCATGAATCGATCTACGACCGCTTCATGGAGCGCGCGCTGAAGCGTGTGGCGGCAATCACGCAAGGCAGCCCGCTCGACCCGTCGACGATGATCGGYGCRCAGGCSTCCTCCGAGCAGCTCGAGAAGATYCTGTCCTACATCGACATCGGCAAGAAGGAAGGCGCCAAGGTGCTGGCCGGCGGCGAGCGCAACAATCTCGGCGGCGGACTGTCGGGCGGCTATTACGTCAAGCCGACCGTGTTCGAGGGCAACAACAAGATGCGCGTGTTCCAGGAGGAGATCTTCGGGCCGGTGGTGTCGGTCACGACGTTCAAGACCGATGAGGAAGCGCTTTCGATCGCCAACGATACGCTCTATGGCCTCGGTGCCGGCGTCTGGAGCCGCGATGCCAATCGCTGCTACCGGTTCGGTCGTGCCATCCAGGCCGGCCGGGTCTGGACCAATTGCTACCATGCCTATCCGGCGCACGCGGCGTTTGGCGGCTACAAGCAGTCCGGCGTCGGTCGCGAGAACCACAAGATGATGCTCGACCACTACCAGCAGACCAAGAACATGCTGGTGAGCTACAGCGCGAAGAAGCTCGGCTTCTTCTGAGGGCCCGGCCCCTGTCTCGGGACGAGGAAAACGACAGGCTTCGGCGGGAGTGTCCCGCCGAAGCCCCCATTACGGAGGCCGAGATGGCTGACAAGGTGACCGCGACGCCGGCCGCACTGGAGCTGATTGCCGAGATCGTTGCCGACCATGGACCGGTGCTGTTTCACCAGTCGGGTGGCTGCTGCGACGGGTCGTCACCGATGTGCTATCCGCAAGGCGAATTCCTGATCGGCGATCACGACGTCAAGCTCGGCGAGATCGGCGGCGCGCCGTTCTATATCAGCGGATCGCAATACGACGTCTGGAAGCACACCGACCTGATCATCGACGTCGTTCCCGGCCGCGGCGGCATGTTCTCGCTCGACAACGGGCGCGAACGCCGGTTCCTGACCCGGTCCGAGATCTGCGTGCTCCCGCCACGCGAGGTCGGCTAGGGCGGTCTGCGCGATCTGGAACTGGAGGCCATTGTCGCTATACTGCGTTGATCCGGGGCGAGTCCCAGCTCGGCCGCGGATCTGGCGCAAGGCGAACATGTCTCCGACACCCCCCATCGAAACTCCTCCGCCGATCACGACCGAAGCATTCGTCGATGCCGGTGCGGCGGTCTCCCGTCTTGAAGAGATCTACGAGCGCAACACCGGCTTCCTGCGCAATCGCTTCGAGACCTATGTCAACGGCGCCGTGATCACCACGCGGGTCCGCGCGCATTACCCGTTCGTGCGCATCACGACATCGTCGCATGCCCGGCTGGATTCCCGCCTCGCTTACGGGTTCGTCGCGGGGCCCGGCATCCACGAGACCAGCATCACCCGGCCGGATATCTTCCGGACCTACCTCACCGAGCAGATCGGGCTGCTGATCAAGAACCATGGCGTGGCGGTCGAGATCGGGGAATCCGATGAGCCGATTCCGATCCATTTCGCCTACCGGCGCGACATCAATATCGAGGCGGCGCTGACCATCGCCGACAGCTCGGCCTTCACGCGATCGCTGCGCGACATCTTCGATACGCCCGACCTTGCGGCGATGGACGATGCGATCGCCGACGGCACGTTTGAATTGAAGCCGGGCATGCCGGAGCCGCTGGCGCTGTTCCGCGCGGCGCGGGTCGATTATTCCTTGCGCCGGCTCTATCACTACACCGGTACTGATCCGGAGCACTTCCAGAACTTCGTGATCTTCACGAACTACCAGTTCTATGTCGATGCCTTCGTGCAGCTCTCCCAGCAGCGCCTCGCGGCGGGCGAGGCCGGTCTCGAAGCCTTCGTTGCGCCCGGCAATGTGATCACGCGCAACGCGCTGGCAGGGGGTGGCACCACCGGCACGGCATCGGAGCGCGTCCCGCAGATGCCGGCGTTTCATCTGGTCGAGCCCGGCTATCGCGGCATCACCCTGATCAATATCGGGATCGGTCCATCGAACGCGCGCAACATCACCGATCACGTCGCGGTGCTGCGGCCGCATGCCTGGCTGATGATCGGGCACTGCGCGGGGTTGCGCAACACGCAGCGGCTCGGCGACTACGTGCTCGCCCACGGCTATGTCCGTGAGGATCATGTGCTCGACCACGAGCTGCCGCTGTGGGTGCCGATCCCGGCGCTGGCGGAGATGCAGGTCGCGCTGGAGGAGGCGGTCGGCGAGGTCACCGGGCTCACCGGCTTCGAGCTCAAGCGGTTGATGCGGACCGGTACGGTCGCCAGCGTCGACAATCGCAACTGGGAGATCAGCGGACCGCAGGTGATCCGGCGCCTGTCGCAGTCCCGCGCCGTCGCGCTCGACATGGAATCGGCGGCGATCGCCGCCAACGGCTATCGCTTCCGCGTACCTTATGGAACGCTGCTGTGCGTTTCCGACAAGCCGCTGCATGGCGAGATCAAGCTCGCGGGCATGGCCAGCGAATTCTATCGCCAGCGCGTCGGCCAGCATCTTGAGATCGGCCTGCGGGCGCTGGAGCGGCTCAAGCAGCAGGAATCCGAACGCCTGCATTCACGCAAGCTGCGCAGCTTCGCCGAGGTTGCGTTCCAGTAGAGCATGATCCGGAACACTGCGAAGCGGTTTTCCGAAGAGATCATGCTTGAGCAACAAGCTACAGCGACGCTCTCTCGCTCACGCGGCGAGCGATTTCCACAATTGCATCTCGGTGCCGACCGCGGCCTTGACCTGCGGCCGGGCCTGGATGCGTGAGAGATAGGCTGCCAGCGGCGGCCATTGCGCAACGTCGATGCCGGCGGCGCGGAGCAACAGCAGGGCCCAGGCGAGGTGCGCGTCCGCGACCGTGAAGCGCTCCCCGACCAGGAATTCGCGGTGCGCCAGATGCGCTGATGGCACCGACAAGGTCTGGCCGATTCTGGCACGCGGCTTGGCCAGCGATGCGTCGTCCTTGTACCAGAAGGTCGGGAACAGAAAGCCCTTGTGGATCTCGGTGCCGATGAAGCTCAGCCACTCCTGCAACCGGTAGCGATCCGGATCGCCCGGTTGCGGTGCCAGGCCGAGCTCGGGCTTGAGGTCGGCAATGTATTGCAGGACCGCCGCGCTTTCCGTCAGGCGTTCGCCGTTCTCCAGCACCAGCACCGGCACCGCGCCTTTCGACGTGACCGCGCGGAAGTCGCCATCGTCTTCCAGCACCTTCTTGGTCCAGAGCTGGACCATGTGGTAGCGCGCCTCGATGCCAGCTTCCATCAGTGCGATGCGGCTGGCGAGCGAGCAGGCCATCGGCGAGAAATAGAGTTCAAGCATGATGGTGGCCTCAGGCGAGGGCGTTGCCGCGGGCGATGATCGCGAAGCGGTCGGACAGTTCGGCAAGCGCGACGTCGTGGATGAGTTTTGCGGCAATCGTGCCGCCGCTGCCGTCGGGCAGATCGCGGGTGGCGCAGCTGTCGGCGTCAATAGTGGTGCGGAAGCCGAGATCAAGCGCGGCGCGCGCGGTCGAGCTGACGCACATATGGGTCATGAAGCCCGCTAGCACCAGCTCCTTGCGGCCGGTCGCGGCAAGCTGCGCGTTGAGGTCGGTGCCGGCGAACGCGTTCGGCAATTGCTTCTCGATCACGATTTCGCCCGGCCGCGGCTTGAGCGGTGCGACGATCGCGCCGCGCTCCGCGTCGCGATCAAACAGGCTTCCCGGCGCTCCCTTGTGCGCGATGTGGATGATCTTGGCGCCGCTTTCCCGCGCGCGCGCGAGCAACGCGGTGGCGCGGGCGATCGCGGGGCTGGCGTCGGGCAGGGCCAGCGGACCCGCGAGATATTCGTTCTGGATATCGATCAGCACCAGGCAGCTGTCGCCGAGACGGGGCGGGGTAAGGTCGATCCCGGCGAGCTGCATCAAGGTCTTGGCTGCGGTCATGGTCCTGATATCTCCGGCGGATGTGTCTTGCGAAAATATAGCTGTGGAACAGCCTGCCGTTATGCAGGGATATTGCAGCCGGTGGCTGCGTTATTGCAGGCAGCCCAGGCCCGATGTAGCCTGACGCCATGAACTGGGACGACCTTCGCATCATCGCGGCCGTCAGGGACGAGGGCACCTATGCCGGTGCCAGCGCGCGGCTGCGTATCGACGAGACCACGGTCGGCCGCCGGCTGGCGCGGATCGAGCGCGCGCTCGGGCTGCGCCTGTTCGAGGCCGTTGACGGCGTGCGCAAGCCGACCCGGCAGTGCGACGTGGTGCTCGCGCACATCCAGGCCATGGCCGCGCATGCCGAGGAGATCGGCCGGATCGGCGAGAGCCTGCCGGGCCCGGTCGGCCGGCTGCGCATCGCCTCCACCAACGCAATCGCGGAAGAAGTGCTGGCGCCGCGCGCCAGCATTTTGCTGCGTGCCAATCCGGGCCTCACGCTGCAATTCCTGACGTCGAGCGAGAATGTAAAGTTCTCGCGCTGGGAAGCCGATCTCGCGATCCGCCTGCGCAAGCCCGACAAGGGCGATTTTGCGATCTCCAAGCTCGCGGAGGTCAGGCTGTATTTCTTCGAGCCGGTCGCGACGACGGCGGGAGAGGCGGTGACGTGCGCCTATCCGGACGAACTTGGAGGGATTCCTGAAATGCAGTTCTTGCGCGCGAAGCGGCTTCGCGCGCGCTGCGTCACCGACAATGTGCGCATCATCCACAAGCTGATCCAGTCGCATCACGCGGTCGGTGTGCTGCCCGAGCATAGTTGTGTGGACCTGCTGACCGACCGCCGTCTGCGCGCCACGCTGCTGCCGAAGCGGCGCGATGTCTGGCTGCTGGTGCAAAGCCATCTCAAGCGCGACGCGGCGACGCGCGTCACCATCGACTGGCTGCGCGGTTGTTTTCAGGACCTCGCGCGCAGCGGGTGAGGCGAAGGTAGGACACCGATCTACCATCCGTCATTCCGGGGCGGCGCGTAGCGCCGAGCCCGGAATCCATTGTCCAGCAATACGTGCGGCCTGATGGATTCCGGGCTCTCGCTTCGCGAGCCCCGGAATGACGAGGTGAGTTGTGGTGGGAGGCGCGCCTCACCGCGCGTCCCGTCATGAAAAAATCACACGCTGCCCTCTTGCAACCCGGGCGTGCTTCGTTTATTAGCCCGCTCCTTCGTGTCGGCCATGGGTTCGGGCTCTCTGAGATTCCGACTGGCGCGTGCCGCTCTGCGGTGTCGTGTTCCGCCGAATGAAGGCCACGAGATGAAGCTCATGGAGAGCGTCGGGGTGAAACCCGAAGGCATCGGTTCGATTCCGGTCTCTCAACCAAAGGATAGCTCAGTTGGATAGAGCAGGTGACGTTAATCATCGGGTCGCGGGTTCGAATCCCGCTCCAGCGCTCCGTTTCAGCCTGAAAAGCTGATTCCTCTGAAGGGGACCGGACGCGCGCTTCAGTCGCAGTCCGGCCGTCTTGCCGCAAGGCTCTTCGTCCGAACATCGACACTGTGAGACCGGCTCTGCGCCGCGGTGGATACCGCTTGCGCTGATGCCGGGTGGTTCCGCTCGGCCGCACGACAACTGTCGTGCGATCGCGCGCGTGCGCCCGTCATCGCGCAAGCTCAAGCCACGGCCCGCTTGGCTGACAGGAAGCCGCGTTCGCGTCCTCACGTCCTTTGCAAAATGAAACCCGCTCTCAGGCCCATGGGCCCGAGGCAACGATGGAGGCGTGCCATGACCTGGCATTTCTTGACGACCAAGTTGACCGTGAAGGATGGCGAGCGTGCGTTGCTGACGCGCGATGGCCGGCTCGAGCGCGTGCACGGCCCCGGTCGCCACCGGCTGTTCGATCCCTTGCATGAGCTCAAGGCCGAGCTGTTCAGCGTCGTGCGGACCGAATTCCCCGCGGATCGCTTCGCGGTGATCAAGGCCGCGCGGCCCGATCTCGCTGACGAGCTGTTCGCGGCGATCGAGACCAAGGCGAACGAGATCGCGATTGTCAGCCTCGACGGCCGTCCCGTGCAGCTGATGACGCCCTGGCAGACGCGCGTGTACTGGAAGGTCGCAACGGTGGTCGATGTCGAGCGCATCGACGTGACCAGCGATCCCAGGGTGACGGCGCGCCACCTCGCGATGATCCAGCCCAACCGGGCCGGCGTCATCACCGAGGCGGTGGTCGAGAACCACGAGGCGGGCTTGCTCACGGTCGAGGGCAAGCTGGTCGAGCGGCTCGCGCCCGGCCGGCACGCGTTCTGGATCGCGGGCCGCAAGATCGAGGTCAAGCGCCTCGACCTGCGTCCCCAGGCGATCGAGATCACGGCGCAGGAGATGCTGACCAAGGACCGCATCGCGCTGCGCGTGACGCTGACCGCGTTCCGCCGGATCGTCGATCCCGAGCGGGTCGTGGCCACGGTGCCCGACGTGGATGCGTGGCTGTACCGCCTGGTGCAGTTCGCGATCCGCGAGGCGGTGGCCGGTCGCACGCTGGACGAGGTGCTGTCTGCGAAGACCGCGCTCGACGAGGAGCTGCGCGACTATGTCCGTGGCCGTGTCGCGGACTCAGGCGTCGAGGTCACCGAGCTCGGCGTCAAGGACGTGATCCTGCCCGGCGAGATCCGCGAGCTGGTCAACAAGGTGGTGGAGGCGGAGCGGGTGGCGAAGGCCAACCTGATCCGTCGCCAGGAGGAGACCGCGGCGACGCGTTCGCTCCTCAACACCGCCAAGCTGATGGAGGAGAACCCTCTGTTGCTGCGGCTCAAGGAGCTTGAGTCGCTGGAGCGCCTGGTCGAGAAGGTCGGCCGTATCGACCTGCACGCAGGCGAGGGCCAGGGCCTCGATGCGCTCCTGACCAAGCTGGTCCGCTTCAAGGCGCCCGAGAGCGTTTGACAAAGGAGGGCCGCCCACGGGCGGCCCTTCGGTTTTGCGAGAGCGATCGTTCAGATCGCCGCCTTCAGATTGGCGAAGGCGTCCGCTACGTACTTGGTGAGCTGGCGCTTGCCGCCTTGCTCGAGCCAGGCGTCGACTGCGATGCGCAGTGCGCCGCTCGCGGCCATCGCGAGAAGGCGGAGGCGGTCACGGCGGTCCTTGCCCGGCCACAGTTCACACAGCACTTCGTAGATGACCTGCTCCCGATGCAGATCGTTCCTGTGTCGGCGCGAACTCAGGACTTCGCTCTCGCGGATCAGGCGTGAAATCGCGACGGTTCGCGGCGTCTGGAAGCGGGCGGAGATCTCAAGCAAAGCCTCCCGGACGACGTCGATCGGCGCGCCGGCGGAGGCATGGTCGCGGATCGACGCTTTGAGCGCGTCGTCATAGCCCGCGACATGCGCGAGCAGGATGTCGTCCTTGCTCCTGAAGTAATAGAAGAAGGTCCTGCGCGAGATGCCGGCCGCCGCCGCGATCTCATCCAGCGTCGTCGCCTCATAGCCATTGGCCAGAAACAGCTCCATGCCGACCTCGGCGATGCGTTGCAGCGTCTCGCGACGATTTCGCTCGCGCAGGCCTTCTTTAGCGAGCGTCCGGGTTTTCGTCAGCGTCTCGGGCATCGGCCGCTTCTCTCATCAATGGGCAATTGGGCAAAAGCACCTTGTGGCCTCGGGGGCGCGCGGCCGTCGGCGTCAACGCGCGAAGCGGCGCGATTGGACGTGCGTCTTCCGGTCGCAGCCGGCGGTCGCGGCCATAAAACCGCCCAACACGATAATTACACTAAGTGTAATAATTACACCAAGTGTAAGTCAGTGGGGCCCCAATGACAAGCCGCTCGCGCGTATGCCGGATCGAACCGATTCCGGCGGCCAATGGATTCGTCAGCGGACGGCGGGCACTCCTCCGCGGCTGGGCGGCTGCGAACCTGCTCGGCCTGTTGGTCTCGGGCTGCGCGACGGCGACGCTGGATCAGGCCGGCTCGCTTCGCTCCTACGACAACATGGTGCAATCGGACGGCATGCTGACGCGTTCTCTCCTGCGGGTGAGCAAGGAGGAGGTCCTCGCGGCGAAGACCGTCAGGATCATCCCCACGGTGTTCTCCGAGAAGACGCCGGCGCCGTTCACGGCAGAGCAGCGCAAACTCGTCACCAACGCCGCCGACCGCGCCTTGTGCGCGGGCCTGAGCGAACGCTTCTACGTGGTCGCGTCGGAGCCGGCCGATCTGACCGTCCATGCCGTCATCACCCATGCGGTGCCGACCGACCCGACGGCGGTCGGCGTCTCCAAGGGTGTGTCGGTCGCGAAGACAATTCTGCTGCCGGGCGTGCCCGTGCCGATCCCGCGCATTCCGGTAGGGCTCGGCAGCCTGTCGCTTGAAGCCGAGGCGCGCGATCCGGCCGGACAGCAAAAGGCAGCGATGGTCTGGGGCCGTGCGGCCAATGCCTTCGATACCGGGAGGATGTCGGAGGAGGGCGATGCGTACGGCCTCGCGGCATCATTCGGCGGCGACTTCAGCCAGATGCTCGTCACCGGCGCGACGCCGTTCGGCGGCGTGCCGTCAATGCCGTCAATGCCGTCGATGCAGCGGCTCGGTTTCCTGCTCGGCGGCGCCCCGAAATATCCGGCGTGCGAAGCGTTCGGACGCGCGCCTGGTCTCATCGGCATGGTCGGCGATAGCGCAGGCGTGCCGCCGGATTGGACCGACAAGGGGCCGGTGGCGGCGCGGACGGAGTGAGCGGGGATGGAGAGAGCGGCCACTCGTTGAGCGGAGCGCGCCGCCAATATCCTTCGTCATTCCGGGGCGCGCGTAGCGCGAGCCCGGAATCCATTCATCCAAGATGTCCGGCGGCGATCTCTGGATACAAATCGATCCACTGCGGATTTTTCTCTTCAATCAGTTTGATCTTCCACTCTCTGCGCCATTTCTTCAGTTCCTTTTCGCGCGCGATGGCCGTTAAGGCGTCATCATAGATTTCGAACCAAACGAGTTTGTCGACGGCGTATCGCTTCGTGAAGCCTGCGACCGTTTTGCTCTTATGCTCAAATATGCGGCGAACGATGTCGTTCGTCACACCGAGATAGAGCGTGCCGTATTTGTCGCTGGCTAGGAGATAGACGTAATAGGCCATGTGCAAGCCGAGGAATGGATTCCGGGCTCGGCGCTGCGCGCCGCCCCGGAATGACGACGGATGTTATTGTCAGCTTGGTGATCAAATCAACATCACCCGCCCCCAAAACAAAAACCCCGGCATTGCTGCCGGGGTTTTGCATTTCGTAATCGCTTTGAGAGGCCGGACCTTAGAAGTCCATGCCGCCCATGCCGCCGCCCGGAGGCATCGCGGGGCCGCCGGCGCCCTTCTTCGGCAGCTCGGCAACCATCGCTTCCGTGGTGATCAGCAGCGCGGCAACCGAGGCAGCGTTCTGGATCGCGGTGCGGACGACCTTGGTCGGGTCGATGATGCCCTTCTTGACGAGGTCGGCATAGTCGCCGGTCTGGGAGTCGAAACCGTAATTGTAGGTCTTGTTCTCCAGGATCTTGCCGACGATGACGGAGCCGTCTTCGCCCGCGTTGATCGCGATCTGGCGAGCCGGAGCCGACAGCGCCTTGCGCACGATCTCGACGCCGGTCTTCTGGTCGTCGTTCTTGGTGCGCAGGCCCTTGAGCTGCTCGGAAGCACGGAGCAGGGCGACGCCGCCGCCCGGGACGATGCCTTCCTCGACAGCCGCGCGGGTCGCRTGCATCGCGTCATCAACGCGATCCTTGCGCTCCTTCACCTCGACTTCGGTCGCGCCGCCGACGCGGATCACCGCGACGCCGCCTGCGAGCTTGGCGAGACGCTCCTGGAGCTTCTCACGGTCGTAGTCCGAGGTGGTTTCCTCGATCTGCGCCTTGATCTGGGCAACGCGAGCATCGATGTCGGCCTTCTTGCCGGCGCCGTTGACGATCGTGGTGTTCTCCTTGTCGATCATCACCTTCTTGGCGCGACCGAGCATCTGCAGCGTGAC
>BFBZ01001374.1_pt1 | contig 16445 bp, 14 predicted proteins | sample 1888401 | NCBI WGS metagenome assembly BFBZ01 (sample SAMD00112614, study PRJDB3348) | symbiont metagenome | host: Chara braunii | reverse complement strand
CCCTGGCCACGGTACTTTTGCCGCTGCCTATCCCGCCGGTGAGCCCTATCACTGTCATGACTGCTATTTATAAACCAGGTATTTTACATGCGTGGGGGTTACCTGTATGCCCCTTGCTTCAGAAGGGATGCGGAAAAGCTCCACGGGTACAAGGTCTTTTTTATCTGCAATGAATTTGTAGTCTACAACGGCCCTGAATGAGCCCGGGTTGATCGCTTCATAATCTTTCATCGCAACCAAGTACCTGATGGTAACACTGGCCGGGATCAGGCTGACGTGCACATTGGCCGGCACATTGATGAGCTTCACCGGCACCTTTATCACCGCTTCTGTCACACGGTCTACCAGCAGGTTCACCAATACATCATTGGTGCTGTAAAAAACGGAAGCACTGATTTTTTTAAGCGGAACCCTGCCCGTATAGTTCGAACCCAAGCTGGTTTGTACAAGGGGTTGGGTGAAAACCGTATCGATCTTTTTGAGCATGGTACTGTCGCCGCTGATGGTAATGTAGGCAGGGGTAATCAATGGCCGGTGAAGCAGCTGGTAACCCGAAGCACAGGATACCTGGACCCTGGCTTTTACAGGCACCACCCTTGAAGAGCCTTTGCTGAGCGAGAAAAAGAGGGTATCGGGCCTGATCTTGAGCACATCCACATCAAAGTTGATGGCGCTGTTCAGGCTGAAATTGCCGGTGCTAAGCGAGTAAGCCTGCGATTTGGCATTGCTTTTTAAGGAATTGAAATCGACCTGTAATTCGTTGAAGTGCTGCCTGAGGATGATGAGCAACAACTTGAGCCCTGATGTTTTGATATCGAACTGCAGGCGGTCGGGCAGCTCACCGATGATCACCTTATTGGCCGGCAGGTTGGTGAATTTTACGGGAACATTGATGGTGTATTTGTAATTGCGGTTGAGCGCATGCACCAGCCAAAGGAATGCCGCGATGAGCAGGCAAATGAAAAATGTCCCGACTTTTTTGCTGAAAAGTCCGCGCCGGATGCGGTTTATGGCATAAGGCGTTGGCATGTGTGATTTATGATAAACCATGAAAGCCCCCGGCATGTGCCCGGTGCTTTCATGGTTGTAACACTCAGGCGTTGTTTTGGTTCAGGGATGCGGAAGCATCCTGCGACACGGCATTTTTAGAGATCCTCATTTTGGTGCCGTCCTCTACTTCCATAACGATAGAGCCATCTTCCTTCATCTCGGCAATTTTACCATATATACCACCAATGGTCAGGATCTTATCGCCCTTTTTGAGCTGCTCAATGTATTTTTTCTGCTCCTTCGCTTTTTTCATCTGTGGCCTAATCATGAAAAAATAAAATACCACGACGATACCTACCAGTGGCAGCATCTGTACCAAAGGGTTTCCTCCTTGTGCGCCCTGCGCCCCGCCCATCATTAAAATTACCAGGTTGTTCATGTTGTTGTGCTGTTTTTTATATTGGTTTATGATTTGATAAAGGTTTATTGTGCCGTTGGCAATTCGCTCGGGTTGGCGCTCGTAGGCACAATGATATTGGCTTTAACGGTCAGGATCCTGGTACTTGGCTCGCAATTGGTAACCAGTGTCACGGTTTTCTCTACCATGCCCTGCTTGCCTTCGCTGCTGAACACCACATTCACTTTTGCTTCCTGCCCGGCTTTTATCGGTTCCTTCGGGTACTCGGGCACCGTACAGCCACAGCTGCCGCTGGCCGATGAAATGATGAGATTGGTATTGCCGGTGTTTTTAAATTTAAAGGCATACGACACTTTTTCGCCCTGCGTGATCCTGCCAAAATCGTGAACCTCCTCCTCAAATTTTATTTCGGGCAGGCCGCTTTTGTTCTTGCCATCGGCACTCATAGAATTGCTTACATCATTGGTAGATACGCTTTCTGTGCTTTCCGGCTTGCAACCGGCCAGCAATACCAGTGATGCGGCGATAAGGATGTATTTCATGATCTCTGATTTTATTATAATGAGCTCAGCTTTCGAGCAGGCCACGGCCTGTTTTCTGGATCTTGTTGTCGTTACGCAAATCTACAATGATTTTATCTAAAACCCCATTAATAAATGTGCGGCTGTTGGGTGTGCTGTATTCCTTCGAGATATCGATGTACTCGTTGAGCGACACCTTTACCGGCACATTGGTGATATTGATAAACTCCGCGATGGCCATTTTCATCAGGAGGATATCCATGGCGGCGATCCGCTCCAGCTCCCAGTTCTTGGTTTTGGCATCGATGAGCTTTTCGAACGCTTCGTTGTTGAGTATGGTTTGCCTGAAAAGGGTTGATGCAAAAGCCTTATCGTCTTCCGCATCCTTGTATAATGGCAGCAGTTTGAACTGCCCCGTAAAGTTTTCGAATGTGCGGATCACCATTGAGAAAGCCACGAAGGAATCGTCGGTCCAGTGAATGTTCTTTTCTTCGAACAGGTGAATAAGCAGGCCATGCTCGGCCAGCACATCGCTCACCAACGAAATAAAGAACTCGCGGTCTTCCTTCACATTGCCCACAGGTGTTGCCATATAAGCATCGTAAGCATCGCCCTGCCTGATCTCCGCAAACAGCTTCCGTACAAGGTCATAATCGTTTTGCCACGAAATTTTGCGGTTGGCGATCTCTTTTTTCAACTCCGGGCTTTCTGAAATAGCAATCAGCAGCGGGCTCTGGATAAATTTGAGATTGGGGTTAAGGTCCTGTGCGGAAGGCAGTCGCTTGTGCTTGTTTTCCTCTATCACCAGGTGGGCGGTGTGGTGTATATCTGCAAACAGTGCCAGTATGGTAATGTAAAGATCATAGATCTTATCCAGGCTTTTGAAAAGCTCTTTTTCGTAAAAGGCTATATCTCCATTGTCATGCTTGAAATAAGCATACAGGGTTTGCATGGTTTTGATTCTGAGATGGCGCCTTGTTAACATAAAGAACGGTATCTGGGTTCGGTTGGTTGAAAGTTTGGATGTGCAAATTTATAAAAAAAGCATGAACAGACCTTATCCATTCATGCTTTGTTCCATAGATATTTTTTTACAGTACCGCGTTGATCCTGGCAATGGCCTCGATGCGCTTTTCGGCCAGCAGGTTCGCCGCTTTATAGGTTGGGATGTTATCGGCTTTGGCAGCCTGGAAAATGTTCCAGGTAGTGTCGTATATTTTTTCAGCATGCGACATAGCTCTATCGCGGTTGTAGCCTTCCAGCTCATAGAACACGTTGATGATGCCACCAGCATTTACTACGAAATCGGGCGCGTACAGGATGCCCTTCTGCTTCACCATTTCGCCATGCTTCTGCTCATCGGCCAGCTGGTTATTGGCGGCACCACAGATCACCTGGCATTTTAAGCGCGACAGGGTATCGTCGTTTACAGTGGCTCCCAAAGCGCAGGGCGCATAAATATCAATATCGAGGTCGAACATTTTATCGGCAGGCACAAACTCGGCCTTGTATTTATTTACGGCGGCTTTCACACGTTCTTCGCTGATGTCGTTCACGTAAACTTTGGCGCCGTCTTTGGTAATGCGTTCCACCAGGTTCTCACCCACGTGGCCAATACCCTGTACCAGCACTTTTTTGCCAGACAGGCTATCGCTGCCCCATGTTTCCCTGGCACTGGCTTTCATGCTCATGTATACGCCATAAGCGGTTACCGGGCTCGGATCGCCGCTACCACCCATGTTTTCGGGCAGGCCGCTCACGTACTCGGTTTCCATGCTGATAATCTCCATATCGCGGCTGCTCATGGCCACATCTTCGGCAGTGATATACTTGCCTCCAAGGCTATCTACAAATTTGCCAAAGCGGCGCAGCAGCGCTTCTGATTTTATTTTTTTGGGATCGCCGATGATCACCGCCTTACCACCGCCCAGGTTGAGGCCGGCAACAGACGATTTGTAAGTCATGCCACGCGACAGGCGCAGCACGTCTGTGAGCGCTTCCATTTCGTTGTTGTAATTCCACATGCGGGTGCCGCCAAGCGAGGGGCCCAGCACGGTGTTGTGGATGGCAATAATGGCTTTAAGACCGGTAGCGTTATCGTTACAGAACACGATCTGCTCGTGGTTGTTCAGCATCATTTGCGCAATCACCGGGTTTTGTGCAAGGCTGGTATCTTTGATATCTTTTACTTCCATGGTTAAAGGGTACGTTTTTAGCGGTGCTAATGTATGATTTATTTGTCAATCCCTTGAAAATTATCTTCGGGCCAGACCCTGCTATTTTCCCGCTGGTAAAAGCGCCTGTCGGCCCCGGTAAACCGCTGTGAATGAGCCTGCAATAACATCCGGGGCAGGCTTATACAGGGAGGCTCTATCAGGGTAAACCATGGTCATTTTAACAGGGCGTTCCCAAGGCCCCGGTCCCTGAAATTGAATAGGTAAACCCGGCCGGCCAGTGCCGATCGGGAAAGGTGATCGTTCGGTAAATAGTGCTGAGATTTTGTAAGCAGCCTGTGTTCAGCAAACACCAGCCTTTCTTTGTCATGCAGAAAGATACCGGGCTGGTCAGTATAGCGTATCGTTAAAGCGATAGCCCACACCTTTGATGGTTTTTACCACGTCATCGCCCAGCAGCCGGCGGATGTTCCTGATATGGATGTCGATGGTGCGCTTATTGGCCACGTCCGCGTTGTTCCAGATGATCTGTGCAAAATCCTGGCGGGTAAAGATCTTGTTGCTATTGCTGTACATCAGGTGTACCATTTCAAATTCCTTGCGCGGCAGGTTCAGCTTCCCTCTTTCGGTCACGATAAGGTAACGGTCTTTGTCTACCAGGAAACGCTTCCCTGCATCCTCTTCCTCCTCGGCCACCTGCTTGTAATCGTAACGCTTGGTAAGGGCCGAGATTCTGGCTTCGAGCAGGAGCGGCTTCAGCGGGCTCACAATATAATCGTCGGCACCGGCATTGAGCGCGGTAACCTGGATAAAATCGTCCTGCTTTTCGGAATACACAATGATAAAAGGCTGGTTGATACCTTTGAGGTTCCTGATCTCGGAGGTAAGCGAAATAGCATCCTTGCTCCTGTAATCTAGCTCAAGGAGGATCACGTGCACCACCTGTTTGGAAATGAATTCGAAAAGTGATTTCTCGTCTTTGATCACATGAGCATTAAATCCTTTTTCAACGAGATAATCGAGTGATCTTTTGATCTGCTGGTCGCTGTTATCGCAGAATACTATATTGTAATGAGATGTCATGTTTTTGATGAGACCGGTAGCCGGGAAACCCATCTTTATTGTTCTATGTTAGGATAACGAATGTATATCTACAACTTTACTCCGGGCTTAATTTGAGTTTACCATAAAATTATGTTTAGTTTAATGCCGTGTAAACAAATCTCATGCGCTCAAATGCCTGATGAGGCCTTCGGGCTCCGGGGTAAGGTCATATCTTCACTATTAAAAAAAGAACTGTTATTTGTTTTCTTTCGCAGGGCCGGCAAACAAATCGCCCCTGTTTTTTGTTGTACAAATCACTGGTATTTTGTTTGCCATATCGTGTAAAATAAATGTTAAGGTGTCTAAAACAAACATTGGCCTGTTACCCCTGTATCAGGGCCTCCTGTTTTCCCGCATCCTGCCTTTGAACCCCGGGCGCAAAGAAAAAAATGACACATCACCAAAATGTCAATCAAATGTTACGTAAATATTAAATAGATTTCGTAAATTAGATTTCACAGGCAGAATTCTTAATGTTTACTTAACCGTTTAAATCTGTATAGTCGTTAATTTTGTGCAGAACTAAAAACAAATTATGAGCAGCGATAATTCAAATTATAAGATCTTACTGGTAGATGATGAACAGGATATTCTCGATTTTGTAAGTTATAATCTAAAAAAAGAGGGATTCCAGGTCTTTAGCGCCTTAAATGGAAAAGACGCCATTAATATTGCCAGGAAAGAAACGCCCCAGCTGATCATACTGGACGTGATGATGCCCGAAATGGACGGGATCGAGACCTGCCGCGAGATCAGGGATATCCCGAACCTGAAAGACGTGATGGTTGCCTTTTTAACCGCCCGGAACGAAGATTATTCGCAGATAGCGGGCTTTGAAGTGGGCGCCGATGATTATATCACCAAGCCTATCAAGCCGAGGGTACTCAGCAGCAGGATCAAGGCTTTGCTGAGGCGGTACAATACCGACAGTTCTACCGGCTCTCATGTAGACCTGGGCGGCATTAAAATAGACAGGGAGAAATACCTAGTATATAAGGAAGGCTCCGAGATCTCTCTTCCTAAAAAAGAGTTCAAATTATTGTCGCTGCTGGCCAGCAAGCCGGGCAAGGTATTTACCCGCGAATATATTTTAGAACAGGTATGGGGTGATGAAGTGGTGGTAGGCGATCGTACCATAGATGTTCACATCCGTAAGCTCCGCGAAAAACTGGGCGACGATTATATCCGCACTGTTAAAGGTATCGGTTACAAGTTTGAGTTCTGAGCCCCTGTTCTCACCGCACAAAAAAGCTTATCTTTAATTCCACATCGCATCCGCAGATAGCCCCACACGTGAATAAGCTGAAAATACCAACTCTCATTATTTTTCTCAGCCTCCTCTTCGCTCTCCTGCAAACGACCGTATTGTTGTTCATCTCCTACAAGTTTTACAACGATATCAATTTATCATTTATCCTGGTGTCGTTCTTCGTGGGCTTTATCGTATGCTTCTTTGTGTTTTATTTTATCTACAACGATATCATTTTTAAAAAAATTGACAAGCTCTACCATATCGTTAAGTCGCAGCAGCCCAAAGAAATTCCCAACACCGAGTTCCAGCTGGAAGAAGTGGATGCCATTACGCGGCTGGAAGATGAGATCAGGAAACTGGCACAGGAAAGGCTCAAGGAAACAGAGCGTTACCGCAACCTCGACAGCTACCGCAAAGAATACCTGGGCAACGTATCGCACGAGCTTAAAACGCCTATTTTTAATATCCAGGGCTATATCTCCACCCTGATAGATGGCGGTATTGAAGACCCAAACATCAACGTGGAATACCTGAAGCGTGCCGATAAAAGCGTAGACAGGATGATCCACATCATTGATGATCTTGAGACCATCACGCAGCTGGAGATCGGCACACTGGAGCTGGACATCGAAATATTTGACCTGGCCCAGCTCTGCCGCGATATTTATGAGCAGCTGGAGCTGGTAGCCGCTACCAAGAACATCAAGCTCACATTTGCCAAAAAATACGAAAAGCCGGTGATGGTAGAGGCCGACAAATTCAGGATCAGGCAGGTATTTGTGAACCTCATTACCAACAGCATCAAATACGGTAAGGAAAACGGCAAAACAGACACCTCTTTCAGCCTGTATGATGAGCAGGTGATCGTTGAAATAAAAGACAATGGCATTGGTATCGATGCGGTACACCTGCCGCGCCTGTTCGAACGTTTCTACAGGGTAGATAAAGGCCGGAGCCGCGAGCAGGGCGGCACGGGACTTGGCCTCGCTATTGTGAAACACATTGTAGAAGCCCATGGCGAAACCATTGATGTGACCAGCAAGGTGGGCGAAGGCACGCTCTTTACCTTCACTTTAAAAAGAAGCAACGCCTAAGGATTGCCTGAAGCTCTCATCGGGTAATTCATTCATCAATCCTACTTTTGTAACGCAGCTGGATGTGCCGTTCATCATCATCCATTTTCAAAGGATTTTAATGGTAAAGCGCTACCTTTGGCTGAAGGGCCGCTAAAGCCCAACCTGCATGAGACGAAGAAAACCAGCCGATGAGCAGAAACTGTGGGAAGGAGAGGCCGCCCGGCAGCAGGAAATATTCTTTCGTGCAAAAAAAGAAAAGGTCTACCGGCAATCATTTGCTTTTAAGCTCGACACCTGGATCAGGATCATCTTCTTTGCGGAGGTACTCCTGTCGTTCATGGCTTTCCTTGTTTTCCCTACCAGGAAAACGGACGTGATCAGGTCATACAAAGGCCTCGACAACAAGCATGCTTTCACAGATATACTCACAACAGGCGGCAGAAAATTGGTATTCAGCAGCAACAAGCTCATGCGTGCATCTATCAGGACCGGCGACACCATTTACGTTGAGAAGAACCTTTTCCTGAAAACGGAAGCCATCACCATCAAAAAAACGGGGCAAACCTATTTCATGGTCATGAAAGATATATGGCTGTATGTGCAGTTCATTTTCCTGGTGGCCGCTATCGCCTCGCTGTATTTCAACAGGGCCGGCGAGATCCACATCAAACAGTTCCTTACCGTGTTACTAGAAATATTATGCACGCTGTATTTTTTTGTGTAGCCCTGAAAAGGCGCTCATCAGCGCACAATGAGCAGCTTGCCCGCTACAGGCTTTGCCTGGCCTGATACCTTGTAGATATAAACACCTGGCGGGATATTTTTCAGATCCACCACGTGGTCATTCCTGCTGCCGCTACCATCTGATGTGTAGCTGTACACTGTTTTTCCAAGCACATCCACCAGCTCGATGGTAAATTGCGATTGCTCGTGCTCAAACAGGAACCTTACCTGGCTGGCCGCAGGGTTGGGATACACAGTCACGTATTGATCGCTGGTGATCTCTCCTGATACGATATTGGAATAATTGAAGCGGCCATCGTTGTCTACCTGCCTGTAGCGGTAATAGTACAGCTGGTCCGGGCGGGCGGTGGTGTCCTTATACACATAGGTGTTTTGTGACGACAGGTGATCCTTCGGCTGCAAGTAACCAATCTTTCCAAAGCCCATGCCATCGCCGGCCCTTTCTATTTCAAACCCTTTATTGTTGTCTTCGGTATAGGTATTCCAACTCAGGATCACCTCATCATCCCCGGCCGCCGATTGGAGGAGCGAAGCCCTCACCGGCAGCACGGAAGTAGTGATGCTGATATCGTCTACCGCTACCGATGGGTCACGGCCCGATGTGCTCACATCATCATTGTACCACCTGAAACCAAGCCTGAGGTTGCTGATGTTCTGGCAGCTGGCCGGTAAGGCGGATGAATACAAGGTCCATTTGCCCTGGTGCGTACCTGTGCAGGTGGCATTGGCCGTACAGCCCGTTCCGCAGGTAGCGGCACCGGTGCAGCAGCCCGATTTGGGCAGGTTGCCGAGGAGGATCCAGGAAGTACCTCCATTGATGCTATAGATGATCTGCGCGTTGTCGAGCAGGGCTGTGCCCCAGTGGATATATAAAAAAGACAGGGTAAGGCCTGTGATGCCCGTGGTGTTAATATTGGGAGAAAGAGAGGACCGGTCGGTCTGCACACAATACAGGCCATTGGCTACGCAAGAGGCACAGGGGCCAAAACCAAGGTTTGTGCAGCCTCCTGCATCATAAGCCGCTCCCAGGTCGCCCGCAGTAGTGGAACCCATGTGCAGGGTCACATTCCCGCAATTGGCGCCACCGATGTTGCCCACGCCCTTGTTCGATTCGTTATCGCTCACATACCAGATATTGGGCGAATCGCCTTCGGTGGTGGTATTCAGGTTTGTAAAAGTATTAAGTGTCCAGCCATGACCGGCGTTGAAAGAGGTGGAGTAAACGGTTTGGGCCTTCAGCAGACTAACGGTTCCGGATAAAATAACAAGAATTTGAAAAAGATAACTTAACAATTTGGTCATTTTGATCTTGATTGAGGCATATTAAATATAACCAAAAATTTGCGTCAATGCCAGCCAGCAGGGCGATTTAACAAAACAGGCGCGTGTGAAAGCACAGCTACCTGGCAAACATTAACGGCAAACCGGGATAATTTGAAGGCGCCGGAATAACACTTACATTAGCGGAAAACCATGAGGCCATGCTCACACTCCATTTTCACCCTTTCCCCGAGATCCTTACAGAACAACTGCTGTTAAGACAGGTGGTTCCGGGAGACGCAAATGAGATCCTCGCACTCCGGTCAGACCCAGAGCTGATGCGCTTTATTCCACGGCCACTGGCCACATCTGTAGAAGATGCGCGGCAGCATATCGAAAACATGAACGCAGGCCTCCCGGGCAACGACGCTATTTCCTGGGCCATCACCCTGAAAAGCGAGCCAAAACTGATTGGCTGTATCAGCTATTTTCATATCAGAAAGGAGCATTACAGGGCAGAGGTTGGCTATATGCTGCACGCAGGCTATCACGGAAAGGGTATTATGCATGAGGCCCTGGAGGCGGTGGTGGCCTATGGCTTCAATGCCATGAAACTGCACTCTGTTGAGGCCGTGGTTGACCCGGAAAATCACGCATCAACCCGGCTACTGGAAAAAAGTGGGTTTGTAAGAGAGGCTTATTTCAGGGAGAATGAATTTTATATGGGGAAATTCCTCGACTCCCTGGTTTATTCGCGTTTAAATAAGCCGGCCAATCAATAATCTTTCAGGGCCTGCAGCTTCTGCTTGAAGCGGTCTTTCGGCAGGAAGTTGATCTCCAGGTCGGCGTTCATCGGCACCGGTGTATCCAGGCTTCCTTCACGCATCACAGGCGCATCGAGATACTCGAAGCAATGCTCGGTGATGAGCGCGCTCAGTTCGCCGCCTATACCACCGGTGAGCGTATCTTCATGCAGCACAAAGGCTTTTCCTGTTTTTTTCACAGATGCAAGGATCGTTTCCACATCAAGCGGTGCAAGGGTTCTGAGGTCTACCAGGTCGGCAGAGATAGATGGGTCTTCGTTAAGTGCTTCCATGGCCCAGTGTACGCCCAGGCCATATGTCACAATGGTAAGGTCGCTGCCTTCCCTTACCAGGCGGGCCTTGCCAAATGGGATGGTATAATACTCATCGGGCACATCCTCGCTGATGCTCCTGTACAAGGCTTTATGCTCGAAGAACATCACAGGGTTCGGGTCTTCAAAGGCGCTCAGCAATAAGCCCTTGGCATCAGAAGGGAAGGCCGGGTAAGCGATCTTCAGGCCAGGTGTATGGAAGAACCAGGCTTCATTGCTCTGCGAATGGAAAGGGCCTGCCGCCACTGCCGCACCGGTAGGCATCCGCACTACCACATCGGCATGCTGCCCCCAGCGGTAATGCGATTTTGCCAGGTTGTTCACGATCTGTGTAATGCCTTCGGATACGAAATCGGCGAACTGCATTTCCACCATGGCCTTGTAGCCGTTGATAGAAAGGCCAAAGCCTGCGCCAAGGATCGCCGATTCGCATAAAGGTGTATTGCGTACACGGGCCTTACCAAACTCTTCAACAAAACCTTCGGTGATCTTGAACACACCACCATAATCGGCAATATCCTGCCCCATCAGCACCAGGTTATGGTGCCGGCGCATGGCCAGGCGGAGCCCGTCTGAAATGGCATCGATAAGGCGCCTGCTGGTTTTTGTGCTTGTTGAAGCGCTTGTATCGGCAATAGATACGGGCTTGAACAGCTCGCGCAATTCTTTCTGCGTATCAATGGCCGGGCTTGTTTCGGCAAACGCGATCTCGAGTCCCGCGTCAATGTCCTTTTTATATTGTGAACGGACCTTTTCAATGATCTCTTCCGTGAGCACGCCTTCCTCCAGCAGGAAGCGCTCAAAAGTGTTTACCGGGTCTTTCTTGCCCCAGGTCTCGAACAGCTCCTTGGGTACATACTTGGTGCCCGAAGCTTCCTCGTGGCCGCGCATTCTGAAGGTCACACATTCCAGGATCACCGGGCGCGGGTTCTCGCGGATGGATTCGGCAAGGTTCTTCACCGTCTCATACACTTTCAGCACATTATTCCCATCCACGCTCACACCTTCGATGCCATAACCAATGGCCTTATCGGCAAAAGATTTGCAGCGAAATTGTTCGTTGCTTGGTGTAGACAGGCCGTAACCGTTATTCTCTATCACAAAGATCACGGGCAGGTCCCACACGGCAGCCGTGTTCACGCTTTCATGGAAATCGCCTTCGCTGGCACCGCCATCGCCGCTGAACACCACCGTCACTTTTTTATCCTGCCTGAGCTTATTGGCAAGGGCAATGCCGTCTGCCACGCCCAGCTGTGGCCCCAGGTGGGAGATCATCCCCACGATCTTATATTCCTGCGTACCAAAGTGGAACGACCGGTCGCGCCCTTGTGTGAACCCACCCGGCTTGCCCTGGAACTGTGAGAACAGGCGATTGAGCGGAATGCCACGCGTGGTGAATACACCCAGGTTGCGGTGCATCGGCAGGATGTATTCGTCCGCCTGCAACGCGGTAGCCACCCCTACCGAAATAGCCTCCTGCCCGATCCCGCTGAACCATTTGGCAATTTTGCCCTGCCGAAGCAGCAGCAGCATTTTTTCTTCTATCATGCGGGGCCTTAAAATATTCTTGTAGAGGGTCAGCAGGATATCGTCCTTTTGCTTGCGACGGTCAAATTTCACGGGAGATTCGGCAGTGATCATAATGTTAGAATAATAAGGCGAAATTAACGAAGTTTTGGGTTATTTTTGAGGGATTTCATGAATAAATTACAAGAGATAGTTAACAAAAAATGGTTTGTTTTCCTGTTCTTTGGTGTGCTCGCAATCGTGGGCGTATGCCAGCATTACAGGGTCTTTTCACTTGATATTATAGGGTATCACAGCTGGCGGCAAACGCAAACCCAGACCGTGATCGATAATTTTGCCGGTGAAGATCTCTGCATTCTTAATCCCCGTCTTGATAACCTGCTTTATCCTGACAGGCTCTACAGGATGGAATTCCCGCTGATGCAATGGCTTGTAGCGCTTCTCGTCAAATTAACGGGCCGGCATGTTATCATAACACGGCTGTTTTGCTTCCTGATCACAATTATTTCCACGCTGGGCATGTACCGGCTTGTAAAAGTGCTTACCGGCCACAGGATTGTGAGCTATGCCACTGCCTGGCTATTCTTTTTTTCGCCGCTCATCTATTATTATTCCGTGAATCCCCTGCCCGACAACCTGGCCTTATGCTTCTCTGTCTGGGCCATGTATTACTGGTTCAAATACCTGTCAAACCCATACACAGGCTATTTTGTGGCCAGCTGCGCATTGCTGGCGCTGAGCGCTGCCGTGAAACTGCCCTTTATCATTTTTGGCGGCATGTACCTGTCAAAAGCCCGCGACCATAAAAGACTGAATCCCTTTTACCTGGCAGTGCCATTTACCATCCTGCTGCCGGTGATGGCCTGGTATGCCTGGGTAATTGGCACCTGGCGCCGGAATGATGTGCTGCAGGGCATTACAGGGCGGCACATGGGTGTAGCCGATTTTTTTGATATCCTTCAGCATAATCTTATCTCTACACTGCCAGAGCTACTGGTCAATTATGCCACGCTGCCTTTGTTCCTCGCCGGTTTTTTTCTTGCGCTGAAAGCATTAAACTTTCGCCGGCCGGTGCATGTTTCACTGCTATGCATCTCCGCTTTAAGTGTCCTGTATTTTTTTTACGAGATGAACATGATCGCAAAAGTGCATGACTATTATTTATTCCCGTTTTTGCCGCTTATTTTTTTGCTGGTGGCAAAATGCCTGCAGGTGGTTTCCAGGAGGCAAGCTCCCGCATTAAAATATATTGCCGTTCTGTCTTTCCTGCTCTGCCCCATCACTGCCTACCTGCGTTGCAACACCCGCTGGAATACCTATTCGCCGGGGTTCCCGAAAGAATACCTGCTGGATAAGACGCAGTTGAAAAAGCTTATCGCGCCGCGTGAAAGGATCATAGTAGATGGAGATGCCTCCGGCAGCATTGTGCTGTATCACCTGCAGCGGAAAGGCTGGAGCTTTGACCCTTATGAAATGTCTGCCGCCCGGTTCAGGGAAGCCCTGCAACAGCAGGCGCATTACCTGGTTTTCGACTGCCGTGCAGATACACTGAATTTTGTAAAACCATACCTGGATACGCTTCTGTTTAGCAAAGGAGATGTGAAACTATATAAATTGAAACACTTATGAGAATATGTTGCTTTTTAATGTTCGTGGCTGCATCGCTGCAGTCGCAGGTTATGTGGCAGGTACAGCAGGACACCGTTCAGAAATGGTTCTACATGGATGGCGACGAGTTTGACTCGTACAGTCTGAAGCTTGACAAATGGCATTATGGTATGCCCTGGGGCAATATGGTGATGTCGCAGGACCTTTGTTTCACAAACGGGAATGTAGTTCAGTCTGATGGACTGATCTCTTTTATTGCCCGGCAGGAGAAAAAAAACGCGCCGGTACAGCCCTACGAGATCGACAAAGCGTACCTGGCCAAAACAGGGAAGCAGGTAGTTGACGGGCATTACGAAACAGACTATACCTGCGGGATGATCTCGTCGTTAAAAAAATATAAATACGGCTACTTTGAGTTGCGCTTCAGGAGCAACAATAACAGGGGCATCTGGCCCGCCTTTTGGCTGTATGGCGGTCAGCCGAACGAGGAGATCGATTTTTTTGAGCTGAAGGGAGAGCGGCGCAACCAGGTGCACGTGGATGTGCATTGTCCCAACGGGTGCGACAACTATCGCGGTGGTTTCTTAAATTTGCAGAAGAATTGGGGTGGATGGGTAAATGCAAAAGATGACCTGTCAGATGGCTGGAATATCGTTTCAGGCGAATGGCAGCCGGGCTACGTGAAATGGTTTTTGAACGGTGAGCCGATCGCTTATTTCAAAGGCGATTTCAAGACAGCGCAAAACCTTTTCCTTAATACCTCGGTGGCCAAAAACGATGGCGGATTTTCACCCGGGCCTGATGCCACCACGCAATGGCCCAATTCGTTTGATGTGGATTACGTGCGGATCTGGAGCCGGGAAGATACCGTGGTAAGCCGCCCGAAAAATGATTATACGGTTTTTGAAAAAAGTACCAGCACCGTAGACAGCCTGAGCCTGTATAAGACCAGCCTGAAAAAAAAATTGAAATATGTGTACAACAACAAAGCTTTAGGCAACGATCTTGGCACAGTAACCCTGCTGCCACTGGGCATAAGCAAATTCGGTTTGTCTTTTGAAGGAAAAGACCTTGGCCCGGTAAAAGTGGAAGTATACAACAGGCAACAAGAAAAGCAAATGGGTGTGAACCTCGAGAACATGAAATATTATATCCTTAACCTGCCAGGGCTGCCATCTGGCATATATACGGTAGTAGTGCATATAAAAGGCCGCAAGCTGGTACAGGAGATACCGGTGATCGACCCTAAAACAATGCCACAGTATTAGCACATGGAAAACATCATCATCATAGGATTGGTTGTGGCTGCGGCCGGCTTTATCGGCTACAGGCTCTACAGGTCTGTATCACGCCAGGGCTGCGAAAAAGGCTGCGGCGGCAATTGTAAACACTGAGCCATGCAAATACTTTCTGCTGACCAGGTAAAGCAATGCGATACCTACACCATCGCCCACGAAGGTATCTCTTCGCCTGAACTGATGGAGAGAGCCGCAAAAGTGTGCTTGGAGGCCATCCTCAGGCATACACCACCGGATGCGGAATTTATAGTGTTCTGCGGCAAAGGCAACAACGGCGGCGACGGCCTGGCCATCACCAGGCTCCTGCTCCGGCAGGGTTATAAAGCGCAGGCCCTGCTCATTCATTATACAGATGCCATCAGCCCGGATGCCGATGCCAACAGGCAGGCCCTGCTCTCCTTTCCGGGGATGGTTCTTACAGATATTAGCCAGGCCGAACAGCTGCATACCATCCCGCTGACAGGCAAAATGATTTTGATCGACGCTTTGCTGGGCATTGGCCTCAACAGGCCTGTTGATGGGCTGCTGGCCGATACCATTGATTTCATCAATTCGGCGGGCCTTACCATTTTATCTGTAGACATGCCCTCGGGCCTTTATGCCGACACATCTTCGCGAAACAACCACCACATTGTAAAAGCCCATACGGTGTTTACCTTTCAAACACCCAAACTGGCATTTATGATGGCAGAGAACGCACCTTATGTGCCGCGCTTTGAAGTGCTTGATATTGGGCTCAACCAGGATTTTATAGCCTCCCTTCCTTGCAGCCATGTTCTGCTTCAAGCACACCACATTAGTTTTTTATTCCGCCCCAGGTCAAAATTTTCTCACAAAGGTTCTTACGGTCATGCCCTGCTGGCAGGCGGCAGCAAAGGCAAAAGCGGCGCCATTATCCTGTCGGCCAAAGCCTGCCTCAGGAGTGGGGCCGGCCTGCTTACTGTGCACAGCTGCGCAGATACTTTATCACCGCTCCTGCACCAACTCCCCGAAGCTATGTGTTCGTACGATGAGCAGGCGCATATCAGTTACCTGCCCAAACACGATAAGTATACCGTCATTGGTATTGGCCCGGGGCTCGGGCAGGAAGAAGATACCCAGCGGGCCCTGAAACTGCTGATCCAGGATGCCACGGCACCTATTGTGTTTGACGCAGACACCATCAATATCCTGGGTGCAAACCGAACCTGGCTGCCCTTTATCAGGCAGGGATGTGTGTTCACGCCACACATCAAAGAGTTTGACAGGCTCACAGAGCCTCACCAATCGGGCTTTGACAGGCTCCGCACTGCTGTCGGGTTTTGCCAGAGATACAAGCAGGTGCTGGTACTCAAGGGT
>BFBZ01001366.1_pt1 | contig 16446 bp, 16 predicted proteins | sample 1888401 | NCBI WGS metagenome assembly BFBZ01 (sample SAMD00112614, study PRJDB3348) | symbiont metagenome | host: Chara braunii | reverse complement strand
GATCAACACGCGGTGCCTGGACGGTTTCGATCCGTCGTCGGTGCCGGTCAGACGTATCTACGGCAGCAGATTGACGGTTGAGACTCCGGCCTAAGCCAGCGAAGCCGCAGTAACGAAGTTGGTGGGCACGCTCGCTTAGCCCACCCTACGTTCTGATGACGTCTCGGTTTCCGCGCTTTTTCGCAGGCGTGCACCGGCGAGCTTGCCGCGCCAGCCGAACACGACAACGCATGCGCTAGCCGCCAGCCAGACCAATCCGATCCCGATGCTGACGAGGTTTTCAACCTTGGAGCAGCGATCGTAATAGAAGCATTGCTCCGACAGGGCGTCGACGGCGACAGCGGAAAAGAACAGGATCACGAAGAGAACGAAGGCCAGAAACAAATAGGCGATGATCACCACACAGCGCCGTGTCCGCGACGGCATGTTCGGACTGCTCAGTTCGGCGCGTTCAAGGATGTAGTGATCGGGATTGGCCTTGGCCGCATCGCGGATTTGCACGGTCGACCGCGTCAGCTTGTCGTGCAGCGCCTGATTGCGCCGGGTCGCGGCCATCACGATGAACGAGTACCAGCCCAGCACGCCCTTGATGACGAAGCGGGCGCAGGCTTTCAGGAAGCTGACATTGCCGTGGCGGGCGTCATCCACCACGCGCAGATTGGCCAAATAGTGTCCGATCGTGCCACCCGTCATTGACACCATGACGGGTTCGTACATGACCAGGATGATCACGACCGCAACTCCCACGACGCGAGAGATCTCATCGGAGCGCGTGGCAGACGAAACAATCAACGCTCCGAAAATGACAAATACGCTCAGCGCCCAGTCGATGATGATGCCGCGAAAGCGGCGCACAAATCGCGCATATTGCGGGGGGCTATGAGAAGACTCTGACAGCGGCTCGGCAAAACTCATGTTGAGCGCTCATTTCAATATTCATTTTTCAATGGCGGTAACATAACCGAGCCTAATCAGGCTGCAATGGCGGGCTTTAACCTACCCTACGTTCTTCTGAGTGACGGCTCACAAGCATTTTGTAGGATGTTCTAAATCGCGCGTCGCGCTGACTTTTCGAGCTACACAGCTTGAACAATTTTCAGTCGATAGCCGTCTACCCATTGGTCGACCAAGAAGCTTGTTAGGCTTTCGATTTAGCCTCGTGAGCCATCTCAAAAAGACATCGAGATATGGAGTGTTTTGGCGTACCTTGTGTCCTTGTTGCTGGTGAATTATGGGCCTTAGCGACAATGGCAGTTTGATCGGCTTGTCGCCGAAGTAGAAATAATAGTCCGAAATGAGAACGTTCTTGCCGCCAAGGTCTGTATCGATATTGCCTGCGTCGTGAACGCTCGGGCGTTGAACTGGACGGCCAGATGAGAAGTCGTAGATAGAATCTCCTAGACGGCGCCGGAAGTCTTTGTGGTTGATGTCAGGAATTCTATTTGGTGAATTTCGACGCGTCCAACGGTCATAGTCCTTCATAGCGACGATTTCCGAAACTCGCATAACATAGACAACACGGCCAGCAATATTGTGCCGTCTAGAACCTGTCCCTACGATCCAATCACCGATTTGCGCTGTTCGGCGAATGGCGGGTTTGCAAATAGCAAGCGTGCAATATTCCCAATACGGATTCGGGGCAGCTCCGTCATCATATGGAATACAATACGAATACAGTCGCGGCGGCATGGCAAGCCACCTGTTAGTTAAACATCCAGCATCTCATCCGTCGCGAACTCCGCGCGCTCCTGAATAAACTCAAACCGCGCCTCGGCCTTGTTGCCCATCAGGCGCTCGACGGATTTCTTCGTCGCCTTGTCGTCGTCCTCCACGACCTTGACCCGCAGCAGCGTGCGCTTGCTCGGGTCCATCGTGGTTTCCTTGAGCTGCGCCGCCATCATCTCGCCGAGGCCCTTGAAGCGTCCGATCTCGACGTTGGCGTTGGCGTGGAATTCCTTCTTGAGCAGCTCGTCCTTGTGCTTGTCGTCGCGCGCGTAGAACGTCTTCGCGCCGTGGGTGAGGCGATAAAGCGGGGGCACCGCGAGGTAGAGGTGCCCGCGGTCGATGAGGCGCGGCATCTGCGTGTAGAAGAAGGTGATGAGGAGCGAGGCGATGTGGGCGCCGTCGACGTCGGCGTCGGTCATCACGATGACCTTGTCGTAGCGCAGATCGTCGTCGCGGTAGTGGGTGCCCATGCCGCAGCCGAGCGCCTGCACCAGGTCTGAAAGCTGCTGGTTCTGCGAGAGCTTGTCCTTGGTCGCGGACTGCACGTTGAGGATCTTGCCGCGCAGCGGCAGCACAGCCTGCGAGGCGCGGTCGCGCGCCTGCTTGGCGGAGCCGCCGGCCGAGTCGCCCTCGACGATGAAGATTTCCGAGCCTGCCGCCGCGCTGTTGGTGCAGTCGGCGAGCTTGCCGGGCAGGCGAAGCTTGCGCGTCGCGGTCTTGCGCGAGATGTCCTTTTCCTGGCGGCGGCGGATGCGCTCCTCGGCGCGGTCAACGACGAAGTCGAGGAGCTTGTTGGCCTGCATCGGGTTGCCGGCGAGCCAGTGGTCGAACGGATCGCGGATCGCGTTCTCGACGATGCGCTGGGCTTCGGCGGTGGCGAGGCGATCTTTCGTCTGTCCCTGGAACTCCGGCTCGCGGATGAACACCGAGAGCATGCAGCCCGCACCGACCATGACGTCTTCGCTGGTGATCGAGGACGCGCGCTTGCCTTGCCCCACGCGCTCGGCGTGGTCCTTGAGACCCCTCAGCAGGGCGGTGCGCAGGCCGGATTCGTGGGTTCCGCCGTCCGGGGTCGGGATCGTGTTGCAGTAAGAGTTGAGGAAGCCGTCGGCGTCCGCGGTCCAGGCAACGGCCCATTGCACGCCGCCATGCGAGCCGGTCTTGCCCGTGCTGCCTGAGAAAACCTCCGGGTGGACGAGCGTCGCGGACGACAGCTGGTCCTTCAAGTAGTCCTTTAAGCCGTCCTCGAAATGGAAGGTGGCTTCGGCGGGTATGTCGGTTCCTTCAACCAGCTCCGGCGCGCACGACCAGCGCAGCTCGACGCCGCCGAAGAGATAGGCCTTCGAGCGCGTCATCTTGAACAGGCGCTCGGCCTTGAAGCCCGCGTTCTTGCCGAAGATTTCCGGATCGGGATGGAAGCGCACTTTCGTGCCGCGGCGGTTCGGCGCCTTGCCGGCCTCCTGCAGCTTGCCCTTCGGATGGCCGCGCTCGAACGCCATCTTGTAGAGCTTCTGGCCGCGCGCGACCTCGACCTCGAGCCGGTCGGAGAGGGCGTTGGCGACGGACACGCCGACGCCATGCAGACCGCCGGAGGTCTCGTAGACCTCGCTGTCGAACTTGCCGCCCGCGTGCAGCGTGCACATGATCACTTCGAGGGCGGACTTGTTCTTGAACTTCGGGTGCGGGTCGATCGGGATGCCGCGGCCGTTGTCGGTGACGGAGGCGAAGCCTTCGGCGTCGAGTTCGATCTCGATGAAGGTCGCGTGGCCGGCCAGCGCCTCGTCCATCGCGTTGTCGATGACTTCGGCGAACAGGTGGTGCAGCGCCTTCTCGTCGGTGCCGCCGATGTACATGCCGGGGCGGCGGCGGACGGGTTCCAGACCCTCCAGCACCTCGATGTGCTTGGCGGTGTAGCCGTGCTCCCCCGCGCTCGCTGCGGCCTTGGCGCGAGCCGCGCGCTCTGCGCTGTTGGTCTCCTTCGCGGCTTTGGCAGCCTTCGCGTTGCCACCGAACAGGTCGCCGACGTCAGCAGTTTTCTTCATTGCTTTTGAGGACTTATTGACGGTTTTTGCCATGCGATCGCAGGAGCGGTGAGGGGGAACGAATCATCTAAGCGCCAAATATGCCACGGCAAGGCGGGCGAGTGGGATTGTGGCGGGGCGGCTGTCACAGGTGTCATGGCCCAGCGCCGCACTCCGTTGTCATCACCCGGCCGCGCCAACCTCCACTGTCATCGCCGGGCTTGTCCCGGCGATCTCGCTTAGGGAGGCACAGTGTCACCTAAGCGGGATCACCGGGACTCGGCGCTTTGCGCCGGCCGGTGATGACAGTTGAGTTTGCTGCGACTGCGCCCGCTACCCAACATCCGGCATGTTGGTGAAAAAGTGGTCGATGTCGCGGGTGTGGAGGAACCGGTAGCCGTAGCCCGCGAACTGGTCCCGCAGGCGTTCGAACTCGGTGCCGTAGTGCTCGACCTGGAGGTAGCAGACGTTGTCGCGCAGCGTGCGCTCCATGCCCGCGAGCGCCTGAAACTCGTAACCCTCGACATCCATCTTCACGATCAGGGTCTTGCCCGCGATGGCATATTGGTCGTCGAAGCGCGCCTGCCGGACGCGAAACTTGACCTCCTGCGGGGTTTGCTCCGGCACCGCGATGGTGGACTCGCCGCGGTTCCACTTCGCGCCCTCATAAAGCGTTACCTCCGAGGCCTCGTTGCCGAGCGCCAGTGGAATGGCCTCGATGCGGTTCGTGAGCGTGTTGGCATTGATGTTCGCCATCAGCCGCGCGTAGTTGCCGGGGTCGGGTTCGAAAGCGATGATCCGTTCGGCGAGGTTCTTCATCGCGAACATGATGCTGTAGAAGCCGGCGTTGGCGCCGACATCGAGGAAGTAGTCGATCTTCCGCTCGGCGCTGAGCTGCGCGAGATCTTCGAGCTGCGGCTGCTCCCAGATGCCGAAGAAGGCGATGCAGCGGTCGATGTAGTCGGTGGTGCCGACCACGAAGCGCGCGCCCTGCGCGGTCACGGTGAACGGCGTCAGCCGCAGGAAGCCGCGGACGTTGGCGTAGTATTCACGCAGCTTGTGCTGAAGCGGCGTCAGCGCGTGGAATTGCGGCGAAGTCACGAAAGCGGCCCCGAAGCGTCTTGTCGCATGGTGGTGCTGTTGGCGGCGTAGCGATAGTCGGAAACCCGGTTATAGTCCAAACCCGATTTAGAGGACATTATGGAAGCTTACGCGGCGCAACTCGTCGATTTTGTGAAGGCGAACCAGGTCTGGGCGGCACCCATCGTCTTCGCGCTGTGTTTCGCGGAATCGCTCGCTTTCATCTCGCTTTTGATCCCGGCTTGGGCGGCGCTGGTTGCCATCGGCACGCTGATTGCGGCGGGGGGCTTAAACTTCTGGCCGATCTGGGTGGCGGGCTCGATCGGGGCGGCCTGCGGCGACTGGCTGTCGTACTGGATCGGCAAGAAGCTCGAAACGCGCGTCTATCACATGTGGCCGTTGACGAAGCATCCGCAGCTCATCCCGATGGGCGAGAACTTCGTCAAGAAATGGGGTGCGCTGGCCGTGGTGATCGGCCGCTTCTCGGGCCCCTTGCGCGCCTCGGTGCCGCTGGTCGCCGGCGTGTTTGCGATGCCGTACTGGCGGTTTCAGATCGCGAATTTCGGATCGGCGTTTCTGTGGGCCGCGATGCTGCTGACGATCGGCGACTTCACCGCGGTCGCGATCAAGTGGCTGTTCGGCTGACCGCATAAAATAATTCTGCCGGGGAGGGCATCCCCGGCAGAGTGTAACGATCTTGCCGTTCAGTCCGGCTATTTCAGCGCCGCGGCGCCAGCCATCGAGATCACGTCGTCCTGCGATCCGGTGCCGCCGCTCGCGCCGATGGCGCCGACGATCTTGCCGTTGACGACGAGCGGGTTGCCGCCGCGCGAGGCGATCACGTCGTCGAGCGTCGGCAGATAGGAGAAGAACGGGCCCTTGCCGAGCAGCCGTTCGAACACCACGGTCGGACGGCGGTAGCGCGCCGCGGTGCGCGCCTTGTGCTGCGAGATCGTGACCGAGGCGAACTGGCAGAAGTCATCCTTCTCGAAATAGACCAGATCGCCGGACGGTCCGACGACCGCGAGGCACATGCCCTTCCAGCCGCGCTTCTGCATTTCGGCGGCGGCCGCCGCGACGACCTTCTTGGCGTTCTCGAGCGAGATCGGTTCGCCATAGGGCATCGGATTCATGACGTCCGGAATGACTTCATTCGGGTTGTTCGGATCGGCTGGCACCTGCGCGAACGCGCCCGAGCTCATCAGCAGCGCGGCGCAAAGCGCGCCCGCCATCACTATCAAACGACGCATGGACTCCTCCCAGAAGTGATGATGTGCCGGTTGTCCGGCGTGATTGCCCCGCCTTGCCGGCGGGGATGTCGACGGGCGGGAGCTTAACAAGCGGCTCCGGTGCGGCAAATCCGCCCGCGCCCGGAATGGCCGGAATTTTTCGTAAAAGACGGTGTTAGGAGCGCCATGCCGGGGCCGTCCGGATTCGGCGGCCGCTTCGGCTTCCAGAGGGGGAGACAAGCATGACCGATCTCACACGACGCCATTTGCTCGCGGGGGCTGCCGTCGCGTCCGCCGCAACGCTGACGCCGTCCGCGCCGTCGCAGGCCGCGGCGCCGCCGGCCGGGAAGCAGGCCGCGGGCTTCTACCGTTACAAGGTGGGGACGCACGAGGTCACCGTCGTCACCGACGGCGTCAACAAATTCCGCTTCCCGGACGGCTTCGTCGCCAACAAGAGCCGCGACGAGGTCAACGCCGGATGGGCCGAGCTATACGGCACCAAGGACGAGATGGTGGTGCCGTACACGCCGATCGTGGTGAACACCGGCGGAAAGCTCGTCGTGATCGACACCGGCATGGGCGAAGCAGCCCTCGAACGCACCAAGGGCATGTCCGGCCAATTCCAATCCAACCTGAAGGCCGCCGGGATCGCGCCTGATCAGATCGACACCGTGATCATCTCGCACTTCCACGGCGACCACATCAACGGCCTGCTCGACAAGGACAACAAGCTCGCGTTCCCGAAGGCGGAGGTGCTCGTGCCTGCCGCGGAGTGGAAGTACTTCATGGACGACGCCGAGATGGGCAAGCAGACGAGCGAGCGCATGAAGGGCGTGTTCGCCGGTCTGCGCCGCGTGTTCGACGCGCTCGGCCGCAAGGTCACGCAGTACGAAGCCGACAAGGAAGTGGCGCCGGGCATCACCTCGGTCGCGACCTACGGCCATACGCCGGGCCACATGTCGTTCGTGATCGCGCAGGGCAACAGCAAGGTGTTCGTGCAATCCGACGTGACGAACAATCCGCTGTTCGTGCGCAATCCGGGCTGGCACCTGATGTTCGATCAGGACCCGGTGATGGCCGAGGCCACGCGCCGCAAGACCTACGACATGGCGTCCGCCGAGAAGATGATGGTGCAGGGCTTCCACTATCCGTTCCCGTCGCTCGCCTACATCGAGAAGAGCGGCAACGGATACCGCGAGGTGCCGGTGCCGTGGAATCCGGCGATCTAAGGGATTGCGATTGAAGCGCGAATTATTCGCAAATTGTGAGAGGCCGTCCGAAAGGGCGGCCTTTCTTTATTTGATGGCCGCCGGGTGGGCACGCTCCCGCGCCGCCCGCGGTTGATCTAACATCGTGGCCAGCCGCTGGGCGCCATCGCAGCGACAATGAACAAACTCTGGGGCGGATGATCTGGGGAGCGATGCCATGACCGCACTCAATCGACGTCATCTTCTTGCCGGCTCCGCATCGGCCGCCGCCGCAGTTCGTGCGCAACGTCAGCAACGAAGAGGTGCTGAAGGCGGCGGAGGCGGCCTACATGCCGAAGGGCACGGTGTTCGCGCCGTTCAATCCGATGGTCGTCAACACCGGAAGCAAGCTCGTGCTGATCGACACCGGCTATGGCGGTGGGCTCGGTCCGACCGTCGGGCTGTTGCCGCAGAATTTGGCGGCTGCCGGCATCGATCCGAAGGCGGTCGACATCGTGCTGATCTCGCATCTGCACGGCGACCACATCAACGGCATCAAGAACCCGGACGGCTCGCTCGCGTTTCCGAACGCGGAGATCAAGGTGCCCTCGGTCGATTGGGCGTTCTGGATGAACGACGAGAACATGGCGAAGGCGCCGGAGGGATTCCAGAAGGCGTCGTTCGGCTTCAACCGCAAGATCTTCGGCGATCTGAAGGAGCGCGTGACACGCTACGACTGGGGCAGGGAGGTCGCGCCTGGCATCACCGCGATGGAGACCGCGGGACATACGCCCGGCCACACCTCGTTCATGATCGCGTCGGGCAATTCGAAGCTGTTCTTCCAGGGCGACGTGACGAACGTGCCGGACCTGTTCCTGCGCAACCCCGACTGGCAGGTGATGTTCGACAGCGAGCCGGACAAGGCTGTGGTCACGCGCCGGCGCGTCTACGACATGGCGTCGACCGATAAACTCCTGGTTTCGGGCTATCACTTCCCGTTCCCGGGTCTGGGCTACATCGAGAAGGCCGGTACAGGCTACCGGCTGGCGCCGGCCGCCTGGAATCCGGTGCTCTAAGAAAATCACCCAAAAAACATTCCAAAAAAATCGTCCCAAGAAATCATCCCAAGAAATCATTCAAGGAGGAAACGCATGGCTCAATTGACTCGCCGCGATCTGTTCGCAGGCACGGCTGTGGCTGGACTGGCTACAGTAGGATTTGCCGCCGCGCTGCCGACACAAGGTCAGGCCGCAGCGCCCCCCGCGGGCAAGCAGGCGCCGGGCTTCTACCGCTACAAGGTCGGCACGATCGAGATCACGGTCGTCACCGATGGCGCGAACCGTTTTCCGATCCCCGACAACTTCGTCGGCAATGCCACGAAGGACCAGGTGAACGCCGCGCTCGTGGCGGCCTTCATGGAGCCTGGGTTCTTCACCGGGCCGTACAATCCGATCGTCATCAACACCGGCACCAAGCTCGCGCTGGTGGACACCGGCACGAGCGATGCGACGCTCGGTCCGAGCAAGGGCGCAACCGGGCAATTGATGATGAATCTTGCCGCCGCAGGCATCGACGCGAACGCGATCGACACCGTGATCATCTCGCACTACCACGGCGACCACATCAACGGCTTGCTGAAGGCCGACAACTCGCTGGCATTCCCGAACGCGGAAATTCTGGTCCCCGCTGCGGAACATCAGTACTACATGGACGACGGCAACATGAGCCGCGCGCCCAAGGGCCGCATCGAAGGCGTGTTCCAGAACGCGCGCCGTGTGATGTCCGGCGAAGTGCTGAAGCGGCTTCGCACCTACGAGATGAACAAGGACGTCATCCCCGGCGTGCTCGCGGTGCCGACACCCGGTCACACACCGGGCCACACGTCGCATGTCGTCTCGTCAGGCAACAGTAAGGTTTATGTGCAAGCTGATGTGACGCACGCGCCGTTCCTGTTCGCGCGCAATCCTGGTTGGCATCCGTTCTACGATCAGGATCCGGTGATGGCGGAAACCACGCGCCGCAAGGTCTACGACATGCTCTCCGCCGAGAAGATGCTCGTGCAGGGGTTCCACTATCCGTTTCCGTCGCACGGATATGTCGAAAAAACGGGCACGGGCTATCGCGAGATTCCGGTTCCGTGGAATCCAACGATCTGACACAATTATGTCTACAAAAGTGACGAAGGCCGCCTCAGGGCGGCCTTCGTATCAATAAGGGGGACATAACACTTGCCAACTGAAGTTCACCGCTACAACGTCGGAGATATCGAAGTCGTCGTTCTCTCCGATGGCTTCCGCAAGACGCCGCTCGACAATTATCTTAAAAATGCGAGCAAAGAGCAGCTCGCCGCGGCGCTCGAGGAGGCGGGGCTTCCAACCGATCACATCAGGAACACGTATTCACCGGTTCTGGTTCGGACCGGCGGCCACAATGTGCTGATCGACACCGGCAACGGCGAAGCGGCGTTCATGCAGAGCAAGGGCGAGCGCGGGCGTCTGAACCTCAATCTCGAGACAGCGGGTATCAATCGCACCGATGTCGACAAGGTGGTGATCTCGCACTTTCACGCCGATCACGTGAACGGACTCTTGCTTGCGGACAACAAGCCGGCGTTTCCGAATGCGGAAATTCTCGTGCCCGAGGTCGAGTGGAAATTCTGGATGGACGATGCGGAGATGGCGAAGGCGTCGGCCGGCCGCATGACCGAGCTGTTCCAGAACAACCGGCGGGTGTTCGACATTCTCGAACGCAAGGTCACGGTCTATGCGTGGGGTGAGGATGTCGCGCCTGGTATGACCGCGGTCGCTACGCCCGGCCACAGCATCGGCCACACCTCTTATCTGGTGTCGTCAGGCGACCAGCGCGTGTTCGTGCAGCAAGACGTGAACAACAACTCCGCGGTGTTCGCGCCGCATCCAGACTGGCAGGGCTTCTTCGATCAGGACCCGCCGAAGGCATCGGAGACGCGCAAGCGCGTGTACGACATGCTCGCGGCGGAGAAGCTTCCGGTGCAGGCCTATCATCACCCGTTCCCGGGATTGGGCCGCGTCGAGAAGCTCGGCGAGGGGCATAAGGTCGTTCCGATCAGCGCGCTGTAGACCGCAACCGGATGGCGACGCGCAGTTCGGATGCGGTGTCTCAAGGCTGAGCGGGTAAGCAACCGGCAGCGCAACAAGGTCGCAGATCGCCGCTCGCGCGGCGTTCTGCGATCCGTTCATATTTGTGTCATCCGGAACATTCGCCGCAAATCGGAAATGGTGAGGAAAGCGCGCGAATTCCGATGATCGCGCGACGGAACCTGCCGTGCTGGGGAGCAATCGTGGCGAGCCCCGATTGCCTCTTGTGTCGCGCGCCGAATTGAAATGGAATTCACGTCCGGCTGGCGCACGTCGCATCGGCCGCATACCGGGGGAGCCCAACGTGATCCGTGGTGTTGTTGCGTCTGTCGCGATCCTGCTTGCTGTTTCGTCCACCGCCGTTCTGGCTCAGCCGGCATTGCCCGGCCAGCAAGCGCCGCAGGGCGGAGCGCCGGCGCCGTTCCCCGGCATGGGCATGCAGGGCACCCCGGAGGACCAGAAGGCTTGCGCGCCGGACGCCGTGAAGTTCTGCAAGGAGATGATCCCGGATACGTTCCGCGTCTTGTCCTGCCTCCAGAACAACCGTCCGAAGATCAGCGCCGCCTGCCAGGGTACGTTGGCGAAATACGGCCAGTAACCGGCGTTTCGACCCTCCAATTGACGGAAAGGGGTGGCGTCGCTATATCGCCGCCCATGACGACGACCGCCCATAAGGCTTTGCGCCTGCGCCGCCGCCGTACCCTCGCGGTACGGCTTGACGGTCGCTGATCGTCTTCGTCGTGCCGCCGGGCGGGCTCCGCGGCATTCTCTCCCCGACACAAATCCGCGGTATGTCTGTCCGGTGGTCCGTTTGAGCCGGGACCAGGCTTTGGACCGCAACGTGTTGGGATAAGGATCGATCATGGCTGCGAAAGTGAAGATCGGCGTGCTTGGCGCCTCCGGCTACACCGGCTCGGAGCTGGTGCGGCTTCTGCTGCGGCATCCGCGGGTGGAGATTGCGCTCCTCACCGCCGACCGCCGCGCGGGGCAGGAGATGCGGCAGGTGTTTCCGCAGTTTGCGCCGTTCAAGCTGCCGAAGCTCGTTGCCATCGATAGCGTCGACTGGAAGTCAGCGGGCCTCGACCTGATCTTCTGCGCGCTGCCGCACGCGACCACGCAGGTCGTGATCAAGGACCTGTTCGCGAAGGCGCCCGGCACCAAGGTGGTCGATCTCTCGGCCGATTTCCGGCTGAACGATCCGGCCGCTTATGCGAAGTGGTACGGCCACGAGCATCACGCGCCGGAGCTTCAGCGGCACGCGGTCTACGGCCTCGTCGAGATGTACCGGAACGAGATCGCGAAGGCGCAGCTTGTCGCGAACCCCGGCTGCTACACGAGCTGTGCGCAGCTCCCGATCACGCCGCTTCTGAAGGCGAAGGCCATCGAGCCGGACGAGATCGTGATCGACGCCAAGTCCGGCATGACCGGAGCAGGGCGGTCGGCCAAGGAGGAGATGCTGTTCTCCGAAGTGTCGGAGGGCTTCCACGCCTACGGCGTCGGCAAGCACCGCCACATGGCCGAGCTCGATCAGGAGTTCTCCAAGGCTGCGGGCAAAGACGTGATCGTGACGTTCACCCCGCACCTCGTGCCGATGAACCGGGGCATCCTTTCGACGATCTACGTGCGGGGCGTGCGCGGCCAATCGCCGGAAGACCTTCATGCGGTGCTTTTAAAGCAGTACGAGAACGAGCCGTTCGTTCACGTCCTGCCGTTTGGAGAGACGCCGCAGACGCGGCACATCCGCGGCTCCAACATGACGTTCATCGGCGTTGCGAAAGACCGGCAGCCGGGCCGCGCGATCGTGATCGCAGCGCTCGACAATCTGGTGAAGGGCGCGTCGGGGCAGGCGGTTCAGAACATGAACCTGATGCTCGGGTTCCCGGAAACCGAAGGGCTGGAGCAGATCGCGCTCTTCCCGTGACGCTTTGGTTCGCGCCGGTCCAACCTTCAAGGGCCGGCGCGGACGTTCAAATCCGATAGTTGCTCGCGCAAACTTTCTCGCGCCGCGATACGAGCCTTCACCGCAATACAATGTATCGCGGCTCGATTTTCGCTCTAGCGCCGAAATTCTTTTTCTGTATAACGCCGCGCCGGGAAGGCTATTCCGAAGGAGTAGCTTGTTATGACTCGTTTGAGCCTTGCATTGACTGCCGTCGCGCTGTTCGCCGTTTCATCGATGCCCGCGAAGGCCGACTTCTCCTTGATCCGCTGGAACACCGGTTGGTGCCAGATCTGGGACCACGCGGTCCTGACGCCTCTGCCGCCGCTCAACGAATTCACGGCTGTGGGCCCGCGTTTCGCGACCTTCGATCAGGCCTACGCCGCGTTCGGCAACGCGCTTCAGACCCGCGCGTGCGGTTGGTAAGCGTCGGGTTGGTAACCCAACGCAACTGTTCGCAAGTCATCGTGCCGGCGGCCTCGGTCGCCGGCACATTTATTTTCATCGGCGGTTTGAGGACGGGTGCGCGGAAGATTTTGCGCGTATAGTCAAAGGCAGTTTTGAAATTGTTTTGGAATGGACGTTCCCGCTCTCATCGGAGGATGTGCCATGACACTTTATTGGAATCCCATTCTGTCGGTTGCTCTCGTCTCGGTTTTGATGACGTTGCCGGCGCAAGCTGTTGATAACAAAAAGTCGTCCTCTTCTTCCTCGTCGTCATCTGCACCGGCTCCCCGTCCGGCTCCTGCGCCGGTCGTACGCTCGGCGCCGGCTCCCGTCTCTCGCCCGGCGCCGGCGGTCGTCCGCTCGACATCGACGCCGAATGTTCGCGTGCAGCAGACGCAGCAGAACAACAACGCGGCCGCCGCTGCGGCCCGCGCCAAAAATGATCAAGACGCAGCGGCTGCGGCGGCGCGACTCAAGGCGCGGCAAGATGCGGCTGCCAACGCCAAGGCCCAGCAGGAGGCCGCTGCCAAAGCAAGGGCGCAGCAGGCTGCGGCAGCGCGCGCACGCGAAGACGCCGTGATCGCCGCTGCCCGCAAGCGACAAGCGGAGATCAACGCCAAGAACAATCCGGCTAGCAGCAAGCCAGCGGTCTCGACGGGCACAGCAGCGGGCTACAACACGTCGAAGACCAATCAGGTGACAATCGGATCGAACCAGCAGACCGGCGCCGGCACGTCGGCCGACAAGTCCGCGATGGACAAGATCCGGGCAGATACCCAAGCGCTGAAGGACAAGGCGGCGCGGGAGAAGGCGCTGCGCGGGCAGGGCACGAAGCCGGGAACGTAACGGCGGCCTTCGTTTCGGCGGAGCTTAGTCGCGCACCCGGACGTAGCTGCCGGGCGCGTCCTCGATTGGCGTGAGCTTGCCGCCGCCGGGCTTGCGAGCTTCGACCGTTTCGGCGTCCTGCTGCTTGATCCATTCGATCCAGTCCGGCCACCACGAGCCCGAATGCTCCTCTGCATTCTTGAACCAGGTGTCGACGTCGCCCTCGGGCTTGCCGCCGGTCCAATACTGATACTTGCCCTTGGCCGGCGGATTGACCACGCCCGCGATATGACCTGAGCCCGCCATCACGAACCGCACCGGACCGCCGAAGAATTGCGAGCCGTAGAACGCCGACTTCGCAGGAGCGATGTGGTCCTCGCGGGTGGCGAGGTTGTAGAGCGGCGCTGTCACCTTGCGAAGGTCGAGCTTCACGTTGCCGACCACCATGCTGCCCTTCGACAGCGTGTTTTCGAGATAGCACTTGCGCAGATAGAACGCGTGGTTGGCCGCTGGCATCCGCGTCGCGTCCGAATTCCAGTACAGCAGGTCGAACGCCATCGGCGTCTTGCCGCGCATGTAGTTGTTGATGACGTAGGGCCAGATCAGGTCGTTGGAGCGCAGCATGTTGAAGGCGGTCGCCATCTTCTTGCCTTCAAGGTAGCCTTTTTCGGCCATCCGCTCTTCGATCACCTTCAACTGATCCTCGTCGACGAACACCTGCAAATCGCCGGCATAGGTGAAGTCGACCTGCGCGGCGAACAGCGTCACGGACGCCATCCGCCGGTCGTTCTTCGCCGCCATATAGGCGAGCGTGACGGAAAGGAGCGTGCCGCCGACACAATAGCCGATCGAATGAACCTTCTCTTCGCCGGTCGCATCCTTGATGACATCGAGCGCGGCGAGGGGGCCTTGCTGCATGTAGTCTTCAAAACCCTTGTCCGCATGCTCGGGGCCGGGGTTGACCCAGGAGATCACGAAGACGGTCAGGCCCTGATCGACGCACCACTTGATGAAGGATTTTTCGGGCGTCAGGTCGAGCACATAGAACTTGTTGATCCACGGCGGCACGATCAGCAAAGGCCGCTTCAGCACGTTCGGTGTCGATGGCTCGTACTGGATGAGCTGCATCAGCTCGTTCTGGAAGATCACCTTGCCGGGCGTCATCGCCAGATTGCGCCCGAGTGCGAACTTCGTCGCGTCGGACTGCCGGATGCGGATGTCGCCGCCGCCGGCCTGGATGTCCTCGGCCAGCATCTGCATGCCGCGTGCGAGGTTCTCGCCGCTGCTGCCGAAGGTCTCGCGCCACAGCTCGGGATTGGTCATCACGAAATTCGAGGGCGCGACCGCGTTGGCGATCTGCTTGATGTAGAACTCGGCCTTCTGCCTTGTGTGCGGGTCGAGGCCTTCGGCGTTCTTCACCAGATGATCGGCCCAATCGGTGCCGAGCAGATAGGCCTGTTTGACGAAATCGAAGAACTGGTTCGACGACCATTCCGGATCGGCGAAGCGCTTGTCCTTGGGATCGGCCTTAACGATCGGCTCGTAGGTCTCGCCGCGGAGGCGCTTCATCGCCTCGGTCAGCAACTCGAGGTAGGCCTTGCCGATCCGCGTCTGCAATTCGACCGTGCGTTGCGGATCGGAGAGCCAGTATTCGAGGACCTGGCCGAGCGTCTTGACCATGTCGACGATTTCGTCGGACAGGCCGGGTTTGATCGTCCCGTCCTCGCGCGGCTTCATATAGGCGGCAAGCGCCTTGCCGCCTTGCTCGACCATGCGCGCGAGGTTGTTGGCGAATTTCTCGACGTCGACGCCGCTGAAATTCGCCACGCCCGGCTCGGGCTGCGTTTTCGCCGGTCCTGGTTTGACGTCGTCCTTCATCGCCCTGTTGCCGCCTCGTTCCGGCCCCGTTGTCGGCTCTTGTGCCGGGTCGTTTGGGGCCGGGTCGTTTCCGTCCCAGCAAATCTCGTTCCGCGAGCCCTCATTTGCGCGAGCTCTTGATCGATATCACGGCACCCTGGAGGGGCTCCGTGACCTCTTAATTATAGTGCCGGTCCGTTAACTTCACGCCTGCGTCGGATCGGCCCGGCCGGTCCGGTGGAGGGCCGATCCTTGCTTTGGACATATTGCAAGCTTACCGGTTTCTCTCATCAATCCATTGGTTTACGCCAATTTCACCGTTGAGGCCCACGCTTCCGGGAGATTCGGCGGGGTCGGTGCGTAACGTGGGGTGGGCCTTTGGGCGGTTTCTTGCGACGGGACAAGGCAATTTCGGGCCGGATTTTGATGCGCACAGCGCAAACCGCCGCGGCGCTCGTCTGCTCGTTGAGCCTTGCCGCCTGCGGCACGATTTCCGAGAAGATGTCCACCACGATGTCCGAGAACTCGATGATCGGGCTCCCCGCCAACACGCCCGCGCGGCCCGAGGCGCCGCCGGCTTTTCCGGCCGTCCACGACATGCCCGCGCCTCGCACCAACGCCGTCTTGACCAGCACCGAGCAGATCAAAATGGAGGAGGAATTGACGGCCGCGCGCGATCAGTTGGACGGCTCGGCCGCTCAGAAGGCGGCCCAAAAAGCGAAGAAGGCCAAAAAAGACAGCGCCACCGCTATTCCGGCCGCCAGCCGCACGATCTACTAAGTCCGCCCAAAGCCGTGATAAAAGTAGGGCGGCCGGGTTCTAAATCCCGAGTCGCCCAAGCCTATTAACAAGCCTGTTAAAAGGCCCGCTCAAGAGATTGAAACGATGGACGAATTCTACCGGATCAAGCGCCTGCCTCCCTATGTGTTCGAGACGGTGAACCGCGCCAAGGCCGCCGCCCGCAACGCAGGCGCCGACATCGTCGATCTCGGCATGGGCAATCCGGACCTGCCGGCGCCG
>BFBZ01001372.1_pt1 | contig 16447 bp, 13 predicted proteins | sample 1888401 | NCBI WGS metagenome assembly BFBZ01 (sample SAMD00112614, study PRJDB3348) | symbiont metagenome | host: Chara braunii | reverse complement strand
GATGTGGATGAACTGCTGGAAGCGGCTGACACGGTCGAGCGTTGCGGCCTCATAGACATCCTCGGGGATCGATTGCAGCCCGGACAGGATGATGATGGCGTTGTATCCGGCCCAGCGCCAGGTGACGGCGATGATGATGAGGACCATGGCCGCATGGGAGTCGGCAAACCACGATACCGGCGAAATGCCGACACCGCCGAGCAGCTTGTTGACGATGCCGAAATCGACGTTGAACATCAGGCGGAAGACGGCTGCATAGGCAACTTCGCCGACCACGACGGGTGCGAAGAAAGCGAAGCGGAAAACGCCACGCGCCTTGAGCAGTGGTGAATTCAGCAGCACCGCCATGACCGTGGCAAGCGTGATCATGACGGGAACCTGAACGATCAGGATGATCAGCGTGTTTTGAAGTGCGTTGTAGAAGGCCGGGTCGCCGAACAGGCGCCCCCAATTGAGCGACAGATTGTAGACCCACGGATTAACCCGGGTGTTCTGGAACGAAATCAGGAACGAATCGATGATCGGCCAAACCCAGAAAGCGGCGAACACCAGAAGATAGGGTGCAAGGAACGCATAGGCGCTCCGGTTTCGCAACCGCATGAAAGCCTCCTCCTTTAAGCGCAGTGAAATGACGCGTGACATCGCATCCGCGCCGCCCCAGAGCGTGACGCCGAAAAGTGTAGGCGGTTTTCGGACGACATCACGCTCTGTTTCTTTGATTCTAGGGCGGCGGGGATGCCGGGCGCGGCTTGGGATGCGCGCCCGGCAGTGTCACTCATTTCGCGAGCGGCAGGCCTGTCGCCGAGGCGATCTGCTGGGCCGCGTCGTCGAGCGCCGCCTTGCCGTCCGGATAGCCGCCGGCAAGGTATTTCGTCTGGACGGCCTTTATGACTTCATCGGCGTCACTGAAATACTGGGTGCCGGGGCTCGGGTGGATTCTCGGCAGGGTGGCGAGAATATCGGCCCAGACCTTTTGGCCACCCCAGTAGGGCTGCGGTTCGTTGACGAAGGGATCCTTCACCGCCGACAGCAGCGACGGCACGAGGCCGAAGGATTTCAGCATGGTCACCTGGCCCTCATTGGTGCCAAGCGTGTAGTCGAGGAATTTCCAGGCGGCTTCCTTGTGCTTCGAGCTGCTGGCGATTGCGAGCGACGAACCACCGAGATTGGCAGCATGCGGGCCGTCGGCCGTCATGCTCGGCATCGGATAGACGCCCCATTTGCCGGCAAGATCCGGCGAGGTGGAACGAACGGTGCCTTCGTACCAGCCGCCATAGAGCTGCGATGCCACCTTGCTTGCAGTGTTCGCCTGAATTTTCTCGTTCCAGTTCGCCGCGGTCATCAGGCCCGCGTCCTTGATTTCCTTCACCTTGTCCAGCGCTTTGACGCAGCCGGGCTGGTTGACGGTGATGCTCTGGCTGTCACTCGAAAAATAGCCGCAACCCTGTTCGTTGGCGAGCATGCGGAACCATTCGCTGTCGCCGTTGAGATCGGCCTGCGTCATGACGACACCGGGATTGGCGGCGGAGATCTTCTTGCCGGCGGCGATGAAATCGTCCCATGTCTTGATCGTTGCCGGATCGACGCCGGCCTTTTCATAGAGGTCACGGCGATAGAACATGGTGACGGGGCCGGAATCCCAGGGCATCGCATAGGCGGCATCGCCGACTTCAAGTTCGGCGCGCTTGAAATCCGGGAACTGCTTCTTGAGTTCGTCATTGTAGCCGAGCTTTGTCAGATCGGTCAGGCAGTCCGGAAAGCGGTTCCAGAAGATCGAAGCCTTGTGGTTTTCGATCGACATGACGTCGGGCAGGCCGTCGCCGCCGGCAGCGCAAGCGGCCAGCATCTTGTCGAAGACCTGCGGGTTGCCGATGTCCTGAACATCGACCTTGATATCGGGATATTTCTTATTGAACCCTTCGACCGTGGATTTCAGCGCCGACGCGGCGATGTTCCAGCTCCAGACTGTGATGGTGGTTTGCTCTGCAAAGGCAGAACCGGAAGCGAGCAAGGCGGCAAGCGCCGTCGCCCCAGCAAGTTTTAAACGCATTGAAAATCCTCCCTTTTCAATTGCTGTCCGCAAGCGAACGCGTTTAAACTATCTGTCGGCACGCTTCTGTCTCCTAAAAAGGGAACATCGACTTGGCGAAAAGTAAGGTGGGTCAACGGGCGGTTTATCAGCCGGGTGCAAGCAGCGTCGAAGGGCTGCCAAATGTCCTGCAGATGTTCCATAACCACCCGTTGCCGATGGCAAAACCGCATTGGCACGCGCAGGTGGAAGTGAATTACATCGTGCGCGGAACCGTGCACTACCGCATAGGCGATCACGAGCTTACTTTGAGAGCGGGCGAGATCTGTCTTTTCTGGGGCGGTCAGCCGCATCTGTTGGACGATCTGTCGGAGGATGCGATCTATGCGGGCGCGCATCTGCCGCTGGTGCATTTTTTCCGCTTGCGCCTGCCGCTCGACATCTCTGGCCGCCTCATTCGCGGGCAGACCCTGATCAGCTCGGCGACCGATGCCGCCGATGACGAGAATTTCGCGCGGTGGCATCGTTACGTCATGTCCGAAGACGGCGCCAAGGCGGAACATGCGGTCGCCGAACTTCTTCTGCGTCTGGAGCGCATCGCCTTCGAACCCTACCGCATGGTGCCGGAGAAGCAGCAAAACCCGGCGAACGAGCAAGCCCATCCGCAATCTTCGCGTAGCCTGGCAAGAATGTGCGATTTCATCGCCGAGAATTTCCTGCATGACATCGACACGGTCGATATCGCCAAGGCGGCGCATCTCCATCCGAAATACGCAATGAATCTCTTCAAGAAATCGACCGGCATGACGCTGGCCAAATATGTGAACCTGCTGCGCCTTTCGCGCGCCCAGGCGATGCTGATGCGCGATGGCGCCAATGTGCTGCAGGTCGCCATGGATAGCGGCTTCGGCTCGATCAGCGCCTTCAACAAATCCTTCCGCCACATTGCCGGCATGACGCCTTCGGATTTCCGCCGCGACATGCGCGTTCTCTCCGCGATGAATGTCGAAGCCATCAAGCTTCCGATGCATCGGCCATCGCCGCAGTTCCATCGCTAGTCCCCCTTGCGGTCGCGGTCGATCTCGCGCATTGCTCTTGGCCGGTTGAGGAAGGGGAGAATCTCATGCGGCAGTTTTCGGCTTGTATCGAGTGGTTGTTCGCGCGCGACGGCGATGCCTTTGCCGACCGTATTCGTCTGGCACATCAGGCAGGGTTGGATGCGGTCGAATTCTGGCACTGGACGAACAAGGATCTCGATGCGATCGCCGCCGCGGTCGCCGAGACCGGCATCGCGGTCTCAGGCATGGTGGCCGAGCCGATGATCGCGCTAACGAATCCGGCAAACAAGGAGGCCTGGCTCAAGGGCCTGCGGGAGTCGATTGCTGTCGCGCAGCGCCTCGGCGCGAAGGTTCTCATCGCGCAGGCGGGTGACGATCTACCGGAGTTTTCACGCGCCGAGCAGCGCGCGGCTCTTGTGGCGGCCCTCAGCGCGGGKGCGGATATCCTCAAGGGTTCGGGCGTTCGGCTCGGACTGGAGCCATTGAACACCAAGATCGACCATGTCGGCTATTATCTGTCCTCGACGGAGGAAGGCCTCGATATTGTCGACGCGGTCGGCCGTGCGGAAATCGGCATCGTCTATGACGTCTATCATTCGGCCGTCATGGGCGAGAAGACCGAAGATGTCATCGGCGGCCGTATCGACCGCGTCGTGCATGTCCATGTCGCCGATCACCCGGGCCGTGGCGATCCCGGCACCGGACACATCGATCTGGCCGAGCGGCTGAACTGGCTGTTTGCCCAGGGCTATGACGGCAGGGTGGGGTTGGAATACAGGCCGAAGGCAGACGACGCCGAAGCCGTTCGCGCCGTGGTGAAGTCGTTGGGCGGCTGAAGCAGCCGTCTAGACCGGCTCCATCATGCCGAAGACAGCAACCAGTCCGATGACGACGAAACCGATGACGATTTCGGCGATGCTTCCGATGCGAAGCGCCTGCAGGGCGCGGCTCGGGTTGCGGCTCATCCAGGGAACGAAGACATAGCGATTGACGATCGCCAGCAGCGACATGCCCGCAACCAGCGCGATCTTGATGGCAAGCAGCGTCTGGTAGGGCGAGGACCAGTCCGTCGGCAGGCGTTTGAGGATCAACATGGTGTTGACGATGCCGGAGAGGATGACGAGCGCCACCGCCCAGTGCCCCACAGTCGAGAAGCGGCGCAGGGCCAGTTGCGCCTCGGCCCGGCATTCCGGCCGGCTCAATAGCCGGAGAATGGGGATCAGCGGCACGAGCGCCCCAAGCCAGCCGCCGCCTGTCAGCACATGGAGGACATCGTTGGCGCGGTGCGCCTGACGCAGCCAGCCATTCAGCATCGAGGCATGGCCGGTGAGCGAGAGGGCGGCGAGCCCCAAGCCAGAGGCTAATGCGAGTCCAAAGCGGCGCCGGCTTTCCGGCAGCAGGAAGGAGCAGATCATCAAGACGGCTGCGACCGCCTGTGCCTGCCAGGCCTGCCCGACTGTCGTATCGAACAGGACATCATGCAGAGTGCCGGGATCGGCCGCGTCGCTCCAGCCATTGCCGATGATGGCCGTTGCTGCGGGCAGGGATATCAGCATCGTCAGGGCCGCGACCATCGCGATGAGGAAAAACGGAATTGCGGACATGCGCCAGACGGTGTTTGCGAGCGCCTTTGGCACCAGAAAGGAAAGATAGGCGCACGCACCCCAGAGAAGCATCAGCGATGCATCATGAAGAAAGCGGCAGAGTTCGAGCGCTGTCGTCGGATCCATCAGGGCTTCACGATAAAGTTACAAGCGCCATGGCAGTGGCGTTCCGGGTTGATGCTGGGTCGGCTTTTGCTGGGCAATCGTAGGGGCACCGCGTCGAGGCGCTGGAAAGCCAGCCTGCCATAATCCGGATGATGGAAGATTCTTCCGTCAACTTGTCAAGCGCGATAGGATTGCGGATACGCCCTGTCAACTTTCTCCATGCATAAAGGCGCCGTTCGGGACGCTTTGCCGCAAGGCAATCCGGTATCGCAGGCTTCATTCGGTCACGATATCGCTCAGCAGCGCCGATTCCTGCCTTTCGGCAAAGAATCGTCGCTTTTGAGTCCTTTCTGCAGAGTTTGTTAAGGCGTTCCGGGGTGTACGCTCGAAAGGGAGTTTCATGTCGGCAGCTAGGATCCGCGAAAAAATGGCTCATGGTTTCGGCCATCGCCGGCGTCGCGAGTGGCTCGATAATCTTGATATGCCCACCTATGTAATCGGCGATGTGCATGGCCGCTACGATCTGCTGAGCGCGCTCGAGCGCAAGATCGTTGCCGATGCCGCCGGCCTGCCCGGCCAAAAGCTCATCATCATGCTGGGGGATTACATCGATCGCGGCCCAGCCTCGGCACAGGTCATCGGCCGGCTGATGGCACCACCGCCGAAAGGCTTCGATCGCATCTGCCTGACAGGCAATCACGAAATGGAAATGCTCGCCTATATCGATGGCGAAATATCGCTTGACGATTGGGTAGGACTCGGTGGCGATGCCACTCTCGCCTCCTATGGCGCGGATATCCTGGCGCTGCGGGAGCAATATCCGAGCCAAAAGAAGCTCGATACCTTCCTGCGGACCTGGCTTCCTGATGATCACATCAATTTCCTGCGGCGCTTGCCGATCATGCTGGATACGCCGCAGGCCCTGTTCGTCCACGCCGGCATCGACCCTGACAGGTCACTTGCCGATCAGCAGGATCACGATCTCGTCTTCATCCGCTCGCATTTCTACGACAGCGCGCAGCCGCTGCCGAAGCTGATCGTGCATGGTCACACACCGATCAGTAAGGCCGAAGCCAGCGGGCTCCGGCTCAATCTCGACACCGGGGCCTACCGCACCGGACGGTTGACTGCGGCCCGGCTATGGCAGGGCCGCATCAGCATTACCTCAACTTGATTTGCCGGCTTAGAGCATTTCCAGGAAAACTGCGCAGCGGTTTTCCGTCCGGAATGCGTAAAAACAAAGTGCTCTAGAGATTGCCGATGCAGAGGTACTTCATTTCCAGATAGTCATCGGCGCCGTGTCGAGAACCTTCGCGGCCGAGGCCGGATTGCTTGATGCCGCCGAACGGCGCCGTCTCGGATGACATCAGGCCGGTGTTGATGCCGACCATGCCGTATTCCAGCGCTTCCGCCACGCGCCAGACCTTCTTCAGATCGCCGGCGAAGAAATAGGCGGCAAGACCGAATTCGGTGTCGTTCGCCTGCTGAACAACGTCTTCGACCGTCTCGAAACGGAAGAGCGGCGCCACCGGGCCGAAGGTCTCTTCGCGGGCCACCTTCATGGTCTTGTCGACACCGGTCAGAATGGTCGGCGCGAAGAAGGTGCCGGCGCCTTCGATGCGCTTGCCGCCCGCCACGATGCGGGCACCCTTCGAGACTGCGTCCCGAACGTGGTCTTCGGCTTTGGCAACGCCCTGTTCGTCGATCAGCGGCCCGACTGATACCCCCGGCTTGAAGCCGTCGCCGACAGAGAGTTCGGCAACCTTGGCAGCGAGCTTGGCGGCAAAGGCATCATAGACGTTGGACTGCACATAGATGCGATTGGCGCAAACGCAGGTCTGGCCGGCATTGCGATATTTCGAAGCCATCGCGCCTTCGACGGCGGCATCGAGGTCGGCATCGTCGAAGACGATGAAGGGTGCGTTGCCGCCGAGCTCGAGGCTGACCTTCTTGATCTGGTCCGAGCACTGGCGCATCAGGATGCGGCCGACTTCCGTCGAGCCGGTGAAGCTGATCTTGCGCACCTTCGGATTGCCGCAGAGCTCGCGGCCGATTGCTGGGCCATCGATGCCGACGATGATGTTGAGAACGCCGGCGGGAACGCCTGCCTCTTCGGCAAGAACCGCAAGTGCGATCGCCGTCAACGGCGTCTGCTCTGCGGGCTTGGAGACGACGGTGCAGCCGACGGCAAGGGCCGGCGCGATCTTGCGGGCGATCATGGCTGCCGGGAAATTCCAGGGCGTGATCGTGCCGACGACGCCGACCGGCTGCTTGATGACGACCATGCGCTTGTCGTTGGATGGCGCGGGAATGGTCTCGCCGTAGATGCGCTTGGCCTCTTCCGCATACCATTCGACATAGGACGCGGCGTAGAGGATCTCGCCCTTGGCTTCCGGCAGCGGTTTGCCCATTTCGGCCGTCAGGATTGCTCCCAACTCATCGGCATTGGCGACCATGAGATCGAACCATTTGCGCAGGATGACGGCGCGTTCCTTGGCCGGGCGGGCGGCCCAGGCGACCTGGGCTATATAGGCAGCATCGATGGCCGCGGTCGTCTCGGCGGCACCCATGTCGGGGAGCGAGGCAAGTACTTCGCCGGTAGCGGGATTGATGACGTCGAATGTCTTCGTTGCCCCACCCGCCGTCCAGACGCCGTTGATATAACCGGCGGCGCGCAGGAAACGCGAGGAGAAGGGGACATGCTTGGTCATTGCTGTTGTAAAGGACATTATATGCACTCCGACAGGTTCTCGCCCGGCAGGCCGCACGGGCGATCGTAGAGGAAACGGGGAAGGACAGCCGTTAGTGTGAGGCACTCGCCTCGATCATCGAGGCTTCGAGAATGTCGAGCGCCTCGCTGAACACGCCATCCTGAATGGTGATCGGCGACAGGAAACGGATGACATTGCCGTGGACGCCGCAGGTCAGCAGGATCAGCCCCTTGTCGAGGGCGATCAGCCGCACCTTGTTGGCGAAATCGGCGCTCGGCAGCTTCGTTGTCACATCGTTGAACTCCACGGCGTTCATGAAGCCGGGACCGCGAATGTCGACGATCTCAGGCACCTTGTCGCGCAGCGATTCCAGCCGCTGCTTCAGGCGCGAGCCGAGCTGGTTGGCACGGTCGCACAGGCCCTCGTCGGCGATGACGTCGAGCACGGCATGTGCGGCTGCAATGCCAAGCGGATTACCGCCATAGGTGCCGCCCAGGCCGCCCGGTCCCGGCGCATCCATCACTTCGGCGCGGCCGGTGACGGCGGCCAGCGGGAAACCGCCGGCAAGGCTCTTTGCCATGGTGACGAGATCGGCCGCCACTTCATGATGGTCCATCGCGAACATCTTGCCGGTGCGGGCAAAGCCGGTCTGCACCTCGTCGGCGATGAGGAGAATGCCGTGCTGGTCGCAGATCTCGCGCAGCGCCTTCATGAAGGCTGCGGGCGCCGGATAGAAACCGCCTTCGCCCTGCACCGGTTCGAGGATGATGGCGGCGACGCGCTGCGGATCGACATCGGCGGCAAACAGCTTCTTCAGCGTCGCCAGCGATTGCTCGACGGTGACGCCATGCAGCGGCACCGGGAAGGGCGCATGGAAGACATCGCCCGGCATCGGGCCGAAGCCGATCTTGTAGGGCGCGACCTTGCCGGTCAGCGCCATGCCCATGAAGGTGCGGCCGTGGAAGCCGCCGCCAAAGGCGATGATGGCGGAGCGGCCGGTGGCGGCGCGGGCGATCTTGACGGCATTTTCGACTGCTTCGGCACCCGTCGTCACGAAGATCGTCTTCTTGGCGAAATCACCGGGAACGATGGCATTCAGCCGTTCGGCCAGATGCACATAGCTCTCATAGGGCACGACCTGATGGCAGGTGTGGGTGAAGCGGTCGAGCTGCTCCTTGACGGCGGCGATGACGCGGGGATGGCGATGGCCCGTATTCACCACGGCGATGCCGGAGGCGAAATCGATGTAGCGGTTGCCTTCCTTGTCCCAGATCTCGGCGTTTTCGGCGCGGTCGGCGTAGATTTGCGTCGTCATGCCGACGCCGCGGGAAATGGCGGCGTTCTTCCGATCAGTCAGGGTCATCGCTATGGCTCCAGGGAGGGTGGTTTAAATTAGCTTGCAAAACTTCTGCAAGTTCTGTAGAAAATTCCTACATTTTTCCTGCAAGATTTCAAGTGGGATTTTGTGGCGGTGACAAGAATAGGCCGAGGGCTCAACTCCAGCGCAGCAGGTCTTTAAAGGCCTGCTAAGGATGCTGTAGCGGGCGCTTCATCCATGCTAAGCAGAGCAAAAGACTTGGTATCAGGGATTATTGGCAAATGAGCAGCATCGAGCCCGTGCGCTACAAAGTGGCGGAAGCGGCGCGTCTTGCCGGCGTGTCGGCCTCCACGCTGCGTCTATGGGAAAGCCAGGGTCTGGTCGTGCCCTTTCGCTCCGAAACCGGGCATCGCCAGTACAGCGCCGAGGATGTGGCGCGGCTGAAGCGCATTTCCTGGTTCCGTGCCGAGCGCGGCCTCAACCCGGCAGCTATCCGCGAGGCACTGGAAACCGAGGATGCCGCGGCACCCGGCGCCGACAATGGCGAGCAGGTGGCGCCCTCCGGCATTGGCCGCAAGCTGCGGGCGCTGCGCCATGCCGCCGGCCGGACGCTGGATCAGGTCGCCGCCGACATGGGCATGACCTCATCGACGCTATCGACGCTGGAGCGGACCTCGCAGGGCGTCAGCTTCAAGACGCTTCATGATCTCGCGGATTACTATGGCACGACCGTCTCGCGTCTGTCGGGCGAGGAGCGCGAGGATGTTCCGTCCCTGATCCGGTCGGGCGAATGGCGGGCCTGGCCGGCAACGACGCCGGGCGTCACCGTGCAGTTGCTCGCCGAGGGAAGGACGATGATGGACTGCCATCGCTTCGTGCTGGCGCCAGGTGCGACCAGCGAGGGCGCCTATCGCCATGACGGCGAGGAGTTCATCCACGTCCTCGCCGGCCGTCTGGAGCTGGTGCTCGACAGCGACCAGTTCTTCGATCTCCTGCCGGGCGATTCGCTTTACTTCGAAAGCCGCCGCTATCACTCCTGGCGCAATCATCATGACGGCGAAACCATATTGCTCTGGATCAATACGCCGCCGACATTTTGAACGGCGGCGGTATCGTCATCCCCCTGTCTTTTCTATAGAACTGACGAAAATCGAATTCAGACGACAGAGCCCGGAGAATCCCATGGCTGCCACCATCCGTTACCACGAAGGCGATATTTCCGTCGCCGATGCCGCCCGCTATACCGGCGCCATAGCCATCGATACGGAAACGCTTGGCCTCGTTCCGCGGCGTGACCGGCTTTGCCTTGTGCAGCTTTCGCCGGGCGATGGCACAGCCGACGTCATCCGCATCGCCGCCGGCCAGAAGCAGGCTCCCAATCTCGTCGCCATGCTTGCCGATCCGGCCCGCCAGAAGATCTTTCACTATGGCCGCTTCGACATTGCCGTCCTCTTCCATACCTTCGGCGTTACCACCACACCGGTATTCTGCACCAAGATCGCCTCGCGCCTTTGCCGCACCTATACCGACCGCCACGGTCTGAAGGACAATCTCAAGGAAATGCTCGACGTCGATATTTCCAAGGCGCAGCAGTCGTCGGACTGGGCGGCGGAAAAGCTGTCGCCGGCGCAGCTCGAATACGCGGCCTCGGACGTGCTCTATCTCCATGCGTTGCGCGAGAAGCTGACGCAGCGCCTGCTGCGCGACGGCCGCATGGATTATGCGGATGATTGCTTCGCTTTCCTTCCGACCCGCGCCAAGCTCGACCTTCTCGGCTGGGAAGAGGCGGATATTTTCGCCCATAGCTGAGAGCTTCGCCCTGTGGGCGAAATTCATCGGGCCGGTGCCGCGAAAGTGGCATCGCCCTCCTTAATTTAGTGATCTTTTAAGGAATAGGCTGCTATTTTGCAGCTGATTTCCAGCCCGGCGCATCTGCGCTTGCCATCTCGGTCATCGGGCAATTGAAAATCCACCGGCCGCATGAGCGGACCCTGACTGAACCTGCCCCCGCTTCCATCGTCGTCTTGCCAGACAAAGGAGCATGTCATGTTGCTTCCCGTTGGTGCTGTGTCTGTTGTGGGTGTGCCCGTCGAAAAGCCCGTAGTCGCGACGGCGGAGACCGCTGGGCTCCAGACGGCAGCAACGCCGGTTGCCGTTCTGTCGAGTGCGGTCAATACCAGCGTCGAAGGCAAGTTGAACATGCTGCTGGCCGCAGCGCGTGAACGCATGTTCGATAGCCTGCTGTCCGCCATCGATGCCGCCAGCGCGGCGCTCAACGTTTCCCGTGAACCGGGTGAAAGCAACGCCGCCTTCGCCCAGCGCGTCGCTGTCGCAATTCGCAGCCTCTCGCCGCAACAGCTCGTCGTGGTGCAGCAAAAGCTGGACGCGCAGCTGAGCACGAGGGTGCCGCTGCCGCTGCTGGCCGAGGTGTTGCAGGAGCCCGAGAGCCCGCAGGCGGTGCAACTGGCTCTCAATCTGGAGCAGTCAGCGGCTGCCGAGCCCGATGCCGTGCTGAAGGCGGTCGTCAATTCCTACGGTCAGAATGCCGGCGAGGCAAAGCCGGTGCCGGCCCAGACTCAGGCGCTCGGGGCCGCACCATTGCAAAAGGTAGCTGTCCTGGTCGCTCAGGCGACAAGCCTGGCGCTCCCGTCTGAGGAGCCGTTGGCGACTGCGGCCACCCAACCCACGGCGCTGCCGACGCCCACACCACAGGAAGCGTCTCAGCCGGGTACTGTGGCCCAATCGGTGCCCACCGCTGCTCAGACAGTCCCGCTGCAGGCACCCGCGCAAAATGGAGCCGTTCCGCCACAGCAAGCCGCGCCAGCAAGCCCGAACACCGGTACCGCCACGATTTCGCCCTTGCAGCTCGCCTCTCTGGTCGAAGATCTGGCCGCGGGACCCTTGCTGGCGGCGATCGTCGCCGAGGCCAGGCTTCCGACCGAAGTCGAACTGATCAGATCGCCGCTTGCGCCGCCACAGGCGCCGCGCGACATCCAGCAGATCCAGGCCGATCTCAAGCAGGGACTGCAGGTGGTCATCAGCCCGTCAGTGATTGCCACCAATCCCGACCTCATGCAGATCATCAGCAATCCCGGAGCTTCGGTGGAAAAAACCATAGCGCAGGCGCTGACGGGCAACGGGGCAGGGCAAGCATCGCAGCCGCAACCTCCCGCCGATGACAACGGCAGGAGCCGGCTTGTTGCGGCGAGCGCGATACCGGTCTCGTTGGCCGAAGAGCCTGAATTGCCGGTTTCCGCTGCTGCACTTGCCGGCAAATCGCAGCCGCCGGCGCCTTCTTCGGCCGGCATGGCCATGTACGATACGGCGGAGCAGACGGGGATGCCGGCTCAGGTGCCGGTGGTTGGTGTTCCCTTCGTCGTCGCCAACTACCTGCCGGCAACCACTCCTGCCAAGACAAGCGAATCGAAACGGGTCGATCGCGTGGACCCCATTGCGGATGAAGAAGGGGAACGTCCCGACGACGGCGAAACGCCGCAAGATCAGGATGACGCGGATTCAGAGCAGCGGGATACACAGCCGCAGACGGCTGCAGGGACTCCCGATGATGCGGAAGCAGACCTCGATGCTTCCCGCCAGGGCGCCACTGTCACACCGGAATTGCCTGCCTTGCCGCAACCTTCGCTCGCCGATCGCCAGCGCGACCACGCTTTCGATTTCTATCGGCGCATGGTGGCCTGGGAATAGCCGGGATCGTATCGCAGCCAAAGAAAAACCCGCCGGATCGCTCCGGCGGGTCTTTTGTTTTCAGGCTTCTACCGAGGATTATTCGGCGTTGCGGTTCTTCAGAGCCGCACCCAGGATGTCGCCGAGCGAAGCGCCCGAGTCGGACGAACCGAACTGAGCAACAGCTTCCTTCTCTTCTGCGATTTCCAGAGCCTTGATCGACAGCATGATCTTGCGGTCCTTCTTGGAGAAGTTGGTGACGCGAGCGTCGACAACCTGACCAACCGAGAAACGCTCCGGACGCTGTTCGTCACGGTCACGCGACAGATCGGCGCGGCGGATGAACGAGGTGATGTCTTCGTGGCTGACGAGCTTCACTTCGATGCCGCCTTCGTTGACTGCGATGATTTCGCAGGAAACGACTGCATTCTTGCGCAGGTCGCCGGAAGCTGCTGCTTCGCCGACTGCATCCTTGCCGAGCTGCTTGATGCCGAGCGAGATGCGTTCCTTGTCGACGTCGACATCGAGAACGACAGCCTTGACGACATCACCCTTGTTGAACTCCTCGATGACCTGTTCGCCCGGACGGTTCCAGTCGAGGTCGGAGAGGTGCACCATGCCGTCCACATCGCCGTCGAGGCCGATGAACAGGCCGAATTCGGTCTTGTTCTTGACTTCGCCTTCGACTTCGGTGCCGGCCGGATGGTTGCGGGCGAACGCAGCCCACGGATTTTCGAGCGTCTGCTTCAGGCCAAGCGAAATACGGCGCTTGGTCGGATCGACTTCGAGAACGACCACTTCGACTTCCTGGCTCGTGGACAGGATCTTGCCGGGGTGAACGTTCTTCTTGGTCCAGGACATTTCCGAGATGTGGATCAGGCCTTCGATGCCCGGCTCCAGCTCGACGAACGCACCGTAGTCGGTGATGTTCGTGACGGTACCGGAAATCTTCTTGCCTTCCGGATACTTGGCCTGGATGCCATCCCACGGATCGCTCTCGAGCTGCTTCATGCCGAGCGAGATACGGTGGGTTTCCTGGTTGATGCGGATGATCTGTACCTTGACCTGCTGGCCGATGGACAGGATTTCCGACGGATGGTTCACACGGCGCCATGCCATGTCGGTGACGTGCAGCAGGCCGTCGATGCCGCCGAGGTCAACGAACGCACCGTAATCGGTGATGTTCTTGACGACGCCGTCAACAACCTGGCCTTCTTCGAGGTTCTGAACGATTTCAGAACGCTGCTCGGCACGGGACTCTTCGAGAACCGTACGACGCGATACGACGATGTTGCCGCGGCGCTTGTCCATCTTGAGGATTTCGAAGGGCTGCGGGTTGTGCATCAGCGGGGTCACGTCGCGGATCGGACGGATGTCGACCTGCGAACGCGGCAGGAAGGCAATAGCGCCGTCGAGATCGACGGTGAAGCCACCCTTGACCTGGTTGAAGATGACGCCTTCGACGCGTTCACCAGCTTCGAACTTGACTTCGAGCTTGATCCAGCTTTCTTCGCGGCGAGCCTTTTCGCGCGAGAGAACGGCTTCGCCAAGCGCGTTTTCGATACGCTCGACGTAGACTTCGACTTCATCGCCGACCTTGAGCGTGCCGTCCTTGGCACGCGCACCGAATTCCTTCAGCGCGATGCGGCCTTCGACCTTGAGGCCGACGTCCACAACGGCGACATCCTTCTCGATGGCCGTGATGATACCCTTGGCGACATAGCCTTCGGCCAGGTCGTTCTTGGCAAAGGATTCTTCGAGAAGGGCCGCGAAATCTTCGCGAGAGGGGGTTGTTACAGACATAAAATCTCCTGGCGTGTCCCGATCATGCAATCTGGACACTGACGCGCCGGTGGTTCGCGTTAAACAGGCCTGACCCCAGTCCGCCTCCCCTTCGGGAAGCTATCCGGCGCATGGACGGAATGTCAGGCTATTGATTGGCGGTTTCGGGCGCTAGGAACGCGCGAAAGCCGCTCATATTGTCATGCATTTCGGCTCAGAGCGGCGTCGATGATCGACTTTGCCGTCTGAAACGCCGCTTCTATACTCATTTCTGAGGTATCAAGCAAGTACGCCTCTTGCGCAGGGCGAAGCGGACTGTCCGTGCGGCCAATGTCGCGCTCGTCGCGCCGCTGCACATCTTCGAAAATGGCCGTGTAGTCGGCGCTGCCGCCGGCCTCCACGATCTCTTCGTAGCGCCGTCTCGCCCGCACCTCGGCCGAAGCCGTGACATAGAATTTCACCGGCGCATCCGGGCAGACGACGGTGCCGATATCGCGCCCATCGAGCACGGCGCCCGGTTCCTTCAGCGAAAAGCGGCGCTGCGCCTCGACGAGAGCCCGGCGCACCGCCGGCATGACGGCGATCTTCGATGCCGCCTCGCCGATCTCGTGTTTCGACAGGATAGCCCGGTCGAGCCCGGCGAGATCTACTTTGCGCGCCATGGCCTCGGCGACGGCTTCGTCATCGAGCGGTAGGTCCGCATCCAGCAGGGCCTTGGCGGTTGCGCGGTAGGTGAGGCCGGTGTCGAGATGGTAAAAGCCATAGGTTTCCGCAATCCGGCGCGCCAAGGTTCCCTTGCCCGCCGCCGCAGGCCCATCAATGGCGATGATCATTCTTCTTCTGTCCCCAGCCTTAATCCAGATATTACTTGCTATAGCGACGCACCAGATCCGCCATTTCGGCGGCGTCGGTGCGATCGATCGTGTCGAGGCCGCCGGCCACGCCCTGCCGGTCGGCAAGCGGCCGGTTCTGGCTGACTTTCCATTTGCCTTCAATCGTTTCTATGTCGATCTCGATGCCGATGATACCCTTCAGCTGGGCCGTAACGAATTCCGGCGGGGCATCGTCGACCGCCCAGGGCTGCGGGCGGCTGCTTTCGTTCTCGCCTGTCAATGCGCCGATCTGGGCGCGCAGCCAGGTGGGATCGTCGATCGTCCGTGCGCTGCCGCGAACCTGCACGATCGCATAGTTCCAGGTCGGCACGACCTTGCCGGTTTCCTGTTTCGTCGCATACCAGGACGGCGTGATATAGGTGTCGGCGCCCTGGAAGACGACGAGGACCGGTGCGCCGGCTGCGATTTCCTTCCACTGGCCGTTTGCCCGCGCGACATGCGCCTGCAGCGTGCCCTTCGGCGAAGAGCCGGTCTTGAGGTGAAACGGGATGGCATTGGCCATCAGGCCACCATCACCAGCCGTAACGAGCAATCCGAGCGGGTGCGCGCGGATAAGGTCGTGCTGCGTATCGAGATCGTCTTCGCGATGTTGGGGCGGCTGATACATGGTTCCGGTCCGTTTGCTGTCGCCATCCTGGGGCACGTGATGAAGGTAGGCTGCCGTCTGGTTGCCTGATCGCGCTCTAGCAGTCCTCGACCTCGATCGTCGCGCCCAATCTTGTCATCATATCAAAAAAACAGAAAAAGCGGTGGCCTTGCGATAGATGTTTTGGAGGCGCAACTGCTCTTCAATAGACATCGGTTGACCCATTCTGCCGCAATGCGCGAAAACCGTGTGCAGAGCGGTATGAAGTTTAGCTTTGACAGAAACGACCGCAACGATTAAGGGGACCGGCTGATATTTCCCTTAAAACGCCGGCTTCCCCGGCATTGCCGAATTTCCATTCGGCCATTCATGAGGCTTTGACAGTGGCGAAAGCGGACCTTGGAACAAAACGTACCGATCCGGATAACGGCAAGAAGTTCTACGACTTGAACCGGGATCCGGTGATCTCGCCCTATACCGGCAAATCCTGGCCATTGTCCTTCTTCGAGGAAACCTCGGCTGCGAAGGAAGTTCCGGAAGAAGAAGAAGTGGCTGAAGTCGATACCGAGAACACCGAAGTCGAACTGGTGTCGCTCGAGGATGCCGATGAGGCAGCCGCCGGCGGCGACGATATTCCGGATATCGGTGACGACGAAGTCGAAATCGATGACGATGAC
>BFBZ01000018.1_pt11 | contig 16447 bp, 13 predicted proteins | sample 1888401 | NCBI WGS metagenome assembly BFBZ01 (sample SAMD00112614, study PRJDB3348) | symbiont metagenome | host: Chara braunii | reverse complement strand
TCGCTCATGATCACGCAGGCSGAGGCGCCRTCGGASAGCTGGCTGGCRTTRCCGGCGGTGATCGAGAAGCCGTCGCCGCGCACGGCCTTCAGGCCGGCGAGGCCTTCAGCCGTGGTCTCGGGGCGCGGACCCTCGTCCTGCGACAACGTGATGTCCTTGAACGAGACGTTGCCGGTGGCCTTGTCCGTCACGGCCATCTTGGTGGTGATCGGCGCCAACTCGTCGTTGAACTTGCCGCCCTGCTGCGCCGCTGCCGTCCGGCGCTGGCTTTCCAGCGCATATTCGTCCTGCTTCTCGCGCGAGATGCCRTARCGCTTGGMRACGATCTCGGCGGTRTCGATCATSGGCATGTAGACGTCGCCCTTGATCTCCAGCAGCGCCGSATCGGTGGCCTGGAACGCRTTCATCTTGTCGTTCTGGACCAGCGAGATCGATTCGCCACCGCCGCCGACCGCGATCTCGACACCGTCGAAGATCACCGAGCGCGCGGCGAGCGCGATCGCCTGCAGGCCGGAGGCRCATTGGCGGTCGATCGTGGTGCCGCCGACCGACACCGGCAGGCCGGCGCGCAACAGCGCCTTGCGCGCGATGTTGCCGCCGGTCGAGCCCTGCTGCAGGGCCGCGCCCATCACGACGTCCTCGACCTCGGCCGGATCGACCTTGGCGCGCTTGACGGCCTCGCCGATGGCGTGGCCGAGCAGGGTGGCGCCGCCGGTGGCGTTGAGCGCGCCGCGATAGGCCTTGCCGATCGGCGTGCGGGCGGTGGAAACGATGACGGCATCGGTCATGGGCGACCTCCTGTTGTTGTTGCTAATGTTTGCTSTGAGACGTGSATGATTGCTGCTGGCGCAATTCGTGACGCGACAGCTTGCCGACCGGCGTGCGCGGCAGCTCGTCGACGAACTCGACCGCCGCCGGCAGCTCGTGCTTGCCGAGCTTGCCGGTGAGGAATTCGCGCAGATCCTCGACCGGGAACGGCGCAAAGCCGTCGCGCAGCTTGATGAAGGCCTTGGCCGCCTCGCCGCGATAGGCGTCGGGAATGCCGATCACGATGACCTCCTGCACCGCAGGATGGGTGTAGATCGCCTGCTCGATCATCTGCGGATAGACGTTGAAGCCGCCGGAGATGATCATGTCCTTCTTGCGGTCGACCAGGAAGTAGAAGCCGTCGGCGTCGACATAGCCGATGTCGCCGGTCAGGAAGCGGTCGCCGACGAAGGACTGCGCCGTCTCCTCCGGCCGGTTCCAGTAGCCCTTGGTCACGTTCGGTCCCTTGACGCGGATCTCGCCGACCTCGTTCACGCCGAGCACCCTGGTTGGATCTTCGAGCGACACGACGTCCATCTCGATGCCGGGCAGCGCGATGCCGATCGAGCCCGGCTTGTCGGGGCCCTCCTTGGGATGGCTGGTGCCGGGCGAGCAGGTTTCGGTCATGCCCCAGCCGCTCTTCAGCTTCATGCCGACGCGGCGCTCGAGGATGCGGGCAACCTCGACCGGCAATGGCGCGCCGCCGGAGCCGACGCTGGTCAGCGACGACAGATCGCGCTTGTCGAGATCGGGTAGGTTGGCGATCGCGATCCACATCGTCGGCACGCCGGGAAAATAGGTCGCGCGCTTGTGCTCGATATCGCGCATCACGGCCTCGAGATCGAAGCGCTGATGCAGCGATACCAGGCTGCCGATGCGCAACGCGGTCAGCAGTACGACGGTCAGCGCATAGATGTGGAACAGCGGCAGCACACAGATGACGCGGTCGCCCCCCTCGCTCCGGGTGCGGGTGGCGCGGCTCCAGATCTCGATGATCGAGACCGCCGAGGTGAGATTGCCGTGGGTCAGCATCGCGCCCTTGGGCAGGCCGGTGGTGCCGCCGGTGTATTGTAAGAGCGCGATGTCATCGGGCGAGATGGCGGGCCATACGGCGGGCGCAACGGCACCATCGACGAAGGCGCGGTGCGTGATCACAGCGGGGCTGTCCGGCAACGCCGTCTGCGGCGTGCCGACTTGGCCCCAATGATCATCCTCGCAGACGATCAGGCGATCGAGCAGGCCCTTTTCCAGGAACTTCAGCGCCATCGGCAGCAGMGCCGACAGGTTCGACGTCACCAGGATACGTGCGCCGGAGTCGCTGAGCTTATGCGACAGCGCGATCTCGCCATCGAGCGGCGACAGATGCACGACGCGGGCACCGGCCTTGAGCGCGCCGAAGAAATTGATCGGATGGTCCGGCGAATTGCCGAGGAASAGCGCGATCGAGGCACCCTTGCCRAAGCCCGCACGCAGGAACGCSGCCGCRGCCTGRTCGACGAGCCCGGCGAGCGCGTTGAAGCTGATCGGACGGTCGCGGAATTCGAGTGCGCCGCGATCGCCGAAGTCGCTCACCGCTTTCGCCAGCAGCTCCGGCAAGGTGCCGCGCGCGATCGGCGCGTCCCAGCGGACGCCTTCGGGATAGAACTGCTCGCCGGGATGGGTCATGAGGACTCYGTGTTTCTTGCCGGAAGGCAGCCCCGCTCTTTGCGTTCCCTCCCCTCTTGTGGGGGAGGGTCAGGGARGGGGGTGGCCCCAGGCGAGACCGCCGCTGTGGACCCCCACCCCCGTCCCCTCTCCGCAAGGGGGAGGGGAGCGCGCCTGCGCACGGAGCAACAGTGAAACTTCGACCTCAAGCGGCCTTCCCCTGGGCCAGCGACGCGAACGTCTTGCCCTCGTCAGCGAGCTTCTTGAGCAGCGGCGCCGGCTCCAGCGACGGATCGTTCGTCTCCTTGGCATAGAAGGCGAGGCGCTCGGCGATATGCTTCAGGCCGACGCTGTCCGCCCAGTACATCGGGCCGCCGCGATAGATCGGCCAGCCATAGCCGTACAGCCAGACGACATCGATGTCCGACGGACKCGCGGCGATCCCCTCGGCGAGGATTTTCGCGCCCTCATTGATCATCGGATACATCATGCGCTCGAGGATCTCCTCGTCGCTGACTGCGCGGCGCTTCAGGCCGAGCTTGGCGAGCGTCTCGTCGATCAGCTTCTCGACGTCGGGATCCGGCAACGGCGCGCGCGAGCCGGCCTCATATTTGTAGTAGCCCTTGCCGGTCTTCTGGCCGAAACGACCGGCTTCGCACAGCGCGTCCGCGATTTCGCTCTTGATGCCGCGGTCCTTGCGCGAGCGCCAGCCGATGTCGAGGCCGGCGAGATCGCCCATCGCGAACGGGCCCATCGGCATGCCGAACTTGGTGACGACGGCGTCGACCTGCTGCGGCAGCGCGCCTTCGAACAGCAGCTTCTCGGCCTGCTTGCCACGCTGCGCCAGCATGCGGTTGCCGACGAAACCGTCGCAGACGCCGACCACCGCCGGCACCTTGGCGATCTTGCGCGCGATCGACACGGCGGTCACCAGCGCATCCGGCGCCGTCTTCTCGGCGCGGACGATCTCGCACAGCTTCATCACGTTCGCCGGCGAGAAGAAGTGCATGCCGAGCACGTCCTGCGGACGGCTGGTCTCTGCGGCGATGGCGTCGATGTTCAGGTAGGAGGTGTTGGACGCGAGCACCGCGCCGGGCTTGGCGTATTGATCGAGCTTGCCGAACACTTCCTTCTTCACCGCCATGGTCTCGAACACGGCCTCAATGACGAGGTCGGCATCCTTGACGTGCTCGAGCCCGACCTTGCCGTCGATCAGCGCCATGCGCTTGGCCGGCGCATCCGCCGGGATGCCGCCGCGCGCGGCGGTCGCCTCCCAGTTCTTCTGCATGACGCCCATGCCGCGCTTGAGCTGTTCCTCGGCCGTCTCGATCAAGGTCACCGGGATGCCGGCATTGGCAAACGACATCGCGATACCGCCGCCCATCGTGCCAGCGCCGATGATCGCGACGCGATCGACCTTGCGGCCCTTGGTGCCCTCGGGCACGCCGGCAATCTTGGCAGCCTCGCGCTCGGCGAAGAAGGCATAGCGCTGCGCCTTGGACTGGTCGCTGGTGAGGAGCTTGAGGAAGCCCTCCCGCTCCCGCTTCAGGCCCTCGTCGAACGGCAGGTCGATCGCATAGCCGACGGCATCGGCCGCGGCGAACGGCGCTTCTAGGCCGCGCGACTTCTTGGTGATCGCAGCGACCGCATTGGTGAAGATCGAACGGTCAGCCTTGGCCGCCGCCAGCTTGGAATCATCGTCGCGCAGCTTGCGCAGCGGACGGTTCTCCGCCACCACCTTGCGCGCAAAGGCTTCGGCCCCTGACGCGGGCCCCTCGACGATCTCCTCGATCAGCCCCGCCTTGTGCGCCTCCGCGGCACCGATCGGATCACCACCGACGATCATCTTCACGGCGAGTTCCGGACCGACGGCCCGCGGCAGGCGCTGCGTTCCGCCCGCCCCCGGCAGCAGACCGAGCTTCACCTCGGGCAGGCCGAGCTTCGCGTCCTTGGTGGCGACACGATAATGACAGGCGAGCGCCACCTCGAGACCACCGCCCAGCGCCGTTCCATGAATAGCGGCGATCACCGGCTTCGGGCTGTTCTCGATCGTGCTCAGCACGTCGTTGAGCGCCGGCGGCTTCGGCGGCTTGCCGAACTCGGTGATGTCGGCGCCGGCGATGAAGGTGCGCCCGCCACAGGTCAGAACGATGACCTTGATCTCGGGATCAGCAATGGCCGCTTTGACGTTGTCCAGGATACCACCGCGAACTGCGGCACTCAGCGCATTGACGGGCGGACTGTCGATGGTGACGATGCCGACGATATCATGACGATCAAGCTTTGCCACTTCGCTCACGCTAGGCTCCTTGGGATGTCGTTTCTTTGTTGCCGGTTAACGCCCCGGCGACTTCTTGGCTCTTCATTTGCGCGGAGTATCAGCCTTGCTTGCGTTGAGTCGCTGCCRAGGCTCAATTCCGCAGTGCGAAATCTAATTCCACATCTTGACAGCCAGGGTTATTTTGAAGCACGAGCGTTGTCAACGAGGCTCTCAATCAATAGCCGATGACATGAAACGCCCAGGGAAGAAAGCTGCGACCGATCGCAACTTCGTCGTTGCGTTGTCGCGCGGCCTCGAGGTGCTCAGGGCCTTCAGGCCCAATGACGGACTGCTGGGCAACCAGGAGATCGCCGCGCGCACCAACCTGCCCAAGGCCACCGTGTCCCGGCTGACCTACACTTTGACCAAGCTCGGCTATCTCACCCCGGTCCCCCGCTTCGAGAAATATCAGCTGGCGCCGTCCGCCCTCCTGCTCGGCTATGCCGCGCTCGCCAATCTCGGCGTGCGTCATCTCTCCGAGCCGTTCCGCGAGCARCTGATGCGCGAGACCGGCGGGGCGGTCGCAATCGGCGGCCGCGACCGTCTCAGCATGATCTAYATCGGGCAGAGCCGGCATGGCGTCGTCAATGTTCAACTCGACGTCGGATCCCGCATCCCGATCGCGACGACCGCGATGGGGCGTGCCTATATCTGGGCGCTCTCCGAGGAGGAACGCGCCGTGCTGATGCGCGAGCTGCGCGAGCACTACGGCAGCCGCTGGCCGAAGATCCGCGAAGGCATCGAACGATCCGGCGAGACTGTCGCCCGCTACGGCTTCACGATCTCGGCCGGCGAGTGGCAGGACGACGTCCATGCGGTGGGCGTCGCGATGAAGCTCAACGACGGAACTGGCCCTTACGCGTTCAATTGCGGCGCGCCTGCATTCCGCTTCACGGAAGAGCGGCTGCGCACCGACATTGGACCTCGTCTGCTCGCGATGGTAAGAAACATCGAAGCGGCAGTCGGCGGATTAGCGCCGGCAACTAATCAGCCAAACAAAGAACCAAGCAAAAAGCAGAAGCCAGGAGGAAAACTTGCCCGTGTTGCCGAGGGTATCAGATAGCCTGCATGGTCACGCCAGTCCGGCGCAGCATCCTTCCGTCTCGCTGATCGTYATGGTGGGCGAGACGACATGACGCAGGCGCAACTTGCTCGCAGCAGCGATCCGTTGCTCGCGGTGCGTGACGTCAACGTCGTGTTCGGCGGCATCGTCGCGCTCGCCGGCGTGTCGTTCGACATGCACCAGGGACAGATCCTCGGACTGATCGGCCCGAATGGCGCCGGCAAGACCACGCTGTTCAACTGCCTGAGCCGGCTGTATCAGCCGTCCGCCGGCGACATCCTGATGGAAGGCCGCAGCATTTTGTCGCGGCCGCCGCACAGGATCGCCGAGATCGGCATCGGGCGGACGTTCCAGAACGTCGCGTTGTTTCCAAACCTTTCCGTGCTCGACAATGTCCGCGTCGGCACCCATGCCCGCACCTCCAGCGACATCATCTCCGATTCGCTGCGGCTCGCCTGGGTCCGGCGCAGCGAATCCGCGGTGAACACCAAGGTGCAGGAGATCCTRGCCTATCTCGATCTCGAAAGCGTCGCCCACCGCACCGTCTCCGGCCTGCCRTTCGGCACCCAGAAGCGCGTCGAGCTGGCGCGCGCGCTGGCGGCCGATCCGAAGATCCTGCTGCTCGACGAGCCCGCGGGCGGTCTCAACCACGAGGAGGTCTACGTCCTCGGCGACCTGATCCGTCGCATCCGCGACGACCGTAAGATCACGGTGCTGCTGGTCGAGCATCACATGGGRCTCGTGATGTCGATTGCCGATCACGTCGTTGCGCTCAATTTCGGCCGCAAGCTGGCCGAGGGCACGCCGGCCCAGGTGCAGGCCGACCCYGACGTCATCAAGGCCTATCTGGGGAGCAAGGATCAATGACGCCGCTTCTCAAYGTCAAGGATCTGCGCGCCTATTACGGCCAGGTCCAGGCCCTGCACGGMCTCTCCTTCTCGCTCAACGAGGGCTCGCTGACGACGCTGCTCGGCGCCAATGGCGCAGGCAAGACCACCACGCTGCGCGCGATCTGCAACATGGTCCGCTCCACCGGRGCGATCGAGTTCGACGGCAAGSCGCTYAACAACAAGTCGACCGAGAGCATCGTCCGCTTCGGCATCGCCCATGTGCCGCAGGGCCGCGGCACCTTCACGACRATGACCGTGGAGGAGAACCTGCAGCTCGGCGCCATCACCCGGACCGACAAGGCGATCAGCTCCGATATCGAGCGCATGTATGGCTACTTCCCGAAGCTGAAGGAGCGACATACGCAGCAGGCCGGCACGCTGTCCGGCGGCGAGCAGCAGATGCTGGCGGTGGCCCGCGCGCTGATGCTGCGGCCGCGCCTGATGTTGCTGGACGAGCCGTCGTTCGGATTGGCGCCGCTGGTCGTGCGCGATCTCTTCCAGATCCTCGGCAGGATCAACCGGGACGAGAAGGTGTCGATCCTCGTCGTCGAGCAGAACGCGCAACTCGCGCTGGAACTCGCCGACCAGGCCTATGTGATCGAGACCGGCCGCATCGTCATGTCCGGCGCGGCCAAGGACATCGCGCAGGACGAGAACGTCCGCAAATCCTATCTGGGCTACTGACGGAGTCGGGACAATGGAGCTTTTCACCAACCAGGTCCTGGCCGGAATCGCGACCGGTGCGATCTATGCCTGCATGGCGCTCGCGGTCGTGATGATCTACCAGGCGATCGACCATCTCAACTTCGCGCAAGGCGAGATGGCGATGTTCTCGACCTTCGTGTCGTGGCAGCTGATGCAATGGGGCGTGCCCTATTGGGGCGCCTTCGTGCTCACCTTGGCGTTCTCCTTCGCYGGCGGCATCGTCATCGAGCGGGTGCTGTTCAAGCCGCTGGCGAAGGCGCCGATCCTGACCCAGGTCGCCGGCTTCATCGCGCTGTTCTCGATCATCAACTCCTGCGCCGGGCTGATCTGGGACTTCACGATCAAGCAATATCCGACGCCGTTCGGCTCGACACCGTTCCTCGGCAGCCAGCTGATCTCGACCCATCAAGCGGGCATGATCGGCATCACKGTGCTGCTGCTGATCGGRCTCTACGTRTTCTTCCAGTACACCCGCATCGGCCTGGCGATGCGGGCGGCGGCCTCGGTTCCTGAATCCGCGCGGCTCGTCGGCATCAACACCTCCTGGATGATCGCGCTCGGCTGGGGCATGGCGGCRGCGATCGGCTCGATCGCCGGCATGCTGATCGCGCCCGTCGTCTTCCTCGAGCCCAACATGATGGGCGGCGTSCTGATCTACGGCTTCGCCGCGGCKGTGCTGGGSGGCCTCACCAGCCCGTTCGGCGCCGTGCTCGGCGGCTTCCTGGTCGGCATCTTCGAGAACCTCGCCGGCACCTACATCCCTCATGTCGGTAATGAGATGAAGCTCCCGATCGCACTGGCGCTGATCATCACCGTCCTGGTCGTCAAACCCGCCGGTCTGTTCGGCCGCAACATCGTGAAGCGAGTCTGATCATGAGCGCAATCGAGGAAGTCGGGTCTCAGGCGCCCGCGGTCGAGGCGGTTCCGAAGCGGGCCATGACCCTCAGCTCCGGCACGGCCTTCGTCGTCGTGCTGCTGCTCCTGGTCGTGCCGCTGTTCGTCAAGAACTTCATCATCTTCCAGATGACGATGCTGCTGATCTACGGCCTCGCGGTGCTGGCGTTGAACATCCTGACCGGCGGCTCGGGCCAGTTCTCGCTCGGCCAGAGCGCCTTCTATGCCGTCGGCGCCTATACGTCRGCGATCCTGATGGAGCAGTACAATATCAACTACGCGCTGACCCTGCCGGTCGCCGGCGTCGTCTGCTTCGGGTTCGGCTTCCTGTTCGGCCAGCCGGCGCTGCGGCTGTCCGGCGTGTACCTGGCGCTGGCAACCTTCGCGCTCGCCACCGCTATGCCGCAGATCCTGAAGCTCGGCTTCTTCGAGCACTGGACCGGCGGCGTGCAGGGCCTGGTCGTGACCAAGCCGGACGCGCCGTTCGGTCTGCCGATGTCGCAGGACATGTGGCTGTACTACTTCACGCTGGCGATCACGATCGCGATCTACATCTTCTCGGTGAACCTGCTGCGCTCGCGCTCCGGCCGGGCCTTCATGGCGATCCGCGACAATGAGATCGCGGCCTCCGCGATGGGCATCGACGTCGCCACCTACAAGACGCTGGCATTCGGCGTCAGCGCCGGCATCACCGGCGTGGCCGGCGGTCTTGGCGCCATCGCGGTGCAGTTCGTCGCGCCCGACAGCTACACCATCGTCCTCGCCATCTCGCTGTTCCTCGGCATGGTGGTCGGCGGCGTCGGCTGGCTGCCCGGCTCCTTCATCGGCGCCGCCTTCATCATCTTCGTTCCGAACATCGCCGAGGGCATCTCCAAGGGCCTGTCCGGCGCGGTGTTCGGCGTCCTGTTGTTCCTCATCATCTTCCTCGTGCCGCACGGCGCGCGGCAGGTGGCGATGGTGGCTCAGCAGCTGCTGAGCAAAGTCCGTAAGACCTAAGGAGGACATCTTGCACGTGATGCAACAATTACGAATCGCCGCGCTCGCGACGGCGGTCATCGCACTCACCTCGGGCGGCGCACTCGCCCAGAAGAAGTACGACACCGGCGCGTCCGACACCGAGATCAAGATCGGCAACATCATGCCCTATAGCGGACCCGCATCCGCCTATGGCGTGATCGGCAAGACCGAGGAAGCGTATTTCAAGAAGATCAACGCCGAAGGCGGCATCAACGGCCGCAAGATCACCTTCGTCACCTATGACGACGCCTACTCGCCGCCCAAGGCGGTCGAACAGGTGCGCAAGCTGGTGGAAAGCGACGAGGTGCTGCTGGTCTTCAACCCGCTCGGCACGCCCTCCAACTCGGCGATTCAGAAATATCTCAACTCCAAGAAGATCCCGCAGCTGTTCGTCGCGACCGGCGCCACCAAGTGGAACGATCCGAAGAACTTCCCCTGGACCATGGGCTGGCAGCCGAGCTACCAGAGCGAGGGCCGCATCTACGCCAAGTACCTGCTGAAGGACAAGCCGGGCGCCAAGATCGGCGTACTGTTCCAGAACGACGATTTCGGCAAGGACTATCTCAAGGGCCTCAAGGACGGTCTCGGCGACAAAGCCGCGAGCATGATCGTCATGGAGGAGAGCTACGAGACCTCCGAGCCCTCGATCGACGGTCACATCGTCAAGCTGAAGGCATCGGGCGCCGACGTGTTCTTCAGCGTCACGACGCCGAAATTCGCGGCGCAGGCGATCAAGAAGCTGGCCGAGATCGACTGGCATCCGCTGCATCTCGTCGTCAACGTATCGGCCTCGGTCGGCAGCGTCATCAAGCCGGCCGGCTTCGAGAACTCGCAGGGCATCCTCTCGGCAGCCTATGCCAAGGACGCTGCCGACGCACAGTGGGACAACGATCCCGGCATGAAGAAGTTCTTCGAGTTCCTGCAGCAGTATTATCCCGACGCCAACAAGCTCGACAGCTCAGTGGTGTATGGTTACGGCGCAGCACAGACGCTGGTGAAGGTACTGCAGATGTGCGGTGACGATCTGACCCGCGCCAATGTCATGAAGCAGGCGGCCAGCCTGAAGGATTTCACGCCGGATACCATGCTCCCCGGCGTCAAGATCAACACCTCGGCGACCGACTTCGCCCCGATCGACCAGCTGCAGATGATGCGGTTCAAGGGCGAGAAATGGGAGCTGTTCGGTGAGGCGATCAGCGGCGCCATCGAGTAATCCTGCGTCAGCCAGCAGCTCTGTCTGCCCTGCCCTCCGCGCCAGCGCGCGGGGGGCTTTTTGTTGCGCCGCGTCGCCATTGCGTCCGCCGGTGCATCGCCACCGCTTTACTGATCTCAGGCTGTTCTTGCAGAGCAAGCGCTCGCCGAGATTGCCGATCTCGCAGCTGCACATCGAGGCGGCCAACGCCGGCCGCGAAAACACGGCCCGTGCCGCGATGTCGCAGCCGTGGCTCCCCCGCTCTGCTATAGTTCGCAGGCTAACAAGAGCTTCCGACAAGGAAGCCRCGACACGTCATCCAGAACCAATACGGGAGATACGCACCATGATGATCACGCGCAGGGCAGCCCTCGCCTCCGCTGCCGCCATCGTCCTCGCCTCGAGCAGCGCATTCGCCGCGGACAAGAAATATGACACCGGCGCTTCCGACACCGAGATCAAGATCGGCAACATCATGCCCTATAGCGGGCCGGCCTCGGCCTACGGCATCATCGGCAAGACGGAGGCCGCCTACTTCAAGAAGATCAACGCCGAAGGCGGCATCAACGGCCGCAAGATCAACTTCGTCTCCTATGACGACGCCTATTCCCCGCCCAAGGCGGTCGAGCAGGCGCGCAAGCTGGTCGAAAGCGACGAGGTGCTCCTGATCTTCAACTCGCTCGGCACGCCGTCGAACAGCGCGATCCAGAAATACATGAACGCCAAGAAGGTGCCGCAGCTGTTCGTCGCGACCGGCGCCACCAAGTGGAACGATCCATCCAACTTCCCGTGGACCATGGGCTGGCAGCCGAGCTACCAGGCCGAATCGCGCATCTATGCCAAATATCTCCTGAAGGAGAAACCCGGCGCCAAGATCGCGGTGCTGTACCAGAACGACGATTACGGCAAGGACTATCTGAAGGGCCTCAAGGACGGGCTCGGCGCCAAGGCCGCCAGCATGATCGTGATGGAGGAGAGCTACGAGACCACCGAGCCCACGATCGACAGCCACATCGTCAAGCTGAAATCGACCGGCGCCGACGTCTTCATGAACATCACGACGCCGAAATTCGCCGCGCAGGCGATCAAGAAGGTGAAGGAGATCGACTGGAAGGCGCTGCACCTGCTCAACAACGTCTCGGCCTCGGTCGGCAGCGTGCTGAAGCCGGCCGGTTTCGAGAACTCGCAGGAGATCATCTCGGCCGCCTATCTGAAGGACGTCTCCGATCCGCAGTGGAAGGACGACCCGGGGATGAAGCAGTTCCTCGACTTCATGGCCAAGGAGTTCCCGGAGGGCGACAAGCTCGACGGCGGCACTGTCGTCGGCTAYGCCGTGGCGCAGACCCTGGTGCAGGTGCTGAAGCAGTGCGGTGACGACCTCACCCGTGAGAACGTGATGAAGCAGGCCGCATCCTTGCGCAATTTCCGGACTGAGATGCTGCTGCCGGGCATCACGATCAACACCTCGGCGACCGACTTCGCACCGGTGAGCCAGCTGCAGCTGATGCGCTTCAAGGGCGAGAAGTGGGAACTGTTCGGCGACGTCATCTCGGCCGATGTCGGCGGCTGATCTCAGGGCGCAGATGTAACCTGACTCCTGCGGCGTCGCGCCGCAGGAGTCGCTGTCTCCCAACATCTCGGCGATCTTTGCCAATGATTTCTTAAGCTAGCAGGAGAAAGACAGGCGGGCATGCGCCGGCGGCAGTTACCTGCCGGACGCTGCTGCGCTATTGGGGGCTCGTTCGGAGTGAAACGAGTCGCCCGCGCTGCGGGCGGATCCAACAACAAGGCCAAGCTCCAAGGCCCAGAAGGAGTCCCCCACGTGACCACTGCCCTCACCCGCCGCRCCGTCTCCAGCCTGCTCGGCCTCGCCTTGGTCGGCGCCGCGGCCGGCAGCGCATATGCCGACAAGAAGTACGAYACCGGCGCCAGCGACACCGAGATCAAGATCGGCAACATCGTGCCCTATAGCGGCCCGGCATCGGCCTATGGCTCGGTCGGCAAGGCGATGASSGCSGTGTTCAAAAAGGTCAATGATGAGGGCGGCATCAATGGCCGCAAGATCAATTTCATCTCCTATGACGACGCCTATTCGCCGCCCAAGACGGTGGAGCAGGCGCGCAAGCTGGTCGAGAGCGACGAGGTGCTGTTCCTGTTCGGCGTGCTCGGCACCGCGCCCAACACGGCGATCCAGAAATATCTCAACGCCAAGAAGGTGCCGCAGCTGTTCGTCGCGACCGGCGCCACCAAGTGGAACGAGCCGAAGACSTTTCCCTGGACCATGGGCTGGCTGCCGAGCTACCAGTCGGAGGCCCGCATCTACGCCAAATATCTCACGGCRCAGCAGCCGAGCGGCAAGATCGCGGTGCTGTATCAGAACGACGACATGGGCAAGGACTATCTCAAGGGCCTCAAGGACGGGCTCGGGGATCCATCGCGGCTGGTGCTGGAGGAGAGCTACGAGATCGCCGAGCCCACGGTGGAGTCGCACATCGTCAAGWTGAAGTCGGCCAATCCCGACATCGTGGTGCTGTTCACGACGCCGAAATCCGGCGCCCAGGCGATCAAGAAGCTCGGCGAGATGAGCTGGAAGCCGCTCACGATCATTTCCAATGTCAGCGCCTCGACGGCGGCGGTGATGCGGCCGGCCGGTGTCGAGAACTCACAAGGCGTGATCTCGGCCGCCTACGCCAAGGATGCATCCGATCCGCAATGGGCCAATGACCCAGGCCTGGGCGCGTTCAAGGAACTGTTGGCCAAATATCTGCCCGAGATCAACCCCGTGGATTCGTCGGCGCTGACCGGCTACAACATCGCCACCACAATGRTCGAGGTGCTGAAGCGATGCGGCGACGAGTTGACCCGCGCCAACGTCATGAAACAGGCGGCAAGCCTGAAGCAGTTTGCGCAAGGCGGGCTTTTGCCCGGTGTCACGCTGACCACGGGGCCCGACGATTTCCAGCCGATCGAGCAATTGCAACTGATGCAGTTCAAGGGCGAGCGGTGGCAGCTGTTCGGCGAGGTCATGAATGGCGAGCTGAAGTAAGCCGCCTCACCGACGCGGGCGGCGCCGCATGAGCAGCCGCCGTCCGTTGTTGCGCGCCATCTTTGATGCCGCGGTCGCCGCCGCTCATCCCGACATCGTGCTGCCGGCCTATCTGCCGGCCGCTCCGAAGGGGCGGATCATCTGTCTCGCCGCCGGCAAGGGCGCGGCCGCCATGGCGKTCGCCGCCGAGCGGCACTACCTCGACACGCTCAAGGTCGATCCGRCGCGGCTGGCGGGCATCGCCACCACCCGTCACGGCCATGGCGTGCCGACCCGGCGGGTCAAGGTGATCGAAGCCGGGCACCCGATGCCGGACGAGGCCGGCCTGAAGGCCGCCGACGAGACCCTGCAGCTCGCCGCAACCGCCGAGACCGACGACCTCATGCTGGTGCTGCTGTCCGGCGGCGGTTCCGCCAACTGGATTGCGCCGGCGCATGGCGTGAGCTTCATGCAGAAGCAACAGCTGACCCGCGCGCTGCTGCGCTCAGGCGCTCCGATCGGCGAGATCAACACCGTCAGGAAACATCTGTCGCGCATCAAGGGCGGCCGGCTGGCCCGGGCCGGGCAGAAGGCGGAGATCGTCACGCTCGCGATCTCCGACGTGCCGCATGACGATCCCTCGGCCATTGCCTCGGGGCCGACGGTGCCGGATCCGACCACGCTGGCCGATGCCCGCGCGATCATTGCGAAGTACCAGCTCGAGATCGACCCGGCGATCGCCCGGGCGCTGGATGATGCGGCCAATGAGAGCTGCAAGCCGGGCGACGCGGCCTTCGCCCGCGCCTCGTTCGAGCTGATCGCGCGMCCKGCCTCMGCGCTGGAGGCTGCSGTGGCCAGCGCCAGAAACGCCGGCTACGACGTGCTCGACCTCGGCGCCGATCTCGAGGGCGAGGCGCGCGAGGTCGCGGCCGATCACGCCAAGCTGGCGCGCGAGGCGCGCGCGCTCGGCCGCCGCATGGCAATCATCTCCGGCGGCGAGCTCACGGTSACSGTGCGCGGCCAGGGCCGCGGCGGGCCGAACCAGGAATACGCCCTCGCCTTGGCCGACCTGCTCCAGGACATGGAGGGCGTCGCGGCGCTCGCCGGCGACACCGACGGCGCCGATGGCGGCGGCGGCAGCGCSTCCGATCCGGCCGGCGCGCTGGTCGATGCCGAGGTCATCGCGGCGATGCGGGCGCAGCACCTGGATCCRCAGGCCTATCTCGCCAACAATGACGCCACCGCGTTCTTCGCGGCAACCGGCGGCCTGCTGCAGACCGGCCCGACGCTGACCAATGTCAACGACGTCCGCGTGATCCTGGTCGATTGAGGGCGCCCGATCGGCGCCCTCAGAAGTCCTCGGCGATCTTCGTCAGCATCGCCAGCAGCGTCTCGCGACCGTCCGGACCGAGCAGCTCGTTCAGCCGCGCCTCATGCTTGGTCACGACCAGCTTCTTGGCCCGCGCCAGCACGCTTCTCCCCTTGTCGGTCAGCATCAGGATGTGCGAGCGGCGGTCATTGGCAGAGCGGACCCGCGAGCAGAGGTCGCGGCTTTCCAGGCTGTCCAGCAGCGAGACGAAGTTCGGCCTGAGAATGCCCAGCGTATTGGCAATCTCGGTCTGGTTCCGRCCGGGATTGCCGTCGAGCAGCAGCAGCACCGAGAACTGGGCCGGCGTCAGCTGCAGCGGCGCAACGCAGCGCAGGAAGTCCTCGAACACCTTCAACTGCGCCCGTTTCAGCACATAGCCGAGCAGATCGGAGAGCTCGCCGAGCTGGACCGCTTGCGTCTCGTCGACGGCTACGGCAGCTTCCTTTCGGCTTTCCCTGTGGGGCCTGCTGACGGGTTTGGCGCTATCGGCCATCAGAAACCGCCAAGATCATCGCACCTGCTTCCATCCCTGGTCTCGAATGCCGCAGCCGGAACAGCGGCCTTGAGATTATAATCGATAATTGTTATCCACTATACCAAACACGGGCAGGCGAATTCAACTGCCCGGCCGGCGAGAAGGCGCGCGGCGCCGCCCGCATCCGGCCATCACAGAGGGGGAGCGTCCTGTCTTGAACACAACGATCTTGCTGTTCCTGTTGCAGGACGGCATTACCAACGGCGCGATCTATGCCCTGCTTGGGCTGGCGCTGGTRCTGGTATTTGCCGTCACCCGGGTGATCCTGATCCCGCAGGGCGAATTCGTCACCTATGGCGCGCTCACTTACGCCTCGCTCGCCGCCGGCCGCATGCCGGGCACGGCGAAGCTTGCCGTGGTGATGGGCCTCATCGCGTTTGCCTTCGACCTCTATGCGATGCGCAAGACGCTGCACGTGCCGAAGATCGCGCGAACGTTCGGCCTCAACATGGTCTTTCCGGTGATCGTTCTGCTGGCCAGCCTATGGGCCGCTGACCAGCGCATGCCGGCGGGCGTCAGCCTGGTGCTGTCGCTGCTGATCGTGGCCAGCATCGGTCTGTCGCTGTACCGCATCGTGTTCCAGCCGCTCGCCCACACCTCGGTGCTGGTGCTGCTGATCGCCTCGGTCGGCGTGCATCTGGCGCTGCAGGGCCTGGGCCTGCTGTTCTTCGGCGCCGAGGGCCAGCGAGGCCCGACCCTGCTCACCGCCAGCGCGACGCTCGGCTCGCTGCGCTTCACCGGCCAGGGCATGGCGGTCTACGGCATCACCATCGCCTTCATCGTCGGCCTCTGGCTGTTCTTCGGCCTGACCCTGTACGGCAAGGCGCTGCGCGCCACCGCCGTCAACCGGCTCGGCGCCCGTCTCGTCGGCATCCGCACCACGCTGTCCGGCCAGATCGCCTTCCTGCTGGCCTCCACGATCGGCGCGCTCTCCGGCATCCTGATCGTCCCGATCACGACGCTCTATTACGACACCGGCTTCCTGA